>Ga0308166_1001094_pt1 | contig 30486 bp, 26 predicted proteins | sample PhyCR2_2_FD_202137 | JGI IMG/M metagenome (GOLD analysis project Ga0308166, IMG submission 202137) | Phyllosphere microbial communities from UC Gill Tract Community Farm, Albany, California, United States - DLSLCC.R2 | ecosystem: Host-associated > Plants > Phyllosphere > Unclassified | place... | reverse complement strand
CAGCGTCTCGCGCACCACCGCCTGTTCCAGCGACTCGAACGGGTCCAGGTGGCCCGCCGGCTGGTTCAGGCGGATGCCGTCGCTGGTCTCTTCTTCGATCAGCAGGAATTTGCCGTCACGCTCGATGACGGCGGCAACGGTCACATTGGGTTTCCAGGTACGCGGCATGTAGTCATCCTTGAGAGAGCCGGTATTTTAGCCTGTTCCGCGATTCAACATGTGACCGGTCGGTGACAGCCGGGTTCGCGCTCCCTGGACTAGTGGAAACCTGCTAAAAGTTGCAATACCAAAAACATTAACCACAGATAAATCCGTGTTAGATTGAGTCAGGGAGCGCCGCACCACCGCAATGAGCGGCTGTACCATGGCGCTGCCATGGGCTTGTGCGTCTGCGGGTTCCACCAGTTTTTTCGCAAATCTGGAGGCACTCATGAGAATAGGGATTCCGGCCGAAACGCGGCCGGGGGAGACCCGGGTGGCGGCAACGCCCGAGACAGTCAAGAAGCTCGCAGCAAAGCATCAGGTAGTCGTACAGGCCGGCGCCGGCGCGCAGGCGTCGATCACGGACGACGCTTTCGTGGCCGCCGGCGCGTCCATTGTGAATCAGGCCGAGGCGCTGGGCGCCGAGATCGTGCTGAAGGTGCGCGCACCGAACGCCGAGGAGCGGGCACAGATGCGCCAGGGCGCCGTCCTGATCGGCATGCTCAATCCGTTCGATGCGGACAACACGGCGGCGATGGCCGCCAGCGGGCTGTCCGCCTTTGCGCTGGAAGCAGTGCCCCGCATCACGCGCGCCCAGTCGATGGACGTGCTGTCCTCGCAAGCCAATATCGCCGGCTACAAGGCCGTGATGGTTGCCGCCAACACCTATCAGCGCTTCATGCCGATGCTGATGACGGCCGCCGGCACCGTCAAGGCCGCGCGCGTGCTGATCATGGGCGTGGGTGTCGCCGGCCTGCAGGCCATCGCCACGGCCAAGCGCCTGGGCGCCGTCATCGAAGCATCGGACGTGCGACCGCCCGTGAAGGAGCAGGTCGAATCGCTGGGCGCCAAATTCATCGACGTGCCGTTCCTGACCGACGAGGAAAGGGAAATCGCGCAAGGCGTGGGCGGCTACGCCCGGCCGATGCCGGCCGACTGGATGCGCCGCCAGGCAGAACTGGTGCACGAACGGGCGAAACTGGCCGACATTGTCATTACCACCGCGCTGATTCCGGGCCGCCCGGCGCCGGTGCTGATCGGCGAAGAAACGGTGAAGGCGATGAAGCCGGGCTCCGTCATCGTCGACCTGGCCGTCGAACAGGGGGGCAACTGCCCGCTGTCCGAGCTGAATAAAACCGTCGTCAAACACGGTGTGCATATCGTCGGCGAACCGAACCTGGCGTGCTTCGTCGCTGCCGACGCTTCGGCGCTGTACGCGCGCAATGTGCTCGACTTCCTCAAGCTCATCCTCGACAAGGAAGACAGGCTGACCATCGACCGCGAGGACGAGATCATCAAGGCGACCCTCGTCAGTCATGCCGGCGACGTGCTGAGAAAATAAGGAGACCACAACATGGAAGTCAGCCACACCATCATCAACCTGATCATCTTCGTGCTGGCGATCTACGTCGGCTACCACGTGGTCTGGAACGTCACGCCGGCGCTGCACACGCCGCTGATGGCCGTCACCAATGCCGTTTCCGCCATCATCATCGTCGGTGCCATGCTGGCCGCCGGACTGACCGACGGGATTATCGGCCAGGTTGCCGGTACCGTCGCCGTGGCGCTGGCCGCCGTCAACGTGTTCGGCGGGTTCCTCGTCACGCAACGCATGCTGGAGATGTTCCGCAAAAAAGAGAAAAAAGAAGGGGGCAAATGATGGCCTTCATCTCCATGAACCTGGTGACGATGCTGTATCTCGTCGCCTCGGTATGCTTTATCCAGGCGCTGAAGGGATTGTCGTCGCCCGCCACCGCCCGCAAGGGCAATGCGTTCGGCATGGTGGGGATGGCGATCGCGTTTGTCACCACGCTCGCGCTGATCCTGAAGCTCAAGTCCGAAGCGACCGGCATGGGCATCGGCCTGGGACTCGTGGCGCTGGGAGTCGTCATCGGCGGCGCGGTCGGTGCCTATCTCGCCAGGACGGTCGAGATGACGAAGATGCCGGAGCTGGTCGCGGCGATGCATTCGCTGATCGGTCTCGCCGCCGTCTGCATCGCCATTGCCGCCGTCTCGGAGCCGCATGCGTTCAATATCGCCGCCGTCGGCGAAGCACTGCCGGTGGGGAACCGCATCGAGCTGTTCATCGGCACTTTTGTCGGCGCGATCACGTTCAGCGGTTCCGTGATCGCGTTCGGCAAGCTGGCCGGCAAATACAAGTTCCGCCTGTTCCAGGGCGCGCCGGTCGTCTTCCAGGGCCAGCACATGCTGAACCTCGTGCTGGCCGTGATCATGCTCGCGCTGGGACTGGCGTTCGTGTTTGCCGACGGCGTGGCGCCGGCATGGACGCCGTTCATGCTGATGACAGCCATCGCGTTCGTGCTGGGCGTGTTGATCATCATCCCCATTGGCGGCGCGGACATGCCGGTCGTCGTCTCGATGCTGAACAGCTACTCGGGATGGGCCGCGGCGGGCATCGGCTTCTCGTTAAATAACGCGATGCTGATCATCGCCGGCTCGCTGGTGGGATCGTCCGGCGCGATCCTGTCGTACATCATGTGCAAGGCGATGAACCGCTCGTTCTTCAACGTGATCCTGGGCGGCTTTGGCGGCGATTCGGCAGCGGCCAGCACGGGCGGCGCGGCGCCGCAGCGTCCCGTCAAATCGGGCTCGGCCGACGATGCCGCCTTCCTGATGAGCAATGCGGAAACCGTCATCATCGTGCCCGGCTACGGCCTGGCGGTTGCCCGCGCGCAGCACGCGCTGAAGGAACTGGTCGAAAAGCTGACGGAGCACGGTGTCACGGTGAAATATGCGATCCACCCGGTGGCCGGGCGCATGCCGGGGCATATGAACGTGCTGCTGGCCGAAGCGGAGGTGCCGTACGACCAGGTGTTCGAGATGGAGGACGTCAACGGCGAGTTCGCCCAGGCGGACGTGGCGCTGATCCTGGGCGCCAACGACGTCGTCAACCCGGCCGCAAAAGACCCGAAATCGCCGATCGCCGGCATGCCGATCCTCGAGGCGTACAAGGCAAAAACCGTGATCGTCAACAAGCGCTCGATGGCATCCGGCTATGCCGGCCTGGACAACGAGCTGTTCTATATGGACAAGACGATGATGGTGTTTGGCGATGCCAAGAAGATCATCGAGGAGATGGTCAAGGCGACTGGCTGAGATCCTGGTCGACATGTATCGAAAGCCCGTGCCTTGCACGGGTTTTTCTTATCGTTTGTTGCGAGTTGCGTTTATTTCGAATACAGTGATGGTGTCTGCCCAAAGGAGGCTATATGTCCACCACTGTAGATTTCACCCTGGAATTACCCGCCGAGGCCGAGGTCCAGGCCGCCATACAGGGCCAGCGCGTGCTGGCGGCACACCTGTCGACCGCGCCGGAAACCCAGACGATCCAGATCCTTGACCACGACAGGCAACCGCATCAGGTCGAGCTGCCGACCTCCGCCTTGCGCTTGCTGGTCGACATCCTGGGGGAGCTGGCCGAAGGCAACGCCGTCAAGGTCGTTCCCGTGCAGGCGGAATTGACCACCCAGGATGCGGCCGACCTGCTGAACGTCTCGCGGCCTCATCTGGTCAAGCTGCTGGAACAGGGCGTGCTGCCTTTTCACAAGACGGGCAAGCACCGGCGCGTTCGGTTCGTCGATGTGATGCAGTTCAAGGCCACCCGCGATCAGGCCAGCCATGATGCGATGAAGGCGCTAGCAACGCAGGCGCAGGAATTGAGGCTAGGCTATGAATGAGAATCTCGTCTTTTACCGTCGTCTATGACGCTTGCGTGCTGTATCTGGCGCCGCTGCGTGATTTCCTCATGTGGCTGGCGCTGTCCGGTTGCTTCCGGGCGCGCTGGAGCGAGCAGATCCACGCCGAGTGGAAACGCAATCTGCTGCGTAACCGCCGGACCTGAGCGCCGCCCAGCTGCCTCCGCCGTTCAACTCTGCCATTTCCTCCATAAAAATCAGTCGTAAGCCTATGCCGATTCCTGTATAGTTCACCAGCGGTGGTAACGTTTCCATAATGCGACGCCGAACGCACAAAGCGTCTCGCGCCAGTGGCCGACGGCGCAGCAATTCGTCGCGCGCGCAAAGGCGAATCGCGAAGCGGACGTAGCATGCAGTATGCTTCCCGCATTCATCACAGACAGGACAACAGGCAGTGGCAACCATCAAAGACGTAGCCCGGCTCGCGGGCGTGGGACTGGGCACGGCATCGCGCGTGGTCAGCGGCAAGGGCGCGGTTTCCCCGACCACGCTGGCGAAAGTGCGCAAGGCCATCGAGGAGCTGGACTTCCGGCCATCGCATGCCGCGCGCGCGCTGCTGTCCGGTTACTCGAAGATGATCGGTGTCTACATCCCCGTCCTGAAAGGCACGTTCTATACGCCGATCCTGCAGCTGATCGACACGGAGCTGCGCGCCAACGGCCTGCACATGGTGGTCGCATTCGGCGTGGGCCAGGGCGATGCGCGCCGGCAGGCCGTCGAAGGCATCGAGTTCCTGATGCAGCGCGGCTGCGACGGCATCATCTCGATGAGCAATACGATGGAAGACAGCGACATCGAAGCCTTCGGCACGCGCGGCTCGAACATCGTTGTCGTCAACCAGGCGTTCAGCGGGTTGGAGGACCAGTGCTTTGTTGTCGACCATCGTCAGGGCGGCATGCTGGCCGCGCAGGCGCTGCTGGCACAGGGCCACCGCCAGATCGCCGTGATCGCCGGGCCTTCCACGGCGCCGGACAACGTCGAGCGGATCGAAGGCTTCATGGCGCAGCTGCAGCAGGACGGCGTGCTGACCGAAGGCATGTGGATCGCCGAAAGCGACTTCTCGCCCGAAGGCGGCTGGGCGTGCGCGCGCGAGCTGCTGGCCGCCGGCTATCCGTTTACCGCGCTGTTCTGTGCCAACGACGAGATGGCGATCGGCGCGCTGTCGCACTTCCAGGAAGCGGGCATTGCGGTTCCGCGCGACGTTTCCGTGCTGGGGTATGACGACACGCCCAGTGCCGAATTCGCGGCGCCGCGCCTGACCTCCGTGCACGTCCCGTGGCGCGACGTGACGCTGGCGGGCCTGAACGCGCTGCTGAACCGCTGCTATGGCGGCGAGCGGCCCGTGGCGCGGACGTACCCCGTCAGCATCACGCAGCGCGCGTCGCTGGGCCCTGCACCAAATGCGGGTGCCGGCAAGCCGGCAGCGCGCAAACGGCGCGCCTGACGATCCGTGGCACGCTTCGCAGCGTGCTTTTTTTAGGTCGACAAATGGAAAGCTTTCCATTTAAAGGAAAAGGAGACGCGATGTTGAAACGACTTCTGGCCACACTGCTGGTGTCCGGCTGCGCGGCCGTCACGGCCGGTGCCGCTGCGGCGACGCTGCCCATGCTGCATACCGAGGGGACGAAATGGCTCGACCCGGCCGGTCGTCCGGTCGTGCTGCGCGGTGCCAATCTCGGTAATTGGCTGATCAACGAGTTCTGGATGATGGAGCAGGGCGACGACCAGGACGATCAGTGCACGCTGGAGGCAACGCTGGACAAGCGCTTTGGTCACGCTGAACGGGAAAGGCTGATGCGCCTGTTCCGCGACAACTGGATCACCACGCGCGACTGGGATGGTATGCGCAAGTATGGCCTGAACGTGGTAAGGCTGCCGTTCATCTACAGCGTGATCGAAGACGAACGGCAACCGCGCCAGCTGCGTGCCGACGCCTGGCGCTACCTGGACGACGCCATTGCGCAGGCCGAAGCGCGCGGCATGTACGTGATCCTGGACCTGCACGGCGCCGTCGGCAGCCAGGGCTGGGAGCATCACAGCGGCTGCGCCGGCAGGAATCAGTATTGGAGCACGCCAGAATTCCAGTCGCGCACCGAGTGGCTGTGGCAGCAGATCGCTGCACGCTACCGGGACAACGGGACCGTGGCCGGCTACAGCGTGCTCAATGAACCGTGGGGCACGACGCCGGAAAACATGGCCGCCGTGGTGGGGCGTCTGTACACGGCCATCCGCGCCGTCGACACCAATCACGTCGTCATCCTGCCCGGCCACAGCAAGGGCATCGATGCCTACGGCAAGCCCGCGGACAAGGGCATGCAGAACGTCGCGTTCGAGATGCATCCGTATCCCGGCCACTTCGGCTGGGGCACGCCGGGCCTGGCCGTGCACCGCGAGTGGCTGACGTGCGGCGCCGACGGCAAGGGCGGCGTCTGCGAGTGGGACGCGCGGCTGCGCAAGCTGGACACGGCATTCTTCCTCGGCGAGATCCAGCCGTGGGCGCTGATGGGCCAGGAGCCGGACGGGCAGGTGGCCCGCGCGTCGTTCGACACGTACGCAAAGTATGGCTGGGCCGCGACCGCGTGGTCATGGAAGGTCGTCAGCCGGGAAGGCGGCCATGGCAACGGAAAATGGGGCTTCGTCACCAATGCGCCCGGCGCCAACGTGCCGAAGCTGGACTTCGCCACCGCGCCGCTGGCCGATATCGAAACGCTGTTCCGCTCCTTCGGCACGCAACCCTACGAATTCCATCAACCGCTGCTGCACTGGCTGACCACCGACAAGCCGAAAGATATCCATGACATCCGATAACGTCCAACGTTCCGACTTCCCCGCCGACTTCCGCTGGGGCACTTCCACGTCGTCCTACCAGATCGAAGGGGCTGTGTGCGCCGGCGGCCGTGTGGAATCGATCTGGGACCGCTTCTGTGAGCAGCCCGGCGCCATCCGCGACGGCAGCAGCGGAGAAGTCGCGTGCGATCACTACCACCGCTGGCCGCAGGACCTCGACCTGGCGCGCGACCTGGGCACGAACGCTTACCGCTTCTCGATCGCCTGGCCGCGCATCTGGACGGAAGGGGGCGCGCCGAATGCGCAAGGACTGGATTTCTATGAGCGCCTGGTCGACGGCATGCTGGAACGGGGCCTGCAACCGTGGGCCACGCTGTACCACTGGGACCTGCCGCAAGCATTGCAGGAGCGCGGCGGCTGGGCCGCGCGCGATACCGTGCACGCCTACACGGCGTATGTCGATGCCGTGACGCGCCGGCTGGGCGACCGTGTCAAACACTGGATCACGCACAACGAGCCGTGGTGCACGGCCATGCACGGCCACTGGGACGGCATGCACGCGCCGGGCATCCGCGACTTCGGCACCGCGCTGCAGGTTTGCCACCATGTGCTGCTGTCGCATGGGCTGGCCGTGCCGATCGTCCGTGCCAACGCCACCGATGCGCAGGTCGGCATTGCCCTCAGCCTGCATCCTGTGCGCACCGCCACCGACAGCGAGGAAGACGCCGCGGCCGCGCGCCGCCACGACGGCCTGCGCAACCGCTGGTTCCTCGACCCACTGGCGGGGCGCGGCTACCCGGCGGACGTGCTGGCGCTGCTGGGGGATATGGCGCCGCGCATCGACGCCGGCGACCTCGAGACGATCGCCGTGCGGACGGATTTCATGGGCCTGAATTACTATTTTCCGGAGACGATCGCGCATGCGCCGGAGCGGTCGCCATTGCAGCTGAAAGTCGTCGCACCGCCGGACGTCGAGCGCACCGCGTTCGGCTGGGAGGTCGCACCGCACGGGCTGACGGAACTGCTGCGCCGCCTGCACAGCGACTACGGCATACGCGCCATCCACATCACGGAAAACGGCTCGTGCTACGACGACGAGGTGACGGACGGCGCCGTGCACGACTACGCACGGGCCGCGTACTTGGTGAGGCATCTGGCGGCGCTGCGCGACGCATTGTCCGAAGGCGTGCCGGTGCGCGGCTACTTCGCCTGGAGCCTGCTCGACAACTTCGAATGGGCCGAGGGCTACACGCGCCGCTTCGGCCTGACGCACGTGGATTTCGCCACGCAGCAAAGGCTGCTGAAGGACAGCGGCCACTGGTACCGCGCTTTCCTGCGTGACGGCGCTTGAGTTGAAAATCAAAAAAGAGGAGACAGCATGACCCGACGTGTGAACCGATACCTGCTGGCGCTGGCCGCCGCACCGCTGCTGGCCACGGCCGCGCCCACAGCCCCGTTGACCGACTGGCCGCAAGTGAAAAGCGCCGTGGCGGCCGATGCGCAACTGGAAGCGCGCGTCCGCGCCATCGTGGCCGGCATGACGCTGGAGCAGAAGGTCGGCCAGATGACGCAGGCGGAGATCAAGCAGGCCACGCCTGAGGACGTACGCCGGTACTACCTCGGCTCCGTGCTGAACGGCGGCGGCAGCTGGCCGAAGGGAAACAAGTACGCGACACCAAGCGACTGGCTGGCGCTGGCGGATGCCTATTACGACGCGTCGATGAGCACGGATTTGAACGTCAAAGTGCCCGTCATCTGGGGCATCGACGCCATGCATGGCAACAGCAACGTCGTTGGCGCCACGCTGTTCCCGCACAATATCGGGCTGGGCGCCGCGCGCGATCCGCAGCGCATCAAGGCGATGGCGCAGGCGGTCGGCCAGGCCGTGCGCGCGACAGGCATTAACTGGGTCTTCGCGCCCACGCTGGCCGTCGTGCGCGACGACCGCTGGGGGCGTACCTATGAAAGCTTCTCGGAAGATCCGCGCATCGTCGCCCAGTATGCGGGCGTCTATGTCGAAGGGCTGCAGGGCGATTTCGCGGGCGACGCCAATGTCGTCGCCACCGCCAAGCATTACATCGGCGACGGCGGCACCGACCAGGGAAAGGACCGCGGCGTCAACCGGTCCAGCCGGCACGAGATGATCAACATCCATGGTGCCGGCTACTACCCGGCGCTGCGGGCGGGCGCGCAGACCGTCATGGCCTCGTATAACAGCTGGCGTGACGATGCAAAAGACTACGGCAAAATGCATGGCAACGGCGAGCTGTTGACGGCTGTGCTGAAAGAGAAGATGGGCTTCGACGGCTTTGTCGTTACCGACTGGAACGGCATCGCCGAGGTGCCGGGCTGCAGCAACGACAGCTGCCCGCAGGCGATCAATGCCGGGATCGACATGGTGATGGTGCCGGACGACTGGAAGCGCTTCATCGCCAACACGGTCGCGCAAGTGAAGGACGGGCGCATTCCGCTGGCGCGCATCGACGATGCCGTGACCCGCATCCTGCGCGTCAAGCTGCGGGCGAACCTGCGCAAGCCCTCGAGCTCTGTCCATGCGGGCAAGCCAGAGGCGCTGCAGTCGCGCGAGCTGGCGCGCAAGCTGGTGCAGGAATCGCTGGTGCTGCTGAAGAACGACGGCGGCACGTTGCCGCTGGCGCGGGATAAAAAAATCCTCGTCGTCGGCAAGAGCGCCGACAGCATGGCGAACCAGTCCGGCGGCTGGACACTGACGTGGCAGGGCACGGACAACAAGAACAGCGACTTCCCGAATGGCGACACGATCCTGGCCGGACTCCGCGCCGCGGCCGGCGACAACGTGGTCTACAGCGCCGATGCGCAGGGCGTCAACGTAAGCGACTTCGATGCCGTCATTGCCGTCATCGGCGAGGGACCGTATGCGGAAGGCGACGGCGATATCGGCCCCGCCGCGAACCTGCGCCACAGCGCGCGCTATCCGGAAGACCTGGCCGTGCTGAAGGCGGTGGCGGGCAAGGGCAAGCCGGTCGTGACGGTGTTCGTCGCGGGCCGGCCGCTGTATGCGAACGACCTGCTGAACCTCTCGAGCAGCTTCGTCGCCGCGTGGCTGCCCGGCTCCGAAGGCAAGGGCGTTGCCGACGTGCTGCTGCGCGGTGCCGACGGCAAGGTGAATGCGCCCTTTGCCGGCAAGTTGTCGTTCTCGTGGCCGAAAAGCGTCTGCCAGACGCCGCTGAACGTCGGAGACAAGGGCTACGCGCCGCTGTTCGCCTACGGTTATGGCCTGGCGTATGGCGACAAACGCAAGGTGGGCCGGCTGGCCGAGGACGGCAACACGGCCGGCTGCGGCAAGACCAATGCCTTCCCCGTCTTTAACCAGTCCGACCGCGCCACGTTCCCGCTGTACCTGCAGAGCGGCGACCAGCGGGTGGCGTTGGGCGCGGACCTGAATGCAAGCTGGCGGTTGCCGACCCTGGCGGTGGAAACGGCCCAGGTCAACACGCAGCAGGATGCAAAAAAAGTCACGTGGACGGGGCCAGGCTTCATCGAAGCGAAAGCAACCGAGGGTCGGTTACTGCCGCCGTGGGCGTCGAAGGAAGGCGCGCTGACGTTCGACACCGTCGTCACCACCGCGCCGCAGGGCACTGTGCTGGTCGGGATGGGGGCGGCCAGCGTGGACGTCACCGCGCGTTTCGCGCACCTCGTGGGAAAAGGGCGGCAGACGGTTAAAATACCCCTTTCATGTTTCCGGGGAGTCGATTTAACAAAGGTCGACAACCCTTTCCGCGTGACGGCGCAGGCCGGTCTCGTGGCAGCGTTTGCCAATATCCAGGTGGTGGGCGGCGCCGCGGCCGATCCGGACGCGCTGGAGTGCGCACACTAAAGAAAGTTTGAAGTTATGGAAAACACCTCACGGGCTGCCACCGTGGCGCCCGACGCGGCGCACAACGGTCGCGGCAACACGGCGCCGCTGGTCATCGTCACGATCCTGTTCTTCATGTGGGGTCTGCTGACGTCACTGAACGATGTGCTGATTCCCCATCTGAAGGGGATTTATACGCTCAGCTATGTGCAGGCGATGCTGGTGCAGTTCTGCTTCTTCGGCGCCTACCTGATCGTTTCGCTGCCGGCCGGGATGCTGATCCGGCGCATCGGCTACCAGCGCGGCGCCGTCACGGGCCTCGTCGTGGCCGCGGCAGGCTGCGCGCTGTTCTACCCGGCCGCCGTTTCCGGTTACGGCCTGTTCCTGTTCGCGTTCTTCGTCCTGGCCAGCGGCATCACGGTGCTGCAGGTCGCCGCCAATCCCTACGTGACGGTGCTGGGCGATCCCCGCACGGCGTCGAGCCGCCTGACGTTGACGCAGGCGTTCAACTCGCTGGGCACGACGGTGGCGCCGGCGCTGGGCGGCATGCTGATCCTGTCGGGTAGCGTGCTGGGTGCCGACCAGTTGGCGAAACTGCCGGTGGCCGAACAGCTGGCCCACCATGCGAAGGAGGCCGCGGCCGTGCAGGGGCCTTACCTCGTGCTCGCCGGCGCGCTGCTGCTGCTGGCCGTGCTGTTCGCGCTGGCGCGGTTGCCGAAGCTGGTGGACGCCGAGAGCAGCGAGCCGACCGGCAAGTTCAGCGACCTGTTCGCCCACAAACACCTCGTGCTGGGCACGATCGGCATCTTCCTGTACGTGGGCGGTGAAGTCAGCATCGGCAGCTTCCTGATCAACTACATGGGCGAGCCGCAGATCGCGGGCCTGGCACCGGCCCAGGCGGCGCATTACGTCAGCCTGTACTGGGGCGGCGCGATGGTTGGCCGCTTCATCGGCTTTGCCGTCATGCGCACCGTCAGCCCGGGCAAGGCGCTGGCGTTCAACGCGACCTGCAGCATCGCGCTGATCATGGTGGCGATCTTCGCGCACGGCCCCGTGGCGATGTGGGCGATCCTGGCCGTCGGCCTGTGCAACTCGATCATGTTCCCGACCATCTTCAGCATGGCGCTGCACGGCCTGGGACGCCAGACCGGCCAGGCTTCGGGCCTGCTGTGCATGGCGATCGTCGGCGGCGCGCTGGTGCCGTTCGCCCAAGGCGCGCTGGCCGATGGCAGCGGCGTGCAGGTGTCGTTCTTCGTGCCGGCCGTCTGCTATGCGTTCATCCTGTACTTCGGTGTGCGCTACGCTAATCTGCATCGGCAATAAAGTCGGGGGCCGGTGCCTGCCCCGTGTCATAAAAACATGCTAATGTCCTTCCCGTTCAGTTGACGACGGGAGCGGCATCGGTGAGTACGAAGGCAGTGATTCCAACGGGCGGACCTGACACGGCCCGCTTCGACCTGGTCGGCATTGGCGAGTGCATGGTCGAATTCCATTCGACCGTGCCGCTGGCCGAAGCGACGCAATTCGGCAAGGGGTACGGCGGGGACGTGCTGAACGCGCTGGTCGCCGCGGCGCGGCAGGGCTGCCGCACGGCGTTCGTCACGCGCGTCGGCGACGATCCGTTCGGCGCCGGCCTGCTGTCCGCCTGGCGTGCCGAAGGCATCGACACCAGCTGTGCGCCCCTCGTCCCGGGCGAAAACGGCGTCTACTTCATCTCCGTCGACGCCCACGGCGAACGCTCCTTCACGTACCGCCGCGCCGGCAGCGCCGCATCAGGCTTGACGGCCGACGTGGACGCGGACTTCATTGCATCGAGCCGCTGCCTGCTGCTGTCCGGGATCACGCAGGCCATTTCCCCGGGCGCCTGCGCCGCCACGTTGGCCGCCGCGCGCATCGCGAGCGAACGTGGCGTCACGGTTGCCTACGATCCGAACTACCGCCCCGGACTCTGGCCCTCCGTCGACGCTGCGCGTGAAGCGTGCGCCGAGCTGCTGCCGTTCGTCGACATTCTTCTCCCCAGCCTGCCCGCCGATGCCGGGATCCTGCCGGGCGATGCGCAAACCCTGGCCGCACATGTTGTCGTCAAGCTGGGCGAAGAAGGCTGCCACGTCTGGCAGGACGGCGAACGCAGCGTCGTGCCGGCGGTATCGGCCACGGTGATCGACACGACCGGCGCCGGCGACTGCTGGAACGGCACCTACCTGGCCGCGCTGCTTCGCGGCGAACCGGCCGTGCAGGCGGCGCAAATCGCCAACGCGGCAGCGGCGGCGAAGCTGGCCCACCGTGGCGCCATTCCACCAAGGAGCGCCGCATGACGCAAGCTTCCCGGCGCCGCTTCCTGGGCGGCACGATGGCGGCAACGGTGCTGGGCGCGATGCCGCCGCTGTTGCGCGAAGCGCTGGCCGTGCCGGCGCGCCGCGGTACCGGTACGATCGCGGACGTACGCCACGTCGTCATCCTGATGCAGGAAAACCGCTCGTTCGACCATTATTACGGCACCTTGGCCGGCGTGCGCGGCTTCGGCGACCGGCTGACGATTCCGCTGCCGAACAACCGCTCGATCTGGGAGCAGCACAACGGCACGCGCATCGTCATGCCTTACCGTCTCGACCAGTCAGTTGGCAACGCGCAGCCGCAAATGAGCCTGCCGCACACGTGGCCGGACGCGCAGGCGGCGTGGGACGAAGGCCGCATGGCGTCGTGGCCGAAGTCGAAGACGGATGCGTCGATGGCGTACTACACGCGCGCCGAGCTGCCCATCCAGTTCGCGCTGGCCGAAGCCTTTACGCTGTGCGACGCCTATCACTGCTCGCTGCAGGGCGGCACGAATCCCAATCGGCTGTTCATGCTGACGGGGACGAACAATCCGTCCGGCCGCGGTGGCGGACCGCTGATCGATAACCGCATGGAAGGCCTCGGGCCGCCGGAGCAGGGCTTCGACTGGGTTACTTATGCCGAGCGGCTGGAGGCGGCGGGTGTCAGCTGGAAGGTCTACCAGGACATGGAGGACAACTTCGGCTGCAACCTGCTGGAAGTCTTCAAGCGCTATCGCGAAGCGTTTGCCACACGACCGAACCCGCTGGCCGACAAGGCGCTGACGTCCACGCTGTGGAACGCCACGCTGGACGGCCTGCGCAACGATGTCGTGGCGGGCAAGCTGCCGCAGGTCAGCTGGGTGATTCCGCCGCAGCTGTACAGCGAACATCCGGGCCCCTCCACACCCGTGCAGGGCGGGGCCTACACGCTGCAGGTGCTGGAGGCGCTGCTGGCCGATCCGGACGTGTGGGCCGGCACCGTGCTGCTGCAGATGTACGACGAGAACGACGCCTTCTTCGACCATATGCCGCCGCCCGCGGCGCCGTCCCTGCTACCAGACGGCAGCCGCGCCGGCCGCTCCACGGTGGACTTCACCGCCGAGTGTCATACCGATGGGTGCCTGTACGGACTGGGGCCACGCGTGCCGATGACGGTGATGTCCCCGTGGAGCAAGGGGGGCTGGGTCAACTCGCAGGTGTTCGACCATACGTCGATCCTGCGCTTCCTGGAGCGCCGCTTCGGCGTGGCCGAGCCGAATATCGCGCCATGGCGCCGCACCGTCTGCGGCGACCTGACGAGCTGCTTCGACTTCGCCACGCCGGATGCGCGCAAGCCGGCGGTGCCGGTACACGACATCGCCTGGGCTGACGAGGTGCGCACGCGCCAGCGCGCCACGCCAACCATCGAGGTGCCGGCGGAAGGGCGCCAGTCGGTGCCGCGCCAGGAAGCGGGCACGCGGCCGTCACGCGCGCTGCCCTACCGGCTGGAAGTGCTGGCGCAGGTGGACGCGACGGGTGTCGCGCTGACGTTCGTCAACAACGGCGGCGCCGGCGCGGTGTTCCACGTCTACGACCGCCGCCAGATCGACCGGGCACCACGCCGCTACACGGTGGAAGCGTCGAAGACGGTGCACGAGCGCTGGACCGTCGCCCCGGCCGACGGCCTGTTCGACCTGTGGGTGCTGGGCCCGAACGGTTTTCACCGCCACGTGCGCGGCCGCGCGGATGCCGAGTCGCTTGGCGTGAGCGCGGCGCAGGACGGGCAACGGCTGATGCTGGCGTTGCACAACCCGTCCACCCAAGCCAAGGAAGTCATCGTGACGGCGCTCGCGTATGCGGACAACCGCCCCGTCACGCACCGGCTCGACCCGGACGCGACACTGCGCCTGCCCGTTACGGGGCCGTGGTACGACGTCGGAGTGAAGGAGGGAGAGTCGGCGTGGCGCTTTGCCGGACGTATCGAGACGGGCGCCGACAGCGTCAGCGATCCCGCGTTCGGCCAGCCGCCAGCGATTTGGTAACTGCTGGGGACTGGCACCGCTCTTTGGTGCCTGTCCCCGACGTTTTGTCACCGACGTCTGGGCGCTCAGCCGATCACCGTCACCACCACGGATCGCTGCTGCGGCGTCGTGCGGTGCTCCCACAGGAAGATGCCCTGCCAGGTTCCCAGCAGCAGCCGGCCATCGCCGACGGGCACCGTCAACCCGGTATCGGTCAGCACGGAGCGCGCGTGCGCGGCCATGTCGTCCGGGCCTTCGGTGTCGTGGCGGTAGGCGGGATCGCCGTCGGGCGCGAGGCGCGCCGCGATGGTCTCGAGGTCGCGCCGCACGTCCGGGTCGGCGTTTTCCGTGATCGTCAGCGAGCAGCTGGTGTGCTGCACGAACACGTGCGCCAGTCCGCACGGTATGCCGGACTGCTTCACGGCGTCGTTGACGGCAGCGGTGATGTTGCGCGTGCCGCGGCCCGACGTGGAGAATTCGATGACGGTCTGGTAGGGCATGCCTTATCTGCGACCTTATCTGCGCCCGTACATCATCAGTTCCGCCAGCACGCTGCGCGCCGGCGTAAAGACGTCGATGGCGGCCAGCGAGACGCCCAGCAGCGCCTGCACGGGCGAGTCGTTGGCGAAGACGCGCGCCATCGTGTCCGTCAGGCGCACGGTCAGGTCACGGTCCTGGCGGCGCTGGTCCGCGTACCGCGACAGCATCTCCGGCGTGGCCCCTTGCGCCAGCAGGCGTGCCAGCACCGTCGCATCGCGCAGGCCCAGGTTCAGGCCCTGGCCCGCGACGGGGTGCAGCGTCTGCGCCGCGTTACCGATGGCTGCCGCGCGGGCGCTGCCCGCCATGCCCGCGTTCAATCCCAGCGGGAAGGCGAGGCGGCGCGTGGCGCCGGTAAAACGACCCAGGCGGTCGCCGAAGGTGTCCCCCAGCTTGCGCAGGAAGGCGTCGTCGCCCATTGCCAGCAGCGTTTGCGCCGTGTCCGGGCGCACGCACCAGACCAGCGAGTAACCGTCGTCCTGCGGCAGCAGCGCCAGCGGGCCTTCGCCCGTAAAGCGTTCGTAGGCGCGGTGCGCAATCGGCGCGGCCGTCGTGACCTGGGCGATGATCGCCGTCTGGCCATAATCGCGCTTCGTGGTCTTGTCGGCCTGCTCGCCGAACAGGCCGCCCTCGGCCTGCACGACGATGGCGGCGGTGATACTCGTGCCGTCCGCCAGCGCCAGACGTACGTCGTCCGGCGTCTCTTCGATGCCCGTCACGCGCGCCGGCCGCAACGTCGCCACGCCCAGCCGCGTGCAGACGGCGCCCAGTACCGTCACGATATCGCCGTAGCGCGTCACATAACCCAGCGCCGGCACGCGGTGCTCGTCGCGGGTGATCATGCTGCGGCCGAACTGGCCTTTGCGGGAGACGTGGATTTCATGGATGTCGGTGGCTGGCACGGGCCAGGCGCCGATCCCTTCCAGGATCTGCCGGCTGCCCCACGACAGCGCCAGCGAGCGCGGATCGGCGCTGGCGGCATCCAGCGATTTCGCGTCGATCAGCACGATGCGCGCCGGCGTCACGCCGCGGCGCACCAGCAGCGCGGCCAGCGCCATGCCGGCCGGGCCGGCGCCGCAGATGGCGATGTCGTAATCAGGCATCATGGCCGCTCCGCCATCAGGGTTTCGATGTCGGCCACGGTCTTCGGTGCGGAACCGGTCAGCAGTTCGAACCCGCCCGCCGCCACCACGATATCGTCCTCGATGCGGATGCCGATGTTCCAGAACTGCTCCGGCACGCCCTCGGCGGGACGCACGTAGATGCCCGGTTCGATCGTCAGCACCATGCCTTCCTGCAGGGGGCGCGACGGTTTTTCCTTGCCCGGCAAGTCGTCCGCGCCGCCCAGGCGATAGGCGCCCACGTCGTGCACGTCCATGCCCAGCCAGTGGCTGGTGCCGTGCATGTAGAACGGCATGTAGGCCTTGCTGGCGATGACGTCGTCGAGCGAGCCATGCTTGTCGCGGCTCAGCAGGCCGTGATCGAGCATGCCCTGCGCCAGCACGCGCACCGCGGCGTCGTGCACGGAGTGAAAAGTCTGGCCCGGGCGGACCGCGTCGAGGGCTGCGCCTTGCGCGGCCAGCACCAGTTCATACAGCGTGCGCTGCGGACTGGTGAAGCGGCCGTTGACGGGCCACGTACGCGTGATGTCGGCGGCATAGCCATCGAGCTCGCAGCCGGCGTCGATCAGAACCAGTTCGCCGTCGCGCACCTGCCGGTCGTTGCTGTTGTAGTGCAGGATGCAGCTGTTCGCACCCGAGGCAACGATCGGCGTGTAGGCGGGGAACTGGGCACCGTTGCGGCGGAATTCGTACAGCAGCTCCGCCTCCAGCGCGTATTCGAACACGTCGGGGCGGGCGGCGCGCATGGCGCGCACGTGGGCAGCGCCGGAGATCTCGCCGGCGCGCAGCATGATCGCCTGCTCCGCCGCGTCTTTCACCACGCGCATTTCGTCCACCAGCGGCGTCACGTCGCGCAGTGCCGGCGGCGGACGGATGCCGCTGCGGCCCTGGCGGCGCACGCTGTCGAGCCAGCGGCGCAGCTGCGCGTCGAGGCGCTCGTCGCGCGCCAGCTTGCAGTACACCGCCGGCACGTCGGCCAACAGTGCCGCCATCTGCTCGTCGAGTGCGTCGACAGGATACGCCGCGTCGAAGCGGAACAGCGTACGTGCTGCTTCCGGGCCGTGGCGCAGGCCGTCCCAGATTTCGCGCTCGGGATTTTTCTCGCGGCAGAACAGGATGGCGCGGGCCGGCAGCGCGTCGCGCGCGGCCACCAGCACCAGCACCGCTTCCGGCTCCGTGAAGCCGGTCAGGTAATAAAACGTGCTGTCGTGACGGTAGGGGTAATCGCTGTCCGCGTTGCGCGCCACTTCAGGACTGGTGGCCAGCACGGCCACGCTGCCCGGCTCCATCTGCGCCACCAGGTGCGCACGGCGTTGGACGAAGTCGGGCTGGCCGGTCATGAGCGTTTGTCTCCGTTGAGCTGTTCCAGTTGCTGGGGCGTGCCGACATTGTCCCAGTCGCCTTCATACACCTCGCCGCCGATCAGGCCACGGTCGGCGTACTCGCGCAGCAGCTTGCCGAGGCCCGCATGCTGGCCCGGCTCGATACCGTCGAACATGGCCATGCGGTAGACGCCCAGGTTGGCGAAGGTCCACATCGGCGCGCCCGTGTTCGACACCGTGTACAGGTTCAGCGCGAAGTCGCCCTTCGGGTGGAACGACGGGTTCTTCACGAGCCAGATCCAGGCGATGTCGCGCTTGTCGTGATCGTAGGCGTTGCCCCACATGTCCTTGTCGTGCAGGACGTCCTTCGCCTGGGCGAAGTCGAAGTGCGGGCAGTAGATGTCGCCGGACACCGCGAAGAACGGCTCCTCGCCCAGCAGGTGGCGCGCATTGGCGATGCCGCCCGCCGTCTCCAGCGCTTCCTTCTCCGCCGAATAACGGATGGTGGCGCCGAAGCGGCTGCCGTCGCCCAGGTATTCCTCGATCATGTGGCCAAGGTGGGCATGGTTGATGACGATGTCCTTCATGCCGGCCCGCACCAGGTTCAGTACGTGCCATTCGATCAGCGGACGGCCGCGCACTCTGAGCAGCGGCTTGGGACAGGTGTCCGTCAGGGGACGCATACGTTCGCCGCGGCCGGCGGCGAAGATCATGGCTTTCATGGCGTCTCTCAGAAGGTGTAGCGGACGTCGGGCTGGCGCTGTTCCAGCACGTCGAGCAGTTTGACGAGCGGCTTCAGGTCGCGGTAACGGTCGGCCGTGCGGCGCACGTATTCCATCACCGTCGGCAGGTCGCCCAGGTACATGGCCTTGCCGTCGCGGTAGTTCAGGCGGCAGAAGATGCCGAGGATCTTCAGGTGGCGCTGCAGCGCCATGTATTCGAAGTCCTTGTAGAACGCATCAAAATCCTTGTTGACTGGCAGGCCGGCGGCGCGGGCGTGCTGCCAGTATCGGATGACCCAGTCCAGCACCAGCTCTTCGTCCCACGACACGTAGGCGTCGCGCAGCAGCGAGGCGGCGTCGTACGTGATCGGGCCGTAGACGGCGTCCTGGAAATCGAGGATGCCCGGGTTGTTCTCATCCATCCACATCAGATTGCGTGAATGGAAGTCGCGGTGCATATAGACCTGTGGCTGCGCCAGGCAGTTGGCCACGATCGTCTCGAATACCTTGTTCAGATCCGCTTCCTGCGCCGGGGTCAGCGTCGTGTTCAGGTGCTTGCCGACGTACCACTCGGTGAAGATGCCCAGTTCGCGCAGCATGAAGGCGCGGTCGAATTCGGGCAGCACGCCGGGCTGGCTGTGCTGCTGGATCTTCACCAGCGCGGACAGCGCTTCCGCATACAGCGTGGCGGCGTTGTCGTGATTCAAAGCCTGCAGATAGGTGGTCGTGCCCAGGTCGGACAGCAGCAGGAAGCCCTGCGCCAGGTCCTGCGCCACGATGACGGGGACCGAGACGCCGGCTTCCATCAGCAGCTCGTCCACCTTGACGAAGGCCGCCGTGTTTTCGCGCTCCGGCGGCGCATCCATCACCACCAGCGTGGCGCCATGCGCGCCTTGCGCGGCGGGCAGCACGTCGACGCGGAAATAGCGCCGGAAGCTGGCGTCCACGGACGCGGGGCGGCACGAATCGGGCGCCACGAGGTTCAGGCCCTGCAGCCAGGCTTTCAGTTGAACGAGGCGCACATCGGCCGCGCCGGCAGCCGTCGGTTCGCCGGCGGCGGCGAATTTTGGTGGTACTTTAGACAATAAAGACATGAAAAACAGCCTGACGAATCCGGGCATTGGTGAAGATTCCCATATAATAAGGGATTCAAATCAAAAAATCGCCTGTCATGGTGCATCGCGTAACGTTCCTTTCATGAGCTGGTTTCTGGCCCCCCCATCCAAGCAACGCTGGGCGTTTGCCCTGACTGCACTGGTTGCCGCGTCCGCGGTACCCGCCCATGCCCAGACCGCACCGGCCGGGGGCAAGGGCACGCCACGCGCTGAGGATCCCGATGCGCCCGTCACCATGCGCGCAGAGGAAATCACCGGGCGGCCCGAGCGGGAACTGGTACTGCAGCGCGACGTGGAGATTGTGCGCGACAAGATGCGCGTCACGGCCGATTCGGCCTGCTACCGGCAGGTGGAGTCCGAAATCGAGGCGAAGGACAATATCCGCGTCTGGCGTTTCGGCGACTACTACACGGCCGACGAGTTCAAGATCAATACGGAAACGGGCGTCGGCTACATGCTGCACCCGACCTACAAGCTCGAGCTGAACAACGCCCAGGGCACGGCGCAACGCATCGATTTCCTGAATCAGGAAGAGGCGGTCGTGGTCAATGGCACCTACAGCACCTGCGAAGGGCCGAATCCGGACTGGTACCTGAGTTCGAGCACGCTGAACCTGGACATGGGCCGCGAGACGGGCACCGCGCGCGGTACCGTCGTCTACTTCAAGGACGTGCCGCTGATCGGCTCACCGGCATTGTCGTTCTCGCTGTCCGGCGAGCGGCGCTCCGGCTGGCTGCCCGCCGTGCCGGGTTTCAGCTCGCGCGGCTCGGCCGAGCTGCTGCTGCCGTACTACTTCAATATCGCGCCGAACCGCGACCTGACGCTGTACCCGCGCTACATCTCGCGCCGCGGCCTGCAGCTGGGCGCCGTGGGCCGCTACATGGGCGAAACGGACGCCGGCACGTACGAAGGCCGCACGCTGATCGAGTATCTGCCGCACGACAAGGAAGCGGGCTTCGATCGCTGGCAGGTCAATTCGACGCACAGCCAGGCGCTGGCCAAGGACTGGTCGTTCGGCTGGAACGTGCGCGCGGCATCGGACGACAACTATCCGAACGATTTTTCCAAAACGGTCGCCGGCAGTGCGGAACGCCAGCTGCTGCGCGAGCTGCGCACCGATTACACGGGCGAGTACTGGAGCCTGACGGCGCGCGTGCAGAAGTACCAGGTGCTGCAGGACCCGGACACGACGACGCCGACACCGCATCCGTACAACCGCCTGCCGGCGATTAACTTCCACGCGGCGCGCTACGACATCGCCGGTTTCGACTGGCAGGTGGACAGCGAAGTGACGCGCTTCGATCACCCCACGCTGATCAACGGCAACCGCATGGTGGTCGTGCCGCAGGTGAGCTACCCGATCATCAGCCCGAGCTGGTTCGTCACGCCCAAGCTGATGCTCAATGCCAGCGCCTACCAGCTGGACGACTGGAAGAACACCAGCACGGGCCTGATGGACAAGGGCCGTTCCGAGACGCGCGCGATCCCCACGTTCTCGCTGGACTCGGGCCTGGAGTTCGAGCGCTCGACGAAGCTGTTCGGCCGCGCGTTGACGCAGACGCTGGAACCGCGCCTGTTCTACGTGTACACGCCGTACCGCGACCAGACGAACATCCCGAACTTCGACACGGCCGATGCCACGTTCAATTTCTCGCAGATCTTCAGCGAGAACCGCTTCGTCGGCTCCGACCGCATCAGCGACGCCAACCAGGTCACGGCCGCCGTCGTCTCGCGCTTCCTGGAAGAGTCGGGCGCCGAGCGCCTGCGCCTGGCACTGGGCCAGCGCTTCTACTTCCGCGAACCGCGCGTCACGCTTGACGGTTCCACGAGCGCCGCGGGCAGCCGCTCGGACCTGCTGCTGGCCGCGGCCGGCCGCATTTCGGAAACCTGGGGCATCGACAGCGCCGTGCAGTACAACCCGGACGACAAGCGGGTGATCAGCTCGAACCTGAACCTGCAGTACCAGCCGGGCGCGAAAAAAGTCGTCAATGCCGGCTACCGCTTCCTGCGCGGTAACTTCAAGAACGTCGATTTCTCGGGCCAGTGGCCGCTGACGCAGAAGTGGTTCGGCGTGGGCCGCCTGAGCTACTCGATGCAGGACCACCGCATCCTGGAAAGCCTGATCGGCGTCGAGTACAACTGCGACTGCTGGGTATTCCGCGCGGGCGCGCAGCGCTTCGTGACGACGTCGAACAAGGCCTCCACGCAGTTCTTCTTCCAGCTCGAACTGACCGGACTGTCCAAGCTGGGCATCGGCAATCCGCTGGAAGTCATGAAGAACAGCATCCCCGGTTACCAGCGCATCAACGAGGTCCCCCGCCGCTGATTGCGGCAGTGGGCCTCATACCTGTTATTCTTCTCGTTTTCACCGACTCCATGAGCGTTTCCGATATGCGTAAGTCCAGTAAGCACCCGATCACATTCGCGGCACTCCTGCTGTGCGCCATGGCTGCCGGTGGCGTTGCCTCGGCCCAGACCAAGGCGGCCGCTCCTGCCGCCACCAAGCCTGCCGACGCCGCGGCGCCGAAGGGCTTCACGCCGCCGGGGCAGTCGAAGAATACCGAGATCGACTCGATCGCCGTCGTCGTCAACGACGAAGTGATCACCCGGCGCGAGCTGGCGCAGGAAACCAATACGATCATGCAGCGCATGAAGGCGCAGAACGCGCAGATGCCGTCGGCGGCCGACCTGCAGCGCCAGATCGTCGAGCATATGATCGTGCAGCGTGCGCAGTTGCAGATGGCGCGCGAGATGGGCGTGCGCGTGGACGACACGATGCTGGACCGCGCGATGGTGCGCGTTGCCGCGGAACAGAAAATGACGGTGCAGCAGCTGCGCGACCAGCTGGAAAAGCAGGGCGGCTCGTACGCCGACTTCCGCGAGGACATCCGCAACGAAATCATCATGACGCGCCTGCGCGAGCATGAAGTCGACCAGAAGATCCAGGTCTCCGAAGCGGAGGTGGACAGCTTCCTGGCGGCCCAGGAAGCGGCGGCGGCCGAGCAGTTCGAAGTGAACATCTCGCAGATCCTCGTGCGCATTCCGGAAAACGCCACGCCGGACGTGATCGCCCAGCGCCAGAAGCGCGCCGAGGAAGTGATGCGCCAGCTGCGCACGGGCGCGGACTTCGCCAAGATGGCTGCGACGTACTCCGACGCATCGGACGCGCTGCAGGGCGGCGTGGTCGGCTGGCGCCAGACCGACCGCATTCCGCCCGTGTTCGCGGAAGCGCTGGTCAAGCTGCAGCCGGGCCAGGTGACGCCGATCATCAAGAGCGTGGGCGGCTTCCACATCCTGAAGCTGGCCGAGAAGCGCAGCGTGGCGCAGGCGCAGGCCGAAGCGGCAGTGCAGCAGACCCACGCCCGCCACATCCTGCTGAAAGTGACGCCGACCCTGAGCGCGGCCGATGCCAAGCGCCGCCTGGCCGAACTGAAGGAACGCCTGGACAACAAGGCTGCCACGTTCGAAGAACTGGCGCGCCTGTACTCGAACGACGAGTCGGCGAAGAAGGGCGGCGATCTGGGCTGGCTGGTGCCGGGCGATGCGCTGCCCGAGTTCGAGCAGGCCATGGCCAACCTGAAGCCGGGCGAGGTCAGTGGCCCCGTCGAGACGAGCTTTGGTTACCACCTGATCCAGGTCGTCGAGCGCAAGTCGGAAGACGAGTCGAAGGACAAGAAGCGCAACGAGGCGCGCATGGCGCTGCGTGAACGCAAGATGGTCGAGGCGGCGGAAGACTTCCAGCGCGAAGTGCGCGACCGCGCCTACGTCGAGTTCCGCGCGGACGACCTGAAGGAAGCGAAGTAATCTCCATGGCAAGGGCGCGGCCGACGATCTGCATCACCACAGGTGAGCCGGCCGGCATCGGTCCGGAAATCTCGATCCGCGCCGCATGGGCCCTGCGCGAGCAGGTCAACTGCGTGCTGCTGGGCGACGCCGCCTTCCTGGCGATGACGGCGCACGCCATCGATCCCGCGATCCGCATCAGCGCCCTGTCGCTGCAGGCCGTGCGCAACAGCGGCGTACCGCACTTCGGTGCCGACCGCCTGTGCGCCATCGACGTCCCGCTGGCCGCGCACGTGGTGCCCGGCACGCTGGACAAGGAAAACGGCCGCGCCGTGCTGGCCACGCTCGACGCGGCCATCGAAGGCGTCGCTGCCGGCTGGTTCGCCGCCGTCGTCACGGCGCCGCTGCAAAAGAGCACCATCAACGATGCCGGCGTGCCGTTCTCCGGCCATACCGAATATTTCGCCGAACGTACCGGCACGCCGCAGGTGGTCATGATGCTGGCCGGCGCGCCTGGCGTGCCGCAGGTTCCGCAGTTGCGCGTTGCGCTGGCGACGACGCACCTGCCCCTGAAGGACGTGGCGGGGGCGCTGACGGGCGAAAGCCTTGGCCGCACGCTGGACATCATTCACGCCGACCTGCGCAGCAAATTCGGCATCGCCGCGCCGCGCATCCTTGTCACGGGACTGAACCCGCACGCGGGAGAAAACGGTTACCTGGGCCGGGAAGAGATCGACACGATCATCCCCGCGCTGGAGGCGGCGCGGGCGCGCGGCATCGATGCACGCGGGCCGTATCCCGCCGACACGCTGTTCCAGCCGAAGTACCTGCAGGATGCCGACTGCGTGCTGGCGATGTACCACGACCAGGGCCTGCCCGTGCTGAAATTCGCCACGTTCGGCCGCGGCGTCAACATCACGCTCGGTTTGCCGCTGATCCGTACCTCCGTCGATCACGGCACTGCCCTCGACCTGGCGGCGCAGGGCCTGGGCCTGGCCGATTGCGGCAGCATGGAGCAGGCGATCGACAGCGCGCTGTCCATGGTGCGCGCCAGCCGCGCCTGACACGGGTCTACAACCTACCCCGGGCGCTTCCGCCCACACATTGAAATAGAAGACAGATGAAACACATAGCCCGCAAGCGCTTCGGCCAGAATTTTTTGCAGGACGACCGCGTCCTGGGCGACATCATCGAGGCCATCGCACCGGCGCCGGACGACACGATGGTCGAAATCGGCCCCGGCCTGGCCGCGATGACGGAGCTGCTCCTGAAATCCCTGAACCACATGCACGTGGTGGAACTGGACCGCGACCTGGTGACGCGTCTGGAAAAGCGCTTCCCGCGCGAGAAGCTGACGATCCACTCGGGCGACGCGCTGAAGTTCGACTTCGGCTCGATCCCCGTGCCGGAAGGGCGCAAGCTGCGCATCGTCGGCAACCTGCCGTACAACATCTCCAGCCCGCTGCTGTTCCACTTCACGGAGTTCACGCACCTCGTCGAAGATCAGCATTTCATGCTGCAGAAGGAAGTGGTGGAGCGCATGGTGGCCGAGCCGGGCACGAAGGCCTATGGCCGCCTGTCCGTGATGCTGCAATGGCGCTACCGCATGGCGCTGATGTTCATCGTGCCGCCCGAAGCGTTCGACCCGCCGCCGAAAGTCGATTCGGCCATCGTGCGCATGATTCCCATCGCCGAGCCGCTGGCGTGCGACCAGGCGACACTGGAAGCGGTGGTGCAGAAAGCCTTCTCCCAGCGCCGCAAGGTGATCCGCAACTGCCTGGCCGGCATGTTCACGGAACAGCAGATCGCCGACGCCGGCATCGATCCCGGCACGCGCCCGGAGACGGTGCCGGTGGAAGCGTATGTGCGGCTGGCGAACAGCCTGACGACACCCGCCGCCGCGTGATGCATCGGGGACTGGCACCGTCGTTTGGTGCCTGTCCCCGACGGTTGTCCGTGGTCGGGCGCAGCCGCCGATACTGGAAGCTCCACGTCGGGGACAGGCACCAGAGAACGGTGCCAGTCCCCGGTACGCCACCGCTACGGATTCTGAGCAAAAAAAAAGCCGGCTCAGAGAGCCGGCTAAATCCAATTCTTAGAAAGAAGTGGAGGAGACGGGATGGATTATGATGCGTCGCCACATATTGATCCACTTTATTTTACGAATGCCCATCATTCCACTTGTGAATATCAGGCCGGGACGCAGGTGATCGCCACGGTCTCGACTTTGGCATCCTGCATGACGCCGGTGCCGTTGGTGATCGTGCAGGACTTGCCGGCCGGCTGCTTCAGGACCACCAGGCCATACGACGACTGCGACGGAATGGCGTCCGTGTAGGTGAAGCTCGTTGCGTCCTTCGCTATTTCCTGCGCCGTGCCGTTGCCGTTGATGATGACCAGGCCAGCCACGTCCAGGCCCGTCACCGGGCCGCCCACCGAATAGGCATTGACGGAGCAGTTGATCGTCACATCGATCGTCTGCGTGTAGCCGGCGGAGCCTTTCAACCCGCCCGAGAGGGCAGGGCCGCAGGACTGGTGCGCCGGCTGCTTGATGACGATCTCGTACTCGTCGCCATAATCGATCGAGTTCGCTAACTGGAACTTGACGGCGCTCTTGCCGTCAGCCGGAGGCTGGACGGCGACCTTGCTCGAACCGTTGGACAGTTCCATGCCACTGAACTTCAGGCCGTTGACGGTGCCGCCGACGGTATACGATTCCTTGCCGCCGCAACCCGCCAGCGCCAGGGCCAGCGCGATCGGCGCCAGATACATTGCTTTCATTGCATTCTCCAAAAAGAAGCGCGCCGCGTGGGCGCGCCGGTAGCGGTGAGGCGCGATCAGGCCTTGGTGCAGGTAACGGCGATATTCGACAGGTCGCCCGATGGCATTGTGCCCACGTTGTTGGCAATGGTGCAGACCTGGCCGGCCGGCTGCTGCAGCACGGTCACGCCGTAGTTGGCGCCGTCGGCGACCGGGTTCTTGAACGTAAAGGTGCTGCTGCCGGCCGCCGGCGCGATCTGCTGGTCGCCGTTGTTCAGGATCAGGCCTTCGCCCGTCAGGCCGGCGATGCTGCCGCCCAGGAAGTAGCTGTTCGTGGTGCAGTTGATGACGACCTGGCGCGCCGTGTAATAGTTGGCCTTCAGGCCCACCGTTTTGGCATCGACTTCGCACTTGGACGCTGTCGCCGGCGTCTTGATCTTGACGTCGATCGTGCTGTCTTCCTCGATCAGGTTGGGGAACGTCACGGCCGTGGCGGCGGACCCGCTTGGCGTCACCGTCACCTCCTGCGAGCCGCTGGTCAGCACGAGGCCCGGCTTGGCCAGGCCGTAGATCGTGGCCTGCAGCACCAGGCTGCCGTCGTCGCCACCGCCGCAGCCGGCCAGCAAAGCGGCGCACAGTGCGCTGACGCTCGCGCGCACATACATACTCTTCATAAAAAATCTCTCCAAAAATCGATTAGCCAGAATGCTGTGCCGCGGCGCGGAGCATGAGTCGGCGCTTATTTTAGTGCATTTAATAACGGCAGGCTCGACAAATCCTTGTAACGGCTTGTGTCTCGACGCGGTACCGGCATCAGTCGATCCGAGCCACGTCGCAGATCGACTGGCGCTCCGTCAGACGGCAGCGGTTCCGGACGGCGCCGCCGCGGTCGTGCACCTCGATGCGCCACACGCCGTCTCCTTCGCGTTCCATCGTCATGAAGCCGAAGCCGCCGACCCAGGAGCTGAACGCATTGATGACGGCGCCCGGAGCGGGGTGCACGTCGGCCGTGTCGGTGGGCAGCGGCACGGTGTCTTCCGCCGTGCCGGAAAAGCCGGTGACGAACTGGGTCGGATGGGGGCTGGAAAAACTGACCTGCTCCCACAGGTGGGCGTGGCCGGCCAGCAGCGCCTGCACGGTCGGCGGCAGCAGCAAGGCGTTGACGGAGCCGAAGCTGTCCTGCAGGCCCTTGTCGCCCAGTTGCAGATAGCGCTGGCCGTTCTTGTCCAGGTCCGCGCCGAAGCCGAGGATCGGATGGTGGTTCGCCATCAGGTTGTACGGTGCGCGTGCGGCCAGCGTGGCCACTTTCGCATACGCGTCGCGGTAGCGGTCGTATCCCGTGTCGCCCGGTTTCAGGCCCTTCCACGTGGTGGCCGCCGTGTCGACGACCAGCAGCTGGGTGTCCGGTGCCAGCGGGACGGCATACGGATCGCTGTAGTCGCCCACGGCGTCGTCGGCGGCGGCATTGCAGTCGCGTCCCGGCAGCAGCGGGCGCGGATCGAGGAAGCGCCACCAGCCCTGGCCGCCGCGCACGCACGTTTCATGGTTGCCGCGCACGACGACCCACGGCGCCGCCGCCAGCAGTGGCGCGGCGGGGCGGAAGAAGTCTTCGCGCCACGCGTCCCAGCCGTAACCCCATGGGCTGCCGGCGCAGCCGGCGTTCCCCTCGGGGCAGACGTTCTCGCGATAATGGTAGTCGCCCACGTGCACGACAAGGTCCGGCCGCCACGCGGCAGCCGATGCGGCGACAGTGCCGAATGGCGCGGCCTGTGGATCGTTGCAGGCCTGGTAAGCGTTGTCCGCCTTCTTCATGCGGCAGCCCGTGTCGCCGATGACGACGATGCGTCGCGGCTCGGCCAGCGGCAAGGGCAGGGGACGGTCGGACACCTGTACGACGCGCGTACCCGCCGCCAGCGGCAGCTCGCACGTCAGCACGGGAAATGCCGACGGCTTCGAGTCCGCCGGGCTGGAAGCGGTCGGTCGCTGCGGGATCGTCGCGGCCGGCGCGCGCACCGTCATCGGCAGCGCGCGGCCGTCCACGTCGAGCGTGGGGCACGCCGCCGCTGTCGTCAGCACCCGCGCTGTCGCATTGCCCCCTTCGCCCAACACGACATAGGCAGACAGGATGGCGTCGCCCGACGGCGCCGTCGCGCAGCCGGCCAGCAGCGCGGCAGGCAGGACCAGCAGGGTAAAACGTCCGATGGCGGTCATGACGGCTCCTCGCTATTAAAAGCTGGTAATTTTACCTGTGCATTCGCGCCCGCCGCGCGGTGCGTCGCGCCGTGTTCCAACCATGCGACAATGGCATCATGAACGTCACCGAACGACCCCGCGCCATCCTGTTCGACCTCGACGATACGCTGTGGCCCATCGCCCCCGTGATCGCCGAGGCGGAAACCACGCTGCACGCCTGGCTGGCCGAGCACGCACCGAAAGTCGCGCACGCCTTTTCGATCGAGGAACTGCGCGCGCGCCGGATGGCGCTACTGGCCGCCGAACCACATTATCATCTGGACCTTGGCAAGCTGCGCCGGGCGGCACTGGAGGCGGCGTTCGCGCACGCGGACGAAGATCTGGCGCATATCGACGGTGCCATGGCGCACTTTTTTGCCGCCCGGAATGCGGTCAAACCGTACGACGACGTGCTGCCGGGCCTGCTGCACCTGGCCGACCGCGTTACCCTGGGTGCCGTCACGAACGGCAACGCGGATCTTGAAGTCATCGGTATCGCCCACCATTTCAAGGTGGCGCTGGCCGCCAGCCATTTCGGCAAGGCCAAGCCGGACCCGGCGATCTTCCTGGCCGCCTGCGATGCGCTGGGTGTCGAGCCGCGCCATGCCGTCTACGTGGGGGACGACCTGCGTCTCGATGTGGAGGGCGCGCAGAAAGCGGGATTGCGCGCCGTGTGGATGAACCGGACGGGCAGCAGCGCCCACGTCGAGCTGGGCATCGTGCCCGATGCGATCTGCAGCAGTTTTGAAGAGTTGATTGCGTGGCTGGAACAACAGTTAGCCGATTGAATGCCCTGTGCCGTCGCCAGCCGTGCATAATACCGTGTACGCCTGAAGATTGAATTATGCAACTCGATAACCGTGCCCAAACCCTGCTCAAAGCCCTGGTAGAGCGCTATATCGCGGACGGCCAGCCCGTCGGATCGCGCGCGCTGTCGAAGATTTCCGGCCTTGACCTGTCCCCGGCCACCATCCGCAACATCATGGCCGACCTGGAAGAGCTCGGGTATGTCGCCAGCCCGCACACGTCCGCCGGCCGCGTGCCGACGCCGCGCGGCTACCGCATTTTTGTCGATACCCTGCTGACGGTGCAGCCCATCGACGAAAGCGCCGTCGAATCGACGTTGCGTCCACAGGCCCAGCCGCCGCAAAAGCTGATCGCCAATGCGGCGCAGATGCTGTCGTCGCTGTCGCAGTTTGCCGGCGTCGTACTGAGCCCCCGCCACGAATCCGTGTTCCAGCAGATCGAGTTCCTGCGCCTGGGCGAGAAACGCATTTTGCTCGTCATCGTCGCGCCTGGTGGCGACGTGCAGAACCGCCTGCTGCTGACCGATGTCGATTACACGCCGGCGCAGTTGCAGCAGTCCGCCAACTTCATCAACCTGCACTACGGCGGCCTGGCCTTCGACGAAGTGCGCACGCGCATGCAGGGCGAATTGCGCCAGCTGCGCGACGATATGGGGCGGCTGATGCAGGCCGCCGTGGAGGCGGGCAGCGAAGCTATGGCCGACAGCTCGGACGACATGGTGATCTCCGGCGAACGTAATTTACTGTCGGTCAGCGACCTGTCGTCGAACATGTCGTCGCTGCGGCAGATGTTCGACATGTTCGAACAGAAGACGGGCCTGATGCAGTTGCTGGACGTGTCGTCCAAGGCGTCGGGCGTGCAGATCTTCATCGGCGGCGAATCGACCCTGGTGCCGATGGACGAAATGAGCGTGGTCACGGCGCCGTACACGTCGAACGGCCGCATCGTCGGCACATTGGGTGTCATCGGCCCCACGCGCATGGCGTATGAACGGGTGATTCCGATCGTCGACATCACGTCGCGCCTGCTGTCGAACGCGCTGAGCCACAACTGAAAAACCGGTGACAGACACCGTTTAAAACCGGTGCTTGTCCCTGCTGCTCAACCGCCGCCGTGTGAGGTCGCTGGGGACTGGCTCGTCTCGGGCCGAACGGCCCGTGAGGAGCCTGTCCCCGACGTTTGATCCCTCCCGGTCGACGGTGGCGCCGATGTCGGGCCGCGGCAGTTCAGGAG
>Ga0308166_1001088_pt1 | contig 30615 bp, 22 predicted proteins | sample PhyCR2_2_FD_202137 | JGI IMG/M metagenome (GOLD analysis project Ga0308166, IMG submission 202137) | Phyllosphere microbial communities from UC Gill Tract Community Farm, Albany, California, United States - DLSLCC.R2 | ecosystem: Host-associated > Plants > Phyllosphere > Unclassified | place... | reverse complement strand
TTCGCAGCCACAAGCAACGATCGAAAGTCCGAGTGCTTATAAAAATCGATATAATAATGGGAGAAGGCTGCCAGATCTTGAGGCCGGCATCTGCGAGTCAATACTCTTATTGCGTCGCTATCTGCACCGTCGTCTTTTGCAAAACCACCAACGATCAGTGCTTCGATAATGGAATGTGACCGGATAATCCGAACTTTGTTAGGTCCCGGTGAGTCAAGCCGAAGACCTAATGCCTCGAGCAGGGCTATAATTTCGCGTCGAACATCTACTGAGCTTTTCGCTAATTCGTTAGTCAGTAGTTGAATAGACGACCTTTCGGCCAGACTGTATGTGTTTAAGTTTTCCCAGCGCTCGTCCTTAGAAAAGTGCTTGCCTTTTTTAAAATCGTCAATGTACTGTTGTGCTATGGTTGGCATCGCTATATCCTGGTTGTCAGCCCCTTGAGCAAAGGTCGGTGTCATCAATAATTCAAGAAGCAGCGTGATAACGAATAGGGAGTGCCGCAACATGATCTTATGTTTCCTTATCCGGTTCCGGACGTATTATTTTGTCCCATTGAATTTCGATCCGTTCGGCTTGGTTTGAGTCTTTGCTAACCGAGGTCAAACACTTAGGGCCGCTGCTCTTATTGACATAATTTAATTTCTGTGGCTTGTAACGGAGGCGATAATCTTTGTGGCCTCTGTGCGCAAGCATAATATTAGTATCGTCGGTAATGTCGGAAAGGCTAAGTGCGGTGTGTCCCAATTCATGAAGTATAATCCAACGCAATTCCTCTTCGGTAAAGTCACCCTCGGCTAGAATTATCGGCCCGCCAGACCAAGCTCCAGCAAAAAACTCAAGAAGGGTGCCCTTGGGATGGCTGTTTTTCAACGGCTCCGCCAGGTAGCCGATGTTTCCTTCCACGCATTCGACAGTAATTCGTTCTTTAGTCGGTCCCGTTCCCAAGTCCATCTTTGATTGTAACAATCTGGTTGCAGCGACTTCGATAACTAGACTTCCAGCTTGAGCATCCTTGCTCAGGTAGTAACATGATTTCATGTTTCGTATGATAGCTACCCAGTATGCATCGGAATCCTGATCCCCAAATGCCGACAATAGCGCTTCTCTTAACTCCTGGCCTCCACTTGCCATGTCATAGAGGACCTCGCCATTTTTTTGTGCAATTTTTGCGTTTAATTTTCTGTTGCCGCTGATATTTTCGAGCTCAACTCTGACGACTGCTTGCTTGAATATCTCGTTGGCCCGATCTCGATGGCTCGTATAGTCTGCCGAGGGGAATTGCAAAGCAGTGCTCGGCGCGTTTGAATCTTCGAATTTTCCGATGACGACTTTGTTTATCGACCAAGCATACACATGAATCGCGATAGACCCGAATACTATTTTGGCCGGGCATCTTACTCGGGCGCGCAACATTGTCTTGGCTTTAGTTACTTTGGCGCCTTCGATGCGTAGTTCAAAGCTTGGTGCGCCGGTTGTCGGCGGCGGGACCTCGCAGACACTTCGATCGTCGCAAATGAAATCGAAGTCACTTGCGATCGCGCCGCCCAGTATGTCAACATGCACATAAGTTTCTTCGCCACTTGCTACCGAAACATGATCATCTTCAGTGTCCGGGGTATCCATGTCATCGTAACCAAAACGCTGGAATTTCGATTGCTTGAACACCACTCTGGATACGGTGACGGAAACCGATTTTTTCGCTTTGCGACCATCTTGTCCCGTGCGTGTGACCACTATTGTTTCACTGTCTCGGGCGGTTCCTACAGTATTCGCAGCTTCGATCACCAGCTTATTGCCAGTGGTGTTTACCAGCCTGATCTTGGTGCTGGTCGTACTCCACTCGTACGTTCCGCCGGATTCTCCTGGCAAGTCCATCGCTTCCATTTGCACGCGGGTTTCGGGCATCAGAATGCGGCAATCCGCCTTTAAAATAAAGTCTTTGGAAGGCTCTCCAGCCAAGACGACTTCTTTGCGCGTAATATTGTCGGTCGGCGTCATTGTCGACTGACCCAGTTTCGTGTACGTATCAGCCATTACATCCGTCGCTTCATCACAAATAACTCGAGTTGGTCCGGATCGCATCCGGTCACCACGTGCGTCTTCCCGTGTTCGTCCGTCGTCCCATCCTGAAAACTACCATCGGGAAGCTTGATACGGTAGGGAAGGCCGGCCACTGGTAAGCCATCCGGGTCTTTGACAACGAATCCTTCGTCAAACAGCTTGAGCCGCGAGTCGGGTAATTTCTGCAGCCTGGCTTTGCCGCTCGCACCGCCTTCGAATCCATGCTGTCCCCCCTTGACGGAAAACGTCCCCGGACAAGCAAACGTGATATCGCCACCCTCCAGCGTCACCGAAGCCTGCCCCGCCTGCAGCACAATCTTCTTCGCGGCCTTGACCTCGATCCCGTCGTTAACCGAAATGACGGTAACCTCCTTGTCGGCCAGGATCTCCAACTGATCCGTATGCGCCTGTAACGACACCGGCCCGTTCGCCGCGATCGCCTGGATGCCGCCTTCTTCCGCGTACAGCGTCGTCGCTTCGGCGGACACGGACGACAGCGTGTGCGCGGCCGTCACGTGCATGTCCGCCTGCGTCGTCCAGTGTAGCTGGTGCCCGGCGAACAGTACGGTCGATGCCGGCGTCGCCCAGTTGATGCCGGCTTGCGATTCCATCAGCACGACCGGCTTGCCGAATCGTTCGACAGGCGCGCCCGCATCGAGTTCGCGCGAGCCCGCCGCCGCCTTGGCCGCGACTTGGCCGTTGACCGGTCCGGCGAACTTGCCCTGCGCGGCCGGGTCGATCTGCGCGATGAAGTCCTGCTGCGCCTGCGCCGCCGCGCCGCTCGAGAGCGCATTCTGTGCCTTGGCCGAATCGCGTAGCACCTTGTCGAGCGATTGCGCCGCCTTCAGGCTGCCCAGCGCCTCGGCGGCATCCATCTGCGTCGATGCGACACTCGCGCCCAACCCCTGGCGCGTGCTCGTCGTGAGCAGGACGCCGTCGCCGCCGCGCACCACGCCCCAGGCGTCCGTGCGCAGCTCGAAGCCGCTGCCGCGGTAGGTGCCGCGCCGCGCGCTGCCGGCCGGTTGGTGCACCAGATGGCCGAGGTTCAGCTGCGTCGCCGCCATGCTCGTGGCCAGGCGCATGCGCAGCTGGCCTGGCGTGTCGTCGAGCTGCCACTGGTTCCAGCCGGCGCCGTCGAACGTCTGCGTGTGGATGCCGGAGATCGTGCCGGCATGGTCGACGCCCGAATCGACGCCGGCCGCGAACGGTGGTGCGTCGGCGCCGGTGTAGAGCTGGGCGACGACGAGCGGCCGGTCGATGTCGTTCTCGATGAAGTCGACGAGGACTTCGGTGCCGACGCGCGGCGTGAATTGCGAGCCCCAGTTCGGCCCGGCCAGCGCCTCGGCCACGCGCACCCACGTGCCCGAGCGGTCGTCGCCCGGCGCGCAGCCGTCGGCGTCGGTGTCGTGGTACGGGCTGCCCGGATTGCCGCCGGCGCCGCGCTGCCAGGCGAACTGCACACGCACCTGGTGGTCGCGTGTCGTCGTCGCGATGCTGTCCGGCAGGCCGACCACCAGCGCGGTCTGCGGGCCGAGCGCCGTATGCGGGTTGGGGAGGGCGGTCGCGCGCGGGACCACCGGCACCACGCTGCGCACGCAGCCGAAACGGTTGCGGTAGGTGCCCGCTTCGATGTCGCCGAAGTCGGCGGTCGCGATCTGCGCGCCCACGTTGTTGCGCGCCTCGTGCTCGACCCACAGCACCTTGAACGCGTTCTCGCCGATCGGGTAGCGGTCGTGCTGCGTCAGCGCGAACGCGTGGCCGGCGGCGAGCCGGCGCACGGCGCCTTCGCCTTCGAACAGCTTGTTGTCCAGTTCCAGCGCCTGCAGCATCAGGCGGCTGATCCGCTCGGCCGCGCCGCTGTCCGTCGCGATGCGCTCGCCCGCGCCGTCGTAGACCTGCGCGACGGGCACCTCGCCCGCGTCCAGGTACGGCTCTTGTTCGGCGGCCGGCGCCACCAGCTGTCCCGGCGCCCAGCTGCTGATCGATACCGCGTTGGCCTGCACGCGCCGGCGCGCCCGGAAGGCATCGATGGCGTCGTCGCTGTCGGTTGCGCGCATGCCGTGGAATCGGATGAGCGGATTGCCGGGCGTGTCGGGGAACGCCGCGGCGCCGTCAAAGATGACGAGGCGGTGACGCGCCTGGCCGTCGTCGGTCACGTCGTCCTGGTCGTGCTCGAAGCGCCACGACAGGCCTTCCGACGCCAGCAGGCGCACGAAGAAGTCGTAGTCGCTCTCCCGGTACTGCGTGCAGATCGCGCGGGCCGGCATGTCCTGCGTGACGTCGAATTCGAAGCGCAGCTGCGGGTAGTCGGCAAATAGTTCGCTGACGATGCCCTCGACGTTCTTGTTCTGGAAGATGTAGCTGTCGCGGCGCAGGCGCAGCAGGGCCAGCGCGGGCTCCAGCCGCAGCCGGTAGCGCGCCACGCCACCGTCCGCGCCGAGCCACTCGGCGGCCGTGCAGATGCCGTGCCACGCGCGGCGCGTGCCGTCCGGCTGCAGCAGTGTCGTCGTCAGCTCTTCGCCGATGAAGCCGGAAAGGTCGAGGTCCGTCGACGTGCTGAGCGCGTCGACGTCGAAGCGATACGTGTCGTTGACGGCCTCGCGGCCGCGGACCCGCTCGGCCAGCGGTGCGTCCGGCAATGTGACGTCGTGCGCGCTCGTCAGCGTGATGAGGCGCGCGTGCTGGGACAGGCCGGTGCCGAAGCGTCCTAGGATGGCGGTCAGTGTGGCGAGATCCATGTCAGTGCGAACTTTGCTTTGATGTCGTGAAAATTCCCGCAATGGCGGATGGCGTCAGTCTGGTCATCATGATGTCGCTCCGTTGGTCCGGCGCAGCTGTGCCGACAGCGCCGTTTTCGCCGTGTTGATGTTCGCCGTCGCCCGTGCGCGGTTGATGGCGGCCGACAGCGCCCGTTCGATCCCGATCTGGCCGTGCGCCGACACGGACACGATGCCGACGAGCCGCTCGCCGCCATCCGATTCGAACAGCGCCAGATAATAGGTGGCGCCGGCCGCGGCGAGGCGGCTGGTCGCCAGCACGCCGGCGCAGCGTACGCCGGGCACGAAGTCCGCGGCACTTGCCGCCACCGGCGCCGCGCCGGCCTCCGCGACGACATGGCACGCGTGCGACGCCTCGTCCACGAATGCGGCGAACGACGATCCGTTGTCGGCGCTGAAGTCGCGCTCCTGGAAGCGCCACTGCGGGAACGTTCTCTTCATGACGGCGGCGCGCGCCCGCTTGATGCCTGCGAGCGTGCGCGCAGCCGACGGGGAGGGATCCGCTACGGTCGGTGCTTGCGCAGGTCCCGCACTCTCGAGCGCCTCATCGCTGACATAGCCTTGTCCCGGCGCGTCGTAGAGGTAGCGAAAGCCCGCATACGTGTCTTCGCGCGTTTCGCGGTGGTGGTATTCGACCATGAGATAACGCCTGCCCTGCAGCCGGAACGGCGTGATCGACGGGATCGCCACACACGCGGGGAAGTCCTCGCTGCCATCGGGCCCCGTCAATTCGATGAAGCGCGGCCCGGCGGCGTGCGGCGCGGCGACCAGAAGACCGCAAGCCGGTGCGCTGCCGTCCTTGTCGAAAAACATGACGGGGACGACGCTCGGCTCGGGCGAGCGGGCCGCGACCTTCATGTGGGCCTGCGTTGCGCCGCGCTCCTTAAGGAAGCCCCGCACGTCGACGGACTGGGCACGGGCGCCGCCGCCGAGCAGCGCCGCGGCCAGCATCGTGAATAGCGCGGTACGAAGGTTCATCTCGGTGTCAGCTCCCGAGGAAGGTTGCCGTCAGCAGCTCAAGGGCGGCGCCGAGCGGCAGGTCCGGCTGCTGCAGGCGCCCGGCCATCTTCTGTACCGCATAGTCGGCGTCCACCTCGTCCTCGACCCAATCGAGGTCGTCGAACGCGATATGGTGTTCCTTGCCCGTGCGCGGATGCAGGATCGCGTGCAGCGTGCGGGGCGATGCGCCCGTAAAGCCCAGCACCAGGCACGGGCGGCCGTCCAGGCGCGTGACGAACAGCGCCAGTTCGAAGTCGGCGCGCGCGAGGAAAGGCGTGATCGCGCGCATCCAGTACACGGCGGCCAGGCTGCGGTACAGCGGGTCGGCGGGGAGGGGCAGCACGAGACTCTTGTCCAGGCGGCTGGCGCTGCTCGCCAGCACGGGCTGCAGCAGCATGCCCAGCGCCAGCAGGATCCGGCGGATTGTGGCCGCGTGCCCGGCCTGCGCGAGCAGCGCCTGCAGCGTACCCACCGTCTGCAGGTCGATGAAGTCGGCGAACGCGGCATCGTACGCGGCCGCGCGCAGGTCGACGTCGATCGTCTGGCCAGCCGCCGCCTGCAGCGGCGCGTCGGCGTCGGTGGCTGCGACCATGTTCTTGACGAGCGTTTCGATCCGGTTCCACAGCCGGTTCAGTACCAGCGGCGCGGCCGGGACGAACGTGGCCGGCTCGGTGACGGCGAACGGTGCCATCATGAGCAACGGGAAGCGCCGGCCCGACTGGTCGGCGCTGGCCACCACGTGACCCGCGATCGCATGCCGGCGCCGCGGCCCCAGGATGGCGAAGTGCAGCGGCGCCGCGGCGTCGTAGCTGGTCTTCCAGTTCAGGTCGGCGCTCATCAGCTCGAGAGTCCCTGTGAGCCAGTCGTCCAGCTGCACCAGCAGCGCCGGATTGTCCGACGCCTTCACGAAGTCGCCACGGCTGGGGATCTTGCCGAAGTAGCCGATCGAGACCGGCGTCATTGCTTCGCTCACGCCGCCTCGCTGGCCGGACGGACGAGCGTTGCGCTGCGCTGGAGCGGATCGCCGTTACCGATGCACAGCACGGCGCGCGCATCGGCCTGCACCGCGTGACCCGCCAGCGCGAGCGCGCTCAAGAGGGGCACCGCGCCGCACTGGCCGCAGGCGGGTCCGGTCGTCCTGATGTCGCTGCCGGCGTCGAGGTGGGGCAGGTCGTCGTGCGCCAGCGCCATCACTTCGAGCACGCGGCTGCCACGGTGGTCGGCGTCGGCCAGGACCAGCGACACGTCGGCCGCGCCGACCGCCGCATTCGACAGCAGTTCGCGCACCACGCGGCGCAGGTCGGCCGCGTCGACCCGGCTCGACGCGTCGGCCGACGCGGTGCGCACCGTGCCGGCGGCCTGCAGCGACGGCGCATTGGCGTCCACCCGGCGCCCGAGGGCGGACGGCGCGACGAGCAGCCCGGCCGCGCCTTCGCCGGGAACCACGCCTTGCGGGCGCGCTGCCGCGAACAGCGTGCCGTTGGCTGCCATCCGGTCGACAACGGCCTGGTCGAGGCGCGAATCGAACGCGAGCAGCATGGTCAGCGCCGGCGCGCCGTCCGTGCCGGCCTGGCCGGCCAGCAGCGTGAGGAGCGCGGGTACGGCGGCAGCGGGTTCGCCCGGCGGCGTCTGGCTCACCGTGATGTGGGATGAATTCCAGCCGGCCTGCGTCGCGAGATGGGCGAACCAGGCGCCGGCGGCGGCGCGCTGCGAGGCCGTCCAGTCGGCGGGCGCGAGCGGCACGATGCGCAGCAGCGGCACTTGCGTGTCCGCACCGGCCATGCCGCTCGCGCCGTACGCGGCCGCCTCGGCCAGTTCGAGCGCGATGCCGCTGGCCAGTTCCAGGGCGCGCCAGTGCGCATCGCCGAACCGCGCATCCGCATGCCCCTGCGCCGCGAGCCAGGGTTCGGCCTCGTCGCGCTGTGCGGTGTCGTCGGCGGAGGCGACGCGGACACTCATCACGGGGTAGCCGGCGTCGTCGAGCAGTTCCGGATCCAGGTCGGGCCGGGCACGCTGCTCGGCAAGCGCGTCGGCCAGCTCGTCGACCGCTTCGCCATGGGCCGTGCGCACGGCGGCGCCGAGCAGCGCCAGCGTCGCCGCACGGGCCGGCGGCGCGGCCGGGGCGGCCGGGGCGGGCGCTGCGGTGGCCGCGGGTGTCGCCGCGCGCGCGCGGGCGAGCCCCCGTATGGCGAAGGCGCCGGCCAGCAGGGCGAGCGGCAACGCGAGCAGGTAGACGGCCAGGTCGGCCGTCGAGGGCATGCGGTCGGTGGCGCGCCAGTTCCACACGGCGCCGCCCCAGCAGGCGCCAAATGTCCCCGCAGTCAACAGGGTTGCGCGAATCCAGGCTTGCATCAGGCGCATCCTCCCGTGCACGTCGCCGCTGCCGCGGCGGAGCCGCCGTGCGACGTCTTGTCGCCCAACACAATCAAGGGTCCAGCCATGCTTCTTTCTCCGGTCGCGGCTTCGTCGGCGCCACCGTCAAGCTGTCGCGCCGCCGACGGAACGTGCGGCGACGGCGCATGGGAGAGCTGACGGGGTGACAAAGCCGTTCATTCTTGCGAATCTGATGAACGAAATGTTACATATAGACAATATTTTGCTCGCATTATAGCTGGGAAGAGAGCTGCACTTATTCACGGTTTGTAACAGCCATGCAGAATATTTTTCACTATGGCAGCTTTTGTCCGATTAGCGTAAAGTTAAGTTTGTTAAGCATGGATGAATCAGGAGTGTGTCTTGCTGCAACGTGACGATCGCCCCGGCGGCCTCGGGCGACCCAGTCTGTTTTCCGAAGCGACGGCTGCGCCGGGCGAAGACAAAAACATCTTGAAGCAGTTGGACGGCCTCCTGGCCGCGTCGGGCCCCGCCGCCTTCTGGACGCGCCAAAAGGGTGGGCTCGTCGGCGGCTTGCTGGCGGTGTGTGCGCTCGTCGCGGGTCTGGTCTGGATGTCCGGCCGCGACCAGCCCGCACCGGTCGTCGTGCAGGCGCACCAGGCGGCACCTGCTGCGCCGGCGCCCGCGTCGTCCGCTGCGGCTGCCGTTTCGGTTCCCCCTGCAGCGGCAGCGGCCGTGGCACCGGCGGGTCCCGCTGTGCCCGAGTCGCCGGCCGCGAGCGCTGCGCCGGTGTCGGATCAAGCCATTGCGCAGGCGCAGGCGCCGGCGGCCGACAAGCCGCGCGGCCGATCGCACCGGCACGCGGCGCGCGTCGCCCGGGACAAGCCGGCCACCGCGGCGGAACGGCGGGAACACAAGACCAGAACCAGGCACGCAGCAGCGACGCACGGGAAAGCCCGAGGCAAGGACAAACCCGTCGCCGGGGAACAGCGCAAGGCGCACGGCAAGCGCCATCAGGACACGCACGGCCGTTCGTCCGGCAAGCACGGCACCCACGGCAAGGCGGCTGTGGTGGACAGCGATGCGGCGCTGCTGGAGGCCGTGATCACGCACGCACGCGCCACGGGAGCCATCCGGGAACACCCGCGCGCGGCCGCCGCACATTGCAGTCCGGCGAAAGGCGGCGGCAAGCATGCCGCGCATCCTCCCGCCACGTGCAAGACACACACTGCTCGCAACAAGGCAGCATGATATGAACCCGACGATGACACAAGCACTGGCCGCGCTGGCGGCGCTGGCCGGTTTCGACAGCGTGACGCGCCTGTATGCGCTGCAGATCGGCGACGACGATCTGGTCCTGCCGGGCAGCGGCCTGCTGGTCGAAGCCTTCGTTGCCGACGACGCGGTGCAGGGCGTCGGCGTGCGCGACGTGATCGCGCTGTCGACCAGCGCCGCGCTCGATCCGCAAACGCTGCTGGGGCAGCGCGCGACCCTGCAGGTCAGCCTGGCGGACGGCACCCGTGCCAGCTTCGGCGGCGAGATCTGCGAAGCCGCGCAACTGGGCAGCAACGGCGGCATGGCGCGCTACCGCGTGCGCATCGCGCACTGGATCTGGCGCCTGGCGCACGTGCGCAACAGCCGCGTGTGGCAAGACCGTGCCGTGACCGACATCGTCGACGACGTGTTGTCCGCCTACGCGCCGGCGGCGCGCTGGCGCTGGAGCGGCGAGGTCGGTCAATTCATGGACGACGTGTCGCCACGCAGCTACTGCTGCCAGTACCGCGAGTCCGACCTGGCATTCGTCGAGCGCCTGCTGGCCGAGGAGGGCCTGGCGTGGCGCTTCGAGCAGGACGACGACGGTCCGTCGATGGTGCTGTTCGCGGACAGCCGCGACCCGGCCGCTGTCCCGGACGATCCGAGCATCCTGCTGGGCGGCGCGCGTTTCCACGGCGCGCACGCGCGCGAGCGCAGCGACAGCGTGCAGGCGCTCGCATCGCTGCGCAGCGTGGCGCCGTCGGCCGTCACGGTCCTGAGCTACGACTACAAGAGCAAGCAGGTCGTCGCGGCGAATTCGCCGTCTCGACTGGACAGCGGCAGCCTGCCGCCGCTGGAGTCGTTCGACGCGCCGGGACAATACGCCTACACCGACAGCGCCCAGGCGCGCCGCTACGCCGACCTGCAGATGGAAGGCCGCGAGGCGCGCAGCCAGCTGTGGCACGGCCGTTCGAACCTGCGCACGCTGCGCGCCGGCACGCGCCTGACGGTGCTCGGGGCGCCACTCACCCGGCTCGGCGCCACGTCCGCCTTCACGGTGCTGCGCGTGACGAGCGTCGGCATCAACAACCTCCCGGCGGACGCGCGCCATGCGCTGGCGGAGCTGTTCGGACCGATCCAGGAACTGCTGGAAGACGTCGTGCGCGACGCGCTGCCGCGGGACTTCGCGCTCGCCCTCGCGCAGGCGCGCACGAGCGGCTACGGCAACTGCTTCGAGGCGGTGGACAGCGACGTCGTCTGGCGCCCGCAACGCGCCGGCAGCGATGGCCGCGGCCATCCGCGGCCGACGGCCGCCGGCGCCCAGACGGCGATCGTCGTCGGCCCGGACGGCCGCGGCACGCCGTCCGGCGCGAACGAACTGTATTGCGACCGCCTGGGCCGCGTGCGCATCCGCTTCCACTGGCAGGACGGCGGCGACGCCACGTGCTGGGTGCGCGTCGCCCAGCGCCTGGCCGGCGGCGGCATCGGCAGCCAGTTCCTGCCGCGCATCGGCCAGGAAGTCATCGTCCAGTTCATCGAGAACGACATCGACCGTCCGCTGATCGTCGGCGCGTTGTACAACGGCCAGGGCGAGGGCGGCGTGACGCCCACGCCGGGCGGCGACCCGCGCGAGGCCGCCGACGACCCGTTCGATGCCGCGCACGACCATGCGCCATCCGGCCAGGGCAACCTCGCCGGCGGCAACAGCCCGGTGTGGCATGGCGCATCGGCGCTCGACGCCGGGCACCGCAACGCCGCCGCGCAGTGGGGCGTGCGCACCAAGGAGTTCGGCGGCGCCGGCTACAACCAGCTGCTGTTCGACGACACGGACGCGCAGGGCCGCGTCCAGCTGCGCACGACGCATGCGGCGACGGAACTGAACCTCGGCCACCTGATCCACGGCGCCGACAACTTCCGCGGCAGCCTGCGCGGCCAGGGCGCCGAGCTGCGTACGGACGACTACGGCGCGCTGCGCGCGGGTGCCGGCCTGCTCGTATCGAGCTACCGCATCGACCACGACGCCGCGGCGCGCGACCCGGCCGGCGACAACGTCGCGGGCATCGCGCTGCTCAAGCAGGCCGTCAAGCTGGGCGAGACGTTCAGCAGCGCCGCCGTCACGCACAGGACGGTTGGACTGGCGGCGCACCTGGGCGCGGCCAAGGCGAACGCCAGCGCACTGGACGACAAGAAGGCGCCGTTGAAGGCGATGCTGGATGCGGTGTCGGGCATGGTCGAGAGCGACGGGACGAAACTGCCCCACGTGTCCGCGCCCGTGATTGCCATCTCGGCCAAGGCGGGGCTCGGCGTCACGGCGGCGGAAGCGGTACAGCTGTCGAACGGCGAGACGATCAGCCTGATGAGCGGCCAGGACGCGCAGTTCGCCACCGGCGGCGCGCTGCGCGCCCACACGGGGCAGGCGATCGGTGTGCTGGCCGGCGCCGTCAAGGCGGGCGAGGGCGGCGCGGGACTGCAGCTGATCGCGGCGCGCGACGCCGTCGACGTGCAGGCGCAGTCGGCCATGCTGGACGTGCAGGCGCGCGACGACGTGCAGATCGCCAGCGCGAACGCGCATGTCGACTGGGCGGCGGCGAAGCGGATCAGTCTGTCGACGGCGGATGGCGCGAATATCACCATCGAGGGCGGGAATATTAAGGTGCAGTGTCCGGGGACGATTACCGTACACGCGGGCAAGAAGATTTTTTCTGGCGCGGAAAGCCGGTCCTATCCATTGCCGGGCTTGCCTACCAGCATTTGCATCGATTGCCTGATCAAGGCCCGTCGGGCTGGCTCTCCTTTTGTTATTAGATGAATATGAGTGCGAGTATCGATTTCGAAGCTTTCATTGAGGAGGCCGTTCAGCGCAGCGTTTCTGGTGATATTTACATGCTGCTAGATCATGCAGGGCTCGATGGGCTTCGCCAGCAACTGGCACGTTCGCCTCTGGAATGGAAAAGTTTATTTGAAGGAACAAAAGAAGCGAACGCGATGGCTGTTGCCCCGATTGTTGTCTCTGTCGTGAGGAATGGCACGATCAGTGTTCCTCGGAGCTTCTGTAAGTGGCTGGGCGAAAGAGGAACTTACTCCTCCTCGATCCTCATTTTGTCTTCCCCGCTTGATCTTGGCTCGTTGGCTAATCGACTCATCAAGCGGTTGAATGTCGAGCTTTCGGAAAATATGGCAGCGCTGCTGCGGTTTTTTGATCCGCGAGTATTTGAAGCATTGATGAATACATTGACCATTGAACAGCGTGAACTGTTCTTATGTCCGGCAGATCAATGGTGGTATGTGGATCGCACTGGGATACCCAGGAACGTAGAGTCGGTATTCGGAGAAAATGAGGAATCTTCGTATCGACTTGCATTGAGTGCTGATCAGGAATTTGCATTAGTCGATGCATGTGAAATAGATCAGGTCCTTACGTTGTTGAGAGAGCGCGTTCCGTCATTGATCGAGTCAAAGGAATATAAAGAATTTTTCCGGTCGGTTGAGTTGAATATGGAGAATGCGAAGAGAATCGGGCTCAGTTCGATAGAAGATCTAGCGCTCTACAATATTGTTGTGTTGTCGTCGGATGAGGTTTTTCTCGGAAGTCCTATGTGGTTGGATATCTTGGCCGAAACGGAAAGAAGTCCCGATAAATTTTCAGGCTTGCTCTTGGCTCTAGATTCCGACTGTTTCTAATGAGATGCAATGATGATCCCGAAACCGTTTTTCATTAAAAGCGCAATTTGCGCTATTTTCGCTATCGCTGCAATTATTGGCATTGCGATATGGTCGCCGAGTGGTGCATCCGCTGGACTGGCGAGTAAGCCGAGCAAAGATTATGTGTCATTGGATTTGCTGGCATACAACTATACAAATCAACACATCGCTGATTATCAAGTGAACGGTGAAAGCGGAGGGATCGTCCGTGTAAGTACGCCTACAAGTGGAGGTAGTGGTTCAGTTTGTTGCATATCGCTGCCGCTCGGTAAATATGAGACGATATTGATCGACGTTCGCTGGCAGGTTGGCGGATGTGTATATGTTGAGAAAAATCCGATCAATGGTAATGCGGTGAAAAACATACATTACTATTACAAGCAGGCGGAACTAACCATACCAAACCCGCATGCAGTCGATCCTAAGCACCTGGAAACTCACTTTTATCCAGATGGTTCAGTTCAGGTGCGGATAACTGACGAAATGTCTTTCCCACGTCTATCACTGCGCGAAGATCGTCTCAAAAATATCGAATTCCCTAGGTGCAAAAATGACGAAAAGCCGAGATAACGGGAGTGTAGGGGATGATAAGTCCCCACCGTTAGCCCCAACCAATAGCGGGCTCCGAATCGCAGTAGACCAAGCGGATAAAATCCAGGCGGAGAAGGCTCCAGCCGCAGGCCGACCGTCAGTGATTCAAAGCTCTGCATTGGCGGCACAGTCTGCAAAGCCCGGTGCGGCACCTGTAACGACATGCAAGCAAGTGCTTTGGCTTTCGTTCTTCTTTGACGGTACGGGTAATAATCGATATGCCGATACAGGACTGCAGAAGCACAGCAACGTTGCCAAGCTTTTCAAGGTGCACGCGCCCAATGATATGGCGAAAGGTATATATTCCTTCTATCTGCAGGGGGTCGGTACATATTTCAGAGAAGTTGGCGACGATGGTGGTAGTACGGCCGGACTGTCTTTTGCGACGAAAGGAGCGGCGAGGCTGGATTTCGCGTTCAAACAACTCGACGAAGTCATCAAGCGTCATGCCGCTCTGGCGAGCACAAAGGCAAGCGAGATCGTTGAAGTTAATATTGCAGCGTTTGGATTCAGCCGCGGAGCAGCGCTTGCACGGGCGTTTGTCAGTTTATTGCTGACGGAGAGAGCAGTAAAACGCGCTGGAAAATGGACTCTTAAAGATGGGGCGTGGCCGTTACGTGTTCGTTTCATGGGATTATTCGATACGGTTGCGTCGGTTGGGGTTCCAATGAGTAATAATAATGTCAATTCGTATTATGCGTTGACTCAAAATACTCCCAAGCAGCTTGAAGCACGTCTGCGTGAACATCAGCTGACTCAACCTGCGCGCCTCGCCTTTGCCGAAGGTGGCGTCGCTGGAGCTGATCCTGCACCTGGGAGTGCAGACGGCCATAGCGATTGGGGAAACAAACTTCGAATCGATCCGATGGTCGAGGAAGTCAGGCATTTTATTGCAGCTCATGAAATCCGGAACTCGTTTCCGGTAGATAGTGTAAGCGTGCTCGAAAATGGACGTATGTTCAAGCCCAGTCATTTTTATGAAACGGTTTATCCTGGCGTTCATTCAGATGTCGGGGGCAGCTATGCTCCGGGCGAAGGTGGAATCGGAGGAGATCGTACCGAGAAACTAGGTTTGATCCCTTTGCTTCATATGTATAAATTTGCTTTGCGCGCCGGGGTTCCACTTCAATCAGTTGGCTCGTGGATCGACGAAAACAAAATGGATTTCGAAACGAGTCCGGATCTTCCGGATAAGTTTGATTATTACATGAAGAACGTAGGTGCTGCATCGAGTCTCGGTGAGCTGATGAATAAAAACATGGCGCTGTACTATGCCTGGCGTTTTCGTGCACTTAGACTGAAAGCTGGCGGAAACAAAGACAGGGCTCGTCAGGTCGCGTCATGGAGCGCGAAGTTCCAGAGCGAACAGACTGCTTTGGAAAGTGAGCTGAAAAAATTGCAAGAAAAAGAAGATGCGGCAACGAAAAGCCTTAACGTCTTGCTGCAAGAACGCGCGGCCTATACCATGAATAGGCGCTATATGCCGAATTCCGTTGCGGAACCAGCTGCGCAGATCAAGGAAATCGAAATTGCTCGGCAACGGGTGGAAAGAGCCAATGACGAGAAATTGAAAAACAAAGCACGTCTGGATGCGTTGCCGAAGATGCAAGACTTGCAAGTTAAGATCGATCTTTACGATAAACAGCTACTTGAAGACGTGAAGGCGATACGTGAGCCCCTTACCGAGAAGGGTTTTGCTAGGGCGAAACCCGAAGTTTTTCGGAAGATGCTGCGCCCGCATTACCGGATGCTGGTGGAGGCGTACGAAAATGAGTTCATACACAATAAAGGCTTGCGCGACGAAAAGATAATCCAGTTTTTCGATCGCTATGTGCATGACTCGCTTGCTGGGTTCGCGAAAGATGCCACGCTTCCGTCCGATCCACGAGTTATTTATCTTGGTGGTGACGAGAAATACCAGTATGCTAGGGTGGATGGAGGGGCTGGCAAGGCATCAGAGGAAACACAGATAGCATAAGACGTGGAATCCAGTTGTCCTGCGCATAGACCCGTTTTGTCGAGATTTGTCCTTGAGTTAATTGTAGGATGATTTGGCGAAAGAGTGCTTGAGCTAAGTGTCGATGGTTCAGGACATCGAGCAAATTCGCCTGCCATCAATCGTGTTTTTCGTCTGATTCTAAATAGCTGGGTTCGCGTCGACTATATCAAGGACGCTGGCGAGTGCGAAACGATATGAGGGAAATGTATATACATGGGCACACGCGGGATGCTATATCCGAAGGTTGCAAAATGCGGAAGCTGGGCCGTGTTCATTTGTGTCGCTACAGCCGCTGCAATGCAGCAGTCTGTCAACGCTGCAGATTTCGCCACCGTGTTCACGCCCGCCCGCGGCCTCAAGGCGACGCTAAGCGTCCGTGAACAACAGGTCGAGCTCACCGTCACCGGCCCCCGCGGCCGGTCGTCGGAAACGCTCCCGTTCGAAACCGAACAGCCGCTCCGAATCAAGGTCGACGACTACAACTTCGACGGCCATAAGGATTTCTCGGTATCCCACGTCGACGACGGCAAGGGCACCTACGACCTCTACGACATCTACGTGTACGCGCCGAAGTCCGGCAAGTTCGAGCGCCTCGCGCCGACCTGCGGCGAGGAGTTCATCAACGTCCGGCTCGATCGCAAGCGGCGCGCGCTCATCAACACGCGCGTCGAGAACTACCGCTTCACATCCTGCCGGATGACGTTCCAGCGCATGCTCAAATAAGCTCCCACCGCAGCTGCACGATCTCCTTGCCGCGTGCGATCTCGTCGAACCCGCGCAGCAACGCCACCGTCTCCCCCGATACCGCCAGATACCGCCCCAGCGCACGCTGGTAGATGACGGTCGGCTGGCGCAGCTTGATGTCGCCCTGTTCGATGACGACCGTATCGTCCGTCGCCGCGTTCCACAGCAGCGCGATGTCGATGGTGCCGAACTGGTTTGATTTGTGATTCAGGATCCACCAGTCGCCATGCCCCTGGCGCACCTCCAGGTTGCCGAACGTGGCGTAGCGCTCGCCCCGGTCGACGCCGCGGTGGCCGAAGTCCCGCAGCAGGCAGCTTTCGTGGCGCGACGTGGCGAGGTCCAGGCGGTGCATACGCAGGCGCGTCTTCGTCCCGCTGAAGAACACGATCGTGTCGCCATGCAGCGGGATGACGCCCGTCTCGGGCTCGTACAGCGGTTTCGGCAGGGGTACGAAGTCCGCTTGCGTGACCGGGCCCGAGGCGATCGCGATGCGTGTGTCGTCTTCGACGATCGCGCAGCGCCGCCCGTCGGGAAAAGGGAAGACATGCAGCGGCCTGCGCGAGGCGTACCAGCAATCGGTCGACGTCGCCGTCACGAACGAGACCTCGAACGTCGGCTTGCCGGAGGCGGGACGGTGCTCGGCCGCGTGGATCATCCGTTCGCCCATCCGCTTGACGTCGTCGGGGTAGCCGTGCAGGGGTATGTCGCCGCCCAGCCAGCGGGGCGACCACGCGGCCATGTCGTCGACCTGCGCCAGCCGGAACGTGCCGTCCTGCGCCCGGCATGCCCAGACGTCGTGCGCGCCGTCGCGGCAGACCGGACGCCAGCGCCGAAAGAACTCGGGATCGCTAGCGGCATCCGGCAGCGGCAGCTTCGCCGGCGGCCACACGCCGGCATCGACGTAGCAGCCGTTGTCGGGGTGGTCGGAAAAGCGGGAGTACAGCCGCGCGAGCGGACAGTCGATGCCGATGCGCAGATCGGCGGGGAGCGCGACCGTCGCCTCGACGAGGTCGGACCACGCCGCCGCGGGCGGCGGCAGCGGCTTGGCCTTCACCCGGCGCAGTGTCGGCCGGACCGCGTGGGCCGTCGTCGGGTCGTCCCGGTAGCCGGTGGTCCACCATGCCTTGAATGCGTCGACCTGGCCGGTCGGCACGAGCGCCATGTGGACGGTGTCTTCGAAAAAGTCGATCTGCCAGAGTTCCAGGCCGTCGTCCATGACGAGCGTGGCGAGCGGTCCGAACGCGTGCTCGGCCAGGTCGTTGGCCATGCCGGCGACGAGCGCTTCGAACCGGTCGGATGCGAGACCCGGACAATCGAATTCGGCCTGCAGCAGGCGCAGGAAATCCGCGCCGGTGGTTTGGTAGTCGAACGAAACGTGCTGGAACATGGCTGGCGGCAGGATCGATAGCAAAACGATATTGTATCGACGCCGGCCGGTCCAGCCAACGTCGGCGTCACTTGCCGCCGTCGCCCTGCGTGGTCCAGCCCATGTCGCGTGCGAATTTCTGCGCGAAGCGCTGGTAGCCCGGCACCGTGAAGTGGATCAGGTCGCGCGCCATCAGGGGCGGTGTCTGGCGTGCCCAGACGTAGGACTGGCCGGGGCCGCCCATCGCGTCCATCATGCTCCAGGTGCTGCAGCCGGCGGCGGCGCCGACGTCGCGCTGGATGCGGCCGATCTCGGCGTGCACGCGCGAGTACACGTACAGGTCGATGCGCGGCGCGGCTTTCGCTTTCGCCTTGTGTTTTCCTTTACCCTTGTGCGTTTTCCGGATATTGGCCGATTGCGGCACGAGCACGCCGCGGTCGCCCGGTGCGATCAGCACGCAGGCCGCGTTCGGGAAGACGGTGCGCATGTTGTGCACCGAGTCCTCCAGCATGCGGCGGTAGGCACCCGCATCGAACGGTTTGTTCGCGCCTTCGTTGGTGCCGAATTCGAGCAGCACGAGCTGGTAGTCGCGCCCGCCGAACCACGAGGCGATGTAGTCCGTCCGGGCCATCTTCCAGCCGGCGACGGTGGCGCCGGGGTAGCCGAAGACGTCCATCTCGATGCCGCTGGCGCGGCGCGACTGCAGGTCCAGGCCGGAGAAGCGCAGCGCGCCATCGAGGAGGCGCAGGCGCACCTGCGACAGCGGCTTGTCGGCGGCCAGTTCCAGCACGGCGGGGCCGGCCGCCTGCGCGAGGGTGACGGTCGTCTCAGGCGCGCCGTCGACGCTCAGCGCGACGGCGATCGGCGTCGCGGTCTGCTGGTACAGGATGCGCACGCGCTCGTAGTTGGCGACGCCCTTGTCGCTGCGCAGGTCCCAGGCGAGCGTGGCGCCCGGCTGGTCGGCGACCATGTTGACGAGGCCCGGGCCCGGTGCGCCCGCGCCGTCGCCGCCCAGGTAGACCGGTTCGTACTTCCACTGCGTCGACACGCACGAGCGGCGAATCGGCAGGCGGACGCCGGCCCGCCCCATGTTCGCGGGCAGCAGCACGTTCGAGACGTTGTCGGCCGGGACCTTCATCTGGCGCGCCAGCTCGTCGCTGAAGAAGCCGGCGGCAAGGTGGCTGTCGCCCCAGATCGCGATGCGCCAGGCGCCGTTGCCGGGCAGCGGGTGCACGTTCGGCGGGGCGGACGTCTGCGGGTCCGGCGCGGGCAGGGCGGATTCGCCGGCGAGCTCGCGCACGGTGTCGTCCGTCGGCACCTCGAGCGGGTCGGGATTCGTGGCCTGTGTGCCGCGGCGCAGGAGGAGCTTGCGCTCGCACGTCAGGTCGGGGACGTCCGGCTGCGCCTGCACCTGCAGGGTCTGAACCGCAAGCGGGAGCGACTGCGCCAGCGGCTGGGCGGACGTGGCGGAGGTCAAGGACAGCGCGCCGGCGGCGGCGAGCAGGGCGGGTAAAACGGTGGAACGCATGAAGTCTCCTGCCGCCCGCGGGGCGGCGCTGGTGGATGTCAGTCCGTCGTCGGGATGTGGCGCCCGCGCGCCACGGCCGTCAGGCGACCCTGCTCGGCGCGGACCTTCTCGATGTAGGTGTCGCTCGCCGGGCCGCCGCCGAAATAGAAGCGCAGGCCTTCGGCTTCGGAACCGTCCTTGAGCTTGATGCAGTCGCGCAGGATCTCGGCGCCGACGCGCAGGCTCACCATCGGGTCGAGGAACGCCGTCTTGCCGCCGAATTTCTCGTAGCGTTTCGAGTGAATCTTCGGCATTACCTGCATCAGGCCCTGGGCGCCGGCCTCGCTCTGGATGTACGGGTGGAAGTTCGACTCGATCGCCATCACGGCGATCAGGAGGTTCGGCGACAGGTGGTACGTGCGCGTCAGCACGTCGGCTTCGGCCACGAGGGGCGCGATCGCGTCCGGCGCGACGCCGTAGCGGGCACCGATCCAGTGCGCGACGGCGGACTGGGACGGCGTGATCGTCAGCAGGCCGGACGCCGCGGCCGATGCCGGCAGCACGCCTGCGGCTGGGGTATCGGCCGGGGTCGGGAACGCGTCCGGGCGGCTCGCCGGTACGGGCAGGGCGGCGGGCGCCCGCGCGGCGGCGGATGCGGCCGAAGTGGACGAAGCGGCCGAAGCGGCCGAAGCGGCGGCGGCGACCGCCGTCCGGGCGGGCGTGGGTGTGCGCTGGCCGGTCCAGCGGGCCAGGATGTCGGGGTGGGTCCACGCGTACAGGACCAGGCCCAATGCGAGTGCTCCGAGGACCCGGACGAGCGTCAGCAAACTACGCAGTGCCATCTGTGTACTCCTTACTTGACTGCCTGCGCCTCGGCTTGCGGCTCGCTCGCCGGCGCAGGGTTACGGTTGTGTGCCGCCGCGCCGGGTTCATGGTCCGGTTCGGAGGCAGGTGCCGGCGCGGGCGGCTCCGCGGCGGCGGTCGGTGCCGGCGCCGGCGTGGATGCCGCTGCCGCCGCCGTTGCCGCGGGCGGCAGCGCGGACTTTGCGCCGCGCTTGGCCGCACCCGGCGCCACCTTGTGGGCGGCCGTGCGGATCTGCGCGCCGGCCGGGGCGTCCGGGGCCGGATCCGGCAGCGGTTCGCCGCCGGTCGCCATGCGGATCTGCGACGTGTACGCCAGGATGCCCCGGCGCGTCAGGTGGATGCCGTCCTTCACGAAGAAATCCGGACGCTGCGCCGACACCAGGCTCCAGTCGACCAGGTGCGCGTTCGGGAATTCCTGGACCATCCGCGCGATGATCTCGTTGTTCGGCGCGGTCCAGCGCCGGTCCGCGTGCACGTTAATCAGGATGACCGACTTGCATCCGGCCAGGTCCTGCAGCAGTTCGCGGAACTGGCCTTCGTTGATGTAGCCGTTCGTCCCCAGGTGCACGAGCACCGTCGACGTCTTCGTCAGGGCGTCGTGCCACCCCTCGACGATCTTCAGTCCGTGGCTGGCCTGGCGCCCGACCGCGGCATCGATCCGGATGCCGGGGATCGCACGACGCAAATGGTCGCTCGCGCCCAGCAGCACGGAGTCGCCGAGCGCGTACAGATCCTCGCCGCCCGCGATGCGGACGTTGGCGTCGGCCGGATCGTCGGCATGTTCGGCCGGCATGCCCTGCGCGGGTGCCGGCGTCAGCGCCGCCGGCAGGGGTTTCTCGGGCATCGGCACGGGTGCCGCAGGCGCCGTGTGCGCCAGTTCGGGCACGGGTGGCGCCACCGCGGCGAGCCTGATTGCTGTCGAGAAAGCAAAGGCGATTATAACGTATCCCCCGATCACGGCAACTTTCGGCGCCGCGCCCGGCTTCTTCAGGTCGTAGTGCTTGGAGGGCAGTTCGACGTAGCGGTACATCAGCTCCGAGACGATGCCCACGGCCGCGAGGGCCGGCAGCAGCACGCGCCAGTCGGCGAAATCCGTGTAGCCCAGCAGGCGCAGCCAGACGAACAGCGGCCAGTGCACGAGGTAGAGCGAATACGAGCGGGTGCCGAACCATTGCATCGCGTCCGTGCGCAACAGCCGCGCGACGAAGAACGATGCATCGCTCATCGTCGCGTAGATCACGATGCACGTCAGCACCGGCACGACCAGGAACGCGCCGCGGTAGAGCCAGGGGCTGGACGTGTTCATCGTCGCGGCCATCCAGCCGAGCAGGCCGAGCGCCGCCAGCGCGCCCGCGCGCCCGGCCAGGCGCGCAACGCGGCCCTTGGCGGCCGCCGTCCACGGGCTCCAGCAGCAGGCCAGCACGGCGCCCGACAGCAGGCCCATCGCATGGGTGTCGGCGCCGAGGTAGATGCGGTTCTGGTCCGTCGCATCCATGTTCTGTACGTACAGGTACCACATCCACGCGGTGCTGGCGAGGGCGATCGCGACAGCCAGCGCCCCGGCCGCCTTCACGCCGCCGCGCTTCAGTGCAACATAGGCGAGCGGCGGCCAGACGAAGTAGAACTGTTCCTCGACCGCCAGCGACCACAGGTGGCGCAGCACGTGCGGCGTGGTATCGAAATAATCCTGCCTGTCGGCGATCTGCCAGTAGTTCGAGCAGTACAGCAGCGCGGCCGGGGCATCGGCGACGAACTTGTGCAGCGCTTCCGGCGAGATCACGGCCGTGCCGAGGAAGGCGATGGCGATCAGCCCGAGCATGGGCGGCAGCAGGCGCTTCAGGCGGCGGAAGTAGAAATCCGGGAAGTCGAAGGCGCCGTCGTTGCGCCAGGCCTTCAGCAGGATCGACGTGATGATGAACCCGGAGATCGTGAAGAACATGTCGACGCCGAAGAAGCCGGCATCCAGCACGCCCGTGATCTCGCAGTGGAACAGGATGACGGCGACGACGGCCAGGGCGCGCAACCCGTCGAGCTCGGCGAGCCGGGTGCTGCTGATCCTGGAGGTAAGGGTATTCGACATGGCGCGTGCTGGTCAGTGCTGTGGGAGGGGAAACGGATAAAAACGGGCAAACTGGCGGCCGCTGGCGTCGTAGCCGCGCGCGGTCATGTGAGTCAGGTCCGGCTGCATGAACGGCGGCTGGCTCCTGGCCCAGCGCACGGCGGTGCCGGGGCCGCCGGTCTCGCCCTGCCAGTCCCAGAAGCCGCAGCGGAATGCCGCGCTCGCGCGCCGCTGCGCCAGCGCGATGCTGCGGTGGATGGTCGCGTACTTCATCGGATCGCCGCCGCGGCCCGCCACGACGCCGCGGTCGGGCGGTCCGATCAGGATGCAGCGGGCGTCCGGATGCGCCGCGCGCACCTGTGCCAGATGCGTGCGCAGGTAAGCGGCATAGCGGGCGGCGTCGAACGCCGGCGCGGCGCCTTCGTTGGTGCCGTACTGCAGCAGGATCAGGTCGTAGTCCGGGCCGCCCGGCGCCAGGCGCGGATCGACCTGCGACCACGCGCGCAGCGTTCCGCCGGGCACGCTCATCGTGTCGAGCACGATGCGCGGCACGTCGTCGTAGCGCGGCCGGAAGCCGTGCAGGCGCACCCGGCCGGACACGAGGCGGATACGCACCGTCGCCATCGGCGCCTGCGGCGCGATGCGCAGCACGCGCGCGTCCGTGCGGCTGAGCGGGATCAGCCGCTCGGCATGGCCGTCGACGGATACGCCGAGCAGCAGCGACGCGTTCGGACCCGCCTTGTCGTACAGCACGTCGAGCTCGCGCACCCGGGCGGCCGCGTGGGCGTCGCGCAGGTCGAGGAACACGGCGTCGCCCGGTCCGGACGAGGTCATGCTGAGCAGTCCTTCGGAAAACGCCGGCGTCGTGCCCTGTTCCTTGAACGCATACGCGGTCCGCCAGCCGTCCGTCGCGCACGCCAGTTTGACGGGCGACGCGAGCCCGGACACCTGCATCCCGGCCTGGACGAAACCCGGCAGCACGGCCCTGGCGTCGATGCCGGCGGCGGCGAGCGCTGCATCCATGAAGATCGGCGCCGACGTCAGGCTGTCGCCCCACAGCGCGATCCGGTACGGACCTTGCGGCCCGGCCGGCGCCGCCGCTGCTGTTGCGGGCAGGGCGCTCCACTCGAACCCGGGCGCGTCCGGCGCCGGAGCCGCGGCCAGCCGGCGCGCGCATTCCGGCGCCGGGGCCGCGTGGACGAGGTGCAACGCGGCCGCGCATAACACCGCCGCGGCACACCAGGCCGGCCCTCGGGGGCGAACGTAAAAACGGGAACGGTCCATACATAGGCGGACGCACGGTCCGCGCCGGTGATTACCTGTCGATTGGGGTGGAACCTGGCGCGCATGCCGCGCAGGCAGGTACGAGACGACGCGCGCACGGGCTCTGCCCGCCGCAGCGTTTCCTACGGCAACATGATATCAAACAGGCATGTTTCTGAGAAGCCACTTACGTTCCCCGACGCGCCAGGCGGGCATCCAGGCCGGTGCCGCGCAGCCGCCACGCGAGGTACAGCGCGGCCGCCGCGTCGTACGCCAGGCAGAATGCCGGCCACCACGGCGGCACGCCGGCGTCGTCCACGAGGTGAGGGTGCAGCAAGTCGTACACGCCGTGGCCGAGCAGCGCGGCAGCTACGATCCACAGGCTGCGCCGGAAGCCGAACAGGGCTGCGGCGATGAACGGGATCATGCCTGCCACTTCGACGGCGATCACGACAGGCCTGCCGTCGATCGCGCCGAACAGGACGTACAGCCCGGCGATCATGACCAGCGTCGCAGGATACAGCGCGCGGTCGCGGTCCATGCCGGTGACGGTCGCGGCCGCGCCCACGCCCAGCGCCAGCGCGACGCCGACCACGGCTGTCATCACATGCACGTCCATTGGCGCTCCCCTGAAAAACATTGCAGTATTTTACGTTCTGCAGCTTCCTCTCGACATAGAAGAAATAGTCTAAGGGCAACTTTTTAATGCATACATTAACTTGCCTCGGTAACAATTGTTGTTGCTAGGATACGATTGCTGGCGTACGTACATGTTTTTTTCTCAAGCGCCGTCGCCGCGCACACCGCCTGGCATACACTCGACCATTTAATCGGTCGATGGCGTCGGAGATGCAGATGCGAGGTGACAGTTGATTCGCGGGGGCGCGGGCGCGGTGCTCGCAACGGAGCAGAGCGCCGCGCGGCAGGGGCGGACCGCGGCCTTGCCCGTCGAGCGCCGTTCGCTCCGGACGATCACGCTGGCGCTGGTGCTGCTGGCCTGCGCGAGCTCCGCCGCCGCGATGGCGTGGAGCCTGTTCAATACGCGCAGGCTGGAACTGGCCGGCGCCGCCATCGGGGCCGCGAACACGGCGCACACGCTCGCGAACCAGGCGAATTCCTCGTTCAAGATGGCAGATACGGTGCTCGTCTCGCTCGTCGACAAGGTCGAAGTGGAAGGCTGGTCCGGTGCGAACAAGGACCGCCTGCGCGCGCTGATGATCCGCCAGATCGCCGACCTGCCGGCGCTGCAGGGGCTGTTCATCTACGACGAGACCGGGCGCTGGATCGTGAACTCGGCCGGCACCCGGTTCGACGGCCGCAACAACGGCGACCGCGCCTACTTCCAGTACCACAAGAACCATCCCGGCCGTGACGCCCGCATCGGCGCGCCCATCGTCGGGCGCACGAGCGGGGTGTGGGTCATCCCCGTCTCGCGCCGCATCGACCGCCCGGACGGCAGCTTCGCCGGCGTCGCGCTGGCGACGATCCGGATCGATCACTTCCGCCGCATCTACGAAGGCCTCGACATCGGCAGCGACGGCCGCATCCTAATGACGCTGGACGACGGCACCCAGCTGCTGGGCGTGCCGTTCGATGCGGCTGCGATCGGACGCAACATCGCGGCGCAACCCGTGTTCGGGCTGCGGCCGTCCCGCCCCGGTGCGGCGCACGCGGCCGAGGCCCGGATCGACGGCGCGCCCGTGATCTACAGCCGTTCGCGCGTGGGCGACTATCCGGTCGACGTGACGGTGCTGCGCGCGCGCGACGTGGCGCTGGCGCACTGGCGCCAGTCGGCAGTGCTCTCGTGCGCGGCGCTGCTGACCCTGATCGGCGGCCTGCTGCTGCTCGGCCGGCGCGTCGTGCGCCAGATCGCGCTGCGCGACGCGCTGCAGCGCGAGCTGCTCGCCACGCAGGAAGCGCTCGAAGCCGCGAACGCGTCGCTGTCCGCGATGGCCTATGTCGACGGCCTGACGGAGCTGTTCAACCGGCGTTACTACGAACAGGCGTGGGAGCGCGAGCACCGGCGCGCGTACCGCAACCGCACGTCGATCGCCGTGCTGATGATCGACGTCGACTGGTTCAAGCGCTACAACGACCGTTACGGCCACGCGCTCGGCGACGATTGCCTGAAAGCCATCGCGCAGGCGCTCGTGGGCGGGTTGCGCCGCAGTGGCGACCTGGCCGCGCGCTACGGCGGCGAGGAATTCGTCGTCGTCCTGCCGGACACGGATGCCGCCGGCGCGCGCGGCGTCGCGGAGGCGATCCACGGCCACGTCGCCGCGCTGGCGCTGGCGCATGCCGATTCGGACTATGGCCGCGTCACCGTCAGCATCGGCCTGTACGCCGCGGTGCCGCAGCAGGCGACGGACGATGCCCGCACGTTCGTCGTGCAAGCGGATGCCGCGCTGTACCGCGCCAAGGCCCAGGGCCGCAACGGCACGGCCGCCTGAGCGCCGCGCACCGCGTCTATAATGCAGCGATGAACGATGTATGGAAACTGATGGCGGCGCGCCGCCACACGGGCCTGCGCCGGCTGGTGGCGCCCGGCCCGGACGAGGCGGCGCTGCTGCGCATGATGGACGCGGCGGCGCAGGCGCCGGACCACGGCCTGCTGCGGCCATGGCGCTTCGTGCTGGTCCCGCCCGCGCGCCGTGCCGACCTCGGCGCCGTGTTCGAAGCGGCGCTGGTGGCGAAACAGCCGGACGCCGACCTCGACGTCCGCGCCGCCGCGCGCGAGAAGGCGCAGCACGCGCCGTGCCTGCTAGTGGCGGTCCTCGTCGACGCGCCGGACACCGCGATCCCCACGGAAGAAAAACTGGTGTCGCTGGGCTGCGCGCTGCAGAACGTGCTGCTGGGCGCGCAGGCGCTGGGGTTCGCCACCGGTCTGGCGAGCGGCGGCGCGCTGGGCTCGCCCGAGATGCGCGCGCTGCTGGGGCTCGCGCCGCACGAGCGCGCCGTGTGCTTCGTCGGCATCGGCACGCCGGGTAGAACGAAAACGCCCCGGGAGCGTCCGCAGCCCGGGGCGTTCTTTTCGAGCCTGTGAACAGGCTTATTGCATGAGCGGCGTCGCGGCACCCTCCAGCGTGATGCCCTCGATGCGTGCCCGGCCCACCAGGATCTGCAGATACTGGTGGACGCCGCGCTGCAGCGCCGCCGTCGCGAGCCAGGCGGCGACCTGCGACTTCACCGTCTCGAACGGCAGCAGGGTGCCGTCGATGCGGCGCACGACCTGCACGATGTGCAGCCCGAAACGCGTCTCGACCGGCCGCGCGGCGAACTCGCCCGCGTTCAGGCGAAACAATACGGCATCGAATTCCGGCACGCACTCGCCGCGCTGCAACTGCCCGAGGCTGCCGCCGACGGCGCCGGACGGGCAGTTCGAATACTGCGCCGCCAGCTCGGCAAAGCGTTCCGGCGCGGCCTGCAGCGCCGCGAGGATGTCCTCGGCCGTGTCGCGCACGAGGTCCAGCGGGATGGTCGGCGTGACCTGGAACAGGATGTGGCGCGCCTCGACCATCTCGCCATGCGTGAAGCGCTGCGGGTGGTTGCGGTAGTACGTGAGGCACGCCGCCTCGTCGGCCTGCGGCACCGTCACTTCCTGCGTCAACAGGGCTTCGATGCGCGCATCGTCGTCGGCGCTGGCGATGCCGAGGCGGTCGGCTTCCTGCAGCAGCACGGTGCGCAGCACGACTTCGTGCACGGAGGCTTTCAGCGGATTGGCGGCATCGCGGTGATGCGGCAGTTCCTGTTCGATCAGTTGGTCGTCGATGTCGACGCCGTTGACGGAAATACCCATGATTGCTCCTTGACGTGACTTAGCGCGGACGGACCAGCTGGAACGCGCGGCCCAGGTAGGTGACGGCGCCGAAGCCGCTCCAGATGTGGACGAGGCGGGTGAACGGGAAGATCACGAACAGCGACATCCCCATGAACAGGTGCAGCTTGAACACGAGCGGCGCCTCGAGGATGTAGCTGGCGGCGTCGCCGCGGAACGTGACGATGTGCTGGGCCCAGGTCATCAGCTGCACCATGACGTGGCCGTCGAGGTGGCCGCTCGACACGAAGATCGAGGTCAGGCCGAGCAGCAGGGTGCCGAGGATCCACAGCAGCACGATCTTGTCCTTGACGCTGGTGGCGGCGCGCAGGCGGTCGTTGCCGAGGCGGCGGGCCAGCAGCAGCAGGATGCCGACGAGGCACAAGGTGCCCATCACGCCGCCGGCGGCCATGGCGAAGATCTGCTTGGCGCCGTGCGTGACGCCCAGCGTATCCCACACCCACACGGGGGTCAGCAGACCGACGGCGTGACCGCCGAGCAGGCCGATGATCCCGACGTGGAACAGGATGCTGCCCAGGCGCAGGCTGCCGCGGTGCAGCACCTGCGTGGATTCCGAGCGCCACGTGTATTGTTCGCGGTCGAAGCGGACCAGGCTGCCGAGCAGGAAGATTGCCAGCGCGATATACGGGTAGATCCCGAAGAAGAACTGATTGACGTAGTCCATGATGGCTCCTTCTCGTTACGCTGCGGCGACGACGGGGCGCGTGCCGCGCGGGTAAAAGTTGATCGGCTGGGGGCCGAGCGCCTGCGGCTTGAGCAGCGGCTCGACGCCGTCTGCCCCGGGACCGAAGGTTTCCAGTGCCTCGTCCATGTCCTTGATCGGCGGCTCGGACAGCGTCTCGGCCGCGACGGGCGACAGGCTTTCCAGCACGTCGAACACGCAGGCATACACGCTGCCGTTGGCGGCCAGCTTGCGGCCCAGGTGGGCCAGCACGTGGACGGCGTCGCCCAGCAGGCGGCCGGCTTCCTCGCTCTCCACTTGCGACAGGAATTCCAGGAACAGCGGCACGAAGTCCGGCAGCTCGTCGCCCTGCATGACGAGGCCATGCTTCTTGTACTCCTCCATCAAATCGACCATGGCCTGGCCGCGGTCGCGCGATTCGCCGTGGATGTGTTCGAACAGGTGCAGCGAGTGCGACGGCGTGCGGTCGAACGTCTGCACGTATTCCTGTTGCAGGGTGATGAGGTCCTGCTCGGCCAGGTGCGCCAGCAGCGGCGCCACCCGGGCGCGCATCGGCAATGCCAGGCCGCCTTCCAGCTCGGGCAGGGCAGCGACGAGGTCGCCCTCCGGGTACAGCAGCAGGGCCGACAGGATGCGGTAGTGGTTCATGGTGTCCATCTCAGGCGCCTTCCGTTTCTTTTTTCTTGCGCGATTTCGGCATCGACACGAAGATCGTCGAGCCCTGTTTCTTCTTGCCGAACAGCGAAGCGTCGCTGGTGCCGTCCGAGCAGCCGTTCCCGAACGAGAAGCCGCACGACCCCTTTTCGTTGAAGCTGTCCTCGGCCATCTCCTTGTGGCTGCTCGGGATCACGAAACGGTCTTCGTAGTTCGCGATGGCCATGATGTGGTACATGTCCTCGACCACGGCTTTCGACAGGCCGACCTGCTTCAGCACGTCCAGGTTCTCGACCCCGTCGACCGACTTGGCGCGCATGTAGGCGCGCATCGCGAGCATGCGGTCCAGCGCGTGCACCACCGGCGCTTCCTTGCCCGCCGTGAGCAGGTTGGCCAGGTAGCGCACGGGGATGCGCAGGCTCTGCGTGTCCGGCAGGATGCCGTTCATGCCCATCTTGCCGCTTTCCGCCGCGGCCTGGATCGGCGACAGCGGCGGGATGTACCACACCATCGGCAGCGTGCGATATTCCGGGTGCAGCGGGAACGCGATCTTCCACTCGACGGCCATCTTGTACACGGGCGAGCGCTTGGCCGACTCCAGCCACGAATCCGGGATGCCCTGGCGGCGCGCTTCCGCGATCACTTCAGGGTCGTGCGGGTCGAGGAACAGGCCGAGCTGCGCTTCGTACAGGTCCTGCTCGTCGGCGACGGACGCCGCGGCTTCGATCTTGTCGGCGTCGTACAGCAGCACGCCGAGGTAGCGGATGCGGCCCACGCAGGTTTCCGAGCATACGGTCGGCTGGCCCGCCTCGATGCGGGGGTAGCAGAACGTGCACTTCTCGGCCTTGCCCGACGACCAGTTGTAGTAGATCTTCTTGTACGGGCAGCCGGAGATGCACATGCGCCAGCCGCGGCACTTGTCCTGGTCGATCAGCACGATGCCGTCGTCCTCGCGCTTGTACACGGAGCCGGACGGGCACGATGCGACGCAGGCCGGGTTCAGGCAGTGCTCGCACAGGCGCGGCAGGTACATCATGAAGGTGTTCTCGAACGTCGAGTACATCTCCTTCTGCACGTTGTCGAACAGCTTGTCCTTGCTGCGCTTGGCGAATTCGCCGCCCAGGTCGTCCTCCCAGTTCGGGCCCCATTCAATCTTGTCCATCTTCTTGCCGGTCAGGACGGAGACCGGACGCGCGGTCGGCGGCGTCTCCGACAGCGGCGCGTTCTGCAGGCGCTCGTAGTCGTAGGTGAACGGCTCGTAGTACTCGTCGATCTGCGGCAGGTTCGGGTTGGCGAAGATGTTCGCCAGGATCTTCAGGCGCCCGCCCTGGCGCGGCTCGATCTTGCCGTTGGCATTGCGTTTCCAGCCGCCGTTCCATTTGTCCTGGTTTTCCCATTCCTTCGGGTAGCCGATGCCGGGCTTCGTTTCGACGTTGTTGAACCAGGCGTATTCCACGCCGTCGCGGCTCGTCCAGACGTTCTTGCAGGTCACCGAGCAGGTGTGGCAGCCGATGCATTTGTCCAGGTTCAGCACCATGCCGATCTGTGCTCTGATTTTCATGATCATTCCTCGTTGTCTCTGTCAGGCGTCCGCATTACGCGTTCTTGGGGGCGGGCGTGCGGGCAAACGCCGGTTCACGCTGCGGTTCCTGCGCTTTCGGCGCCTTCACCGGGGGCACCGGGGCGGCCGGGCCGCGCGGCCCCTGCTGGTCGCTGTTGGGGCGCGATTCGTCGCGCGCGCCTTCCATCCAGTTCACCTCGCGCATCTTGCGCACGACCACGAATTCGTCGCGGTTCGAACCGACCGTGCCGTAGTAGTTGAAGCCGTACGACAGCTGCGCGTAGCCGCCGATCATGTGGGTTGGCTTGGTCACGGCACGGGTCACCGAGTTGTGGATGCCGCCGCGTTTCTTCGATGTTT
>Ga0308166_1001087_pt1 | contig 30619 bp, 29 predicted proteins | sample PhyCR2_2_FD_202137 | JGI IMG/M metagenome (GOLD analysis project Ga0308166, IMG submission 202137) | Phyllosphere microbial communities from UC Gill Tract Community Farm, Albany, California, United States - DLSLCC.R2 | ecosystem: Host-associated > Plants > Phyllosphere > Unclassified | place... | reverse complement strand
AGTTTTTCGATCCGCAAAAGCTGCATACGCTCAACCACAGCGGGACGTTTTTCCAGGTCGCCGGGCCGCTCAATATTGGTCGTACGCCGCAGCATCGTCCCATTATTTTCCAGGCCGGGGCCTCAGAGGATGGCAAAAAGCTCGCCGCCCGCCACGCCGACGCCATCTTTACCCACCATGACACGCTGGCGGAGGCCAAAGCCTTCTATCGCGACGTCAAGCAGCAGCTGGAGACTAACCATCGCCAGCCTGACGATCTCAAAATATTCCAGGGGGTGAGCATCATCATCGGGGATAACGACGTCGACGTCGAGGCGCAGTATCAGACCACCGCCGCGCTGGTATCGATAAACGATGCCCTGAACTACCTTGGCCGCTACTTTGAGCACCATGATTTTAGCCAGTATCCCCTCGATGAGCCTTTCCCTGACGTGGGTGATTTGGGTCAGAACAGCTTTCGCAGCACGACCGATGAGATCAAGCGTAACGCCCGGGAGCGGAATCTGACCCTGCGCCAGGTAGCGCTGGAGAGCGCCTCGCCGCGGCCGCGCTTTGCTGGCACCCCGGAGCAGGTAGCCGACGGTCTCCAGCGCTGGTTTGAAGAGCGGGCCGCCGACGGATTTATCATCCAGGGAGGCACGCCGGAGAGCTTTGCCCACGTTGTGGATCGGGTAGTGCCAATTCTGCAGGCGAGGGGCCTGTTCCGCACCGACTATCCGGGCACCACGCTACGCGAGACGCTGGGTTTATCCGCGCCTGCTAATCAATTTATAAAATAATAATTTAATAAGAGAATACGCTATGCAGAAATCAACGCTACTTCTGGCCATTTCGCTTGCCTTGACGCCGCTGGCGTGGGCTGACAGCGTCACCATTAACGGCACCGGCGTGAGTCTTGAGGCCAACAAAGCGCCCATTAATACCGCCAAAAATGCAAAGGCGGTGGCGGAGCTGCCAAAGGACTACCGCTTCGCCCAACCGGGCAAGTTTACCGTGGCGGTGGCCGCGTTGAATTCTCCTCCGCTAACGGTCTTCTCCGATGACAATAAAACGCTGCTGGGCAGCGAGGTCGATATTGCCCGACTGGTGGCGGATAGCCTTGGCCTTGAGCTCAACGTTGTGCCGACCTCATGGGAGGATTGGCCTTTGGGCGTTTCGTCCGGCAAGTATGACGCCGCCATCAGCAATATTACCGTCACCAAAGAGCGTAAAGAGAAGTTCGACTTCGCCACCTACCGCAAAGATTCGCTGGGCTTCTACGTGAAGTCGACCAGTTCGATCAAATCTATTGAAAAAGCCGAAGATATTGCCGGGCTGCGGATCATTGTGGGATCCGGAACCAACCAGGAGGCGATCCTGCTGGCGTGGGACAAGGCCAATCAGCAGAAAGGGCTAAAGCCGTTTACGCCGGTCTATACCAAGGATGATGCCGCCCAGACGCTGGCGATCCAGTCTGGCCGTGCCGACGCCTTTTTCGGGCCGAACGTGATTGGCGCGTGGAAGGCGGCGCTGACCAACAGGACCCGGCTGGTGGGAAGCGTTGACGGCGGCTGGCCAAAGGCGGCACACATTGCGGTGACGCTGAAAAAGGGCAGCGGACTGGTGGAGCCGGTGCAGACCGCGCTTAACGGTGCAATCAAAAGCGGCGACTACGACAAGGTGCTGGCCCGCTGGGGCGAAGGGGTGGAGCGTATCTCCACATCGGAAATTAACCCGGAAGGCCTGGGTGACTAAGGAGAGAGCCATGCGCGAACGCTTTCGTGATGTCCCAATGGATGCCCCCGAGCTGCAACCGATTATCGAGGGGCTGTTTGGCGAATACGCCGCCCGCTATGGGGACTACTTCTCCAAAGACGCGGAGGTGGAGCTGAACGACTGGTATCTGCCGCCACAGGGACTGTTTTTGGTCCTTGAGCGCGACGGGGAGATTATTGCCACCGGGGCCTACAAGCCATTCGATGCGCAGACGGCGGAGATCAAGCGTATCTGGACACAGCGCACGCTGCGTCAGCAGGGGCTGGCGGGGCGCATGATGCAGGCCCTGGAGCAGAGGGCCTCTCTCGCTGGCTATCGGCGGATCTTTCTTACCACCGGTTTTCGTCAGCCGGAGGCGGTCAAACTCTACCTGAGCCTGGGGTATGAAGCCCACTTCGATCTGCACCGCGATCCAGAGGAGTACAGCCTGCCGCCCTATGACGGACGGCTGCGCTTTACCAAAACGCTGGACATTGCTCTGCTCCACTCAGCTTGAGGAAAAAAGATGACCACACCTGAAACTATTAAAGTGATCCCCGCCCGCTATCCGCTGCGCACCGTAGGCGCGTTTGTCGCGCTGTTTGTGCTGGCGATTGTGATCCAGTCCGTTGCCTTTAATCCGCGTTGGGAGTGGCACGTGTTTGCCCGCTGGTTTTTCGATCCGGCGATCCTGTATGGCGTAGGCCAGACGCTGCTGCTCACCCTGCTGGGGACGGTACTCAGCGTGATTATCGGTGGTCTGCTGGCGCTGGCGCGCCTGTCATCCTCCTGGCTGCTGAGCAGCCTCGCCTGGGGCTACATCTGGCTGTTTCGCTCCCTGCCGCTGATTGTGGTGTTGATTATTCTCTACAACTTCTCCTATCTCTATGACACGCTGACCATTGGTATTCCCTTTACTGCCATTAGCTGGGGGCAGTTTGAGACCATCAACGTGTTGGGGCAGTTCTCAACGGCGGTGGTGGGGCTGACGCTGGTTCAAAGCGCCTACACCGCTGAGATTATTCGCGGCGGATTTTTGGGCGTCGATCACGGTCAGTACGAGGCCGCTGCCGCCCTCGGTCTGCCAGCATGGCGGCGTACCCTGCGCATCATCTTGCCCCAGGCGCTGCGTACTATCCTGCCGTCGGGCTTTAACGAGATCATCAGCCTCGCCAAGGGAACGGCGATGGTCTACGTGCTGGCAATGCCGGAGCTGTTCTACACCATTCAGATGATCTACAACCGTACCCAGGAGGTGATCCCTCTCCTGATGGTCGGCGCGGTCTGGTATCTGGCGATCACCAGCGTGCTGTCAATTATTCAGCACCTCGTCGAGCGCGCTCTGGCCCGCAGCGAGCGCCGTTCGGCCATCAACGCCGCGCCGCGTGTTTCTCGGGTCTCCTCTCCCGCAACCCACGTCAACGCTCAGGAGCCTGTCCATGCCCACCTCTCATAATGGTCATATCTCGATCACCGGCGTCAGCAAATACTTTGGTCGCCACAAGGCGCTCGACGGCGTCTCGCTGGAGCTGCCCCCCGGATCGGTAACGGTGATCCTTGGCCCTTCCGGCTCGGGTAAATCGACGCTGCTACGGGCGATTAATCATCTGGAGCGGGTAGACGAAGGCTTTATCCAGATTGACGGAGAGTACATTGGCTATCGCCGGGAGGGCGACAGGCTCTACGAGCTGAAAGAGAAAGAGATCCTGCGCCAGCGCATCAACGTTGGCTACGTCTTCCAGAACTTCAATCTCTTTCCGCATCTGACGGTGCTGGAAAATCTGATTGAAGCGCCCATCGCCCACAAGCAACTCAGCCGCAAAGCCGCCGTTGAGCGGGCTTACGAACTGCTGGACGTGGTCGGCTTGCGTGATAAGGCTGACGCCTGGTCGCGCCATCTCTCTGGCGGCCAGCAGCAGCGTATCGCCATCGCCCGGGCGCTGGCGCTGCGTCCACGGGTTATGCTGTTCGATGAGCCCACCTCGGCCCTCGATCCTGAGCTGGTGGGCGAGGTGCTTGACGTCATCAAAACCCTGGCCCGCTCCGGCACGACGCTGGTGGTCGTTACCCATGAGATCGGCTTTGCCCGCGAAGTGGCGGACACGGTGGTCTTTATGGTGGACGGCAAGATCGTCGAGCAGGGCAGCAGCGAGGCGGTGTTAAACCGCCCGCAGCATCCCCGGACCCAGCAATTCTTATCAAAAGTGCTGTAAAAAAACACTATGGCCGCCTGCCAAACTCAACACTCTGCTGCGTCCAGCGCCGCGCCTGCTCGCTTAACGTAAAGCCAAGGCCGTGACGGTCGGAGACGTACATCCGGCCATCCCGCAGCTCAAGCTGCTCGTTAAACAGCGGGTTCAGCCACTCAAAGTGCTCCAGCCACGGCTCCAGCGGGTAGGCCGCCGCGAGGTGAAGATGGACCTCCATCGCGAAGTGCGGAGCCAGCTTGCGCCCGTGCTTCGCTGCCAGATCCATAATCTTCAGGAACGGCGAGATGCCGCCAACCCGAGGCGCATCTGGCTGGACAAAATCGCTGGCGTTGCCGAGGATCAGCTGCTCATGCTCGCGGAAACTGGTCAGCATCTCGCCGGTCGCAATGGGCGTATCCAGCGCGGCGGCAAGCTGGGCGTGGCCCTCGACGTCATAGGCATCGAGCGGCTCTTCGATCCAGATCAGGTTGAACTGCTCCATTTTACGTCCCATGCGGATGGCGGTTTCGCGATCCCACTGTTGGTTAGCATCCACCATCAGCGGGAAATCATCTCCCAGCGCCTCGCGTACGGCGGTGAGGCGACGGAGATCATCGGCTGTATTGGGCTGGCCGACCTTCAGCTTAATGCCGCCAATGCCGTTCTCTCTGGATATGGTCACGTTTTTTAGCACCTGATCCAGCGGGGTGTGCAGAAAGCCGCCGGAAGTGTTGTAGCACTTCACCGAGTCGCGATGGGAGCCAAGCAGCTTCGCCAGCGGCAGGCCCGCGCGTTTGGCTTTCATATCCCACAGGGCGATATCGAAAGGGGAGATAGCCTGCACCGCCATACCGCTGCGGCCAACAGAGGCCCCCGCCCACAGCAGCTTGCTGTAGATCTTATCGATATCGTTAGGATCTTCGCCCAGCAGGTTATCGGCAATCTCTTTGGCATGGGCGTAGATCCCCTGGCCACCGGCGCGCTTGGAGTAGCTAAAGCCCACGCCTTCGAAACCGTCGCGGGAGTGTATCTCCGCCACGATAATCGCCACTTCGGTCAGCGGCTTTTGTCGACCGGTGAGCACTTTGGCATCGCTCACCGGCGTCGCTAGCGGCAGGAAGGCAAGGGAGAGTTTTACCCACTCAATACGATCGCCGGTTTCCGCTGCCGTTTTGACACCTTCTGCTTTGGCATAGGTGACTGAATCAGAATTTGCACTAGAAGTCATCTCACTCTCCATAGGTTATAAAATGTTTGCGCTAACATTTATAGTTTAACCATCAGGCCGCTGCTAGAGGGGAGAAGATAATTTGTACAGGCGATCACAGTTTCTGCCCGCGTGGGGCACAATAGCGTGTGGATTAAGCGCGCCGCTTGATGAATAATGGCAGAAATGCTTTTTAGTACAGGTTGATACTGCGTGACCACGCCTAAAATCTCTCGCCCACAGCCGCCACGGGCTCCCACCCTGGATGACGTTGCCCGCGTCGCCGGCTTGTCATCAATGACCGTCAGCCGGGCAATTAACACGCCAGAGCGGGTACGGCCTGAAACAGTTGATCGGGTAATGAGTGCCGTTAAGGCTACCGGCTATATTCCCAATGCGCTGGCAGGGGGGCTGGCTACCCGACGCAGCAAACTTGTTGCCGTTGTGGTGCCGCAGATCAATAACAGCATGTTTGTCGATACGATCCAGTCCCTTAACGATGCGCTGGCGGCGCGGGGCTACCATATGCTGCTCTGCATGTCGGGCTACACGCCGCAGACCGAAGCCGAACTGGTGGCGGCGCTGCTGTCGCGCCGTCCGGACGGAATGGTATTAACCGGTATTCACCACTCGGCGGAGCTGAAAAAGATCGTACTCAATGCCAGCGTGCCGGTGGTGGAGATATGGGATTCAACCCCAACGCCGCTCGATATGCTGGTGGGTTTCTCCCATGAAAAAGTGGGCCAGGCACTGGGGCACTTTTTACAGCGCAAAGGTTACACCCGCCCAGGGCTGATCTGGGCTGAAGATCGCCGTGCCCAGCAGCGTAAGGCAGGGTTATGTGAGGCGCTAACATTGCACGGTTTTCCTGCGCCGTTACAGATAGATGTCCCGCTTCCCGCCAGGCTAGCGCTGGGCCGGGAAGGGCTAGGGGCATTGCTAACGCAGGGAAAGTGTGACGTTGTGGTGTGCAGCTCCGATACCCTTGCTCAGGGAGCGATTATGGAGGCCGAAAGTCGGGGGCTACGGGTGCCGCAGGATCTGGCCGTCGTTGGTTTCGGCGATCTTGATTTTGCCGCCTCCAATCGACCCGCTATTACCACCGTTAGCGTCGACCGTCACGAAATAGGCCTGCGCGCCGCGACGCTGCTTGCCGATCGCATCGAGGGCATTGAGCCTGATAATGTTATTCTGGACGTTGGCTTTACGCTTATTGAACGCGAGTCGGCTTAAACAGATTACAGGAGGGTAAGTGATAACGTTTCGATCCCCATCTCGGCATGAATTTCAGGCCTTTGTTGACTATTTTATTCCGGATTATGCTGCCGAGATTGTCAGTAACTATCTGCTCTCTGAGGTAGATGCCCTTGCGCAAGCGCGTCGCGAGCTGGAAGCCAGTTTCCCCGATGGCGAGAAGAGTGCGGGGCAGATACTGCTGTGTATTGTTCTTAACGACGCTGAGAATGCCAATCATATTGGCTACCTCTGGTACAAGCCGGATCCGCAGCAGCATTCAGCCTTTATCAATGACTTCTATCTTTTCCCCGCGTTCCGGGGAAAAGGTTTTGGCAGCGAGGCTATGAAGCAGCTTGAACTGCGCCTGGTGGAAGAGGGCTGTAAGCAGATTAAACTGCGGGTGGCTGCTGGAAATCCGCAGGCCAGACGAGTCTATGAGAATAACGGTTTTAACGTAACCGGCATCAATATGAATAAAGTACTGGGCTAACAACCCGGACAGACGCTAAATAAACGAGGAGTTTGCTATGCCGCATATCGATATTAAATGTTTCCCCCGCGATCTGAGCGAAGAGCAGAAAACGGCGCTGGCAGACGATATTACCGCTGCGATTGTCCGTCATCTCAACAGCAAAGACGATTCGGTGAGCATTGCCCTGAGCCAGGTTCAGCCTGAGGAGTGGAAAGCGCAGGTGTGGGACACAGAGATCGCTCCGCAGATGGAAAAGCTGATCAAAAAGCCGGGCTACAGCATGTAGTTTGTGCCTCCTGCCCTTCGGGGCAGGGTAAGCATGGGGTGTTGTAAATGATTAAATATTGCTTGGCGTATATCATTGGTACGATCCTATCGACTTTTACTATCAATGCTTTAGCTGAACCCAACCATTCAAGCATAGTTAAAAATAGCGATGTTGACGCTTGTGTGGATAATAGTCGTAATATAGACAGTGAGTGTTTAAATTCGATCAGTAAGCGAAGTGAAAGAGAATTAAATGACGCTTATGAAGATAAGCTTAAAGAGATATCAACTTTCGACTTTTCCCGGTGGTGGACGGGAGAAGAAGATCGGCGTGAAGTCATGAAGCAAGCCTTTGTACATAGTCAAGAACTATGGCTTAAGTATCGCAGTGAATATTGTAAAACCGCTAGCACGGGATCTGAGGGAGTTGATGGCTATGGAGCGGTAGTATTAAGCTGTCAGATTAACATGGCGAAAAGGCGAATAGAAGAAATCAAAATGATACATCCTGACCTTTCGGACGGATGAAATAGAAATTACCAATAGTGAGGTTAAGGACGTGCTCTTGCTTAATTACTTAAGGTTCTTTGTTTAGGCTTTTATTCAACCACCAGATTATCTTATTAGTCATAAGGTTACTAATGGTTGAATAAAAATGAAGACGCATCCAACTATTATTTGTTGATTAAAAATTATACTTGATGCTGCCCTCCCGGGTACGCCAGATCATCATCAGTATATTTTTATCAATGCAGTTACGGGGAGGTTCAACATTGGGAAAACAGAGTCGATCTTCTTTACCTTCCTCTTGATATCCATCGCCAAAGGCGTATATAGTTATGAGAAACGGACCTTGAGCGCCAGCAGGAATATGATACTTACGTCTAATTTCATCCTGATTATGCTGCCACCAGTCAATTTTTTTCGCGTCAGTGAAAGGCAAAGCATCTACGATAATCCATGCAGTGCTACCGTCATAATAACCGTTTACCACTATAACCTTTTGATCGCTAAGAAAATAATAGGAGATGCAACCTAGCATTATCGTCAGAACAGCAATAGTCAGCGCACGCATCAGCAATTCCTGTTTATCTTATTTAAGTTCGGGTTTAATAACTCCATCACCAGAGATAACATAACTTGAGTCTGAGAAAGTAAACCTCTCTAATCCCTCTCTGGTTCGGCTTATAGTCATTAAGATATCTTTGTCGATGCAGTTAGCTTCCGTATCCATGTCATCAAAGCATAGCCGATCTTCCTTTCCTTCTTTTTTATAGCCATCGCCGAATTTATATATTGTTATATAGTCAGGGCCGCCATTTTCGAATGATACTATACGGTATTTACCCTCAATTTCTTTTCGATTACCTACCCACCATTTTATACGAGACCTCTCAGTTAAAGGCAGTCGATCAACAAGTATTTCTGCCGTGTATTTATTTTGGTGAATAGCTATAACATTTACCGAAGCATTGTCACGCCAAAGATAAAAGGCGGTGAATGCAATTATTATAAGAAATAAATATATTATTTTTTTCATTATTTTACACCTTGAAGTGTTATGGTGGCTTCCATGTTAGTCAAAAAAGGCTTGAACCCAAACTTATTATACCGCTGTAAAACAAACCATATTTTAAAGAAGTCAAGTTGATTAAACTTACGCTTGCGTATATCATCAACATCCAATCCAAAATGGTCTTGTCCGATAAATTTGATGCAAGCTTTCCATCCCTGCTCCTCTACATCAAGGCTTATTATATCTATTTTGGTTGCATGAACGTCATGAACAGTAATTCCCATCCCATTTATTTTATCGAGGAGAAAAGAATCAAATTTTGGTAATACACGAGAACGTATAATTTTAGATAGTTCTGCCATTCTATTTTGCGGGTAACCAAAGGTTGAAAAATCAATATGATCGTTAAGCTCTTGTTGGATCGCCAGCTTCATACTATTATGAGAATTATCATTAACAATCTTGTCTTGGTAAGCAGCGTTAAGCTGCGCATCACTAAAAGGCGTACCTGTCGAACGCTGAAAATGTCTTAACATCTGGTTAATCAAATAACGGTATGGACCTACGAAGGAGTAAGGTAAAGAGGTTTTCTGCATCTCCTCAAATAATAATCGAGCGCAGTCTTGAACGCTTATTGTTCCGCCACGATGAGCGCCACCATAAACCCCTGCGAATCTTGATTGCGGGTTATCAAATGTTGTCAGACGAGTTAATGTATAGGGATCAACGATATTTGATATATTCTTTAACCCAAATTCTCGTATGAGCCTATCGGCTGAGATATCTCCGTACCGCATATCATCTGCGCCATAATCATTAAATGGCCGCTGGGTCATAAATATTGTCTGTGGAAATACAGCATTAGTCATATAGTGTCATCCTTTACTTGCTTCATATCAATCCATCATACGATGATCATAAAACTGTGCAATAGATCATCATTTAACATTAACCTGTCATCAGTGATGTGATTACTCTACAGATGAGGCGCAGCTACTGGTTTGCGTTCCAGTATATAAGCCAAGATACCAATAATGTAAAAAATATTATCAAGATGATTCGTAAAAAGGAGGTTTGAGTATTGAAATCAGAGATCGCCATGGAAATGGAAGCACAAAAGCTGGGCCGAAGCATGGTCTTTTATCTCCCCACCGCTAACGGCAGGGAGCACGTCTCTACTTATCGTTAACGCTTGTCTGCCTGCCGCTGGTGACAAAGGTTCCGCCGCCCAGGTGGTGCAGGGTATTGAGTTTGTCATCATCAAACTGCCAGCGTCCGTTAATAAATGCGCGTTCGTCAGCCGCAGCGGCGACCACCTCGCCAAACAGGGTATCGTATTTCTCCTGCGCGGCAGTGGCCGGCAGCAGACGACACTCCATCCATGCCAGGCAGCGCTCCTCAACCACCGGCAGGCCTAACACCGGACCTGAGATAGCTGGGATACCGTAGCAGTTAAATTTATCTTCATCCCGCCCGGTGACGCTTCCTACCGCATAGGTCCAGTTTTTGGCCGCAACGCCGGGAACCACGATGCCAAACATGCCGCTGCGCTCAATCAGCTCTCGCGACCAGGCGCTCTTATCGATCACGATGGCAATACGTGGCGGGGAAAACTCCACCGGCATCGACCACGCAGCCGCCATAATGTTGCGGCGATCGATCTGGTCGTCCCGACTGGTAATCAGGACGGTTGGGCCGTGGTTTAGTAGACGGCTGGCGTGCTCCAGCGCAACGGGACGGAAATAGCGCATTGTGACTCCTTCTGGTGACCTTGCTGCATTAAAGGCTGCATGACGGATTAAATCAAGCCGCAATAAATGCGTCATCTCGATGTAACAAAGCCTGCCTATAGTCGCCAGCAACTAAGTCCCAAAGAGGATAACAATATGTTTGCTCCCCTGTCTTTTGTACAGGTGAGTGCGGCCCGTCTGCATTTGGCGACGGGGCGTTGTCGGCTTCCTGTAGCAGGAGGGCGATAATGCACGCACTGACCCGTATTCGTCTCGAAGGTGTTTCGTACGCCTTTGCCAACCATACCGTTCTTCATCAGATCGATCTGCATATTGAACCCGGCAGCATCGTGGCCCTGCTCGGACCCTCTGGCTGCGGCAAAAGCACGCTTCTACGCCTGCTGGCCGGGCTGACGCACCCTGCGGAAGGGGAGATCTGGTTCGGTGAACGCCAGGTCGCAAAGGTGGGCTGGGCGCTTCCGCCAGAGGCGCGCGATATCGGCATGGTCTTTCAGGACTATGCGCTGTGGCCACATATGTCCGTGGCGCAGAACGTCGCCTTTCCCCTCAAAATGCGTAACCTGCCACGTGCTGAACGTGATGTCCGCGTTGCCGAGGCCCTGGCAAGGGTAGGGCTGTCGGACTTTGCCGAACGGAAACCGTCAGGGCTCTCCGGCGGACAACAGCAGAGGGTGGCCCTGGCACGCGCCATCGTCGCCCAGCCTCGGGTTCTGCTCTTTGATGAGCCGCTCTCCAATCTCGACAGTGAGCTGCGAGAGTCGCTGTGCCTGGAGATGTCACGGATCCTGCGCCAGTCTGGAACCACTGCGGTCTATGTTACCCACGATCGCCGGGAAGCAGAGTTGATTGCTGACCGTATTGTGCATCTCTCCGCCGGTCGCGTGGCGGCATCTGATTTAATTACGAATAATTTAGTTACAACATACAATGGAGCATTATCATGAAAGCAGTATCGTCTGTAATAAAAGGAGTTGCATTAACCATGGCATTGTCTGCTATCAGCGTCTCCAGCGCGCAGGCGCTGACTGTCTATACCGCAGGTCCAGGATCGCTGGCTAAAGGCCTCGCGGCAGGCTATGAGAAGAAAACCGGCGTCAAGGTCAACATCTTTCAGGCTACGACCGGGAAGGTAATGGCGCGACTGGAGGCCGAGCAGGCTAATCCGCAGGCCGATATTCTTATCTCTGCGTCATGGGATACGGCGGAAGACCTGCATAATCGTGGTTGGCTGCTGCCGTATCAGAGCCAGAATGCAGAAAAGGTGCCTGCTAACCTCAAAACCAGCGACTATGTTGCTCAGGGTATTTCGGCGTTGGGTATCGTCTGGAATAGCAAAAGCGGTACGCCTGAGCCAAAAGAGTGGCAGGATCTCACCTCCACAGACTTTAAAGATAAAATTACCACGCCTGACCCGGCGCTCTCTGGTGCATCCCTCGATCTGTTGATTGGCCTGCAAAACGGCATGGGTGATGCGGCGTGGAAACTGTTTGAGCAGCTGAAGCAGAACGGTATGGTGGTCAGCGGCCCTAACGCCCAGGCGGTAACGCCGGTCATGCAGGGGGCGAAAGCCGCCGTGTTTGGTGCGGTAGACTATGTCTCTTACGGCAATATCGCCCAGGGTGAGTCGCTGAAGGTGATATTCCCGGCGAGCGGGACGGTAATTGCCCCGCGTCCGATGATGATCCTGAAAACCACGCAGCATGCTGACGATGCTAAAGCCTTTGTTGACTATGTGCTCTCGCCAGAAGGGCAGGCGTTGGTTGCCGACGCCTGGCTGATGCCAGCCCGTACCGACGTTACCGCTAAGCGCCCGCTGCTGAACGAATTAAAAATCCTGCCGACCACTAACGACGGCAACAGCGAGCGCAGCGATGTGTTGAAACGCTTTAATACCCTTTTCGCGCAGTAATCACCCGGCGGGGGCAACCCCGCGTTCAGGATAGCCGTTGTGAAACAGAGATTAATTACCCTCACTACCGTGGCGCTGCTGGCGATCCTGGTCGCGCTGCCGTTGCTATTTATTATTCTACAGGCCATTTTTCCGCAGTTTAGCGCCGGCTCGTTGAGCGGGGCGTTAACGGGCATTGCTCCGCAGTTTCAGGATCCGCAGCTGCCCGCTATGCTGGGGGGAACGCTATGGATTGCCGCAGGCGTCGCGCTGTTGAGCGCGCTGATTGGTCTGCCGCTCGGCGTAATGCGCGGATTATTCAATCTTCCCGTACCCAGGCTGTGGGATCTTATCTTTCTCATCCCGTTTCTGACCCCGCCCTATATTGCCGCGCTCTCCTGGATGCTGGTCTTACAGACCAATGGTTATCTCGATCAGCTGACCGGTATCGACCTTAACAATCTGCTTTTCAGCCGCAGCGGCATTGTGCTGGTCATGACCCTGAATATTTTTCCGGTGGTCTATTTTGCCGTCTCGCGCAGCCTGCTCGCTAGCGGACAGCGGCTGGCGCTGGTTGCGCGAGTACACGGCGCGACGGCGTGGCGGGCATTTTGGCATATCACACTGCCTATGGTCGCGCCCGCCCTGGCAGCGGGGATGCTGTTAGCCTTTACCCTGGCTATTGAAGAGTATGGCGTGCCGGCGGCCCTCGGCTCACGCTCCGGGGTAGTGATGATGACGGTGGGTATCGAGAAGAAACTCGCCGACTGGCCAATCGATCTGCCCGGCGCGTCGCTGCTCTCCATGGTGCTGATTATCATTGCCTTAACGGGGTGGTGGTTACAGCGCCGCCTGGTAGGGGATAAAGAGGTGACCAGCGTGACCGGCAAACCAACCGAGAACATGGGGGCCACGCTGGGCATCGCCGCCGTTCCGGTGGTGATGGTGATGGCCTTAACCGGATTTTTGGCGGTTGGACTGCCGGGGTTATCCATGGCGGTGACCGGGGTGATGTCGACGCTGTCAGGCGGACTGGCCTGGAATAACGTGACGCCTCAGCACTATTTAGCGCTCTTCTCCCAGCAGGGGGATGCGCTGTCGGCGTTGGGCACCAGCCTGTCGCTGGCGCTCGGCGCGTCGCTGATCACCGGTATCCTTGGCCTGCTGATTTCGTGGCTGGTTGTGGTCAGGCAGATAAAAGGCCGCAGCGTGCTGGATGCGCTCTCGCTACTGCCTGCGGCGCTGCCGGGTATTGTCGTGGGTGTAGGACTGATTCTACTGTGGAACCGCACCTTCTGGCCGGTTTCGCCCTACAATACCTGGGCGATCCTGCTGCTCTCATACTGCTGCCTGCTGATGCCCTGGCCGGTACGCTATATCACCAGCGCGCTACGCCAGCTGGGTGGCAATCTGGAGCCAGCCGCGCGGGTTCATGGTGCAAGTGCGCTTCAGGCGCTGCGCTTTATCGTCATGCCGCTGGTCTTTCCAGCTATGCTGGCCGCGATGCTGATGGTGTTTGCTATCGCGTCCCGCGAGCTGGTCACGTCGCTGCTGCTCTCACCAGCCGGCACGCAAACCGTGGCGGTCTTTATCTGGCGGCAGTTTGAACAGGGATCGGTTGGGCAGGGAATGGCGATGGCAACCTTAACGCTGCTCACCGGGCTGCTTCTTATGCTTACCGCACTGGCAATCATGCAGCGTAAAGGGCGAGGCTGATATTAAATCGCGCAAAAGCGTTTAAATTTTCGCCAGTCGCAAGGGTGACTATTGCGGAGGAAAGCATTGCCGTCTACGTTTATCGCGGTAATTATTTTCTCTCGATACGCAGAGAGGCCAGTAACTTAAATTTAAAGGCATATTGATGCACAGCGCAACAACTGAAGACACGCTCAACACCTGGTTTGATAAGGGTAGTCATGCTTTTGAAGCCGAACGTACTCTTATTAGGGGACTCGCTCAGAATCTCAAAAGTAATCGTATTGAGGTGAACAATAAAAATATGATTCTGGCCCTTATCAGGCTGCTCGAAACCGAAGATGATGTAATCAAGCTCGATGTCTATCGCAACGCGCTTGAACTTATCGTCCAGAAAACACCAGACGATTTGTAATGTTATTTTTAAACGCCCGTATCGCTTTGTCAGGATACAGGGCGTTTACTTATAAAGGTTTTACCAGACGGGCCCTAAGGTAGCGAATGCAGTTTTCCAGAACGCGTAACTGCTGCTTCTCTTTTACCATCACACTACGGGCGCGTAGTACCATCATAAGATTGTCCGCATTTACCGGCAGACGTGAATTCATCAGCCAGGTTGCCGCCTCACCAATAACCTCTTGAATATTTTCAAGTAAAACGTGTTCATCTTCGTTCAATTGCACTCTCAATGCAGAAGGGGGTTTGTCTTCCAGGCTTGGTAGCCAAGATCAAATTCACAGAGAGCATTTGGCGGAACATGCTTAAAGCAAGTCTGATTAGAAGGGTAAAACAGCAAAAACCTGTTAACCGTACCGATTAAACAGGTATTACTGACTAAAGCTAGTGTTTATAAACAATGGCAGAGTGACTGAGAACAGCGTCGCGTCTGTGGAGCTTTAAGGATCGGGAAGGACCGGAACCACTATCGGGGAGGATTCTGAACTGATGTACTCCATTGATGGCCGTACGAAAAGCTTCACGTCTACCATGGTCATTTTCATCATGGAGACTCTCCTGCAACTGACTGAGAAGGGCATCGAAAGAGACGTTGTCATCAGCTTCAAGAAGCGACATTACGGCTTCGCCCATCACTTTATCAACCAGCCTTTCCTTATCATTTTTGCTCATTGAGCCTCTCAGTATTTATTTGGCGCTGGACTTCATATCATTCTAGCAGTATGCCCGCTTATGTCAGAGATAGATAGGTATATTACGCGTTTTACCTGTCAGAACTGATTATTACGCAGAATTAAACGCATCAAATCGCTAAGATGCGCTTGCATGAGGGGACTATTTTCAGCCTCAATGCGCGCTACCAGTTTCAAACAGATCGTTCTTCTGCTGATAATTTGACCAGCGCGCAACAGAGCGATGACGATATCTCCCAGCATCTCTTCTCGTGAAGGCATGTCCTGCATGATGACACATATGCCCATATTGATATCGTTACTCTGTGTCGCTTTTACATCGTTCTCGCACATGTTGCGTTTCCGGCACTCATTTAATCACGCACTTGATGAGGGGTTTTATCTGTCCACCTCGGCCCGTTTATTTTGTTGCCTAATAATATCGATAAGAAACGGTAAAAGAAAAGAAAACTGATATTTTTTTGCCCTACTCATACAAGGGGTAAATTGTAAGCTGTTCAGTAATATACGATATATCTTGTATTTGATTGAACATAAACCTTCCTTAAGTAGAACTCCACCTCACTTTTTACAGCATAGGCTATGATTTTATTTACATACGGTCAGGAGAGGTAGCAACCCGAATACCGTTTTACACCCTTTCGTCACGTCTGCGTTTATTGAGGTATCTGCATGGAGTCCAGATCTTTTCTTAAAAGCTGGGGGGCCGAGTTCGTGGCCGCTGACACAGTGCGTTTTCGTGTGTGGGCGAGCGGTCAGGAGAGCATTACGCTCAGGCTTTCAGGCAAGGAATTTAAGATGAACCCGGCCGGGGAAGGCTGGTTCGAATTTTCCGCTACCGATATCTCCCCTGGTACGGAATATCACTACGTTCTGGCTGATGGTACCGCTCTGCCGGACCCGGCGTCCAGGGGGCAAAAGGCCGATGTTAATGGCCCTTCGCTAGTTATCAATCCAGAAAGCTATCGCTGGCAAAACACGCAGTGGCAAGGGCGTCCCTGGGAAGAGACCGTTTTCTATGAGCTGCACGTAGGCACCTTTACCCCAGAAGGGACCTTCCAGGCCGCTATCGAGAGGCTGCCTTACCTGGCAGATATTGGGATTACCGCTATTGAGATCTTGCCCGTATCGCAGTTTGGTGGCAACCGGGGCTGGGGCTATGACGGCGTGCTGCTTTACGCCCCGCACTCCGCCTACGGTACGCCGGACGATTTCAAAGCCTTTGTCGATGCCGCGCATGGCTACGGCATCTCGGTGGTGCTCGACATTGTGCTGAATCATTTCGGTCCAGAGGGTAACTATTTATCGCTGCTGTCGCCAGAGTTCTTCCACAAGGAGCGCATGACGCCATGGGGGCCGGGCATTGCCTATGATGTCGATGCAGCACGTCGCTATATTGCCGAAGCGCCGCTCTACTGGCTGAAAGAATTCAACCTCGACGGGTTACGCTTCGATGCCATCGATCAGATTGATGACAGCGCTGAGAAGCATATCCTGATGGAGATTGCCGAGCGTATTCGGGCTGAGATTACCGACCGACCCGCACACCTGACGACAGAAGATTGCCGGAACGTCATTTTCCTGCATCCGCGTGATGAAGACGGTTCGACGCCGCTGTTCAGCGGCGAATGGAACGATGATTTCCACAATGCCGTACACGTTTTTGCTACCGGCGAAACCCACGCCTACTATAAAGATTTCGCCAACCAGCCGGAGAAATATGTTGCACGCGCGCTGGCGGAAGGGTTTGCCTATCAGGGAGAGGTGTCTCCCCACTCAGCAGAGGCTCGCGGCGTAGACAGCACCGGCCAGCCGCCGGTGGCGTTCGTTGACTTTCTTCAGAACCACGACCAGACCGGCAACCGTGCGCAGGGTGAGAGACTGATCTCCCTGGCTGGCGTCGAGCGGACCAGGGTGCTGCTCGCCGCGTTGCTTCTGTCTCCACATATCCCGCTGCTGTTTATGGGAGAGGAGTACGGAGAGAGCAATCCGTTCCTGTTCTTTACCGATTTCCATGGCGATCTCGCCAAAGCCGTACGTGAGGGGCGCGCTAAAGAGTTTTCCGGGCATAATGGCTACGACGGTGACAGCGTGCCCGATCCAAACGCCGAGAGCACATTTATGCAGTCAAAGCTCGATTGGCACAAACTCGAAAGCCACGAAGGGCGCGCCTGGCTGGAGCTGACCCGAGCGCTACTGCGTCTGCGCCAGCAGAAGATCGTGCCGCTGTTGGCTACCGCCGGGGGCAATTCTGGCCGGGTAGTTAAAACAGACGAAGGATTCCTTGCCGTGAGCTGGACATTCCCGCAGGGAACGCTCTCTCTGGCGTTGAATATTGGCGAGCGCCATCAGACGCTGCCGGAATTGCCGGGCGAAACCGTTTTTGCCTGGCCGAATGCGGCAGATGAACTGCCGCAGAACTCCATTGTTGTTCGCCTTGCATCAGGAGAAGCAAAGTGAAGATCCCAACCGCGACTTACCGTATCCAATTTCGTAACGGCATGACCTTTGACCGTGCCGCTGCCCTTGTGCCTTATTTGCAGCAGCTGGGCATCAGCCACCTTTATGCCTCACCGATCTTTACCGCTACCGCCGACTCAACCCATGGCTATGACGTCACGGATGCCAACGAGATCGAGCCTGCCATTGGCGGCCGCGAGGGTTTTGACCGCATGGTAGCCGCCTTGAAAGAGGCAGGTCTTGGCCTGATTCTGGATATCGTTCCGAACCATATGGCGGCCTCGCTGGAGAACGCATGGTGGCGCGATGTCATTGAACACGGTGAACAGAGCCGCTATGCCCGCTATTTCGATATCGACTGGTCGCGTCGCCTGACCCTGCCGTTCCTCGGGGATACCTTTGAGGCCGAGCTGGAGAAGGGTGATATTCGTCTGCAGGCCGATCCTAAAACAGGTAAACCTGCCTTCGCCTATTTTGAGAGCTTCTATCCGCTTTGCCCGGAGAGCTATCAGGGGCGTGAAGATGAGGTGCTGAATCTCACCGATAAAGCAGAGCTTATTGCGCTACACGAGCAACAGCCTTATCGATTGATGACGTGGCGAGATGCGCCCCGCGATCTCTCCTATCGTCGCTTTTTTGAAATTACCGGCCTTGTTGGGGTTCGGGTTGAAGATGAAGCCGTCTTTGACGATAGCCACCGCCTGATCCTGGATCTGGTGCGCAGCGGGGCGGTAGATGGCTTGCGAGTCGACCATGTAGATGGTCTTGCCGATCCCAAAGGCTATCTGAGGCGCCTGCGCCAGGAGGCTAGTTCTGACTGTTACCTGACCGTTGAGAAGATCCTCGGCAAGGGCGAGCATCTGCCGGACGACTGGCCGGTCTCCGGCACCACGGGGTACGAATTTATTGCCGCGCTCTCTGACGCCCTGGTCGATGACGATCGGCTTGCCGCGCTGCGCAAAGCCTACGACAAGACCATGGAAGGGCAAGTGGATATGCGGGCCGAACTGCGTGCGGCCAAGCTGCTGATGGTTGATCGCAACTTCGAGGGTGAATTTACCACCTTGCTGACGTTAGCGCTCGGCCTTGCGGAAGCGGAGGGGTTCGCAACAGAGCAAGCGACAATGCATGCCGCTTTACGCGAGCTGCTTGTTGCCTTCCCGGTCTATCGTACCTACGGCACACAAGAGGGCCTGCCACCTGCAGACGCTGAGCTGCTGCATAAAATAGTGACCAAGGTTAACGCCAGCGAAAATGCACCGAATCCCGAGGCGCTCGACTTTATTACCCGCATTCTTGCGGGCTCGCTGTCGAATGCGGCATCGGATAAAGCATCCCTGTTCCGCACCCGTTTCCAACAGCTCACCGGCCCGCTGATGGCGAAATCCGTAGAGGATACGCTCTTCTTCCGCCAGAACATGGGCCTGGCGCTTAATGAGGTGGGTGCCGAGCCGTTGCCGCGTATGTTCTCTCTGGATCGTTTCCACGCTGAGATGAAAACCCGCCTTGAGAAGCAGCCTGATGCGCTTTCCAGCACCTCCACCCATGATACTAAACGCGGGGAAGACACGCGCGCGCGTCTCTATACGCTGACGGAGGCCCCGTCGCGCTGGGCGGTATGCGTTGGTCGCTGGCGGGAAATTAACCAGCATAAAGTGGTCGAGCTTGAAGATGGTCCGGCACCAAAACCCGCCGGGAAGTGGATGCTCTACCAGGCGCTGGCGGGCGTGTGGCCCGTGACGCTTCAGCCCAACGATGCGGCAGGGCTGAAGGCGCTGGAGGATCGCTTCCTGGACTTCGTTGAAAAGGCGTTGCGGGAAGCGAAGCTGCGCACCGACTGGGTGGACAACAACGATCCGTTTGAGAAAGCGATGCTCGACTATGCTCGACACCTGCTTTCGCCTGACAACCAGGCCTTCTTACAGGATTTCGTCAGTTCACTGCAGCCGTTTATTCGTGCCGGACTGGTTAACAGCTTGACCCAAACCGCCATCAAACTTACCGCGCCGGGCGTACCGGATATCTATCAGGGCAGCGAGGCGCTTAACTTTAGCCTTGTCGATCCCGATAACCGTCGCGAGCCGGATTTCGCCACGCTGATCCAGCAGCTGCCTGAGGATGACCAACCCGTCATCGTTACCGAAGAGAGCTGGCAGAGCGGTTTCCTGAAGCAGCAGGTTATTGCCAAAACCCTGCGCCTGCGGCAGCAAAAACCTGCGCTGTTCCGCTATGGTGATTACCTGCCACTGACGGTAACGGGAGAGCGAGCGGATCACGTTATCGCTTACGCTCGGGTCAGTACCCGGATCCGCGGCGGCGATGCGCTTATTGTTATCGCTCCGCGTCTGGCGCTGCGACTGCCTGATGATGCGGAAACAGCATGGTTTACCGATACGACCATTGCGCTCCCTGAATTACTGGCAGGTCGCCGCTACCGTAACATCCTCAGCGGAGAAACGATCTCCCTGAACGAACAGATTGATTTAATGAATATCGCTGGAGATGTACCGCAAATATTGATAGCTGATTGATTCTAATCTTAAAAAATTTGCAGCGCTCAAACGCGCCTGGTTGCTTATTGCCTAAAGAAATGTGCGCTTTGAAGTTCACATTCTATGGAGAAGAATGAATGACACACCATAATACATACCAAATCTTGCCAGGGGATTATCACCTTCTCGGCGCAAACTACGATGGTGAGGGCGTGAATTTCGCCCTTTTCTCGGCGCATGCCGAGCGCGTGGAGCTGTGCCTTTATGACCCCAGCGGCAAGCACGAGATCGGCCGCATGGACCTGCCGGAGTATACCCATGAGATCTGGCATGGCTACGTACCCGGCCTGCAACCGGGTGCGCTGTATGGCTTCCGCGTGCACGGACCCTTCGATCCGGAAAACGGTCACCGCTTTAACCCCAACAAGCTGGTTATCGATCCCTACGCCCGTGAGCTGGTAGGCGACGTGGAGTGGAACGAAGCGCATTTCGCTTACGACATGCTGCACGAGGATAAGGACCTGACCTTTGATGAACGCGACAGCGCGCCGTTTATGCCGAAATGCCGGGTCGTCAACCCCAATGAGTTTGACTGGCAGGATAACAATCGCCCGAACATTCCCTGGTCGCAGGCAATTATCTATGAAACCCATGTGAAAGGGTTTACCCAGCTCAACTCGGCGCTGCCACAGGCGCTGCGCGGTAACTTCGAGGGGATGGGCCACAAAGCGACCGTGGACTACATCAAAAACCTCGGCATTACGTCGGTGGAGCTGCTGCCGATTCACTGGTTCCCTGACGACCAACATCTGCTGGATCGCGGTCTGAAAAACTTCTGGGGATACAACACGCTTGGCTTCTTTGCGCCGGCCTCTCGCTACTTTGGGCCAAAAGGCATTCAGGGCTTCCGCGATATGGTGCGCGCGTTCCATGACGCAGGTATCGAGGTGATCCTCGACGTGGTCTACAACCACACAGCGGAAGGTAACGAGCTGGGCCCAACGCTGTCGTTTAAGGGTATCGATAACTTCTCTTACTATCGCACTATGCCCGATCAGCACCGTTACTACATCAACGACACCGGTACAGGGAATACGGTAAACACCTCCCACCCACGCGTGCTGCAGATGGTGATGGACTCGCTGCGCTACTGGGCGGAATCGATGCATATCGACGGCTTCCGCTTCGATTTGGGTACCATTCTGGGTCGTGAGCCGGAAGGTTTCGACCAGCGCGGCGGCTTCTTTGATGCCATCACCCAGGATCCGGTACTCTCAAAACTCAAGCTAATTGGTGAACCCTGGGATATCGGGCCGGGTGGCTATCAGGTAGGTGGATTCCCGCCGGGCTGGGCAGAGTGGAACGATAAGTATCGTGACACGGTACGTGAGTACTGGAAAGGCGACAACGTTGCCCAGGATTTTGCCTCCCGCCTGCTGGGCTCTGGCGATCTCTACGACATCCGTGGTCGTCGCCCCTGGTCGAGCGTTAACTTTATCACCGCCCACGACGGCTTCACGCTTAACGATCTGGTTTCATATAACGAGAAGCACAACGAAGAGAACGGCGAAGATAACAACGACGGTCATAACGATAACCGCTCTTACAACTACGGGGCGGAAGGTCCTACCGACGACGAAAACATTAACGCGGTCCGCGAGCGGCAAAAGCGTAACTTCCTCGCCACGCTGTTTTTATCCCATGGTACACCGATGCTGCTGGCCGGGGACGAGTTTGGCCGTAGCCAAATGGGTAACAACAACGGCTACTGTCAGGACAGCGAAATCTCCTGGGTTCACTGGGACGATCTACCGCCCTCCAGCGAAGCGCTGCGCAATTTTACCCGCCAGCTCATTAAGCTGCGTGCGGAGCAACCCTTGCTACGCCGAGAAAGCTGGCGCGATGGTCTGCTGATCGAGTGGTTCAACGCCGAAGGCGGGTTCCAGCAGCCAGAGCACTGGCATGAGGGATCTGCCCTGGTGGTTTACATCAGCCGCCCGGATTTGAAACCCGAGGAGGGGATCTGGCATGACGTGCTGATACTACTCAACCCGTTTGAAGAGAGCATGCCGTTCCGTATTCCGCAACCAGGCGAGAAAGGTTGGGTGCTGGAGTTGACGACCTTCGATATGGAACCGCGCGGCACCGTTATTGATAGCGAAACGGACTTTACTCTGGAAGGGCGCAGCATCGCGCTGTTCAGAAGGCCGTAGGGTAAATGGCTAGCAGCGCTTACCCAGGCGCGGATCGATAATAAACGGCTCTGCTTTTACACTCAGCAGAGCCGTTTTTGCATCCCGATGTTCCGGGTTGAACAGGGCGTTCCACTCCCCGGTAATTAATGACGGAAGTCGATCACCATACGACCGCGGATCTTGCCTTGTTCCATTTCATGGAAGATAGCGTTGATATCCTCCAGCGGGCGAGAGGCGACTTTTGGCACCACCTTACCCTCAGCTGCAAACTGGAAGGCTTCAGCCAGATCCTGACGGGTGCCCACCAGCGAACCGACAACCTGAATTCCGTCCAGCACCAGCCGCGGAATATCAAGACTCATGGACTCCGGCGGCAGGCCAACGGCAACCACCCGGCCACCGGCCCGCACCGCATCGACGGCGGAGTTGAATGCCGCTTTGGCCACGGCGGTGACCACCGCCGCATGTGCGCCGCCGGTTTTCTGTTGAATAATTTTTGCTGCGTCTTCATTACGGGAGTTGATGGTCAGGTCAGCCCCCATCTCTGACGCCAGGCTGAGCTGCTCATCATTGACGTCGATAGCGATCACTTTGGCGTTAAACACGTTCTTCGCATACTGCATCGCCAGGTTGCCGAGGCCGCCAAGACCATAAATAGCAATCCACTGACCGGGCTTAATATGGGAGATCTTGATCGACTTATAGGTTGTTACCCCTGCGCAGGTAATACTGCTCGCGGCGGCGGGATCGAGGCCATCCGGCACTTTCACCGCGTAGTCTGCTACAACGATGCAACCTTCAGCCATGCCACCATCAACGCTATAACCGGCGTTTTTAACCTCACGACAGAGGGTTTCGTTACCGCTATTACAGTATTCGCAGTGACCACAGCCTTCATAGAACCAGGCTACGCTGGCGCGATCGCCTGGCTTCAGCGACGTGACGCCCGGCCCGACTTCCTCTACTACGCCAATGCCTTCATGGCCCAAAATGACGCCGGTTTTGTCACCGAAATCGCCGTTCTTTACGTGAAGATCGGTATGGCAAACCCCACAGCACTCCATCTTTAACCGCGCCTCGCCATGGCGAAGCGGGCGTAAGGTCTTTTCGGTGATCTCTACTTGATGATCGTGAGTGACAACAGCTGCTTTCATTGTTATCTCCTGAAGGTATGCAGATGAGTAGTGCATAACGTAACGCGTGAGAAGTGAACGAAATTACTCCTTAAGGATTAATGACTTCTGGGAAACTTGCAACCGCGCAGACACATTCTGCAAAGATTTATGAGAATAATTCGCAAATGGCTCGTCAGCAAGCACCAGGGAGGGTAAGGGATGCAGGCCCGGCAAGCGTAGCGCCGCCGGGCAACTGATTAAATAGAAGTGCGACGGTAGCTGCGGTACTCAGGCCGCCAGAAGTTATCGTCGATCGCCTGCTGCAGCGCCTCGGCGGAGGTTTTCACCGCCACGCCCTCCTGCTGCGCCACCTGGCCCACGGCAAACGCGATAGCGCGGGAGACGTGCTGGATCTGATCGAGACCCGGCAGCACCATACCGTTATCGTTGGTGCGCAGCGGGGAGTGCTCCGCCAGGGTTTCGCTTGCCGCCATCAGCATTTCGTCGGTGATACGCGACGCGCCCGCGGCGATAACGCCCAGCCCGACGCCCGGGAAGATATAGGCGTTGTTGCACTGGGCAATCGGGTAGACCTTATCTTTCCACTGCACCGGCGGGAACGGGCTACCGGTGGCTACCAGCGCGTTGCCGTCGGTCCAGGTGATGATATCCTGCGGCGTCGCCTCTACCCGAGAAGTTGGGTTTGAAAGCGGCATGACAATTGGACGCGGGCAGTACTTATGCATCTCCCGGATAATCTCTTCCGTAAACAGGCCGGTCTGGCCTGAGACGCCTATCAGAATGTCCGGCTTGACGTTGCGTACTACGTCCAGCAGGGAGATAGCATCGCCGCTGGTCTCCCAGTGTTGAATATTCTCCTGCTTCTGCACCAGCTTGCTCTGGAACGGCAGCAGATTCGGCATCTGATCGGTCAGCAGGCCGAAACGATCGACCATGTACACTTTTTGCCGCGCGGCAGCTTCGCTCAGCCCTTCGCGCTGGGTCTGCGCCACAATCTGCTCGGCGATACCGCATCCGGCGGAACCTGCGCCGAGGAACACAATTTTCTGGTTGCTGAGCTGGCTGCCTGCTGCATGGCTGGCGGCGATAAGCGTGCCCACCGTCACGGCCGCCGTGCCCTGAATATCGTCGTTAAACGAGCAGATCTCGTTGCGGTAGCGGTTGAGCAGCGGCATCGCGTTTTTCTGGGCAAAGTCTTCGAACTGCAGCAGCACGTCCGGCCAGCGCTGTTTCACGGCCTGGATAAACTCATCAACAAACTCATAGTATTCGTCGCCGCTGATACGCGGATGACGCCAGCCCATATAGAGGGGATCGTTGAGCAGCTGCTGGTTGTTGGTACCGACATCCAGCACCACAGGCAGAGTATACGCCGGACTGATGCCGCCGCAGGCGGTGTAGAGCGACAGCTTGCCGATAGGAATACCCATGCCGCCGATGCCCTGATCGCCGAGACCGAGAATACGTTCCCCGTCGGTGACGACGATCACTTTAATATTGTGCGCCGAGACGTTCTGCAGGATGTCATCCATCATGTGGCGGTTCTCGTAGGAGATAAATACACCACGCGCGCGGCGGTAGATCTCAGAGAAACGCTCGCAGGCAGCGCCGACCGTCGGGGTGTAGATCACCGGCATCATCTCATCGAGATGGTTTTCCACCAGACGGTAGAAGAGGGTTTCGTTAGTGTCCTGAATGTTACGCAGATAGATGTGCTTATCGATATCCGTTTTGAACCCCTGATACTGTAGCCAGGCGCGTTCCGCTTGCTCTTCAATGGTCTCTACCACTTCAGGCAGCAGGCCGAGCAGGTTAAAGTTGCGCCTCTCTTCCAGACTGAAGGCGCTGCCTTTATTCAGCAGAGGAAACTCCAGCAGCACGGGGCCAGCATAGGGGATATACAGCGAACGGTTTTTCTTATACTTCAGCAACATCTCGAAAACTCCTGGGTAAACAAATCCCGGCGATGGCACGGTTACCTGCGTGCAAACGGGGTAGGTAGTACGGCGGGGGGAAGTATAAAGCATGCGTATTGCAATTACTTGTTACTTTGCTGAAACATATTCATAAATAAAAACGCCACCGGAGCGGTGGCGCGGGAACTGTTTTGGGTAACGATTTGTATAACAATAATCGCATTACTGGGCGCGGCGATGACGCCCGTGGCGGTGTGTGACCACTTTTTCGCTGCCGTCGTCGCTACGCACGACCTTTCTCTGATTCGACAGCTTATAGTCCAGACCTAAAATATGACGTGCCTGACGATTCGTTCTCATGCTAACTCCTTAATTCTGGTAATAGTTTCAAGGACCAACCCGCAACGGCGAGCCGGGCAAAGCGTATCCCATAGCTGGGATAGCATACCGCCGCCAGTGAACGAAAAATGTGCTGCACCGTTGAATTACGTCAATTCCCTCCGCCAAAAACCTGAACGGCGCGTTGCAGACGTGCGGCACGCGTGGAGAGGTCGCCAGCGGCGTCGGTCACCCGCTCAACCATGCTGGTATTATTGTGGGTCATGACGCCGATACGCGACACGGATTCGTTGATGAGCGACAGCGCCTGAGTCTGCTCTTTGGTAGCAGTACCCATCTCTTTAATCATTGTCGACATCTGGATCACGTTATCAATCATCGCCGTCAGGTGCGTCTCGGTGTTCTCCACCATCTTCACGCCGCTGCTGACGTTAGCGACGTTCTGCTCAATCAGGGTTTTGATCTCTTTCGCGGCGGAGGCGGAGTGCTGGGCCAGGCTACGCACCTCGGCAGCGACCACCGCAAAACCTCGACCGGCCTCTCCGGCGCGGGCGGCTTCAACCGCAGCGTTAAGCGCCAGAATGTTGGTTTGAAAAGCGATGCTGTCGATCACGCCGATAATATCCACAATCTGCCGGTTATCCCGGGAAACAGACTGCATCATAGTGATGGTTTGCTTCATGATATTGCCGCTGTTCATCGCATTGCGGCTGGTCTCATCTGCCCGCGTCATCGCTTCTGCGGCGGTCTCTGCCGTCTGTTTCACCGCGCTGGCAATCTCCTCTACCGCGGCCGCCGTTTGGTGCAGGTCCGCTGAGGTCTCTTCAGTACGCTGCTGCAGTGATTCCCCCTCTTCGGAGATGCGATGGCTGATTTTGCGGATCCCCACCAGCTGGGTGGTGACGTCCCCAACCAGAGAGTTAAGATTCAGGCCGGACTGATTCACAAGGCGCAGCAGCATGCCTATCTCATCGACGCGGTTAAATTGAAAATAATCGGCGCGCCGTCCGGATACCACTTTCTGCATTTGCGTTAAGATTAATTTTAACGGATGCGAAACCTGCGCATGTAAGAAAAGTGCAATAAGTAAAAAAAGCATCAGCGCTGTGGCGGATTGCACCAGCGCAGGAAGAGAAATAAAGGGCAGGGCAGCAATCAAAAGCGCGGGAATAGCCAGCACAAGATTAATTCGGCGGGAAATAGCCAGCCACTTAAAAAGAGAGAGAAAAGAGAGCAGGCCCCGGCGCACCAGCACGCCTTTATAGAAGCGATAGCCGTTTAGTTTATTACTGTTAATTTCCGCGTAGCATTTTTCGCTTGCATCAATCTCCTCCCGATGTGGAATATTTCTGACGGAGATGTAGCCGGTGAGTTTTTCCTGCTGATAAACCGGGGTAACGTTAGCGCGAACCCAGTAGTGATCGCCGTTGCAACGCCGGTTTTTCACCAGTCCCGTCCAGCTCTCTCCCTGCTGGATAGTAAACCACATATCGGCAAAGGCGGCGGGAGGCATGTCAGGATGGCGGATAATATTGTGCGGCTCGCCAACCAGATCCCCCTCATCAAACCCGCTGGCAGCAATAAAGGCAGAGTTAGCGTAGGAAATATGGCTCTGCGTATCGGTTGTCGACATAAGCGTCGTGCCGTCGTTAAGTAAATACTCTTTCTGTGTAACGGGAGTGTTACGCTTCATCAATATCCCCACAATCAAGCGTCTGGCAATAAATAAATAGGCATTGTATTTTTCTTATAGCCCGCGCATTTTCCACTATCAATGCAATAACGGAAAGTAGCTTCAGGAAATATTTTTTTAGCCACGCTGAAATATGCCTTTGGCATAGGTTATAAAAATGAAAATAGATCAAGTGGACGTTGTTAATACCTTAGTGCCCGGCAAAACCTTAAGGCAAATAGAGAGGGTATCGTGCTATATCGTGAAAATAATCTAACCTTTACACGTACCGTTAATCGCCGGACAGGCTCAGGAGATGGACATGCACACCCCAACCGCGTCAGGACGTTCGAGCTTTGCCGTAGCGCTGTATGAGCTACTTAACCCCATTCCACTCGGTTTTTTTACCGCCGCCTGGATCTTTGACATTCTCTATATCAAAAGCATGCAGATTATGTGGACCGATGCCGCCAGCTGGCTGATTGTTATCGGGCTGGTGATTGCCATTATTCCACGCCTGATTAACCTGGTGCAGGTCTGGGTAGGGCATCGCTATACCTTCGGCTCCCCCGTCAAGCTGCACTTCTGGCTTAACCTGCTCGCCATTCTGCTGGCGATCGTCAATGCCTTCATCCATAGCCGCGACGCCTGGGCCGTGGTCCCGCTGGGTGCGATCCTGTCGACGTTAGTGGTGATCCTGCTGCTGCTGGCAAATGTTCAACTCGCGCTGCGTCAGCGTAACGCTTAAGGAGAGCTGGTATGAAAAAACATAACCGAGCGTTACTCAGCGTGGCGATTGTCGCCCTACTGAGCGCCTGTGATAACGGCGCAACTGTCGATCCGCAAAAGCAAATGGGCCCCAACCCAGAGCTGCCGCAGGCGCAAAACTTCCTGCTGCCACCGATGCAGGTCCCGGAAGGGGTGGCGTGGAAAGAGGGCGAGAAGCCCACCGTGCCCGCCGGGCTACAGATTGAAAAAATTGCTGATGGTCTGAAGCATCCGCGTCAGATCTACGTTTTACCGAATAATGATGTGCTGGTAGCAGAGTCAAACAGCACGCCGAAACCTACTACGCGCCCCAAGCAGCTGATTATGGGCCTGGTTCAAAGCGCCTCCGGCAAGGCCGGGAAAGGCGGGGATACTATTACCCTGCTGCGCAACGTTAACGGTAAATGGGAGAAGCATACCTTTATTGAAAACCTGCACTCGCCCTTTGGTATTCAGCTGATCGGCAATACGCTGTGGGTGGCTAATGCCGACAGCCTGGTGAAGTTCCCCTATGAAACCGGGCAAACCTCCATCAGCACCCCTGCTCAGGAGGTCACAGAGCTGCCTGGCGGCCCAATCAACCATCACTGGACCAAATCCCTGCTGGCCAGCCCGGACGGCAGCAAGCTGTACGTCGGCGTCGGTTCGAACAGTAACATTACTGAAAACGGCATCGGGGCGGAGTATCGCCGGGCAGCCATTCTCGAAGTCGATGCCGCCAGCGGGGCGAGCCGCATTTACGCCAGCGGCCTGCGTAATCCCACCGGATTGGGATGGGAGCCGCAGAGCGGCAAGCTGTGGGCTATCGTCAACGAACGGGATGAGATTGGCTCCGATCTGGTGCCGGACTACATGACGTCGGTGCAGGAGAACGGTTTCTATGGCTGGCCCTACAGCTACTTTGGTCAGAATGTTGATGAGCGTGCCCAGCCCCAGCGTCCGGATCTGGTGGAGAAGGCTATCAAGCCCGACTACGCCATTAGTTCGCACGTCGCACCGCTCGGCCTGCTGTTCTATACCGGGGACAATATGCCGCAGTATCGCGGCGGCGCGTTCGTCAGCGAGCACGGCAGCTGGAACCGCAAGCCGCTCAATGGCTACCAGGTGATGTGGGTGAAATTTGAGAACGGTCAGCCGGTGGGGTTGCCGCAACCGGTGGTTACGGGCTTTTTAACTGACGATCAGAAACAGGTACGCGGTCTGCCGGTCGGACTGGGGATGGATACCCAGGGCGGGCTGATTATCGCTGATGATGCCGGCGACGCCGTCTGGCGGGTTAGCGCTGCGCAGTAGCAGAAAAAGTAGAGGGAACGCAAAAAGGCTGCCAGCGGGCAGCCTTTTTTATCGCTTGCGCTTAGCCACCGAGTCTCTGACGATCAGCGAGCCTTTATGCAGCAACTGTGGGGCGCTGTCATCGTCGCTGTCAGGCGCGAGCAGAATGCGCACCGCATCGCGGATCATCTCATCCATCGGAATATGGACGGTGGTCAACGTCGGGGTAAAGTAACGGCCAATAATGGAGTCATCGAACCCGGCAACGGAGATGTCTTCTGGCACTCGCAGCCCGTGGTCGATCATCGCCTTAGTGACGCCAATGGCCATGTCATCGTTGGCGGCCAGAACACAGCTCATCGGCCGCGCTTTTTTCAGCAGGACGCAGCCCGCCTCATAGCCGCTTTCGGTGCTCCAGCTGCCGCGCACGATAAGCGATTCATCAGGCGTCAGACCCGCAGCGTTAAACGCATCGCGGTAGCCAGCAAGACGACTGTCACCCGTGGGCGACCCTTCGCCGCCAGCGACAAACGCAATATCGCGGTGGTCCTGGGCAAGCAGATATTCAACCATACGCATGCTACCCTGGTAGTGATCGACAAACACCGAGCTGCTGCGGTTGCGCTTTAGCTCGCGGTTGATGACCACAATAGGCACGCTGCTCTCATCAATAATGTCATCCAGCTCGTCTACGCTAAGATACTTGGGGTAGATCATGATCGCCTCGCAGCGCAGCTGCACCAGAAAGTTGATAGCGTTACGTTCATCCTCCCGGCTGTGCTTGCCGTCGGCCAGCACCAGCTGACGCTGGAGATCTTCGCTGCACGTCGCCGCCTGGTAGATCATAGCGGAGAAGAACGGCCCGTTATACAGGCCATTGGTGATCACCAGTCCCACCGAGTTGGAGCGGCTGGTCGCCAGGGTGCGCGCCAGCAGGTTAGGGCGATATCCCGTCTCTTCGATGGCCTTAAAGATCCGCGCCTTCACCTCTTCGCTGACCACTACTTTGCCGTTTAGCGCACGGGAGACCGTGGCTTTTGAAACGCCTGCTCGCCTCGCGACATCCAGTATCGTGACCATAACACTCCCCAGTTAGTTAACAGCGTCTCAGGAGACGGTCATCAACGGCATCTCCTGACGAATAGTGCCCCCGGACTGGAGCTTCGTCAGTTGAAACTCATCGCTGTTGATCACCAGCACCGGCGTGGTCAGATCGTACCCGGCACGCTCGATGGCCTCTTTATCAAACTCCAGCAGCGGCGTACC
>Ga0308166_1001086_pt1 | contig 30644 bp, 26 predicted proteins | sample PhyCR2_2_FD_202137 | JGI IMG/M metagenome (GOLD analysis project Ga0308166, IMG submission 202137) | Phyllosphere microbial communities from UC Gill Tract Community Farm, Albany, California, United States - DLSLCC.R2 | ecosystem: Host-associated > Plants > Phyllosphere > Unclassified | place... | reverse complement strand
GCGCTGCGTCACGCGATCGGCGGTGTGCTCGAGACCCTGCCGGCGCAGATGGCTTTCCTCTGCCCGAACGTCAACTCCTACCGTCGCTTCGGCGCGCAGTTCTACGTACCGAACTCGCCGTGCTGGGGCCTGGACAACCGCACCGTGGCGATTCGCGTACCGACCGGCTCTGCCGATGCGGTACGTATCGAGCACCGCGTGGCCGGCGCCGACGCCAACCCGTACCTGCTGATGGCTTCGGTACTGGCCGGCGTGCACCACGGCCTGGTCAACAAGATCGAACCGGGCGCGCCTGTCGAAGGCAACAGCTACGAGCAGAACGAACAGAGCCTGCCGAACAACTTGCGCGATGCCCTGCGCGAGCTGGACGACAGCGAGGTGATGGCCAAGTACATCGATCCGAAGTACATCGATATCTTCGTCGCCTGCAAGGAAAGCGAGCTGGAGGAGTTCGAACACTCCATCTCCGACCTTGAGTACAACTGGTATCTGCATACCGTTTAAGCGGTTGCAGCTTCAAAAAAACGCCGTTGGCTGATTCAGCCAGCGGCGTTTTTTTATGGCCGAACACAAAACCTGTGGCGAGGGGATTTATCCCCGTTGGGTTGCGAAGCAGCCCCAAATCCATCCCACTCGGTGTGTCAGGAATACCCGGCTCTCAGGGTTTACGACTGCTGCGCAGCCGAACGGGGCGGTGCGACGTTTCGCTAAATCCCCTCGCCACAGGGTACTGGCAGACAACACCTGAACCGCCTCGTACAATGCCCGCTGCCCCGCAGGAGACTTCCATGACGCGTCCCGCCACCGTTCGCAAACCCCGTGCCCGCAGTCAGGCGCGGATCGATTCGATCCTCGATGCCGCGCGCACGCTGCTGGCGGCCGAGGGCGTGGCCAGTCTGTCGATCTACAGCGTCGCCGAGCGCGCGCAGATTCCGCCCTCCTCCGTGTATCACTTCTTCGCCAGCGTACCGGCGCTGCTCGAAGCGCTGACCGCCGATGTCCACGCAGCCTTCCGCGCTTGCCTGCAAGCGCCGATCGATCACGATGCTTTGCGTGACTGGCGTGATCTGTCGCGACTGGTCGAACAGCGCATGCTCGAGATCTACGACGAAGACGCAGCCGCGCGGCAATTGATCCTGGCGCAACACGGCCTGACCGAAGTGACCCAGGCCGACCGCCAGCACGATCTGGAACTGGGCGACCTGATGCACAAGCTGTTCGACCAGCATTTCGAATTGCCGAGGCTGCCGGACGATGTCGATGTGTTTGCCTTGGCGATGGAACTGGGCGACCGGGTGTATGCCCGTTCGGTGCAGCAGCACGGGCAGATCACCCCGCGCATGGCCGAGGAAGGGATGCGCGTGTTTGATGCCTATATCGGGTTATATCTACCGCCCTATCTACCGAAAAGAAATCTCTAGTGCATGCACCGGCCCTTTCGCGAGCAGGTTCGCTCCCACATTTGAAATGCGTTCCCCTGTGGGAGCGAGCCTGCTCGCGAAAGCCGCGCCGCCGAATCCGCGACAGGCACAAAAAACCCCGCAGGGCTCACACCCTCCGGGGTTGTTTTTTTGTTCACCAGCTTACAACTTGGCGATCGACACCTCGGTGGATTTCACAAAGGCGATCACCTCACTGCCGACCACCAGCTCCAGCTCTTTCACAGAGCGGGTAGTGATCACCGAAGTGACGATGCCCGAAGCGGTCTGCACGTCGATTTCAGACAGCACGTCGCCGAGGACGATTTCCTTGATCGAGCCTTTGAACTGGTTGCGCACGTTGATGGCTTTGATAGTCATGGCATTGATTCCTGTCGTTGATAAAGGTGTTATTGCGCCCAACGCAATTGCGTAGGCAGGGGTGAAACTGGTTCCGGCGCCGGCGGTTCGCCGGGCAGGGACAGAACACGGTTGAGCACTTCGGTTTCCAGTGCGGCGAGGCGATGCGAGCCACGGACACGCGGGCGCGGCAGTTCGACGTGCAGGTCGAGGCCGACTTCGCCGTCCTCGATCAGAATCACCCGATCGGCAATCGCCACCGCTTCGCTGACGTCGTGGGTCACCAGCAGCACGGTGAAGCCATGTTGCTGCCAGAGCCGTTCGATCAGTTGCTGCATTTCGATGCGGGTCAGTGCATCCAGTGCGCCGAGCGGTTCGTCGAGCAACAGCAGGCGCGGCTGATGAATCAGCGCCCGAGCCAACGCCACGCGCTGCTTCTGGCCACCGGACAACGCCGCCGGCCACTCATTGGCGCGATCAGCAAGACCCACGGCTTCCAGTGCATCCAGCGCTTGCTGGCGCCAGTTGCCCTTGAGGCCGAGACCGACGTTGTCGATGATCCTTTTCCACGGCAGCAGCCGCGCTTCCTGGAACATCAGCCGCGTATCGTCGCGCGCCTGGCTGAGCGGTGCGGAGCCGGCCAGCAGCTCGCCGCCAGTGGGTTGATCGAGGCCGGCGAGCAAGCGCAAGAATGTGCTCTTGCCACAACCGCTGCGCCCGACCACGGCGACAAACTGCCCCGCCGGAATGTGCAGATCAATATCGCGCAGCACCTGGCGCGCGCCGAAGGTTTTCTGCAGGTTGCGCACCGCCAGCGGAATCCCGCGCAACAGGCGTGGTGGTTGTTGAGCGGTCATGCCGCACCTCCCTTGGCAACCTGATAGGCCGGATGCCAGCGCAGCCACACACGTTCAAGTCCACGGGCGGCGAGGTCGGCGAGTTTGCCGAGCACCGCGTAAAGCAGGATCGCCAGCACCACCACGTCGGTCTGCAAGAACTCTCGAGCGTTCATCGCCAGATAGCCGATGCCGGAGCTGGCCGAGATGGTTTCAGCGACGATCAGCGTCAGCCACATGAAGCCCAAAGCGAAGCGCACGCCAACCAGAATCGACGGCAACCCACCCGGCAGAATCACCTGCCGGAACAGGCTGAAGCCGCTCAGACCATAACTGCGCGCCATCTCCACCAGCGCCGGGTCGACGTTGCGGATGCCGTGATACGTGTTCAGGTAAATCGGAAACAAGGTGCCCAGCGCCACCAGAAAAATCTTCGCTGACTCGTCGATGCCGAACCACAGGATCACCAGCGGAATCAGCGCCAGATGGGGCACGTTGCGGATCATCTGCACCGAGCTGTCGAGCAGGCGCTCGCCCCATTTCGACAGGCCGGTGATGAAGCCCAGCACCAGGCCGATGCTGCCGCCGATGGTGAAACCGAGTGCTGCGCGCCAGCCGCTGATCGCCAGGTGCGTCCAGATCTCGCCGCTGCGTACCAGACTGACGCCGGCTTCGATCACCGCCACCGGTGCCGGCAGAATCCGCGTCGACAACCAGCCCGCCGACACCGACAACTGCCACACCGCCAGCAGCAACACCGGCAACGCCCAAGGCGCGAGGCTGTGGATGAATTTGTTCATGGCCGCGCCTCAGCTCTGCGATGCGGCTTTGGGCAGAATGTCGTTGGCGACCATCTCGCCGAACGGACTGACATAACCGGCGCTCTTCGGCAGTTCCGGGCGCTCGACGTCGAGGTGCGGGAACAGCAGCTCTGCCACGCGATACGATTCTTCGAGGTGTGGATAACCGGAGAAAATGAACGTGTCGATGCCCAGATCGGCGTATTCCTTGACCCGCGCCGCTACGGTCGGGCCGTCACCAACCAGCGCCGTGCCGGCACCGCCGCGCACCAGACCGACGCCGGCCCACAGGTTCGGGCTGACTTCCAGATTGTCGCGGCTACCGCCGTGCAGCGCGGCCATGCGTTGCTGGCCGACCGAGTCGAAACGCGCCAACGAAGCCTGGGCACGCTGGATAGTGTCGTCGTCCAGATGCGAGATCAGCCGATCCGCCGCCTGCCAGGCTTCGGCGTTGGTTTCACGCACGATCACATGCAGACGAATGCCGAAGCGCACGGTACGGCCGAGTTTGGCGGCTTTGGCCCGGACTTGTGCGATCTTCTCGGCCACCGCGGCCGGCGGCTCGCCCCAGGTCAGCACCATCTCCACCTGCTCGGCGGCCAGATCCTGCGCCGCTTCCGAAGAGCCACCGAAATACAGCGGCGGACGCGGTTGCTGGATCGGCGGATACAGCAGCTTCGCGCCCTTCACGCTGATGTGCTCGCCGTCGTAATCGACGGTTTCGCCTTCCAGCACTCGGCGCCAGATGCGGGTGAATTCCACCGAGGCCTGATAGCGTTCCTCATGGTTGAGGAACAGACCGTCGCCAGCCAGTTCTTCCGGGTCGCCACCAGTCACCAGATTGAACAGGGCACGCCCGCCGGACAAACGATCCAGCGTCGCTGCCTGGCGCGCCGCGACCGTCGGGGAAATGATCCCGGGGCGCAGGGCGACCAGAAACTTCAGGCGCTGGGTCACCGGAATCAACGAGGCTGCCACCAGCCACGAGTCTTCGCAGGAGCGCCCGGTGGGAATCAGCACCCCGCCAAAACCCAGACGATCCGCCGCTTGCGCGACCTGTTGCAGATAACCGTGATCAACCGCGCGGGCGCCTTCGGCGGTGCCAAGGTAATGGCCGTCGCCGTGGGTCGGCAGGAACCAGAAGATGTTGAGGCTCATGGAGTGGTCTCCTTGTGGATTCGAATTACTGGGCTTGGGAGCTTTGGGCCACAGCGGCCGGCGGGGTCCAGATCACATCCTTGATGCTCAACGGCTTGGGAATCAGCTTGAGCTGGAAGAACGTGTCGGCGATTTTCTGTTGCGCAGCGACCACTTCCGGGGTCAGGAACAGCGCACCGTAGCCCTGGCGTTTCACCGAGGTCAGGGTGATGTCCGCCGGCAGGCCAAGCAGTGGCGCGACCTGTTGCGTCACGTCTTCGGGATTGGCTTGCGACCATTCACCCACCGCGCGCACTTCTTCGACGAGGGTCTTGATCACCTCGGGATTTTTCTGCGCGTAAGGTTTGGTCGCGAGATAGAACTGGTGGTTGTCGACGATGCCTTTGCCGTCACGCAGGGTGTGCGCTTGCAGTTGTTTCTCGGCAGCGGCCTGATACGGATCCCAGATGACCCAGGCGTCGACACTGCCACGTTCGAACGCAGCGCGGGCATCGGCCGGAGGCAGGAACACGGTCTGAATATCGCTGTACTTGAGGCCGGCGTCTTCCAGTGCACGCACCAGCAGGTAGTGCACGTTGGAGCCTTTGTTCAGGGCGACTTTCTTGCCTTTGAGATCGGCCACCGATTTGATCGGCGAGTCTTTCGGTACGAGGATCGCTTCGCTGTTCGGCGCTGGCGGTTCATAGGCGACGTAGAGCAGATCCGCGCCAGCGGCTTGGGCGAAAACCGGCGGGGTTTCGCCGGTCACGCCGAAATCGATCGAGCCGACGTTGAGGCCTTCGAGCAGCTGCGGGCCGCCGGGAAACTCAGTCCATTGCACGTCGACGCCTCGCGCGGCGAGGCGTTTTTCCAGCGTGCCCTTGGCTTTGAGCAGCACCAGTGTGCCGTACTTCTGATAACCGATCCGCAATGTCTCGGCTTGAGCATGGGTGATGGCGCCGAAGGTGACAGCCGCAGCAAACAGAGCGACCAGACCACGACGCAAAAATACAGTGCGCATAGCGCTCTCCTTTTTGCTGTTGGGTTGTGGCTGCACCTGCTTGCCCGTTGGCGGGCGAGTAAGGCCAGTACTTCAAATTTCGATGAGGCTTAAATGCTCCAGCGAGCACTCAACAAACGTTCGTTCAGCAGGCCTGGCTCCAGCGGTTTCGGCCGGCGCGCCATGGCGCCGATGAACTGGTCCAAGGCCTCGTGCAAGCGTTGCTCCAGGGCCGGCGCCAGTTGCGCGGCGGCACTGCCTTCGCCGTAAGCGATCTGGCTGTCCTCGGCGAAAATGCCCTGAAGCATTTCCTGCGCTTTGAGTGCCGACAGCACAGGCTTGAGGGCGTAATCGACCGCCAGCATGTGGGCGATGCTGCCGCCGGTAGCCATCGGCAAGACTACCTTGTGATTCAAGGCACGCTCCGGCAGCAGATCCAGCAGGGTCTTCAGCGCACCGGAAAACGAGGCCTTGTACACCGGCGTGGCGATCAGCAGGCCATCGGCGTTTGCGATCTGTTGCAGCAGGTCGAGGACCTTCGGGCTGTCGAAGCGCGCGTGGAGCAGATCCTCGGCCGGGAAGTCCCGCACCTGATAACTCACCACTTCCACCCCTTGCTGTTGCAACCAGCGTTGCGAACGCTCCAGCAGCACCCCGGAACGGGAGCGCAGGCTGGGGCTGCCACCGAGTGAGACGACCAGCATTGCAGATTCCTTTAAGCGTTACGGGCGATTCGCAGGCTGCGATCTCGCTTCAATGGCAGTGACCTTACCAGCTGATTTATATATCCATAAATCATATTTGTTCATTTGGTTATGCGTTTAAGAAATATGAAGATAAGCAGAATCCAGGCGAAAAAAAGGCCGTCGAAACGGCCGAAATTCCCCTGCGTTGTGATTCTGGATTCTCAAGTGCCTGGGCTGACGCCTTCGCGAGCAGGCTCGCTCCCACAGGGGAATGCATTGCAAATGTGGGAGCGAGCCTGCTCGCGAAAGCGGCGGTGACTACACCGCAAATCTTATTTGTTCGGCTGCGGCGTCAGGCGCAGGTACGGCTTCACCGCGCGATAGCCTTTCGGGAAGCGCTGCTTGATCTCGTCTTCGTCCTTGAGCGACGGCACGATCACCACCTCTTCACCGTCCTGCCAATTTGCCGGGGTGGCGACCTTGTAGTTGTCGGTGAGCTGCAGCGAGTCGATCACCCGCAGAATCTCGTGAAAGTTGCGCCCGGTGCTCGCCGGGTAGGTGATGGTCAGACGAATCTTCTTGTTCGGATCGATGACGAACAGTGAACGCACAGTCAGCGTGTCGTTGGCGTTCGGGTGGATCAGGTCATAGAGATCGGAGACCTTGCGATCGGCATCGGCCAGGATCGGGAAGTTGACGATAGTGTTCTGGGTTTCGTTGATGTCCTCGATCCACTTGTGGTGCGAGTCCACCGGGTCGACCGACAGCGCGATGGCCTTGACGCCGCGCTGGCTGAATTCATCCTTGAGCTTGGCGGTGAAGCCCAGCTCGGTGGTGCACACCGGGGTGAAATCCGCCGGATGGGAAAACAGCACGGCCCAGCTATCGCCCAGCCATTCGTGGAAACGAATCTTGCCGGCGCTGGAGTCTTGTTCGAAATCGGGGGCGATGTCGCCGAGTCTGAGGCTCATGGTGCTGCTCCTGATGAGGGATGGGAGACAACAACTGTAGCTCGGGATCAATCAGTGTGAAAAAGAATAAATAACTAGATATCTAGATGATTAGGGAATATTAAAGATCTGTTCATTGGACACCGGCCGGCATCGCGACGAACATCCAACGCAAGGTTCGAGAAGGCCTTGAGTTGCAGCAAAGAGGGAAATCGAGAAAGGCTTACGGGGGTGAGCCTGACTCGAAACGCAAAAGCCCCGTCCGGCGCGATGCCGGACGGGGCTTTTTTTGCTTCAGTTGCTCGTGCGCTATTACAGCAGCGGGATCGAGTAGCTGACGATCAGGCGGTTTTCGTCCTGCGAACGAGTGTTCGGCAGGTCGGTGCGCCATACAGCGTTTTTCCACATCAGGCCGACGTTCTTGAACGGGCCTTCCGGTACTACGTAACCGATGGTGAAGTCGCGTTCCCACTCGGAGCGGTTCGAAGCGCTCTCGCGACCGTTGGCGCCAACGGTGTCAATGCTGTCGCCTTTGAGGTAGACCACACCCGCCGTCAAGCCAGGTACGCCGACCTTGGCGAAGTCATAGGAGTAACGAGCCTGCCAGGTTTTCTCGCCGGCGCGGCCGAACTTCTGGATCTGCATGTCGGTAATGGTGTAGTTCGAAGAACCGTCACCCTGGTTCAGCCAAGGGAAGTCGCTGCTGCCGTTGGAAACCTGGTAACCGCCACCGAAGGTGTGACCGGCAACGGTGTACAGGAACAGGCCGCTGTACAGGTTGTTGTCGACTTCACCACGGCCGTTACGGAAACCGGTGTAGTTACCCGAGCTGTAGTAAGCCGAGTCAGTACCGTTCTTGCCGTCATCGGAACTGTTGAAGTAACGCAGATCGGATTTCAACACGCCCGGGCCGATCGACCAGTTGTGCACCAGACCGAGGAAGTGCTGCTTGTAGAAATCTTCCAGGTTGCCGTAGTAGTACTGGGCGGTCAGGTCTTTGGTGATCTTATAGTCGCCACCGGCGTAGATGAATTTGTTGCTGTCGCGGAAAGCCGTGCCACGGGAGTTGGCACCACCGATCGAGAGGTTTTCGTTGTTGCTGGAGTTACGACCTTTTACCGCTTCGATCTGACCACCGACCAGAGTCAGGTCCTTGATCTCGCCGGATGTGATCTGGCCACCCTGCCAGGTTTGCGGCAGCAGACGACCGTCGTTGGTGACGATGACCGGGTTCTTCGGCTGCAAGGTACCCAGCTTCAGTTCAGTCTGGGAGATCTTGGCTTTGGCAGTCAGGCCCAGGCTGGAGAAGTTGTCTACGGCTTTGCCGTTGGACTCGCTCGGGAACACGGTGCCGCCGTAGGCGGTGCCGCTGTTGCCGTTGGTGCCGCCGCCCGAATCAAGACGGATGCCAAGCAGGCCGATGGCGTCGAGACCGAAACCTACGGTGCCTTGGGTGTAACCGGAGATGAAACGCAGATCGAAGCCTTGGCCCCACTCTTCGTTCTTGTTGGCGCCAGCGCCGTCACGGTTGTCAGTGTTGATATAGAAGTTACGCAGACCCAGAGTAGCCTTGCTGTCTTCGATGAAACCGGCGGCGCCTGCCTGCTGCGCCATAACCCCAACGGCCACAGCCAGGGCCAAGGTGGACTTGTTCATGTATCGCTCCTCTCGTTCTAATTCTTGTGTTCCTGGTTCGGGGTCGATTTGCCCTGAATCCTAAGATGCGCGATTAGCGCCAGACCGTGACTGCCAAGTCAATCGTAACCTTGTGTGTCTACGACCATCGTCTAATCGCCAGTGATTGGGTCCCTGCAGCGTAAAGACTTCCTGATAATCCCAAAAAGAATTTATTCATTCTTTTTCATACCATTCGGGTATATGGCCCATTAATGGCCCTTTGCGCCGGGAAACAGCGTATCGGCGCCTAAGCTCATTCCTAAATGGTATTTGTTGACCTTTTTTTAGATCGATTAGCTTTGCCGTGCTCCCAACACGGCAAATCCCATCGAAAAGGCGACGCATCATGGCGAAACGCGCACTATCAAGTCAATTTGTTACAGTTTGTGTGTCGGCACTGTTTTCTTTTTCCGCACATGCCGCCGGTCTGACGGTCGGCTACCAGACCGGGATCGATCCGAGCAAAGTGCCGCAGGCCGATGGTGTCTATGAAAAAACCATCGGCGAGAAGATCGACTGGCGTCGTTTCAACAGCGGCCCGGAAGTCGTCACTGCCATTGCTTCTGGCGACGTACAGATAGGCAACCTTGGCTCAAGTCCCCTGGCAGCAGCTGCTTCACGCAATCTGCCGATCGTGGCGTTCATCGTTTCGGCACAGATCAATGCCGCCGAAGCCTTGGTGGTGCGCAACGGCAGCGGCATCGACAAACCGCAGGACCTGATCGGTAAAACCATCGCCACACCGTTCGTGTCGACCTCGCACTACAGTCTGCTTGGGGCGCTGAAGCACTGGGGCCTGAATACTTCGCAAGTCAAAGTGGTCAACCTGCAACCGGCGGAAATCGCCGCCGCGTGGAAGCGTGGCGACATTGACGGGGCGTTTGTCTGGTCGCCGGCGCTGGGCGAGATCCGCAAGACCGGCAAGACCCTGACCGACGCCGCCCAGGTCGGCCAGTGGGGTGCGCCGACCTTCGAGGTGTGGGTGGCGCGCAAGGACTTTGCCGAGAAGCATCCCGAGGTCGTGGCCAAGTTTGCCAAGGTCACCCTGGACTCGTTCGCTGATTACGCCGCACACAAAGACAGCTGGACGGCCGACTCGGTGCCTGTGCAGAAAATCGCCAAATTGACCGGTGCCAACGCAGCAGATGTGCCGGAACTGCTGGCCGGTTCGGCGTTCCCGGATGCCAAGGCGCAGCAAAGCACCGCGCTGCTGGACGGCGGCACCGCGAAGGCCATTGCCGAAACGGCGAAATTCCTGAAGGAACAGGGCAAGGTCGAGACGGTGCTGGCGGATTATTCGCCGTACGTCAGCGCCAAATTCATCACTGACTGAATGCAGAACCCTGTGGTGAGGGGATTTATCCCCGCTGGGTCGCGTAGCGACCACCTATGTTTTCATTTGGAAACGCAAGGGGACTGCTGCGCAGTCCAGCGGGGATGAATCCCCTCGCCACAGGAGACCTCGCTGTTGTTCAGAGGGTCTTTTCGAAGATCTTCGAATTGCGCTGATAGTTGTACAGCGACGCCCGTGCCGCTGGCAGGCGTTCGACGCTGCTCGGCTCGAACCCGCGCTCGCGGAACCAGTGCGCGGTGCGCGTGGTGAGTACGAACAGGGTTTTCAGGCCCTGCGCCCGCGCACGGGTTTCGATGCGTTCGAGTAACTCGTCGCCGCGTCCGCCGTGGCGATACTCGGGATTCACCGCCAGACACGCCAGTTCACCGGCATCAGAGTCGGCAATCTGATACAGCGCCGCACAGGCGATGATCATGCCTTCCCGTTCAACCACGCTGAACTGTTCGATCTCGCGCTCCAGCACTTCCCGCGAGCGGCGCACCAGAATGCCCTGCTCTTCCAGCGGACTGATCAGGTCGAGCAGGCCACCGACGTCTTCAATCGCCGCCTCGCGCACCAGTTCGAACTGCTCCTGCGCCACCAGCGTACCGCCACCGTCACGGGTGAACAGCTCCGTCAGCAGCGCGCCGTCTTCGGCGTAACTGACGATATGACTGCGCGCCACGCCGCCACGGCAGGCTTCGGCGGCGGCATCGAGCAACTCCGCTTGATAGTTGCTCATGCCGAGGCGCTGCAAATGGGCCGGCACTTGTTGCGGGCGCAGTTCGCGTACCAGTTTGCCGTTCTCGTCGATCAGGCCGAGCTCGGCGCCGAACAACAGCAGCTTGTCCGCGCCCAGATCAATCGCGGCGCGGGTGGCGACATCTTCGCAGGCGAGGTTGAAGATTTCGCCGGTCGGCGAATAGCCCAGCGGCGACAGCAATACGATCGAGCGTTCATCGAGCAGGCGATTGATGCCCTTGCGGTCGACCCGACGCACTTCGCCGGTGTGGTGATAGTCGACACCTTCGAGCACGCCAATCGGCCGCGCGGTGACGAGGTTGCCGCTGGCCACGCGCAGGCGCGAACCCTGCATCGGCGACGAGGCCATGTCCATCGACAGCCGTGCTTCGATGGCGATGCGCAACTGGCCGACCGCATCGATCACACACTCCAGCGTCGCGGCATCGGTGATGCGCATGCCGTGATGGTAATGCGGGGTCAGGCCACGGGCGGCGAGGCGGGTTTCGATCTGCGGGCGCGAGCCGTGCACCAGCACCAGACGCACGCCCAGACTGTGCAGCAAGACCAGGTCGTGGACGATGTTGCCGAAATTCGGATGCTCAACGCCGTCGCCGGGCAGCATGACGACGAAGGTGCAATCGCGGTGGGCATTGATGTATGGGGACGCGTGGCGAAGCCAATTGACGTATTCGGGCATGAACCTGGGCCTGTAATAAAGAGCAGCCGAAAAAAGGGGCGAAACGAAAAACGCACAGCGGGCTGATGGTTATCGTCGGAACAGGCTTGGCGACACGCGCGCTCTCCTCATGAATACGGGTTGTGGTGCAGGCAATTTACCGGGTTGATGCAAGACATTTAACCCTGTGGCAGCGAGCCTGCTCGCGAAAGCGGTGGATCAGGTTCATCAATGGCGACTGACAAAACGCTTTCGCGAGCAGGCTCGCTCCCACACAGGGCCGTCATCGTTCGTCTGTCGTCAGGCAGTAATGTTCAATCAACTGCCGAATCAGATGCACGGTAGGCTGCAAACGTGACATTTCAAGGTACTCGCCGGGTTGATGCGCGCAGGCAATGTCGCCGGGGCCGAGGACGATGGTTTCGCAGCCGAGGCGCTGAAGATAAGGCGCTTCGGTGCCGAACGCTACTGCTTCGGCGCGATGGCCGGTGAGCTTTTCGGCGATGCGCACCAGTTCGGCATCCTCGGACTGTTCGAACGGCGGCACTTCCGGGAACAGCGGCTTGTAGTCGATCTTCACCTTATGCCGCTCGGCCACCGGGTTGAGCTTGCGCAGGATTTCCGCACGCAGCACGCTCGGGTCCATGCCCGGCAGCGGCCGCAGGTCGAACTCCAGCGAACACTGGCCGCAGATGCGATTGGGGTTGTCGCCGCCATGAATGCAACCGAAGTTCATCGTCGGTTGCGGCACGCTGAATTGTGGATTGCTGAATTCGCGCTGCCACAACAGGCGCAGACCGCGCAGTTCGCCGATGGCATCGTGCATCGCTTCAAGGGCGCTGTGGCCCAGACGCGGATCAGACGAGTGGCCGCTCTGCCCGAGGATGTCGATGCGCTCCATCATGATGCCTTTGTGCATGCGAATCGGCTTGAGCCCGGTCGGCTCGCCGATCACCGCCGCGCGGCCCAGCGGCTGCCCGGCCTCGGCCAGTGCGCGGGCGCCGGACATCGAGCTTTCTTCGTCGCAGGTGGCGAGAATCAGCAGCGGTTGTTTGAACGGCTGATCGAGCAGCGGCCGCACGGCTTCGATAATCAGCGCAAAAAAGCCCTTCATGTCACAGCTGCCCAGCCCGACCCAGCGGCCATCGACTTCAGTGAGCTTCAGCGGGTCGGTCTGCCACAACGCATCGTCATAAGGCACGGTGTCGCTGTGCCCGGCCAGCACCAGGCCGCCGGGGCCGCTGCCGAAACTGGCGAGCAGATTGAATTTGCCGGGGCTGACCTGCTGGATATCGCAGCTGAAACCCAGGTCACCGAGCCAGCCCGCCAGCAGATCGATGACGGCGCGGTTGGACTGGTCCAGGTTCGGTTGGGTACAGCTGACCGATGGCGCGGCAATCAGCGCGGCGAACTGGTCTTGCATGGACGGCAATGGCATCACTGACTCCAGGTCCCGGATTGAAGCCCACTATAGAACCATCCGGCGCGCGGAATAAACCGCCGCAGGGCGTAGGAAGTTTGACTCCTGTACACTGCACGGCCTTGGCAGCCACCCATTCCCCCGGCTGCGCTCCCGATTCTGGATGTTCCGGCCATGCAAAAAGAAACTGAAATCAAACTCCGCGTCAGCCGCGAAACCCTCGCTGCCCTGCGCGAGCACCCGCTGCTGAAGAAACGCAACAAAAGTGGCTGGGAACGCCGTGAGTTGATGAACCAGTACTTCGACACCCCCGAGCGCGACCTCGCCCAGGCCAAAGTCGCCCTGCGCCTGCGCAAGGACGGTGACGAAGTGATTCAGACCCTCAAGACCCGTGGCCAGAGCGTCGCCGGTCTGTCCGAGCGTAACGAGTACGACTGGAAACTGGCGAAAGCCAAGCTCGACGTAAAGAAACTCGACGGCGAATGCTGGCCCGAGGCGCTCGCCGAGCTGGACAAGAAAACCCTCAAGCCGATCTTCACCACCGATTTCGTCCGCGAGCGCGCCGAAATCGCCTGGGGCCGTGGCAAGACCAAAGTGGTTATCGAGGCCGCGCTGGATCTCGGCCACGTAGTGGTCGGCAAGCAGAAGGAAGAAATCTGCGAGCTGGAACTGGAACTGCGCGAAGGCGAGCCTGCCGCGTTGCTGGAACTGGCTGCCGAACTGGCCGAAACCCTGGCGCTGATGCCATGCGATATCAGCAAGGCCGAGCGTGGTTATCGCCTGCACGATGCCAACAGCTACTCGCTGAGCCTGCCAGCGCCGCAGCTGACCACTGAAACCCGTCTCGACGACGCCTTCGCCGCGCTGAGCTGGCATCTGCTCGGCAGCAGCCAGCGTCTGGCCGAACAATATCGCTTCAACGGCCACTGGCGTCTGCTGCAGGACTGGGTCGAGAACCTCGCGGAAATGCGCGCCCTGCTCAGCAGCCTCGGCCAGGCGGCGCCGCGTCAGTCGACCCACGATCTGCGCGTGGCCCTCGATGCCTTGCTCGAAGACTGGCGCCCACTGGTACAGGTCGGCATCGAAGACGAAGACGTGCGCAAAGCCGCGCCTGAGCAGTTCCTCGAAGAGCTGGAAGACCCGCGCTGGGGCCAGTTCTCGCTGAACGCTTCACGCTGGCTGCTGGCCCGCACCTGGACTGCCGACCGCAACACCCGTGGCAACCGTCAGGGTGACGCGCAATTGCACAGCTGGTTGCCGCGTCTGCTGGGCGAAGAAGCCACTGCTCTGCAGCTGCAACGCTATCAGCAGCAACCGGAAGACCTCGCTGAACAACTGCCGCGTATCGAACGCATTCAGGTCTGGTTGCACCATGCGCGCAACGTGCTGGACATCCCGGAAATGGATCGCCTGTACGGTGAGCTGAACAAACTGGCGCAACTGGCCAACGAGCCGACCATCACCGACGAACTGCTCGATGCGCGCAAGCATCAGGCGATTGCGGTGTACCAGAACCGCGCCTGGAAAATCCTCCTGCGCATGTGATGCCCCTGTGGCGAGGGGATTCATCCCCGCTGGGTCGCAAAGCGGCCCCGCTCTTGAAAAAGCGGGGACTGCTGCGCAGTCCATCGGGGATAAATCCCCTCGCCACAGTAAATACCCCCGCCCACAGTAAAATCCCCTCGCCACGAAGGCCATCCGCACTAGACCGGCAGGCTGGTGGTGGACTTGATCTCCGACAGCGCCACGATCGAATTCACTTCCTGTATCCCCGGCACCAGCGACAGCTTCTCGAAAAAGAACCGCTCGTACGCCTCGATATCCGCCGCGACAATGCGCAGCATGAAATCCACCGCGCCCATCAGCACATAACACTCCAGCACTTCCGGAAAGCCGCGAATCGCCTCGGTGAATTCGGTGAAGTTCGAGCGGCCGTGAGCGTTGAGTTTGATCTCGGCAAAGATCTGCGTGTTCAGGCCGATCTTCTTGCGATCCAGCAAGGTCACCTGGCCGCGAATGATGCCCTCCTCCTTCATCCGCTGAATCCGCCGCCAGCACGGCGATTGCGACAGGCCCACCTGCTCGGCGATCTGCGCGCTCGACAGCGAAGCGTCTTCCTGCAGCAAGGCGAGGATCTTGCGGTCGTAGGCGTCCAGCTCGCTGCGCATAAAAAATCCTCAAAGATCAGCTTTCACGAATCAACTCTTTCGATAAATCCGTTCAGACGCCGATCATAGCCAAGAAATACCCCGCACCGAATGTAAAAATTTCTCCAGTGATTTTGGAGACTCGCCATGCCGCACCTTGAAGCCGTGAACAGCCCCGCCGCCCGCGCTGATGTCTGGAACGTCAACAACGCCCACTGCCTGGCGCAATACCAAATCCTCGCCGAGGCCGAGCCGGATCTGCTGGTGCGCGTGCTGAATCTGTTCGCCTTGCAATTTCTGACGCCGGAGCAGGTCAAGGTCCAGCGCCAGGACGATCTGCTGTCGATCAATCTGCTCATGAGCGGCCTGAGCTGGCATCGCGCGCAAGTGATCGCGGAAAAACTGCGCAACCTGATCAGCGTCTGCGCGGTGGATCTGCACAACGCCGACGCGGCGTGGCAGGCGCCCGCCCAGGCTGCCGGCTGACAAATCCGGCAACGGCTTCGTCGGGTAGTGGCCCAACGGTCAGCCGGGCCACGACTATCCTTTTGCGCATGACGCTTAAAAAGGAAAGCCGCATGTCCGTTCAATTTGTCACTCAGGACCGCTGGCTGGACCTCAACGATGTGTTACGGGAACTGGTCGCCCAAGGCTTCATCTGCCAGGACGCGGCGGAACAGGCGCTCAATGCCCGCCGTCGCCATGCGGCTCACGGGCAGATGCATCCGCTGGAATTCATCGCCAGCCAGCAACTCGACGACCTCAGCCGTCCGGGCAAACATCTGGATCTGGAAAGCCTGACCCTGTGGCTGGCGCAACAGGCCGGTCAGCCTTATTTGCGCATTGATCCGTTGAAGATCAACGTCGCAGCGATCACACCTCTGATGTCTTACGCCTTCGCCCAGCGCCACAAGATTCTTGCCGTCGCCGTGGATCGCGACTCGGTCACCGTGGCCAGCGCTCAGCCCTACGTCAGCGGTTGGGAAGCTGACCTGACCCACGTATTGAAGCTGCCGATCAAACGGGTCGTGGCCAACCCGGTCGACATCCAGCGCTTCAGCGTCGAGTTTTTCCGGCTGGCCAAATCGGTCAGCGGTGCCAGCAATGCCGACGCCCAGAGCGGCAATCTCGGCAACTTCGAACAACTGCTCAACCTCGGCGCCAGCGATCAGGAGCCGGACGCCAACGACGCGCACATCGTCAACATCGTCGACTGGCTGTTCCAGTACGCCTTCCAGCAGCGCGCCAGCGATATCCACATCGAACCGCGCCGTGAGCACGGCACCGTGCGCTTTCGCATCGACGGCATGTTGCACAACGTCTATCAATTTCCGCCGCAAGTGACCATGGCGATCGTCAGCCGCCTGAAAAGTCTTGGCCGCATGAACGTCGCGGAAAAGCGCAAACCCCAGGATGGCCGGGTCAAGACCAAGACTCCGGACGGCGGCGAAGTGGAATTGCGTCTGTCGACCTTGCCGACGGCGTTCGGCGAAAAAATGGTCATGCGGATTTTCGACCCGGAAGTGCTGCTGAAAAATTTCGACCAGTTGGGTTTCAGCGCCGACGACCTGCGGCGCTGGCAGGACATGACCCGCCAGCCCAACGGCATCATTCTGGTCACCGGGCCGACCGGTTCGGGCAAGACCACCACCCTGTACACCACGCTGAAAAAACTGGCGACGCCGGAGGTCAACCTCTGCACCATCGAGGACCCGATCGAAATGGTCGAGCCGGCCTTCAACCAGATGCAGGTGCAGCACAACATTGAGCTGACTTTCGCCGCCGGGGTGCGCGCGCTGATGCGGCAGGACCCGGATATCATCATGATCGGCGAGATCCGCGATCTGGAAACTGCGGAAATGGCGATTCAGGCAGCGCTCACCGGGCACTTGGTCCTGTCCACTCTGCACACCAACGATGCGCCGAGCGCCATCAGTCGTTTGCTCGAACTCGGAGTGCCGCATTACCTGATCAAAGCCACCGTGCTCGGGGTCATGGCTCAGCGTCTGGTGCGCACCTTGTGCCCGCACTGCAAGGCGCCGCTGACGCTCGAGGATGAAGACTGGCAAACCCTGACCCGGCCCTGGCAGGCGCCGCTGCCGAGCAATGCGCAACGGGCGATCGGCTGCCTGGAATGCCGCGACACCGGCTATCGCGGCCGCGCCGGCGTGTACGAAATCATGCAACTGAGTGACAGCCTCAAAGCGTTGATCACCCCGGATACCGACCTCACCGCGATCAGGCGTCAGGCCTTCAAGGAAGGCATGCGCAGCCTGCGCCTGTCCGGTGCGCAGAAAGTTGCGGCGGGGCTGACCACGGTGGAGGAAGTGCTGCGGGTGACACCGCAAAGTGAGTTGAAATAATTCAGCACGGAACTGGATCGGGGATCGGCTATCCAACGCCGTAGTCAATCCCAGGAGTCACCTCATCATGCGTCTCAAACTCGCTGTCGCCACCTTGGCCCTGCTGTCGCTTCCCGTTGGTTCGGCCATGGCAGACAGCTTTTGGCGTAACGTCATCTCCTCCGGCGCCACCACCGGTTCGACCTACCTGACGTTCAAGGATCACAAGCTGATCGTCGCCGCCCAGGACGACGCCGGCAGCTTCGTCGCCAGCGACGGCGGCATCCGTGGCCCGTACCTGGAAGCAGCGATGCAGAAAGTCCGCGCCGACAACCCGGGCCTGCAGGCTTCGGACATGGAACTGGCGAACGCGATTCTGGCGAAGAACGCCGTGGCTTCCGAGTAAGGCTCGCGCCATGAAAAATGCCGCTCGATCGAGCGGCATTTTTTTGCCCGGATTACCGCCTCACCACCATGCCTTGTGGGAGCGAGCCTGCTCGCGAAAGCGGTGAGCCAGTCACCGAAAATGCTGGCTGGACGATTGCTTTCGCAAGCAGGCTCGCTCCCACAAGGGCGGTGGTGGATTTAGAGATCAGCGGTAATCATCCACCGGGACACACGCGCAATACAGGTTGCGATCCCCGTAAACGTTGTCCACCCGATTCACTGCCGGCCAATACTTGTGCGCCCGGGTATGCGCATCCGGGGTGATGGCCTGTTCGATGCTGTAAGGCCGTTCCCAGATCCCAGTGACATCGGCCAAGGTATGCGGCGCGCGTTTGAGCGGGTTGTCTTCGCCCGGCCAGTTGCCCTTCTGCACTTCATTGATCTCGGCGCGAATGCTCAGCATCGCCGCGATGAAGCGGTCGAGCTCTGCCTTGGACTCGCTCTCGGTCGGCTCGACCATCAACGTCCCTGGCACCGGGAAGGACATGGTCGGCGCGTGGAAACCGTAATCCATCAGACGCTTGGCGACGTCCTCCTCGCTGATGCCGGTCTGCGCCTTCAATGGGCGCAGATCAAGAATGCATTCATGGGCCACGCGGCCATTGCGCCCGGTGTAGAGCACCGGGAACGCGCCGGATAAATGCTGCGCCAGATAATTCGCCGCCAGAATCGCCACCTCGCTGGCGTCCGCCAGTTGCGGACCCATCATGGCAATGTACATCCAGCTGATCGGCAAAATGCTCGCACTGCCCCACGGCGCTGCGCTGACTGCGCCGTTCTGTGCCAGCGGTCCGTCAATCGGCACCACCGGATGGTTGGCGACGAACGGCGCCAGATGCGCACGAACGCCGATCGGGCCCATGCCCGGCCCGCCGCCGCCATGGGGAATGCAGAAGGTCTTGTGCAGGTTCATGTGTGAGACGTCGGCGCCAATGTCCGCCGGCCTGGCCAGGCCGACCTGGGCATTGAGATTGGCGCCATCCATATACACCTGGCCGCCGTGCTGGTGGATCACTGCGCAGATTTCGCTGATGCCTTCCTCGTAAACCCCGTGGGTCGACGGATAGGTCGCCATCAGACACGACAACTTATTCCCGGCCTCGGCGGCTTTCAGCTGCAAATCATCCAGATCAACGTTGCCCGCCTCATCGCATTCGACAATGACCACACGCATCCCGGCCATCTGCGCCGACGCTGGATTGGTCCCGTGGGCCGAGGATGGGATCAGGCAGATATCCCGTGCGCCTTCGCTCCGGCTCTCGTGATATTTGCGAATCGCCAGAAGCCCGGCGTATTCGCCCTGGGCGCCGGAGTTGGGCTGCATGCAGATCGCATCGAAACCGGTAATCGCACAGAGCCAACGCTCAAGCTCCTCGATCATCAGCGTGTAACCGACAGCCTGCTCCCTCGGCACGAACGGGTGCAGATGGGCGAACTGCGGCCAGGTAATCGGGATCATCTCGCTGGTGGCGTTGAGCTTCATCGTGCACGAGCCCAGCGGGATCATCGATTGGTTGAGTGCCAGATCCTTGTTTTCCAGTTGCTTGAGGTAACGCAGCATCTCGGTTTCGCTGTGGTGGGCGTTGAACACCGGATGTTGCAGGTACGGCGTACTGCGCTGGAGTTCGTCGGGAATTCCCGAGGCGATGTCCTGCGCATCAAGCGCATCAACGCTCAGGCCGTGATCGGCGCCGAGCAGCACATCGAACAGCTTCGCCACGGTGTGTTCATCACAGGTCTCGTCCAGACTCAGACCGACGCGGCCGCGACCAAGAATGCGCAGGTTGATCTGCGCTGCCTGAGCACTTTCGATGATCGCCGTTTGCGCACCGCCGACCTCCAGGGTCAGGGTGTCGAAGAACTGCCTGTTGAGCCGTTTGATGCCGTTGCGCTCGAGTCCGGCGGCGAGGAGGCAGGTCAGGCGATGCACGCGCTGGGCGATACGCTTCAAGCCTTCCGGGCCGTGATACACCGCGTAGCAACTGGCAATATTGGCCAGCAGCACCTGCGCGGTGCAGATGTTCGAATTGGCTTTCTCGCGGCGGATGTGTTGCTCGCGGGTCTGTAGGGCCATGCGCAGCGCGACGTTGCCGCGAGCATCTTTCGACACACCGATGATCCGCCCCGGAATCGCTCGTTTGTATTCCTCGCGGCTGGCAAAGAACGCCGCGTGCGGGCCGCCATAACCCATCGGCACACCGAAACGCTGGGACGAACCGAACACCACGTCGGCACCCAACTCACCCGGCGGCGTCAGCACCAGCAGGCTGAGCAAATCGGTGGCGACGCAGGCCAGGGCCTGTTGTGCGTGCAGGTGGTTGATCAAGGGTTTGAGATCGCGGATTTCGCCGTGGGTGTCGGGGTATTGCAGCAGCGCGCCGAACACCTCGTGCTGCGCCAGGTTATCCACCGCGTCGACGATCAGCTCGAAGCCGAAACCTTCGGCGCGGGTCTGTACCACGGAGAGGGTTTGCGGATGGCAATTTTCATCCACAAAAAACAGATTGCTCTTGGACTTCGCCACGCGCTTGGCCAAAGCCATGGCTTCGGCCGCTGCGGTAGCCTCATCGAGCAGCGAGGCGTTGGCCAGTTCCAGGCTGGTGAGGTCGATGGTCAGTTGCTGAAAATTGAGCAGCGCTTCGAGCCGGCCCTGGGCGATTTCTGGTTGGTATGGGGTGTACGCGGTGTACCAGCCGGGATTTTCCAGCACGTTGCGCAAAATGACGGTTGGCGTGACGGTGCCGTGATAGCCCATGCCGATCAGGCTGGTGAACAGCTGATTCTGCTCGGCATAACCGCGCAGTTTCGCCAGCGCAGTCTGTTCGTCGAGAGCCGGCGGCAGATCCAGTGCGCGATTGAAGCGAATGCCCGGCGGCACGGTCTGCTCGATCAGCTCGGCGCGACTACCCAGGCCGAGGCTGTCGAGCATCGCCTGCTGCTCGGCGGCATCCGGGCCCAAGTGGCGGCGCAGAAAGGCTTCGGGATCGCGTAACTGGCTCAGGGACGGCGACTGGGACATGACGGGTTCTCCTGGCTGGCGCTTGGCGTCAATCGACACGGTCAAACCAGCATAGCAGGCGAATTTTCAAGATCACGCCGCCCCTGTGGGAGCGAGCCTGCTCGCGAAAGCGGTGTTTAAGAAACCTTGGCATTGACTGATATGGCGCTTTCGCGAGCAGGCTCACTCCCACAAAGGGATATTCGTCGCCCATAAAAAAGCCCCGACGAATCGGGGCTTTGGGTCATACCGGCAAGTTACTCGCCGATGGCAGCCTTGTAAGCCGCCGCATCCAGCAGCTTGTTCAGCTCGGCCTTGTCGCTTGGCTTGAGCTTGAAGATCCACGCGCCGTACGGGTCGGAGTTCAGCAGTTCGGGCGAGCCGCTCAGGTCTTCGTTGATCGCGATGACCTCACCGCTGACCGGGGCGTAGATGTCGGAGGCGGCTTTCACCGACTCGACCACGCCGGATTGATCACCGGCGGCGAACACCTTGCCGACTTCGGTCAACTCGACGAACACCACGTCGCCCAGCGCTTCCTGCGCGTGATCGCTGATGCCCACGGTGACGGTGCCGTCGGCTTCCAGACGCGCCCATTCATGACTTTCGGCAAAACGCAGTTCGGCAGGGATATCGCTCATCTTCGGTTCCTCGGAAATTGGTCAGCGGTCATGCCCGCCAGAAAAGGTTAGATCAAGGTTTTGCCATGGCGCACGAAGGTCGGTTTGACCACTCGCACCGGGTACCACTTGCCACGGATTTCCACTTCGGCGCGGTCGGCGGTTGCCATCGGAACACGCGCCAGGGCAATCGATTTGCTCAGCGTAGGAGAGAAACTACCACTGGTGATCTCCCCTTCGCCAACATCGGCGATGCGAACCACCTGGTGAGCGCGCAAAACCCCGCGCTCTTCCAGCACCAGACCGACCAGTTTGTGCGCCACGCCGGCGGCTTTTTCCGCCTCCAGCGCCGCACGGCCGATGAACTGCCGCGAGGCTGGCTCCCAGGCGATGCTCCAGGCCATGTTCGAGGCCAGCGGTGAAACGTCCTGATGAATGTCCTGACCGTACAGGTTCATCCCAGCCTCGACCCGCAAGGTGTCACGGGCACCGAGGCCAATCGGCGAAATGCCGGCGCCGACGAGGTCGTTGAAGAAACCCGGCGCCTGATTCGCGGGCAGGCAGATTTCCAGGCCATCCTCGCCGGTGTAACCGGTACGCGCGATGAACCAGTCGCCGTCGATGGCGCCTTCGAAAGGTTTGAGTTGCTGGATCAGCGTGGCACGGGACTGGGTGACCAGTTCGGCAATCTTGTGCCGGGCCTGCGGGCCCTGGATGGCGAGCATCGCCAGCTCGGCGCGCTCGTGCAGTTGCACGTCGTAGGCGCCGAGCTGGGCGTTCATCCAGGCCAGATCCTGATCGCGGGTCGAGGCGTTGAACACCAGCCGGTACGCGTCGTCGAGGCGATAGACGATCATGTCGTCGACGATGCCACCGCGCTCATTGAGCATGGTGCTGTACAACGCCCGGCCGGGGCGGTGCAGACGTTCGACGTCGTTGGCCAGCAAATGCTGGAGCCAGGCTTTGGCCTGGGCGCCGGTGACATCGATCACGGTCATATGGGAAACATCGAACACCCCGCAATCGCGGCGCACTTCGTGGTGCTCCTCGACCTGCGAGCCGTAATGCAGTGGCATGTCCCAACCGCCAAAATCGACCATCTTCGCGCCGAGCGCGAGGTGCAGGTCATACAGAGGCGTACGCTGTCCCATGGGTTTCTCCTTCCGGGCGTGGCGAGGGTGCGGACCGCCGCTATACGGCTGAAAGCCTTGATGAATAAGGCTTGCAGCCGATTCCAGCGCACGGGTCTGTCAGACGAACCGCACCGAATGCCGCGCATTGTAGCCGCATGATGTAGGACTGACGACTAAGTGTTTCGGTGCGCCGAACGTCGAATCAATCCGATCACCGGCAACAACCCGACCAGCACCAGCGTCAATGCCGGCAACGAGGCGCGCGCCCACTCGCCTTCGCTGGTCATTTCAAAGATGCGCACCGCCAGCGTGTCCCAGCCAAACGGGCGCATCAGCAGGGTCGCAGGCATTTCCTTGAGCACATCGACGAACACCAGCAACGCCGCGCTCAAGGTGCCGGGCAGCAGCAGCGGCAGATACACTTTGAAAAACAGTCGCGGCCCACTGACACCCAGGCTACGTGCCGCTTCAGGCAAAGAGGGCCGTATACGCGCCAGACTGCTTTCCAGCGGCCCATAGGCGACGGCAATGAAGCGCACCAGATAAGCCATCAGCAACGCCGCGAGGCTGCCAAGCAGCAACGGTTTGCCGGCACCACCGAGCCAGGCGGAGAGCGGAATCACCAGTTCACGATCCAAATAACTGAAGGCAAGCATGATCGACACCGCCAGCACCGACCCGGGCAAGGCGTAGCCGAGATTGGCCAGACCGACGCCGGAGTTGATGGCTGGGGTCGGCGCCAGACGCCGGGCAAACGCCAGCAACAGCGCAACGCTGACGGTGATCAGCGCGGCCATCGCGCCCAGATACAGCGTGTGCAGAATCAGCCCGGCGTAGCGCTCATCCAGATCGAAGCGTCCACGCTGCCAGAACCACACGATCAGTTGCAGCACCGGGATGACGAAGGCGCAGGCGAACACCAATGCACACCAGCCCGTCGCCGCGAAGGCCTTGATTCCTCGCAGGTGATACAGCGCCTTGACCCGTGGCCGCTCATTGCTGGCCCGATTCGCCCCGCGTGCCCGGCGCTCGCCGTACAGCACCAGCATCACCACCAGCAGCAACAGACTGGCCAGTTGTGCGGCGCTGGGCAGGCTGAAGAAGCCGTACCAGGTCTTGTAGATTGCCGTGGTGAAGGTGTCGAAATTGAACACCGACACCGCGCCGAAATCGGCGAGGGTTTCCATCAGCGCCAGCGCCACGCCCGCGCCGATCGCCGGACGCGCCATCGGCAGCGCAACCCGCCAGAAAGCCTGCCACGGCGACTGGCCGAGCACCCGCGCCGCTTCCATCAAACCTTTGCCCTGGGCCAGGAACGCGGTGCGCGCCAGCAGATAAACGTAGGGATAAAACACCAGCACCAGCACCACGATCACCCCGCCAGTGGAACGCACTCGCGGCAGCCGCAGACCCGTGCCGAACCATTCACGCAGCAGGGTTTGCACGGGGCCGGCGAAATCCAGCAGGCCGACGAAAACGAACGCCAGTACATAGGCAGGGATGGCGAAGGGCAGCATCAGCGCCCAGTCGAGCCAGCGCCGACCGGGGAATTCGCAGAGACTGGTCAGCCACGCGAGGCTGACGCCAAGCAGGGTTACACCGACACCGACGCCGAGGATCAGCGTCAGGGTATTGCCGAGCAGACGCGGCATCTGGGTTTGCCACAGGTGCGACCAGATCTGCTGATCGATGGTCTGCCACGACAGCAGCAGCACGCTCAGCGGCAACAACACCAGCGCGGCGATGGCGAAGACGATGGGGTACCAGCGGCGTTGGGCGGGGTGGGCCAAGGGAACAATCTCGTTCAAATGATTGTGCCCACGCTCTGCGTGGGCACACATCCTGTGACGCTCCGCGTCACGCTTTCAGCGGCACGACGCAGAGCGTCGAGGGCTGCATTCCCACGCGGAGCGTGGGAACGATCAACAGTTACACGAAACGCCTCAGTTCCACCCCGCCCGATCCATCATCCGGATCGCCTCAGCCTGACGTTTGCCCGCCACTTCCACCGGCAAGGTATCAGCAATGAACTTGCCCCACGCCGCCACTTCTTCCGAGGGCGCCACCGCCGGGTTGGCCGGGAATTCCTGGTTCACGTCGGCAAAAATCTTCTGCGCCTCAGGGGTGGTCATCCATTCGACCAGAGCCTTGGCCGCTTCCGGGTGCGGCGCATGTTTGGTCAGGCCGATGCCCGACAGGTTCACATGCACACCGCGATCGGCCTGATTCGGCCAGAACAGTTTCACCGGCAGTTCAGGCTTCTGCTTATGCAGGCGACCGTAGTAGTAGGTGTTGACGATGCCAACGTCACACTGCCCGGCGTTGATCGCTTCCAGCACCGCAACGTCATCGGAGAACACGTCAGTGGACAGGTTGTTGACCCAGCCCTTGAGGATTTTCTCGGTCTTCTCGGCGCCGTGAACTTCGATCATGGTCGCAGTCAGCGACTGGTTGTAGACCTTCTTCGCCGTGCGCAGGCACAGGCGGCCTTCCCAATTCTTGTCGGCCAGCGCTTCATAGGTGGTCAGTTCGCCCGGCTTCACCCGCTCGGTGGAATAGGCGATAGTCCGCGCGCGCAGGCTCAGGCCGGTCCAGGCGTGGGTGGACGAGCGATATTGCGCGGGAATGTTGGTGTCGATGGTTTTCGAGGTGAATGGCTGGAGGATGCCCATCTGCTCGGCCTGCCACAGGTTGCCGGCATCGACGGTGAGCAGCAGGTCGGCGGTGGCGTTTTCACCTTCGGCCTTGATGCGCTGCATCAGCGGCGCTTCCTTGTCGGTGATGAACTTGATCTTCACCCCGGTCTTGGCGGTGTAGGCATCGAATACCGGTTTGATCAGCTCATCGATACGCGACGAGTAAACCACCACCTCATCGGCGGCCTGGGCAGTGGTGCTGCCGATCAGGGTCAAGGCCAGTGCGGTCAGAAGACGCTTGGGTGCCAACATGGGAGTGGTCTCACGGTCGGGAAAGGTGGGCCAAATGATAAGGACTCACATTTACCACCACAATCGAACACTGGGGGAAGGCGTTACCAGATGTTGCACGGCTCAAAACTGCGGTAATTGGGCGGACGCTTTCGCGAGCAGGCTCGCTCCCACATTGGAATGCATCTCAACTGTGGGAGCGAGCCTGCTCGCGAAGGGGCCATCAGCCTCAATGAGGCGGTCAGGGCTTTGCCAGAGCTGGAAGATCCCCGGTCAGCCCCAGCGCCTCGCGCACAAACAACGCCTTCGCCTCGGGCATCTGCTCGACCAGCTTCAACCCGGCATTGCGCAACCAGCGCAGTGGCAGCGGGTCGGCCTGGAACAACCGCTCGAAGCCTTCCATCGCCGCCATCAGCGCCAGATTGTGTGGCATGCGCCGACGCTCGTAGCGGCTCAGCACCTTCACGTCTGCCAGTCGCTCACCGCGCTGATGCGCTTGCAGGAGCACTTCCGCCAGCACGGCGGCATCGAGGAAGCCAAGGTTCACACCCTGCCCGGCCAAGGGGTGAATGGTGTGCGCCGCATCACCGATCAACGCCAAGCCTTCAGCGACATAACGTTTGGCGTGACGCTGACGCAGCGGCACGCACAGACGCGGGTCGGCGCTGATCACGTCACCGAGGCGCCCCTCGAAGGCTCGCTCCAGCTCAGCGCAAAACGCAGTCTCCTCGAGCGCCATCAGGCGCTCGGCCTCAGCCGGTGTGGTCGACCAGACGATCGAGCACCAGTCCTGCTGACCATCACGTTCCAGCGGCAGAAACGCCAATGGCCCGTGATCGGTAAAGCGCTGCCAGGCGGTTTTGCGGTGCGGCTGGCTGCAGCGCACGCTGGTGACGATGGCGTGATGCAGATAATCCCACTCGCGGGTTGCCACCCCAGTGAGACGGCGCACCGCTGAATTGGCGCCGTCCGCCGCGATCACCAGCGGCGCGCGCAAGGTGCGGCCATCGGCCAGGGTCAGCAGCCAGTCGTCGCCGGAGCGACGCATCTGCTCCAGCCGCGCATTGGCCAACATGCCGAGGTCGCAATCATGCAAACGCTCGAGCAGCGCATCCTGGACCACGCGGTTTTCGACGATGTGGCCGAGCACATCGGCATGCACACTGCTCGCCGAGAAATGAATCTGCCCGGTGCCGCTGCCGTCCCAGACGTGCATGTCGGTGTACGGGCTGCTGCGCCGCTGGGCGATGCCGTCCCAGACGCCGAGGCGTTCGAGAATGCGCTGGCTCGCCGCCGACAATGCACTGACGCGCGGTTCGAACGCCGCTTCGGCATCGAACGGCTTCACGCTCAACGGGCTGCCGTCGAGCAGCAGCACTTCCAGCCCACTGTCCTGTAGCGCCAGCGCCAGGGCGCTGCCGACCATTCCGGCTCCGACAATCAGCAGATCTGCGCGCATTTCCATGCTTTAGGCCTGTCTCGCTTGCGGCTTGCGCCGCACGTAAAGGGTTTTACCGAGCGCGCCTGTGGGCGGCGCGATCCTGAAAGTGAAAGTGCCGCTCAGCCACTCAAGCATCCGGACGGGTTCCCAGGCCCATCGCCTGGCGGGCGAACCAGCGTTTGGCTGGCGGCAGCAGGTCGAGGCCGAGCAGGCCGAGATTGCGCCCCAGCGACACCAGCGGCTGGGTGCTGCCGAACAGGCGCGTGACCTGATCGGAGAAGCCCACCGTCAGGTCCTGATCGAGGCGCTGCCGTTCGCGATAGGCCTGCAACGTGGCGAAGTCGCCCAGCGGCTTGTCGCTGGCCAGCAGCGCGGCAGCCAAGGCGTCGGCGTCACGCAGCGACAGGTTGAAGCCCTGGCCGGCGATCGGGTGCAGGCTGTGTGCGGCGTTGCCGAGCACGGCCAGATGCGAGCGCACCTGTTCTTCAGCTTCGATCAGTGACAGCGGATAAAGATGCCGTGCGCCGACCTGCTTCAAAGTGCCGAGGCGGTAACCGAACACGCCTTGCAGCTCGCTGAGAAAATCACGCTCGCTCAACTCGGTCAGACGCTGCGCGTCCATGCCCAGACGGGTCCAGACCAGGGCGCAGCGATTGTCCGGCAACGGCAGCAGGGCCATCGGCCCCTCATCGGTAAAGCGCTCGAAAGCCATGCCGTTGTGCGCTTCACTCGGGGTGATGTTGGCAATCAGCGCGCTCTGGTTGTACGGGCGCGTGCGCACGTTGATGCCCAACTGTTCGCGCAACCCGGAGCGGCCGCCATCGGCGAGCACCGCGAGGTCGCATTCAAGGGTGGTTTCATCGTTGAGGGTCAGACGATAGCCATCGGCCAACGGCTCCATGCGCGTGACTTCCGCCGGGCAGCGCCACGTGATCACGTCTTTGTCGAGGTGTTGCCACAGGCACTGGCCGAGCCAGGCGTTTTCCACCACGTAACCGAGCGCTGGCACACCCTCTTCCATCGCCGACAAGCGCGCGGTGGAGAAACGGCCACGGTCGGAGACATGAATCTGTTTGATCGGCTCGGCGCGGCGGGAAATTTCCTGCCACACGCCCAGGCGCTGATAAATCTGCCGCGAGCCGAACGACAGCGCCGAAGAGCGGGCGTCGTAGCTCGGCTGCCAGCTGTCGCCGGGAGCGAACGGTTCGATCAGGACGATTTTCCAGCCCTGCGCCTTGGCCCCGGCCTGCAACGCCAACGCCAGACTGGCGCCGACCAGACCGCCACCGATGATTGCCAGATTGACTCGACTCATGCTGCGTGTGTCCTTGCTTGTGCCATCAGCGCTTCGATCTCGGCGACGGTTTTCGGCACGCCGCTGGTGAGGATGTCACAGCCGGATCGGGTCACGACCACGTCATCCTCGATGCGCACGCCAATGCCGCGCCATTTCTTCGCCACGTTCTGATTGTCCGCGGCGATGTAGATGCCCGGCTCCACAGTCAGCGCCATGCCGACCTCCAGTACGCGCCATTCGCCGCCGACCTTGTACTCGCCGACGTCATGCACATCCATACCCAGCCAGTGGCCGGCACGGTGCATATAAAAAGCCTTGTAGGCTTCGCTGGCGATCAACTTGTCAACCTCGCCCTGCAACAAACCAAGTTTGACCAGACCTGCGGTGATCACCCGCACCGTGGCTTCGTGCGCCTGATTCCAGTGCTTGTTGGGGGCGATCTCGGCGAACGCCGCTTCCTGCGAAGCCAGCACCAACTCGTAGATCGCCTTCTGCTCCGGCGAGAACTTGCCATTCACCGGCCACGTGCGGGTTATGTCGCTGGCGTAGCAGTCGATCTCGCAACCGGCGTCGATCAACACCAGATCGCCGTCCTTGAGCAACGCGTCATTCTGCTGGTAATGCAGGATGCAGCTGTTGCGCCCGGCGGCGACGATCGAACCGTAGGCCGGCATCTTCGCCCCGCCCTTGCGGAATTCGTAATCCAGTTCGGCTTCGAGGCTGTATTCATACAGCCCCGGACGACTGGCCTGCATCGCGCGGATATGCGCCTGCGCCGAAATCCTCGCGGCTTCGCGCATCACCTTCACTTCTGCCGCCGATTTATACAGGCGCATGTCGTGCAGCAGATGATCCAGGGCAACGAATTCATTCGGCGGTTGCGCGCCGAGGTGCGCCTTGGAGCGGATCACGTTGATCCAGTCCATCAAATGCCGATCAAACTCGGGGTTGCTGCCCATCGCCGAATACACCCGGTCGCGGCCTTCGATCAGGCCCGGGAGGATGTCGTCGATGTCAGTAATCGGAAAGGCGTCGTCGGCGCCGTACTCGCGGATCGCGCCCTCCTGTCCCGCGCGCAGGCCATCCCACAATTCGCGTTCGGCGTTGCGTTCACGGCAGAACAGGATGTACTCGCCGTGCTCGCGGCCGGGCATCAGGACGATGACGGCCTGGGGCTCGGGAAAACCGCTGAGGTACTGGAAGTCGCTGTCCTGACGGTAGACATGCTCGACGTCGCGGTTGCGGATGGCCACCGCGGCGGCGGGCAGGATCGCGATGCTGTTGGGTTCCATCTGCGCCATCAGGGCCTTGCGGCGACGGCTGTATTCCGCTTTGGGGATATGGGTCATGGGCAGATGGCTTTCCCTGGCACGCGATTAATGCAGCGACGGCTTGGCGGCTGGCGGCACATCGGCTTTTTTGGTTTCCGAGAACAGCAGCAACGGCGCGACGCGCAGGTATTCCATGACTTCCATGTAGTCGGATTCGCCGTCTTCGGATTCTTCCAGCGCGTCCTGCACCTGAGCGATGGCGGCCAGATCCCGCAGCACTTCGTTGGCTTCGTCACTCAGTGCATAAGCACGGCGGGTCAGACCGAAACCGCTGAGGAAGCCCTGGCACCACTCGCCCAGTGCGGCGGCGCGCTCGGCCAGCGGTGCATCGTCGGTCGGCAGCAGCAGCACGACGGTGATGTCGGCGCCGGTCAGCTCGCCTTTGACCATTTCCTGCAGGCCGATCAGGGCGTTGCGGACGTTGTCCTGGATATCGCCTTCGAGCAGTTCGGCGGCGTCGATCAACCAGCCTTCGTGATCGAAGCCGGCCCCGGCGCAACTGCGCCCGAGCAGCACGCCGTGCAGTTCGGCAGGCGAGACGTTGTGGCCGCTGGCAGTCAGCAGGGTGGCAAAGGCTTGGTACGGGGAATTCGCAATGGTCATGGGCAGCTAGGCGCCAGACGGCGCTATGTCTAGAATGAAGGCCTTGTATCCTACATCGACAGCCCCGCCAAGACCATTAAAGGCTGTCCGCCAGTCACCACCCATCAGACGAACACGTGGACCCAATGGAAGACACCGACCTGCAAGCGCTGATGGCCAGACTCGAACTGCTGATTGGCCGAGTCGAGCAACTTAAGAGTCAAAACGCACTCTTACTAGCTCAGGAAAAAACCTGGCGCGAGGAACGCGCTCACCTCATTGAAAAAAACGAAATCGCCCGGCGTAAGGTCGAATCGATGATTTCGCGCCTCAAGGCCCTGG
>Ga0308166_1001080_pt1 | contig 30812 bp, 23 predicted proteins | sample PhyCR2_2_FD_202137 | JGI IMG/M metagenome (GOLD analysis project Ga0308166, IMG submission 202137) | Phyllosphere microbial communities from UC Gill Tract Community Farm, Albany, California, United States - DLSLCC.R2 | ecosystem: Host-associated > Plants > Phyllosphere > Unclassified | place... | reverse complement strand
ACCTCGTGGTGGGCTGATGCGCAGAATAAACCGATTCTTGATTTGACGGCGTTCGGCAAGACGTTCTTCGCCAAGCACACCCTATTGAATATCCTTACCCGTTACTGTGTCCTGACCAGTGACCGGCTGCTGTTGGTGATGCGTCCGTATCAGATTGTGGCGACCGAGAAGATCTTGCAGAAGATCGATATCTCCACGAATTATAAGACGCTGGGCTCTCAGGATGCTGGTGGCTACGTCTGGCATACGACCGGCTCTGGTAAGACGCTGACCAGTTTCAAGGCTGCTCAGCTCGCCTCACGCCTGGAAAGCGTGGACAAGGTGCTGTTCGTCGTTGACCGCAAGGATCTGGACTACCAGACGATGAAGGAGTATGACCGGTTCGAAAAGGGCTCGGCGAACTCGAATAATTCGACGGCGGTGCTGAAGCGGCAATTGGAGGATCCTTCGAAGAGGATCATCATTACGACGATCCAGAAGCTGTCAACCTTTATCGCAAAGAACAAGGGTCATGAGATCTACTCAGGCCATATTGTGCTGATCTTTGACGAGTGCCACCGCTCCCAGTTTGGCGACATGCACACGGCCATCACCAAGGCGTTCAAGCGGTATAACTTGTTCGGGTTTACGGGTACCCCGATTTTTGCTGAGAACTCCGGCAGTGGCGGCAACCCACAGTTGAAGACGACCGCGCAGGCCTTTGGGGAAAAGCTTCATACCTATACGATCAAGGACGCGATCACCGATCAAAACGTTCTTCCCTTCCGTATCGATTACGTGAATACGATGAAGGTTGGTTCGGTCATCGACAAGCAGGTGTCTTCCATCGACACGGAGAACGCCCTGCTGTCACCTGTGCGTGTCTCTCAAGTGGCCGCGTATATCTTGGAGCACTTCGATCAGAAGACGAAGCGATCCGTTGGCTATGCGCTGGGGGAGAAGCGTGTACGTGGGTTCAACTCCCTCTTTGCCACGGCCTCGATTACGGCTGCTAGGGCGTACTACAACGAGTTCAAGCGCCAACAAGCCGCGTTAACACCGGATCGCCGTTTGAAGATCGCCACGATCTTCTCCTACGCCCCAAATCCCGACTCAGAGGACGGGGTACTGGAAGAGGAAGGATTTGAAACCGAGAACCTTTCGGGGGATGCGCGCTCGTTCCTAGAAACGGCGATTGCTGACTATAACCAGATGTTCGGCACGAGCTACGACACGAGTTCGGACAGTTTCCAGAACTACTACAAGGACTTGTCGCTTCGGTTGAAGAACCGTGATCTCGACATGGCCATTGTGGTGAACATGTTCCTCACTGGCTTCGACGCGACCACGATGAATACGTTGTGGGTCGATAAGAACCTGCGTTCCCACGGGCTAATCCAGGCGTACTCACGCACGAACCGTATTTTGAACTCGGTGAAGACTTACGGGAATATCGTGAACTTCCGTGATCTGGAAGAAGCGACGAATGATGCGATTGCCCTCTTCGGCAATAAGGACGCAGCTGGCATCGTTCTATTGCGACCTTACGGCGAATACTACGATGAGTATGCCGAGAAGGTCACAGACATTCTGGAAAACTATGTTCCTGGCCAGCATATCGACAGTGAAGCAGCGCAGAACGAGTTCATCAAACTGTACGGTGAAATCCTTCGATTGAAGAATATCTTGACCTCGTTTGATGAATTTGCCGGAAATGAGATTCTCTCAGAGCGCCAAGCCCAGGATTACCAGTCGGTGTATCTGGATCTTTGGAATGAGCGGAAGAAGCATGAAACTGGCGAGAAGGAACAGATCACCAGTGACCTGGTGTTTGAGATCGAGCTGATCAAACAGGTAGAAATCAACGTCGACTACATCTTGCTGCTCGTGCAAAAGTATCGCGACGAACGTGGCGACGGGGACGACAGCGAGCTACGTGCAGGCATTTCCCGTGCGATTGATTCCAGCCCTTCTCTTCGCAATAAGAAGGATCTGATCGAGGACTTTGTGGATTCCGTTTCGGTGGGCGGATCGGTCGAAGACGAGTGGCGTAAGTACGTTGACACGCAGCGCGAACGTGAACTGGAGCAGATCATTGTCGAGGAGAATCTGAAGCGCGAGCAAACCCTGGGGTTCGTCGACTTGGCATTTACTGATGGCGTACTACGCACCACCGGTACCGAGGTTACGAAGATCCTGCCGCCAGCGTCCCGGTTCTCAAAGGAGAAAAATCATGGTGAGAAGAAGCGCCGTGTGATTGAACGATTAACCGTCTTCTTTGAACGGTTCTTCGGACTTGGACCCGGAGGAAAGAACGACAATTGAGTCGCTAACCAAGTTACTGTCCATCTCGAGTTTCATCCTTTTAAACGCACAGCAGTTCATGGAGCTTCATTACGTTGACTAGCATTTCAAATTTTGGTGATGCAGATTGGGTGGATTTTGGCATGTCTACTTTGACCGTTGGGGGGTGTCCTCTTGAATTTCTGGCAGACCGTTGGGGAGAGAAGCTCAAGACCTTGAGAATGTGGGCGCAAGCATTTTTGATGGTATTGGGTAGGAGCATTGGAACTAGTCCTGCTCGGCTTAGAACTTCTGGGTATGGTGCCATCCGTGTGCGAATTCGGTGGACGCAAGTCTAGGTGCCGAAGGTGAACTTAGCGTTTTATCTAACATGGCGAGGGAGCCAAATGAATATTCCAGATATCGATTTCTCGCGCGTGCGGTCTTTGGGAGCCGGAGGCCAGCGTGACGGATACGAGCAACTTATCTGCGAGATGGTCGCACAAGAGTCACCTGGCGCCGACGCGAAATTCGTGTCTCTTCATGGAGCCGGCGGCGACGGAGGTGTGGAATGCTATTGGACTCTTCCCGACGGCGCCGAACACGGCTGGCAAGCAAAGTACTGGACCCACCATGCTGCCGTCGATAAATCGCAACTCGACAACTCCGTCAAATCCGCCCTCACCAACCATCCGAATCTGACAAAGTACACCATCGCCATCGCTGCTGACCCTACCGGCCCCACTGGCGGCAAGGGGAAATCGCTACTTGAGAAGATAAACGAACCTGACGGTTGGCTACAAGGCTGGCAGACTATGGCGGCTGATCGCGGCATGACCGTCGCCTTCGAGTTCGAATGGGCGACGAACACTGCCGCGCGCCTAACTCAGTTGGACGGCTCCGGCGTCCAGCGGAGGTACTGGTTTGACGCCGACGTCCTCGACTCACAGTGGTGGACCGACCGGCTACACGACGCGACCACCGCTGCTAGACCTCGGTATACGCCAGAGTTGAACGTGAACGTTTCCGCTGCTCAAGGCATCTCTGCGCTCTGCTCCGACGACGAGTGGTGGCAGGTCGTCCTTGACCAAATCGATGAGCTCACGGAAGCGACACGACGCCTGAAGCACGCTGGAAGTGATTTAACGGCCGGTGGCCTGAATGCCGCGTATAGCGCCGCAACGACCGTTATCGAGGCCCTCAAAGCCTGGGAACTTGCCCGGACTGAAGCCGAGTACCGGGTCCTCGATGAAACGCTGACCTTCGCCATTGCTGTGGCCAGGGAGCAAGAGGCCGTTGAAGCCGAAAGGATGGACGCAACGCACAAGAACTGGGACACTGCGAGCTGGAGACAGTACCAGAGTGAGTACATGGTCCGTTTTCCTGCAGAAGCCGTCGATGCTCTCCGGAACTTGGACAGCAAACTCGAAACTACAACCGAGCTCCTCGTCAGCTTCCTTGGGGTGCTCTCCAGCTCTCAAGTTGCGCTGATGACTGGCCCCGCCGGCATCGGCAAGACCTTCCTCGCTCTCGATGTTGCCGACCGCCGGCTTCAGCGAGGTCTGCCCAGCCTTGTGATGCACGGCCGTTGGTTCAATGACCGCGACCTGCTCATTCAGCTCCGAGACATTCTCCACATGCCGTCCGACCTGACTGGCGAGGAGACCATCGCTCTTCTTGACCAAAGTGCGCGCGCCACTGGAGCTCACACGCTCCTCATCATTGATGCGCTCAACGACACCCGCCCCCGATCAGCGTGGCGGGACAATCTCGAGCGTTTAGTCTCAATTGTCGCAAGATATCCGCACATTCGGTTGCTACTGACTGCACGTACCCACTACGTCAAGCAGGTGCTCCCTCCGGGCATGTCTATTCCTCAGTTCGCTCACTCGGGATTCGAAGGCGTCGAGTTCGAAGCGGTCAGCGAGTATGCCGCGTTTTACGGTCTCGAACCTCCGACGTCACCGCCGATCCATGGCGAATTCGATAACCCGCTCTACCTCCGTTTGATCTGCGAAGCGTTGCAATCCGATGGCCGTCTCTCGCTCGATCAGGCCAACATGGGGCTGGGTGAGCTCACTAGTATGGTCCTCTACAACGCGAACGAAGCCATCAGTAATCGCGTCGATGCCTCGGTGTCCGACCAGATCGTCCATCGCGCTATGCACGCCTTGGCGGGCGCTGTCGCAGACCAAGGCGGAGCGCCACTCACCCGCTTAGCCGCGCGCGACCTTCTGAACCCGATTTGGTCGGCCAACAACGTCGAAGGCTCGCTGCTTGATGGACTCATTGCACAAGGTCTTGTCGAAGAAGATGTTATTCCGAACAGCACCCCTTATGGCACCGATATCATCACCATCACTTTCGAGCGCATCGGCCACCACCTGATCGTCTCCGATGCACTCGCCCAAGCGCAAGACGCAGCCGGCGTCCGCGCTCAGCTGTCCGGTCGTCTAGGGACGCTAATCGGGCTTAACACGAGCATCGACGTCGGCCTTCTCGAAGCGACCTCGGTCGTTGTAGCAGAACGCTTCGGGCTAGAATTGACTGCCTTCACCACTGAAATCCCCGAAAGCGCTACACTCGACGCTGCTATCGTCGCTGGCATGGCGTGGCGGTCCTCGTCCTCCATTACTCCCGATGCAGGCCGCATCATCACAAGCTCTCTGCGTCGCCGTGAGACCTTCGACGAAGGCCTCACGCTGCTGTTCAGGCTTGCAGCCCGACCCGGTCACCCGCTTAACGCAGACTTCCTCCATGACTTCTTCAGCAGGCTTAATATGGCGTCGCGAGATCAATTCCTCGCCGGGTGGCTACACACCAGTCACGACACCAGCGGAGCAGTCGACCGCCTAATCCGTTGGGCGAGTGAGAAACCGCTCGACGTTGTCGGCGCGGAAACGACGCGCTTGTGGGGCACCGCACTACTGTGGGCGACAAGTGCTACTGACCGACGCGTTAGTGAGCCAGCCACAGTCGCCGCCGCCCGATTGCTCGCTTGTCATCCTGACCAGACCGCCATTCTGCTCGAAAAGTTCTGCATCGTGGACGACGAATGGGTTGTCGCACGCGCGCTTGCTGTCGCGTACTCGGCTCTTCTGGCCAATGGCAGCAGTGCGGAATGGACCGCTGTAGCTGGAGTCGTGTGGAAAACATTCTTTGTACCTTCCGTAGCTCTTACCCCCAATACTGCCGTTCGCGACGCCGCCCGCTGCATTCTTGAAGCAGCGCACGATCGGGGTGTACTCCCTGCAGAGAAGACACCTGACCAGTTCCGTCCTCCTTACAGCAGTGTTTGGCCGCTGACATGGCCTACGGAGGAGGACATCGCCCCCTATGCTGGTCACGACTACCCGAAGCTCGTGTACTCTACGACTATTGATGACTTCTTCGTCTACAAGCTCAAGCATGAACTCAGTAACCGTCCAGGTGTCGATGCCGCATCTGGTGCACGATGGGTGGTCGCCGAGGTTATCCGGCTCGGCTACCGACCCCACCTTCATTCAGACTTTGACCGCTACGTGTTGGGAAAGTACGGATCCGGACGTGCCAAACCGAAATGGATTGAACGGATCGGCAAGAAGTACCAATGGATCGCGCTCAACCGTCTCATAGGCCATCTATCCGACCACGCACCCAAGACCAAAAATTCTTGGGAAGCCCCGGCACCGCCCATTCCCGGACCAGATTCCTCTATCATCCGGCAAGTTGACCCGACCGTGACTGAGTTCGAACCCGCGAGCGATGCGCCCCGTCCCTGGGTGCCAGATTATAACTGGGATGCGAAGAACGGAAGAACTGACGCCGATTGGGTAGCCGATGACTCTGATTTACCTTCCATCGACATTACGTCCGCCGAACGGGACGGGAATGCTTTCATAGTCATGTCGGGTTCATACAGTTGGGATTTCAGTAGCGACATCAAGAAGCGCACTCACAGCGTCTGGACGAACCTCTACACCCACCTCGTGAGTACCGAAGATCTTGCTACCGTTCTTGGGGAGCTTGAAGGGCAGGACTTGATCAACGACATCGGGATGTCACGTCTTCCTACGAGCTACAACGGGTACGTCGGCGAGTATCCGTTCGGCCACCACCACGGCGAAACGCTGCATGTAGTAGAACATGAGTGGACGGACCCACTCAGCGTTCCGACACGACCAGCAGTCTGGGAATTGCTCGGGGAGAACGAATACGCCCCAGGCAACCTCGAAACAATTTCGTTTGATGTTCCAGCTAGTGTGTTCTTTGGCTCTGTACCAGGGTCCCTCCAATGGAACGGTCGCAACGGATGGAAAGACGCAAAAGGCCGACTCGTCGCCGTTCTACGGCATTCCGATAGAGCCGGCCAGAACGAGCTACTAATGGACGAGGATTTCCTAAGGGACTGGCTGATCACGGAGCGAATGTCTTTGATCTGGGTCGAAAACACAGGAAAGGACGTGTACCAGGACCTAGATGGGAGCACATACTATCCGGGAGCGCTGGTTCGATCTCAAGTCCGCGCATGGACGCCGGGGCAGGACCTGCGCACTGTCGCACCGGGCTGGCAACGCTATCCCTCCCGCGAAAACTAATATCGATTTTGTTCCACTTAATTCCGAGGGTGGAGCATCGATGCATTTATCAGGCAAAAACGTTGAAATGGCGTGGGCAAGAGATGGCTCACTGTTTAAGAAGCAGAGACTGGGAGCAGGTCCTAAGGGTGACCGTGAGTTCCCATGATGTAATAACACTAAATGGCTCTTTGAGTTTTAGCGTGCTGAGCATCCTGCACCACGCTAAAACTTGAAGAGCACCTTTAGGAATCTTGACTCTTATTGCACCCGCGTTGCAATAAAGTATGAGAATGAGTAATTACAAGGTTACTGACCGCAATGCAGTCCTTAGCGCACTGTCGGAACATGATCGAATCGGACGAATACAGTTTCTAAAAAAGTACGGATTCGGTGGAGCGAGGGAATACGTAATAATCGAATCTGGTATGCAGTACGACTCGAAGGCTATTTATGGCGCTGCCCATTACTATCAGTATGGAACGCCACTTCTATCCAACGAATTTAATGGCGGCATTAATCAGGTCGTGACGCCTCTTCGTGATCTCGGATTTGTAGTCCAAGATCTGGGTGACCTCATGGATTCGGATTCGATCACTGAGGGTGATTTCGCTCCCAAAACGTTCATCGTGCTCTGGAATCCCCAGGGATGGACTTGGGATGCTGAAACCCGGGCCAGATGCCAACAAGAAATTCGCGAAGATGGCGTATTCATGGAGGAATGGTCGATAGGAGGGCGTCGCGGGGGAGTGCGTGAAAACGACCGGTTCTTCCTGCTCAAGGTGGGAGACTTACCGCGGGGTATTATCGCTTCGGGCAGAGCTATCGGACCTGTAGTTAAGAGGGGTCACTGGGACGCGCAAAACTCAAAATCGTGGACCTTTTTCGCTGACATTGCTTGGGAAGTGCTTTTGGACGAGGAAACACTTCTCCCTAAGCAGACACTGGCAAACAAGATACCGGAAAAGAACTGGACGATTCCTGGGGGTGGGATTCAACTATCGCCAGATCAGGCGCAGCAACTTGAACATTTATGGGCGGAACACATTAAGAGCATCGCCTACGATTCCGGAGCAGCTGTTAGTGTCGTCGGTACCGGTGTGGATGGACCCTTCGGCATTGAGCCCGGGTACACGATCGCAACTGTCAAGCGACGAAAGCATCAGCACAAATTCCGTAGATTATTGTTAGGTGCCACAGATCATCCGGCTTGTTTTGTCTGCGGTTTTGATGAGGAAATTCTATTGGAGGCCGCGCACATAATTCCCGACAGTAAAGGTGGACCTTCTACCCTCGAAAACGGTCGGTTGCTGTGCCTAAACCATCACAGAGCACACGACAGAGGCATGTTTCATTTCGAAGGTGATGAAGACGTCTGGGCCGTTGAGAGTCGACCATTTGGTCCACCGCTGGATTGGAGTGAGGCGGACTGACTGAAAATACTTGACGATGGGCACATCGGATTCGGCACTTCCGGCGGTGCTTAGCCTTCAACGCTAGAAACCCGTTTCCGACACACCTTATCCTCACCCAATCATTCCAACATACGACAAGGATTGCTCCTCTTGAACGGCGGTGCGCAAGGCGTGTTCCTTCCGTTGCTCCAAATGCGGAGCGATACGGGCGCGAAAGGGATGCGGGTGATGTTTTCTGGGTTGGCGAGCGCAAGTCTTCCGGTTTTTTGCAGATCGGCGAGGCCGGCTACTAGCGTGGATGGAAGGACTGCTTGCAGGTACCCAAGATCTTTCATACGGCGAGCTAGCACATCAGGAATCTCCATTTGAATCCCGTTCGTTCAATAGACGGGCGTTCTCCAGTAGTTCGTTTCGAGATTTTCTCCGACCGATAAATGGGTGCATAGCGTTTAGCGCAATCAAATTGTGTCTTGTAACTTCTCGTTGTGCTGAACGATAATGAGGCTTCAGCTGGGCACTCATGCGGCTCAATGCTGACTGCACATCAGGCAGGTTGTTAACATCCAATGCGGCAGTTACGGCTTCTCGTGTCTTGTCGATTTCATGCAAATTGTCAGCCATATCTACAGTTCCTTAGATTACACAGCCAGCAAGAACGGAGCGGAAAGCTGAAGTTGCAGCTTGGACTCTCGCCAGTAGCTCAGGTGAACGCTGGAATGGGTAGCTCACTTTGCGCGCCTCCTCCGGAGACAACTCCCTTACCTTCGCTTGGGCACCTGAGGTCGCGTTCTCTAGCTCTTTCGCTGCTGCGTTCAACGTAAGACTTTGCTCATTGATGGCTTCAATCATGGATAGGTAGAAATTGATACTGTGACCAAAGATCTCCCGGATCCATTCTCTTGCACTTGCAGATCGAGCAACTGAGACAGTTACAAAGGCACCAATCGAGGCAACCAGAAGACCGCTAACTGCCGCAATTCCAGCATTGATTAGACCTAGCACGTCAGCTTCCATGTACGAGATCATTTCATACCGATGTATCTTTACGTAGGGAAGTACGGGTATATCTGGCAAGAGGGCAGTATCCTCTCCGAGGGCACGGTTATCCCCGGAGCGGCCTGCACTAGTAACGCCACCCGCGAGCGTGCCGGCGGAAGATGCAAAGCCATATAGGCCTGTGGCTCACGCGGTGCGGACCCAGGTGCCGACTGCGACCACATCTAACCTGGCGGCGATCACTCCACACACAACCTCCATTGGCTTTGCGCCTGGAATTACAAGATGAAAACGATTCGCGAATCTTTGGAAGCTCGACGCGCGCAACCGAACCATGTGAACCATCCCCGTAATCGTTAGCGGAAGGGGGCAAAAAATCAGCCTCATGTTTTACTCGCGTCTTGTTCCGAGTCAGGGATATCAGTTCGACGAGGGATCTTCTTGGACAGGCGTTGCCGTGCTGCCTCCATGATTGCAGGCAAATCAGGTTCGTAGCCTGAATAATCAGCAAACCGGAGAACACCATAGGAAAGAACTGCGCTTGTTAGGTTCAGGATTTTCGTTATTGCATCTGGATCGGGAGTTCGGCTGGTTTCAAAGATACCGGGAGCGATCTCTCGTTCCGGCCTCACAAACTGTAGTTCCATGGCAGGCCACCTCTTTCCATGGGCAGAACCGGCTGAAGCTCTCCAGAGTCTCTCGACTACGGCGGGATCGGCAAGATCGGTGTCGGCGCTTCCTTTTGCGGCCACAGTTGAGGCAGCTTGTTTTACTATTGCCATGTACCCCGGGAAGTGGTCGATGATTATCTCTCCGTCAGCCGCTTCGGCGCGTTTTAGGAGAAGAGATTCTGCTTTCTTGAGGTAGCCCTTTCGGTCAGAACCTAGGGCTGCCTTTCGCTGTTGTTGTAAGTCATCCAGTACGACAGACAAATGGCGTTCGACGCATCCCTGCGCCGTATCCTGATCCATGACCCAGAGAGCGTGCGCCGCCGATTCAACCGCGGCGCGGGAAAGGGTTTGAACCGGGCGGAAAGTATGCGTTACCTCTGTGTCTGGATGGAAACTGAGAGGTGCAACATGGCTGGCCCAGAGGAGCATATGTTCGATCCCTGCGGAGAGAAATTCGCGGCACCAGTCTGACGACCTTTCATAGGGATAAAGCGTATTGATCTTCTCGAAATTCGAGCCCTGGCGTGGATCTCCGATCTGACTGAGAATATCTTCTAGAAGTCTCGCTGTATGCGCGACAGCTACCCACGGTTCGATTATCGTTCTTGGTATTTTTGTGCGTTTGACCATCATGGTTACGTCCTTCCTAACCTTGAATAGTTATGTGGGCTCCGGCGCTGGTTCGAGGAGAGGTCATGGGCGAGGCGCTATTGTGTGATTTCCGGTGGAACCGCTGACAGTCGTTCTTGGAGAACTGATAGGATTTCGGCTCGGTAGCGTTGCTGTACGCGGTGGGTGATTCCCTTTTCCATCTCAGAGATCAGCTTGCTAATTGATTCAGCATGGCGAAATTTCCCTCCTGCGGCGAAATATGCTGTCAACCACGGTCTCTTTCTCAGTTCGTAACCATGAGCCGTAAAAGCACGTATTAACTGGACAACAGCCGCTTTTCCATTTCCCGCCGATAGTCCGTTGTACTCTTCGCTGACGATGCATTTGGCTACTTCAAGTTGCGAAGCGTCGAACGCCTGTCTGGTTGAACCGTCGCCCAAGTTGGACGCGCCTATACCCTCCAGCCAGAATCGAACCATATCGGTGGGAGACCACACGATTACGAAGAGTCGAGACACGTGGTTGCCCTCAACCAGCTTCCTCAGTAACTCGCAGTCATCTTGTTTATGAGGATGTAGAACTGTAATCGTTCCGCTAAAGCGCTCATCCTGTCGTATCAGCTGCTGTAACTCGGTTGTACGCATGATCTGGCGGTGGTCTGGCTGCAGGGCGATGTAGTCTGCGAATTCCTTGTCCGCGCTGATTTGGCCATTGAACTTTTTGGGATCGGAAGTTATAAAAATATACGGTGGCTTGCCGAGCCACTTGCGAATCACAGCGCTTTGGGGCACCACCGAGGTGCCGTCTTGTGCCCAAGATTCTCGGGTCATATATGCGATTTGGGTCATGGCCAGATCTTCCCATGCCTCACCGACAAAATGCCGCAATATCCCCATATTTTTGGAGATAAGCACGTCTTGAGAGCGAGACATGACTTCATGCCTTTGGGATGAACCCCGCAATTAGTGGCAGGCCAAGCCGGACGAGAAGGATTGATTGGCTTGCAATACTTCTGTGGCTACTTTCGTTCAAGATCTTCTATCGGCGACAGACGTTGCGCGGGGAATTCCCCCTGCCTTTGAATTGCCGCTCAGGCCGATCCTTTGTAGCAAGCGGTCGTGTTGTACAAACAAAGCGGGGTAGGTTGTTGTCGAATTCGACAATAACCCACCCCGCACGGCTTTACCTTCAGTTACGCATCAACAGCAGTTTTGGAGTGACGCAGGAACGGATCACCATCAACTTGCTGATCATCCTTCTTCAGCGCAAAGAACCCGTAGACGCCAGCTAGCAGCACAACAACTGCAATAGTGATGAAGGTCTGTTCGTTGCCCACGCGGTCGTGCAGTGCACCCAGTGGGGTGGACAGAACGACGTTACCGATCTGAGCCGAGACCTGGAAGCCAACCATGTACAGGGTGGCCGACAGAGCTGGGTTAAAGTGCAAGGTGAAGTAACGGAACACCGGCAAGATGAACAGCGGCGTTTCGATAGCGTGCAACATCTTGATAGCTGAGACCAACAGAGGATCATCAACCAATGCACAGCCCATGATGCGAACGAACATGATTGCTACACCCATGAGCAGGGAAGCGCGGACGCCCACTCGGCGCATGATGATTGGGACGATACCCAACATGGCAGCTTCAAAGAAGACCTGTACTGAGTTCAGGATTCCGTAGACGCGCTGACCGGTAGCAGGATCATCAAAGAGTCCAGTGTAGAACTCTGGGAACATCTGCTGATCAAAGACGGTGTAGAAAGTCCATGAGAGCATCACGAAGATGATGATCAGCCACAGGCTAGGAAGACGGAACAAGCCAAGCATTTCGCGGAAGGAAGGTGTGGAAGCAGGGGACATGATTCCTTCTACCGGACGCTTTGGCACAGGCTCACGCTTGGCGCGTGAGAACAGCAACAGCGCCAAGTGTGCCAGTCCAAGTGCGGAACCAATCCAGAAGTTCAACATTGGGTTGATGGTGAACAGGAAGCCAGCCGCCAAGGCAACAACGGCGTAACCGAAGGAACCCCACATGCGGGCCTGACCGTATTCAAAACCGAAACGACGGCTGTATCGTTCGGTCAAAGCTTCAAACAGACCCACACCAGCAAGGAAGCCAATGGAGAGCACAATGGCACCGAGGATGACGCCGGTCATGAAGTTGCTCTGCAATAGTGGCTGGTAGACCCATGTAACGAATGGACCAACCAGCGCGGTCACTGCAGCCAGCGCAACGGCCAGATGTTTCTTAACACCCAGGCGGTCCTGGATAGCTCCGTAAGCAAACATGAGGACCAAGGTGGCCAGCGAGTTCACTGAGTAGACGGTACCGACCTGTGCACCTGTCAGTGCTAGGCCGGTCGTTTCGCTGGTGAGCCAGATTTGGAAGAAGGACCACCAGATACCCCAAGATGCAAAGAACAACAGCATCGAGAAGGAACTTTGGAGGTATGTCGGATTTCGTAGAGATGTTGTAAAGCCAGCCATCTTTGCCCTGGTTTCTTTCGTGTGCATGTAAAGCGAAATTAGTGAGTGAGTGCGTTAGTGAAGTCTTCAAGCCATGGGGGATTTGCTCCGGCCTGTGCCACTGTCAGTGCAGCAGAAGTAAGTGCACCATGCAAAGCTTGTTCAATGTCTTCAGATTTCAGTTCAGTTCCGTCACGAAGTGCCATGACGAGATCTGGAAGGGAAAGTACTCCGTAGAGTAGTCCGGACATAAAAGCATCTCCGGCACCGATGGTGTCCTTGAGATTGGTGGGGGAGGCCTCCACGTCGTAGCGCTTGCCAGCAGCAAGTGTCAGACATCCGTCTCCGCCCTGCGTCATGACAGCCAAGGCTGGACCGAGGCTAGCTACGTGTTCCAGTACCTCCCACGCTTCTAGGTCTGGGTAAAGCCACTGGCCATCCACGTCACTGAGCTTCACCACGTGGCTGAGGCTAATGAGCAACTCAATACGCTTCAGTGCAGCCTCGCGGTCTTCCACCAGATCCGGACGTAGGTTCGGGTCATAGCTGCGCAATGAATCAGTAGATGCATTTTCAAATGCGTCCACAATGCACTGGCCGGATGGTTCAATCCATGCGGCGATGGAGCCGGTGTGCAGCAAGGTGGTCTGTGTAGCCGCGGCCAACGCTGGAATCTGCTGGTGGATATCAAAGGTGTAATGAGCGTTGGAATGCTCATCCATCTCGACCTGAGCTACCGAGGTGGAACGCTCAGTGACTGAACCAGGAGCAACCTGAACGCCTGATTTGTTCAGGTGTTCTGCGATTTGCTCTCCGTAGGTGTCCTGACCAAATTCAGTGTGGAACTGAACTTTGTGTCCAAGGCGGGAGAGGCCAACGGCAACGTTCAGTGGTGATCCACCTGGGTGTGCTGTTTCGCCAACAACATCAACGAGGGATTCACCGAGCACGGTAATCAGGCTCATGCGTTGGTACCTGCTTCAATTTCTTCCAGCGGCAGTACGGCAACCGAGGCATTGGTTCCGCCGGCTACTTTCAGTACGCCATAGGCTGGTGCAGCTTCACCGGTGAGCTGATCAGTCAGTGAGCGAAGTCCATCTGCAGCAAGGATTTCAATGGAACCGTGATCTAGCAGAACCTGGACCGTGATTTCAGCCAGCCCTGCTGGCAGTGGCATGCGCTGCGTTGATGCGTAGAGTTCATGATCAACTAGGCCCGCGGTACGCTCATGGGTCAGCAAGGCAGACTCGACAGTAATTTCACTGATCAGGCTCTCGTCAGTCCGGTAGAAAGACAACTTTGCTGATTCACTGACGTTGCCTGCAAGGTGAAGTTCAAGCAGAGCCGGGGAACCCAACTCAATGCGAGTCTCTGCGCCGGTTACTGACTGAGAAACAACATCGGTGACTGGCAGTCCAAGGATCTGCTGACGGATCTCGAAGTTACCTTCGGTGTCCTTGACCAAGTTCAGGGTGCGAGCGGTGCTCATGGAACCGCGCCATCCATCATTAGGAAGATCACGGGCATAATCCCAGTTGCTCATCCAGGAAATCAGAGTCTGTTGTTCTACTGGTAGTCCGTGGAAGGTGACGCCGGCGTAGAAGTCGCGTCCGTAGTCCAACCATTTAGCAGCGCTCAGTGCTTCAAAATCCAAGCCTTCTACTGCGGCTACGTCTTGATCCGGGGTGAAGGTAGTGCCGTCAAATTCACCAACAAAGTATTGGGTACCTGAACCGCCAGCAATGCCGCCTGGGTTCAGCGAAACAATCAGGACCCACTTGAGCTGGTCAGTTCCGGAAACTGGAAGCTGGAACAAATCCGGGCATTCCCAGATGCCAGTGACTGCTGCCTTTGGCCCGAAGCTGGAGAGCTCAGTCCAATCAATCAAATTCTCGGAACGGTAGATCACTACGCGACGTTCAATCGCTTCTACAGCTACTAAGACCCAGTAGGAGCCTTCAGCAGATTCGTAGCGGGAGACTTTAGGGTCACGGAAGTCTTTGGAACCGCGGTCAATGACTGGGTTCTGTGCGTACTTGGTGAAAGTCGCGCCACCGTCCAGCGAATAGGCAATGGCTTGGGACTGGTTGGTCTCGTCCTTGGCTGCTGCGGTGTAGATGGCAATAACCGGTGGGATGGTTCCGTCGCCGAAGCCACTGGTGTTGTCATGGTCCACCACGATGGAGCCAGAGAAGATGTCAGCAACGTCGCCATGCAGGATGGCAATAGGCAGTTCTTCCCAGTTCACTAGGTCAGTGCTTACCGCATGTCCCCAGGACATGTAGCCATGGCCAACACCATTGGGGTTGTGTTGGAAGTACAGGTGATATTGCTTTCCGTCAAAGAACAAACCGTTGGGATCATTGATCCAGTTTTTCTTTGCTGTGAAGTGTAGCTGTGGTCGCTTCACCGCGACCTGCTGGGTTTCGGGCAACGCTGCCATCCTTCAATAAGAGAGTGCTAAATGCATTTAGCACAAAACTCTAGCAGTGTGATGTGATCCCTGCAATAGGCTAGGCTCGAATAATTGCATGTCAACGGTGGCAAGAAGGAAACGTGGAAACGCACAAAGTAAAGCGGGTAACACTAGCTGACGTGGCAGAAGCCTCGGGGATGTCCAAGGCAGCGGTCAGCATGATCCTGAACAAAAAACCAGGAACACGACTGTCAGCCGAAGCCACTGAACGTGTCCGCGCTGTCGCGACGGAGCTGGGCTACCGCCCTAACGCGGCCGCTCAATCCCTGCGAAGTGGCAAGACGCGCACGCTGGGATTCATTTCTGATCAAGTTACCGTCACACGTTTCGCCTCGGAAATGATTACGGGCATCCTGCGTGAAGCCGAAAGCCGTGACCACACGGTGCTCATTGCTGAGACCTTTGGCAAGCCCGAGCAAATGGCTGAAGCCATAACGCAGATGACTCACCGAGATGTTGACGGACTGATTCTTGGATTCATGGATTCTCGTCAACGTGATTTGAAGATTCCTCAGACTGAACTTCCCACCGTTCTGGTAAACGGGATAGACGAGAGTCCTTGTACTTCGGTGCTTCCCAATGAGAGGGAGTCCGGCGCCAAAGCAGTTCAGCGCGTGATTGAATCCGGCGCTCAAAGCGTTGCCGTTATCGGTGAACTGAAAAACGCCGAAAAAAATCCACGGATCTATCCCAGCATCACTCGACGTTTCGGATCCATGCGTCAGGCCTTGGTGGAATCAGAACTAGAGGTTCTTGGCCACTGGGTACTGGAAGACTGGAACCCCACGGATGGGTACGAGGCCACCACGCGAATGCTGGCCGAGGGCTATAAGCCAGACGCCATTATCTGCGCCAACGACCGTGTGGCCATGGGCGTCTTTCAAGCGCTCGCCGAAAAGGGTCTGGCACCGGGAGCGGACCTCTCTGTACTTTCCTTTGATGATGAGATCATCGCTTCCTACCTGCGCCCGCAGCTGAGTTCAATCCGTCTTCCGTATGAAGAAATGGGAGCGCTGGCTGTTGGACTGCTTCTCGACGGGAAGCTGGAACCCGTTGAGCATGAAATTGATATGCCGCTCATCGAGCGCGACTCCATGAAGAGCAACTGACGCAAGCATCTCAACGCAGCTTGCGAGTGAATCAGGAAATTTCTTACGTTGCCCGCAAATTCTGACTAGTACCTTTACTGTCATTAAGCGGAGCTTCGCCCGCGCAACGAAGCGACTTTTGTGGCCTAGACCAGTTGCTTCTACCTGCCTCCAGTTAAGTCCAGTGGACCTTTGACCTGCGCTGGCTTCACAAAGCGGTGCGTTTTCCAGCAGTGATCTCCTGACTTTGTGCGCCCAAATCCGCAGGAATCAAGGAAATGCCAACCATTCGAACTTTCCGCCTTGACACTCATAAGTGATGTGGGTTACCTTATTTCTCAGCGTAGTAACGCGCGTTACTGAATCGTGTTAGCAAATCGTTTACACGGCAGAAAACGCACTGATCTCAAAGGGGAGGAGGGGACATGTCTCAGCAATCCGTCACCATGGCCGATGTCGCCAAAGCGGCCGGAGTCAGCCGAACAACGGTGTCATTTGTACTCAATGGTCGGATGGAATCGAGCATCCCCGAATCCACAAGAGAAAGAATCAACCAGGCGGCACGCGACCTGGGCTACCGCCCTAACGCAGCCGCACGGACCCTGGCCAGCAAACGCAGCTCATGGTTCGGTCTGGTTACCGAAATCGCCACCTCTCCCTTTGCTACTGACGTGATCAAAGGAGCACAGCAGGCAGCATGGGAAGACGGCAATTTTCTCCTCGTTGCACCAAGCGACGCGGAACCGGGAATGGATCACCGTGCGGTGGAGAAGCTACTTGAACAACAAGTCGGCGGACTGATCATTGCAACTACGTGGCACCGAGAAATAACAGTGCCAGAGAACGCAAGAGCAGTTCCGTGTGTTCTGGTTAATTGCTTTGACGCTGACGGAGAATTTCCCTCAATTGTCCCGGATGAAATCGGAGGCGGTTATGCCGCCGCTGAAATTCTCGCTAACGCCGGACACACCAACATCGGGCACATTACCGTTGCCACAGGAATCCCTGCACAAATCGGGCGCCAAACCGGTATGAAGCAGGCTCTGCGTGAACATGGGATAGAACAAGACGATTCAAAAATCGTCCCCGGTGACGGTACGGCAGACAGCGGTTATCACGGGACACAAACGTTACTAAGCCAACCTGATCCACCCTCCGCAATTTTCTGCGGAAATGACCGGATCGCCATGGGCGCCTATGACGCAATCAAAGAACTCGGTTTGCGTGTGGGAGAAGACATTTCAATCGTCGGCTTTGATGATCAAGAAATTCTGGCTCCGCATATGCGACCAAAACTGACAACCATCGCTTTGCCCTTTGAAGAAATGGGCTTGGCTGGAGTATCACTACTAAACCAAATGGTAGAGGGCTCACCGATTGAGAATCGCCAAATTACCATCGGCTGCCCTCCACGCATTCGTTCATCTGTGGCCTTGTACGGCCAAAGATGAGCTTCCCCTCCGCTACACATCACATGAATGGATGAGGAACTTCAATGATAATCAAATACCTACGCCGGGCGCACCTCGCCGCGGCAGCAACCGCCGTAGTCGGTGCACTCGCCTTGAGCGGATGCGTCGCATCTAATCCTGGCGGAACTGAAGGAAGCAACGGATCTGCAAGCGCTGCGTTCCTCACCATTCCGCGTGAAGATATGGGAACTTTCTCCCGAAACTTCAACCCATTCTCACCAAATGCTGCGCCAATGACCGGTCAGTCCATCTATGAATCCATGCTGGTTTACAACCCAGCAGGCGGCAACACTGTGCCATGGCTAGCCACCGATTGGGTAGTTGGTAAAGACGGAAAGTCACTGACCTTCAACCTTCGCGATGACGTTAAATTCTCTGATGGTACCAAGCTGACTTCTAAGGACGTCAAGCTTTCGGTAGAACTGCAGAAGAAGATTCTTGGCGGATATGACTACCTGAAGTCAATCAAGACTCCGGATGATTCCACCGTAGAATTCATCTTCAACAAGGCGTACACCCCGGCCCTCTATGAACTGGGCCAGCAGGTTATTGTCCCGGCCCACATCTGGTCCAAGTTCAAGAAGCCAGGCAATGAAGAGAACCCGAAGCCTGTAGGCACCGGTCCTTACACCGAGGTAGGCAACTTCCAAGCACAGTCCTTCGAGTTGGGAAAGAACCCGAACTACTGGCAAGCAGACAAGCAGAAGCTTGGCGGCATCCGCATGCTGGCTTTCGCCGGTAACGACGGCGCCAACTTGGCCGCTATCTCCGGTGACGTTGACTGGACCCAGACCTACATGCCAGATATCCAGTCCACCTACGTGGATAAGGATCCTGAGCACCGTCACTTCTGGTTCCCAACCACCGGTTCAGAAATCAACTGGCAGCTGAACACCACCAAGAAAGATTTCTCGGATGTTCGCGTGCGTAAAGCACTGAGCATGGCTGTTGACCGCGACCAGGTTACCAAGGTTGGCATGTCCGGCTACGCCAAGCCTGCCGACTGCACCGGTCTGTCCGGCAACTACGACAAGTGGCGTGATGCCTCGGTAGTGGAGAAGTGCGACTGGACCAAGCGCGATGTTGAAGGTGCCAAGAAGCTTCTTGATGAAGCTGGCTACAAGGAAAACGCTAAGGGTCAGCGCACCACCCCAGATGGCAAGCCATTCGCTTTTGATATCTCGGTGGGCTCAAGCTCAACCGACTGGCTGTCAGTAGCAAACATCATTGCGCAGAACCTCCAGGACGTGGGCGTCAAGGCCACCGTTGATTCTCCTGATTGGGCTTCGGTCACGGCAGGATATGAGACCGGTGAATTTGATACCGGCATCGTTTGGACCGCAAACGCACCGACCCCGTACCAGTACTACCTGAACCTCATGGGTAGCCAGAACGTGAAGCCTGTAGGCAAGCAGACCTTTGATAACTACCACCGCTTCAGCGACAAGAAGGCAGATGAGCTGCTGAACAACTTTGTTGCTACCAGCGATGAAGGTGAACAGAAGCAGATTGTTAATGACCTGCAGGCACGCTACAGCGAACTGGCACCAGTAGTACCGCTATTTGCCGGCCCAGAGTGGGGCGCCTACACCACCGAGAACTTCGTTGGTTGGCCAACCGAAGAAAACCCTTACGCAACCCTGAGCAATCGCGCACCAACCACTGTTTTGGTGCTCACCAGCCTAGAGCCAGCGAACTAGCAACAATTCCCTTCCGTAGTGGGCGGATTCTATCCGCCCACTACGTTGCGATCCTTAGTCAAGGACACACACCATGAGTTTCCTCTTACGACGCCTAGGCTTTTATCTTTTAGCCTTCTGGGCGTCAATCACCCTAAACTTTCTGCTGCCACGACTGATGCCAGGTGACCCCGTCACCCGCATGCTTTCTCGTTCGCAGCAACGACTCGAACCTCAACAGGTCGAAGCACTACGCACCTTGATGGGCGTAGATGGCGGACCAATCATCCCTGAATACTTTGCCTACCTTGGCCGTATCCTCACCGGTGATTTTGGGATGTCGATTTCCCGTTTCCCCACTCCGGTCTCTGAGGTTATCGCCTCGCAGCTGCCATGGACCTTGTTGCTTGGGTTGACGTCTTTGATTATCGCGGTGATCCTTGGCAACCTGCTGGGCATCCTTGCAGCCTGGCGTCGTGGCGGATTCTTGGACTCGGTGGCTCCACCGCTGTTGGTTTTCATCGGCTCATTCCCGTACTTCTGGCTAGCCATGGGTGCGCTGTACATCTTTGGCATCAATATGGGCGTAGCTCCGATGCGCCACGCCTTCTCCGTAGGATTGGTCCCCGGCTTCAACCTTGTATTCATCTTGGACGTGGCAGCCCACCTGATCTTGCCAGCGCTGACCATCGTGTTGGTTTCGCTAGGCGGTTGGATGTTGGGAATGCGCAACACCATGATTGCCACCAACTCTGAAGATTACATTTTGATGGCTGAGGCTAAGGGCCTTCGTCCACACCGCATCATGCTGAACTACGCAGCACGCAACGCGATGCTGCCTTCGGTGACCAGCATGGGCATGAGTATTGGATTTATTGTCGGTGGCGCACTGCTCACGGAAGTGGTGTTTGCCTACCCAGGTGTTGGCTACCAGCTACTTGGTGCAGTTCAAGGCCTTGACTACCCACTGATGCAGGGCATGTTCTTGACCATTACCGCCGCAGTGCTGATTGCAAACTTCCTCGTAGACCTGGTCTACGTCCGACTAGACCCTCGCGTGCGGAAGGGCTGAACATCATGAGTCAGAATGTCACAGATCCCCAAACCCTGATAGCTGAAGAGCCCACGGACGAAAGCGCAGCCAACAGAGCGCGTGTGAGCGCTACCCGCCTGTTGCGCACCTTGCTACGCAACGGCAAAGCAGTCGCCGGGCTGAGCATCATCGTTGTCTTCATCGTCTTGGCGCTGCTAGCCCCGGTGCTATTCCCGGGTGACCCAGCACGTATTACCTCTGCCGGTGCAAGCACCCCAAGTCTGCAGCACTGGTTGGGTACCACCACCAAGGGACAGGATGTTTTGGGGCTGACGCTGTGGGGCGCACGTTCCTCACTCTTTGTCGGTTTTGCCGCAGGCATCTTCTCTACCGTGGTTGGCGTCCTAGTTGGTTTGAGCGGTGCCTACTTTGGGCGCGGCCTAGACGAAGTACTGTCCTTGGTTACCAACGTGTTCCTGTTGGTTCCTGGCCTTCCTTTGCTAGTGATCCTGGCAGCCTTCATGCCGCCAGGTCTTGGAACGGTCATTGTTGTATTGGTGATTACCGGCTGGGCAGGCAGTGCACGTGTGATGCGCTCACAAGCCATGTCCATCCGAGGCAAAGACTACGTCGCCGCAGCGCTGGTCTCGGGCGAACGCCCACTGCGCATTATGGTGCGCGAAATTCTTCCGAATATGGCATCGGTGGTTATGACCACCTTGCTGGGCTGCATCATCGGTTCCATCGGTGCCCAGGCTGGCCTTGAATTCCTGGGTCTAGGGGACGTGAACACAATTTCGTGGGGTACCAACCTGTTCTGGGCCACCAGTGATGGCTCGCTGATGCTGGGTCAATGGTGGATCTTTGTACCGTCGGGTCTGGCCATCGCATTGGTTGCCTTCGCCTTGGCCCTGTGCAACTACGCAGTTGATGAAATCACCAACCCACGCCTGCGCCGACCAAAGCATGCAACAAAGAGCACCGCGGCAACCACCGTGGTGCGAAAGGAAGAAAAATGAGCGTCCCGGTATTGGAAGTCCAGGACCTGACCGTTGAATACGTGAGTGATGAACGCGCTGTACGTGGAGCGGACCGAGTCAGCTTCACCATCAACTCAGGTGAAATCTTTGGTTTGGCTGGCGAGTCCGGCTGTGGCAAGTCCACTATCGCCAACTCGATCATGAGACTACTCAAGGATCCGGCACGCATCACCAACGGCAAGATTCTCTTTGATGGCAAAGACGTGCTGGGCATGGACGAAGCATCCTTGCGAGCATGGCGTTGGAACAACGTAGCTATGGTGTTCCAATCCGCCATGAACTCGCTCAACCCGGTCACTCGCATTGGTGAGCAGTTTGTTGACGTGATTCGTACACATCGCGGTGGCAGCCGTGCCGAGGCACTGAACCGCGCAAAAGAGTTACTGCAGATGGTGCGCATTGATCCGGCTCGATTGCGCGCTTACCCGCATCAGCTCTCCGGCGGACAACGCCAACGCATCGTCATTGCTATGGCCTGTGCGTTGAACCCGCGGTTATTAATCCTTGATGAACCTACCACGGCACTAGATGTGGTGGTTCAGCAGGAAATCTTGGAGCAGATTCGTGAACTGCAAACCGAGCTTGGATTCGCCATTCTCTTCATCACCCATGACATGTCGTTGATGCTTGAGCTCTCCAACCGCATCGGCATCATGTATGGCGGTCGCATTGTTGAAATGGCTCCATCAGAGGTTCTGCGCGACGACTCAAGTCACCCATACACTCAAGCGTTGCTCGGAGCTTTCCCTCCACTTCATGGGCCACGGGTGAAACTCACCGGTCTGGCAGAGGGAACCAAATTTACTGACATTCAGGACCTTGAAGAAATCAGTCAGGGACATTGGGTGTCTCCGACTAATCAGCCAGTGCTGTCGCAAGGAGAACTGTCATGACTTCAACTGCAACGCCTCAGACCACCACCGGTCCGGCCGTTTACATTCGCTCAATGAGCAAGTCCTACAGCAGCTCTTCACTGCTCAAGCGAAAGAGGATTCCTGCGCTAAGGGATATTGATCTTGAGATTCAGCGCGGAGAAATTGTTGCGCTGGTAGGGGAGTCTGGCTCAGGAAAATCGACGCTAGCCCGTTGCTTGGCGCTACTTGAGACTCCTGATTCCGGTGAGGTCCTGGTCAACGGCAAAGAGATTGCTGGTCTCAAGGGAGCCGCGGCACGTAAGTACCGCAGCGATGTCCAGATGGTCTTCCAAGATCCCTTTGGTTCGCTGAACCCAACCTTCCGAGTTGAGCACATCCTTGAACGCGCGTTGGCTTTGCACCAACCCGAGATCAGATCCAAGCGCAATGAAATGGCCAGGTTGGTGAGCACTGTGGGTTTGAACCCTGAGGTGCTTTCTTCCTTCCCCCATGAGCTGTCCGGTGGGCAACGTCAGCGTATCGCCATCGCACGTGTGTTGGCAGCTAAGCCAAGTGTCATCTTGGCTGATGAGCCGACCTCGATGTTGGATGTTTCGGTCCGTATTGGTGTTCTGAACCTGCTCCATAAGCTGCGCGATGAGCATGGAATCAGCATCCTCTACGTCACCCATGATCTGGCTTCTGCACGTTATCTTTCGGACCGTATTGCGGTACTAAATGAAGGACGCATTGTTGAGTCAGGGGAGTCAGTGCAACTGCTGGATAACCCACGGCATCCGTACACCCAGTTACTCGTTGGTGCCGTGCCGAACCCAGACCGTAACAGCACTCAGGACGCAACTAAGCGTGCTGCCCTTCGGGAAAAGATTCAGCGCTGGTCAACCGGTGCCAACCTCAAAAAACACATGATCGATGAAACTAACCAGCACTGGGTGCTGGCCGAGGAAAGCGAGATGAATTGACCTCTAAAACCACAGACGCGAGCAATGATGGTCCGTCCCGGCGAAGTATTGTCGCCACACTTGCCTCGGCCACCGCATTGGGCCTGACCGGACTCGGCACAGGCGTAGCCAACGCTGCACCGGCAGCACCACGGGCAGAAACTAAAGCGAAAGCCACCACAGCCATGAGCTACCGCCCCAGCTTCCACTTCAGCGTTCCTGATAACTGGAAGAACGATCCGCAACGTCCCATCTATTTGGACGGCGAGTATCTGTATTACTACCTGTACAACGAGGACTACATCCTTGGTGGCACGGGTACCAGCTGGCGATTGACGACTACCAAAGACCACGTGAATTTCGCTGACCAAGGTGTCGCGATCAGCAAGCACGCCAGCAAGAACGGTGACTGCTGGTCAGGTTCAATTGTCATTGATGAGAACAACACTGCTGGTTATGGGAAGAACACGCTCATTGCCTTGGTTACTCAGGCACCTAATAGCAAGCAAGCACAGTACCTCTGGTACTCCACCGACAAGGGCCGAACCTTCCAGCCAGGTGGAACCGAACCAGTCCTAGCAAATCCGGGCAAGGAAGCTTTCCGCGATCCAAAGGTTATTTGGCATGAAGAGACTTCCCGGTGGGTCATGCTCAATGCTGAAGGTGACCGCCTGGGAATCTATGTGTCTGAAAATCTGAAGCAGTGGAAGCGCACCAGTGAATTTGTGCGCACAACTCTGGGCATCCTTGAATGCCCAGACCTGTTCCGAATCCTGGCCTCTGATGGAACCAAGCATTGGGTGCTAGGTACCAGCGCCAATGGAAAGCCGCGAGACTTGCCTGCTACCTATGCCTACTGGATCGGTAAGTTTGATGGAACAAGCTTCACCACAACAGAAGATGACCCGCAATGGTTGGACTGGGGCTTCGACTTCTATGGAGCGGTGACCTATCCATATCACCACGCTGGCGGCAGCGAGAACCCTGAACTGCGTCGTGCTATTGGCTGGAACAACTTCTGGGATTACCCGCACAACGCACCAAGCATGGCCACCGATGGTTACAACGGGGATGACATGATTGTCCGCGAAGTAAGGATGATCGCAGGCACGAGCGGGTATTACCTCGCGTCGGTTCCGGTGGCAGAACTGGATCAGTTGGCGGGCCCTACGGTCAGCCTCGGTAGCCCAAAAGTATCTGGCGAAAAGGTTCTGGAATTCTCCAGCAGCGCCTACGAACTGACCTGTGAATTGAACTGGGACCCAGCCAATCCACCGGAAAACGTTGGCTTTGAATTGTGTCGGGCAAAGACCGGGACTCGTCACGTTGCCACTGGGCTCTACTTGGCTGGTGGATTCGCTTATGTGAATCGCAAGCCGAGCTTCCACCCAGGGGATAGGAGCGAAACCAAGAGTCCGCTCAAGGTGTCCAACGGACGCGTAAAGGTCCGAATCTTGGTAGACCGTTCCAGCGTTGAAGTCTTCCTCGGTGATGGACGGATTGTTCATTCACACCGGGTGTTCCCGCTAGCGTCAGATTCAGGGATCAAACTCTTTGTTTCTGGCGGCAAGGCAACCTACAAGAACCTCAAAGTGCGCAACCTGAGCTTCGCGTAGCCAATGATCTTTGAATTCATCTCGTGGGAAGTATGACGAGACGAAGACTGGGAACAGAAAGGGATGCCTCCAAGAATCTTTTGATTCTTGGAGGCATCCCTTCTCAGTGTTCAAAGACAATTAGACCGCAATGACCGGATTGGTCAGTTCGCCAATTCCCTGAATCTTGCAGGTGACTTCATCGCCAGCCGCGATCCGTCGGCTCGTGGCAGGGAAGCCCGTCAAGATGACATCACCAGGCTGTAGGGTCAAGAATTCACTGTGATAAACCAAGATCTCTTCGACGCCCCAACCGAGGTTCTGCGTAGTCGAGGTTTCTAGTGCTTCGCCGTTGTGTACGATTCCTATTTCTAGGTCTTGGTCCTCTAGACCAACAACAATCCATGGACCCAGTGGTGTGAACGTATCTGGGCTCTTGGCACTGATCCATAGTTCATCAGCTTTCTGAGCATCACGGTCCGTGACGTCATTGCCGATAGTTACACCAAGAACAACCTCGCGAGCATTGTCCAGTGTTAGATTCTTTGCTGGTTTGCCAATGACAATCGTCAGTTCGGCTTCAGGCTCGACGCGAGCGTCGGAGCTCATTAGCTCAATTGCTTGGTTCGGTCCGATGACTGAACTGGCAGCCTTGTGGAATGACTGCGGTGGAATGGCGCGGCCTGGTGCACCGGTGTTATGGGCCATGCCAAAGATGTTGGTCGGGGCGCAGGGTGCAAGTAGATCAAACTGGTCTTGTGAGACGACATCGTTGATTTCCCAACCTTCGCGTGAAGCGCTGTTTTGGTTTGCTCGTGATGTCGGGAATGGCGAATCGATGATCGTCCACTTTTGACCCTCGGGGGAGTCGTAGTCCTCCGCGTCATTTCGTACAAAGAATTGCTCTGGAATTGGTGAGTCTTTTGCGTCCTTGGGATGGACGCGGGCAATGCGATATGAAGCTTCAGGCATGAGGACATCGTATCTTCCAGAGCAGGCCCATTTAGCTTTGGGTCGCATTGCTACGAGAACTGATGAAGGAGTCATCAACAACCTGATCGCTCGCTCATCCGTGGCGCAAAGACCACTACTGTGCTGTTCAACGAAAGTATCGAAGCGTGGACTCACATCATGCTTGAAGCGAAGAGCCGTGTGTCCAAGGGGTGTGTGGCACCCACGATCCTGATTCCAGCAAGCTGTTGAATCGGGACAGCTGGAATCGCTGTGATCTTGCCAACAAAGCCAACATACTTACTGGTCAGTAACGAGGTTGGTTGTGAGGCGTAACCCCGGAATCACGCTGAAGTATAGTCTTGCAATGTAAATTTCGAGCCGTGAACGGGTCAAGTAAATAGGTTGACAGTTCTCAACCTTTTTTAGATAGTTGAGTAATGTCAACTTCTGCACCACCTATAGAACCGAGCGTGAAATCATCGGCACCGATGAAGCCCGCTCAGGTCATGCTTTCCATCTCCGGCCTCATGGCCGCCATCTTTACCGTTCTGGTTTCGTCCACCGTGGTGGCAACACCAATGCCAGAAATCGTTGCGGATCTTCGCGGTACTAACACCGAGTACACCTGGGTACTGGTTGCGGCCTTCCTGTCCATGACAGTGACCACCCCAATCTGGGGCAAACTCTCCGATATCTTCAACCGCAAGCTGCTGCTACAAATCGGCTTGATCATCTTCGTTGTTGGTACCGTTGCAGCCGGCTTCTCCAGCCAAATCGGTGGCGACTCGCACGAAGGCGCTATGAAGTGGCTTATCGGCTGGCGTCTGATTCAGTCCATCGGTACCGGTGGCCTGATGGCGCTGGTTCAGGTGGTTATGGCTGACATCATCTCGCCTCGCGAGCGCGGTAAGTACATGGGCATCATGGGTGCCGTCATGGCCGTCGGACAGATTGGTGGTCCACTGCTTGGTGGCGTTATCGCCGATAGCTGGGGCTGGGAATGGTGCTTCTACGTTTGTGTGCCATTTGCTGTTGTTGCATTCTTGCTGATCCAGGGAACCCTGCACATCAACCAGGTCAAGCGCGAGACCAAATTCGACTTCCTCGGCGCTGCACTGATCATTAGCGGCATCAGTCTCTTGCTGATCTGGATCAGCTTGGGCGGCAAGACTGCAGACTCAGGTGGATTCGCTTGGGATTCCACGGAGAGCATCATCATGGTCTCCGCAGCAGCCGTATTGATTCTTGCCACCGTTTTCTGGGAACTGCGCATCAAGGAACCAATCATCCCGTTGCGTCTGTTTGCACAGCGCACCTTTGCGCTGTCTTCCGTTGCATCGATTGCCGTTGGTGTGACCATGTTCGGTACCGCTGTCTTCCTTAGCCAGTACCTGCAGCTCTCACGCGGCTTCACCCCAACCCACTCCGGTCTGCAGACTTTGCCGATGGTTCTTGGCTCCATGTTTGGTGCCATTGTTGTAGGTCAGTTGATCTCCCGTACCGGTTACTGGAAGAAGTACGTAGTAGGCGGCGGTGTAGTACTGACCGTTGGTCTGTACCTGATGTCGCGTATCGATTATGACACTCCATTGTGGTTTGTTGATCTTGGCATGTTCTTGCTTGGTCTTGGTTCCGGTGTGCTTATGCAGAACCTAGTTCTCGTTACCCAGAACTCACTACCTCCACGAATGATCGGTTCCGGTTCCGGCGCCATTGCCTTCTTCCGTAGCCTCGGCGGCACCATCGGTGTTTCCGTGCTTGGAACCGTGCTTGGTACCCAGGTATCCGACAAGATGAAGTCCGGCATGGACAAGATTCTTGAAGAGATCAACAAGGCTGCCGGTGCTCCACAGATGCTGGTTGATCACCCTGACTGTGCAGATAGCTTGAAGTCCCTGACCAGCGGCACCGTTCCAGCCGTCAACGACCTCTGTGAACCAGTGCGCACCGTAGTGGAAAGCGCCTACGGCCAGTCCATTGCTTTCTTGTTCCTTCTGGTTGTCCCACTGGCAATCGTCACCCTGATCTGCGCAATCTTCCTGCCTAATAAGCCACTGTCCAAGAAGACTGCTTCCGAGCAGATCGAGGAAGAGCTTGGCGGAGAACTTGCCGCTCTTGAGCCAGCCGAACGTGGCGGCCGCGGTTACGAAGAACTCATCGCTACCGGTGCGATAACGCTGCCAACCGAAGAAGAGTTGGCCGAAGCACGTAAGCAGATGCAAGTGGCCCGTCGAATGGATGAGCGTGATCTGGTTGAACAGGTTATGCGCAGCCGTGGTGAACGCTCAGCTGCACAGCCAGAACCTGAGCTTAGTGTTGCCCAACGCCTAGAAGCTGCAGAGACTGATGCTCATCATGAGTCCGCACGTGTTGGGGCCATGGTGGAAGAACTTCAGTCCGCTCTTGAACGTGCGCGTACCGCTCATTCTGAAATTGAGGACCAGGTAGGTCACGCGGTCAACGCGTTGAAGTCCTACGACAAGCGTCTGAACATTTTGGGGGAGCGCGTGGATGACACTGAGCGTGCTCAGCAGGAACTGCAGAAGCAGGCACGTGCTGACCGTCAGGCTACAAGCCGGATGCAGGGGCGTCACGCTGCTCAGGCCACGAGCCCAGAACCAGCTGCAACGATCAACGCAGATTCTGAGGCGCCAGCGTCCCAGCCACAAGCTGGCGGTGCTGCTGACCAGACTCCCGGTGCATAGCCGTGAGTGAAGTAAACGCTGTTGCGCTAGATGACATCGAAGCAGCCTTTGCCAGACTTGCTCCTGCGGTCAAGGGGCGTATGGCTAAGAATGCAAGATTGTTCCATCCTGAACTTCGAGGTGCAGGATTCTCGGTGTTGCGGGCGGTGCTGTTGCACTCGTTGCGCCGACCGGATCAAGAACTGACGATCTCAGAGATAGTCACCGAATGCCATATGGATAAGTCGGTGGTTTCTCGTCAGCTCAAAGACCTGAAGCAGTGGAAGCTCATTGAGGTGGAACGTTCTGAACATGATGCACGCGTGTATCTAGTCAGTCCCACGGAGTTTGCACTCAGCCGCTTCAGGGAGATCAAGAGCAGTACGCGTACTGAGTATTGGAACTTGTTTGCCGAGTGGGATTCGCAGGATGTTTCTGAACTAGCCAAACTGTTACTTCGGTTCTCAGAGCAAGTGGAACTTCGCTTCCGAGACTAAGCGTTGACATACAGAATAAAAGCCCGAGGGTGGTGCCTGATCAATGATCAGGCACCACCCTCGGGCTCATCTGCATACTCGAATGGAAACGCTGGTTGATGGGATTAGAGGCAAACACCAAAAAGGTGCGTACTCCGATGAAACCAGAGCCGGTTTTCGTTCATTTCATGACCCCGAAATATTCCCCTGAGTGTCGGTGCGCAACGCTACACTCACGGTATGACGCAACCATCGGAATATGAACTAGCAGCTTGGCATGACATTGAAGAATTTAAAGGCAGGCCTCTGTCCCAGTTCATCAGTAATGTCGGAGAACAGGCCTCGGCAAGTGCTGCAAAATTAGGCGAGAGTGCCGCTCATTTCTTGGAAAAGCGTCCAGCCGCTCAAAACGCACTGTCCCGCGGTCAAGAAATCGTTGGTAAGGGCGCTAATGCCATCGGTTCCGGTGCTCGCAAGACTGCAGACGCGATTCCTGCCGAACTAACGCACTGGGGTGCATCAGCGGTGGGAGCCATGCGACGTACAGTCGGGCGCGTTTCGCGCGTAGGCCTCTCGCCTCAACGGGTGGTATCAAAGCACAAGAAGCGCGGTCACCAAGTTGCAACATTGCGTGATTTACGAAGCTTAGATCTACAACAAATCGATGCCGTCCGTGGACAAGGAGCGAGTTGGGGATACCCAATAGTCGCTGCTCTTTCAGGTATGGGCGCCGGGCTTGTAATTTCTGGAGGAGAACTCGCAATCCCGGTATCAGGCGGAGTCGCGGCGGCACCGTCTGGCGCTGCCGTTGCGGGTGCCATGATTGGAGATGCCGCTGGTGTCCTAGCACTGGCATCTCGTGCAGTCGGTCATGTCTCGTTACTTTATGGTTATGACCCGGAAGAACCAGCCGAGAAAGTTTTTGTCATGTCTGTCGTAAATGCCGGCACCGCGATGTCAGCAAGTGCGAAGACAGCCGCCATGGCCGATATTTCACGCCTCACCCAAGCACTTGTTCGAGGTAAGGCCTGGTCGATATTAGACAAGTCACTAATTACTCAAGTGTCTAAGCAGTTTGCGAATCGATTCACCGTTCGCTTCACCAAGCAAAGCCTCGGCAAGGTCGTTCCGTTGGCAGGTATTGCCATCGGAGGAGCCTTCAACTGGAGCACTTTGGAGTCAATAGTCGATACAGCAGATATTGCCTACCGGCGAAGGTTCTTGTCCGACAAATACCCGCAACTCGCAGAATCGATGCCAATCGATCCTTTGACCGATATGCCACAAGCTGGCGAAGATGCCTCCGACGAAGTCATTAGCGTACTTGGCGAACTGGCTGAGGCGGGTGGACCAGACCTTGGCCCAACAAATGTATAGTCCTGCGACCCGTAGTTCAAACGACTACGGACATTCCATTACCGCTGGTTGAAACAGACAATCAATTGAAGTATTGCTTCTTCTAAATATCGCTGTAGGTTTGATCTTGAGAAGGAACAATGGCAAGAATTAGGAGCCATTAT
>Ga0308166_1001077_pt1 | contig 30868 bp, 22 predicted proteins | sample PhyCR2_2_FD_202137 | JGI IMG/M metagenome (GOLD analysis project Ga0308166, IMG submission 202137) | Phyllosphere microbial communities from UC Gill Tract Community Farm, Albany, California, United States - DLSLCC.R2 | ecosystem: Host-associated > Plants > Phyllosphere > Unclassified | place... | reverse complement strand
CCAGCTGGAAGCGCTGCAGGACGGCGTGCGCAGCGCCACCCCGGACACGCTCGACGCGATGCTGCGCCAGGTGCTCGCGCTGAACAAGCTGATCGACGAACTGTATGCGCTGGCCCGCGCCGACGTCGGCGCGCTCGACTGCAAGCCGGTGCCGCTCGATGTGTGGACGCTCGCCTGCGACGCCGCGCACGGCTTCGAGGCGCGCTTCGCGGGCGCCGGCCTCGCGCTGGAACTCGGCCCGCCGCCGCCGGATGCCGCCGTGCGCGCCGATCCGGACCGGATGCGCCAGGTGCTCGACAACCTGTTCGAGAACAGCCTGCGCTACACGGCACCCGGCGGGCGGATACGGCTGCACGCGGACGTGGACGGCCCCCGCGTGCGCCTGCACCTGGACGACAGCGCGCCCGGCGTGCCGGACGCCGCGCTGGCCCGCCTGGGCGAACGCTTCTACCGCGTCGACGCGTCGCGCAGCCGCGCGCACGGCGGCGCCGGGCTGGGCCTGGCGCTGTGCCGGCGCCTGCTCGAAGCGCAGGGCGGCTCCCTCGCCTTCGCGCACGCGCCGTCCGGCGGCCTGCGCGCCACGCTCGCGCTGCCGCTCGCCGGCATACAAAAGGAATCCGCATGACCGCACGCATCGCCATCGTCGAAGACGAGCCGGAACTGGCCGCGCTGGTGGCCGACTACGCGCGCGCCGCCGGCTACGCGGCCGACACGTATGCCGACGGCGCCGTCGCCCTGGACGCGCTGCGGCGCGCACCGCCCGCGCTCGTCGTCCTCGACCTGATGCTGCCCGGCCTGGACGGCCTGGCGCTGTGCCGCGCGCTCCGCGCCGATGCCGCCCCCGCGCTGGCCGAACTGCCGGTCGTGATGGTGACGGCGCGCGTGGAAGAGATCGACCGCCTGCTGGGCCTCGACGCCGGCGCCGACGACTACCTGTGCAAGCCGTTCAGCCCGCGCGAACTGATGGCCCGCATCCGCGCCATCCTGCGCCGCGCGCAGCGCGCTTCTCCCGCCGCGCCGGCCGCGCCAACCGTCGACGTCGATCCGGCCGCGCGCCGCATCGCCGTGCACGGGGCGCCCCTCGACCTGACCCCGACCGAATACGGCATCCTGGCCGCGCTGGCGCGCCGTCCCGGCCAGGTGTTTTCGCGCGCCCAGCTGCTCGACCTGGCGCGCGAGGGCAACGCCAACCTCGACGCCACCGACCGCGCCATCGACAGCCACGTCAAGAACCTGCGCCGCAAGCTCGATGCCGTGCTGCCGGGCGTGGAGGCGATCCACTCGATCTACGGCCTCGGCTACCGCTTCGACCTGTAACCGGACCAACCTCCAAATTGTCTCCACATTCGGTCGTCATCATGAACACATGACCCACCCGTTCATGGAGAACAACATGCACAAGACGATCCTCGGCCTCCTGCTGGCCGCTGCCACCCTCCCCGCCCTGGCCCAGACGACGGACAGCCCCGCGCCCGTCCCCGCGCCCGATCCGCACGTCCGCGTGCACATCCACTGCACGACGAACACCGGCAAATGCGCGAATGCGCCGAAGCCGCCTGCACCGCCGCGGCCGGGTGTGCCGGGGGTGCCTGGTGTGCCGGGCGTGCCGGATGTGGCACCCGTGCCGCCTGTACCGCCGGCGCCCCCTGCACCGCCGGCGCCACCCGTACCGCCCGTGCCGGACGGCGCGGCGCGCCGCCCCGGGCCTGCCGTGCCGCCGCCGCCGGCCGCGCCCGCGGCCCCCGGTGCCCCGGCCATGCCTGCACCGCCCCCGCCACCGCCGGCCCCGAAGCTGCCGCCCGTCCCGGCCGAGGCGCACGCGGCCTGCGCCGGCAAGCCGGCCGGCAGCGCCCTCACGTGGAACCTGGGGGCAGGCGAAACGATGCGCGGCACCTGCGCCAGCCGCAACGGCAAGCCCGTGTTCGTGCTGCGCGAGTACACGCTGAACGGCTGAACGGCCGGGCGGCCGAGCGGCGCCTCGACTTCGGCGCCGCGATTCGGTATGCTGCCCGCATGTCTTCCACCGATCCGTCCGCCCCCGTCCCGCCCGATCCCGATCCGCGCCCGCTGCCGCCCTACGAGCCGGCGCTGGAAGAATGCTGCGGCAACGGTTGCGAGATTACTCTTGGGTAGCGAATTGACCGATTACAATGATTTTGAACAAGAAGACTAGACTCTGCTAGACTTACTGAACCGGGTACTCAAATAGCCAACTACACCGAGTTCAGTTAAGCCAAGACAGTGGCCTACTTATTCAAGAATCGGGATCTCTCCGCTACCGAGTTTTGCGCAACGCTGCGACAAGTCAGCGCCGCGGAATCCCTAGATCTATCTAAGGTAGAGGCGCATTTTTCCGGAGCCGGCCCAACACCGGTCTGTCCATTCATCCTCTATGAGGACCATACTTTCCCCCGTCTCGCCAACGCCTTCATCCAGAGCCGTTCTGGCGGTAACATCTTTGACACACGGCCCCTCGCCCCATCGTCCCTTTGGGACTATGCGAGGGACTTAGTCTTCTTCCTCAGTCTGTACTCTGATCCGGAAGAACACGAGCTAACGGACTCTGTTTTTTCTCACTATCTGCAGCATCTCGAGTCACTACGCTACGGGCTCAGCCCAAGTACGATTGAGCGACGGGCGTACGTTGCACGACTCTTTCGTCAATTCGTAGTCGACAGTGGTACCGTCGCGACACCTACATTCAAAACCCGCCAAGGTCGAGTTCGCACGCTTATCAATCTGGCGAATACTCGAGTAAGCATCTCGGACCAAAGGCTTGGCACAACGGGACGGCGGCGTCCGCCTACTCTTCTCCATGTGCTTCCCCCTGAAGAACTCCGCCGGTTTTTTGCTGCCTTCCAAGACCGAACTCTGCGCGGTGCCGCCATGACAATCTACAGCACTGGCGCACGTAGAATCGACGTTTGTCAATTGACAGCTGGCGCGACCGTAAGCCTTCGACCAGCTTACTCAGGTGGTCCCTCTTTCCTGCCTGTTATAAGTAAAGGACGCAAGCAACGTCAGCTTGAAATAGAGCACGATTTGGCTAAGGGATTTAAGTCTTTCGGCGTTTCACCTCATCGGCTAAAACGAGCGAAGCTCTATTCATCAAGGCATTCAGGGGGACCGTTCGACAATCACGTCCCTTTGTTCATCAACCGGTATGGTGACCCCTTATCTCCTGATGCGATCACAGACGCGTTTCGTCGCGCTTCTCTAAAATGCGGAATCAAGCGGACTCCACATGAGTTGCGCCACGAGTTCGCAGTCAACTATTTATTGAACTCGTATCGTGGAATCGAGCGCTCAATTTCGCGCAAGGGCTTCGACAGTTGGCTTGGCCAACTGATAGACAGTAATCAAAACATTGTTGTAGTTCGTCTTGCTCGGCTCCTGGGTCATTCGGATCCAGAATTTACGAAGAAAAACTATCTAGTGATGCTTGCAGAAGCCGACCCGATGATCAGGGACGCTTGGTGTGAACATCTCTCTTCCGTCAACCTAAGCGCGCTATGACTGTGTCGCCAAAGACTCGCTTTAACGCGGCGGCCATCAATGAAGCCGCGCCTATCATAGAAGCCCCGTTAATCAGTTGGGATGTGGCGGGCAGTTCCAGTGACGAACTCCCATTTCGCGTGGATCTCAATCAGTTTGCTGAAGGCACACACGCTGGGTCACCGCAATTGGTTAAGCAAGGCGTCGTCAGGCCGTTACCATATAACGGTGCGAGAAAGGGCTATCTAACTGTCGCCGGCCATCCTGAATTAATTCGTTCGCTTGCACCCACGATTCGGACATGGAGCTACAGATCAGCCCCAAGAACAGTGAACGAAAGTCTTTCGCAGCTAAAACATCTATTTAATTTTCTAGAAGCTGCGGATGACATCTTAGGTAATAAGCGGGATGGCGCTGAAAACCGTCGATGGCAGCTCGCGGACATCGACCGAGATGTCTTCCACTACTTTTCCGAATACCTACGACGCCTGTCGCTAAGCAGCAGCAGGATGACGTCGATCTATAACACCTGCCGCTTATTCATCGAGGACGCCACAGGTCACCAGTACTTGCCGCAAAACCCCTTCTCTTCGGAAGGAGACGGGGAAAATTCACCGCAATACACACATGCTCAACTGAAAGCCCTGCTGGACATCGCGAAAACCACCATTCGATCGTTCAAGAAATCCCGCAAAGAGATGCTCCTCGGCGTAGACAACACCAATTTTCGGCGCTTCATCCACAGTAGAGCAGCCGGTTCCCTTCAATTTGACAGCGTATCTGAGGGCTTTCCTGGCCGCCCAGCCCACAAGATCTTTCCTTGTTTAAGGGTCGTTTCTGCGTTTGTCCTCCTGGCCTTGCTTCGAAGTGGTGCAAATCTCCAGCCTGTACTTTCTCTGAAACCAAAGGCTTGGAATCAACCCAACCCCTTCTCGCCCCGACATCGCACAGTCGTTATGTCAAAAAATCGTCGTGGCAGGTCTAATGGACCAATATCAGTTAAGATACCATCATTAATACGTCCTCAGTTCTACCTCTATAAGGCACTTCGCTACTATGAACTTTTAGTGACTCCGCTTCGTTATCAAATTAAAACTCGATTTGATGACCTAAACAGTTCACGCGTACGCCATCAGCGCTACGTGACAAGCCTGCGCGACGATTTCTGGCTGTTCCTTAACCACAACCTTGAACTAACAGCACTTCGAGAAAACAGTGCAATCCGCGGCATCAACTTGATCATTAGCGAAGCGATTGTGCGGTCTCCAGAGCGTTTCGCCTGCTTACTCGATCAAAAAGGAAAGCCTATTAGATTTTCGAGTAAAGCCATTCGCGACGGATGGTTTGAGTTCGTCTTGCGCAATAGTCGCTACAATCTGGTCGCCGGGCAGGTCGCCCTTTCTCACTCCATAGATTCGCCGTCCATCCAAGATTATATTAGACATAGGTGGGCTCGAAAGTTCACTAACGATCAGATTAGAAAATTTCACTCGGCTGCCATTGCTGTCCTTGATGAAGATAAAGTTCAGTTTTCCCCAAGCGCAATTAGGGTTGTACTTCAAGGTGAAAATGTAACAGAATTACAGAGCCGGAATCGGGGACGCTACGGAGCGTACTGCCTAGATCCGGAAGCGCCGCCACCCCACATATATCAGCCGACCGATCCTGGAGGTGTCTGCCCAGCAGCAAGCTGTGACGACTGCCCCTACGCACATTACTTTAGTTCGAGCCTTCCAGATCTTATTGCCGAAATTGAAGCTCTCAGACGGCGGAGCCGAGAACTTCCTCTTTATGTCTGGGAAGGATCTAGCGATTGTGACCGCCTTGCGCGATTAGAAGAGTTACTTGCTCGATTCCCATCGGATACTATTGCTGCTGCGAGAGTTGTTGCCAATGAAATCCACGTTCCGGAAGCCTTTCGATTTTTTATTGGTCACGCAACATGAACCAAGTAAGAGATTTCCCTTCCCCCCCTCAGTCGTGCGTGGACGCTCAAGAGGATGAGCAAGCGAACGCGGCAATAACGTGGCTGATGGTGAAGGGGAAACAGATTGTCATCAGTCGTTATAAAGACGATTCTTGGATTTGGCCAGCGAGTGGATCACTCTCGTCATATGCAGAGGGCAACAGGAGAATCGATTTCGAAAAGGTCTCAAAAGGTTGGCGACCTTTTGTAAAGCGCGCCTTATTTGCGTGCCTGAAGCATCCGCGACCAGGACAACGCGGGCTGTCGTTCCACAGCCTTCGTCATCGCTTTTACCATTTGCGCCGTCTTACCCGACTGGCGGATGATCTAGGACGTTTGCGTTTGGCAGACCTTACCAAATCGCAAATCGAATCCTTTCTGCGAAACCTAACGAAGGACGCGGACCATATAGAAACCGTAGTTGGAAATCTGATCACCATGAGTGAGACGCATCGGATGTTGCGTGATGGATTTGTCGACGACGGGCTTTCGTTTAATGTCGCAGGTATTCGATCATCAAAGAAAATTGCTGAAATACTCTGGAAAGAGGTCCATGGAAAAAATTTCGACTATGAGACGGAAGGGTACCAACCACACAGCGATGTGGACACCGAAGAAATGTTGGGCACAGCCTTCTTCTACGTAAGGAAATTAGCTAAACCACTAATTCGCGCACACCGGGAAATTACAGAAATTTGGCGCCACCATGGCTATGGCCCTGGAAGTTACGGCGGAGACAAAGTTCGTAGAGTGCCCCCCATAGTTCGGGAACTGCTCACCAGCTTATTTCCTGACGAGAATTCGCACTGCGAATACAGATGGCCGCCCAGGGAAAGCAAAGACGTACGAAGCCATCTACGCATCCTGCAAGGCCTTTGCATTACATTGGTTGCGTTCTTTACGCTTGCTCGACGTTCGGAAGTACTCACTTTAAAGGCGAACACATGCCTTACGCAAAACGATGAGGGGGAATTCGTCCTCCACGGCCGAATTTTCAAAGGCGAAGACGACTTAGATGGGCGTCCGGCATCTTGGCCGGTACCGCCTATTGTTGCAGAGGCTTTAACAGTGCTTCACGACATTCGTAACGCACTCGAATTCCGGTTACTCAGCCAAACGGGCCGAGGACTCGGCCACGGCTACCTACTGTGTTCGTTCGCGACGCGTTCAACAGACGGCGATGCCTCCTCCGACTCGCTTGCTGAAGACAGTCTGCCCATGACACCAGGTTCAGTTGGCGGCCTTACGCGTGACCTGAAACGATTTGTTTTTCCTGAAATCGTGGGCTCATGTGCTCTTCACCGTCTCCGCAAGACTGCCGTGCGGCTCGTTGCGTTAACGGTTGAGGGCTCGTCGCTTGTTCTAAAAAACATCCTTCACCACGACAATTCCCGCACAACCATCCACTATATGTTTGCGTCGCCATTGATGCTACAGGAGCTCGCGAGCGTGTGGCCGGAGATTTCGGCCTCAAACCTCCGTGAACTTTACGGTCGCCGTCATGAATTGACCGGACCCGGCGCCGCCAATTTGCTTGACGCTACGGTGCGGACGGCGAGCGCGGTGGCTGCGGCCCAAACCGAGATCGATATCGACGTAACAGAGGATGAGTTCGTATCGTTGGGTGTGGACATGATGGAAAAGGGCCACATGTTACTGACGAGGTTAGGAGTTGGTATCTGGTGCCTTAAACCTGCTCTAGAACGAGGCGCATGCAACGAAGGAACGAACGACTTCATTCCGAATGGTGGACGGTGTAGCGTCCGGTGTCGGTTTCACATTCAAGACAGCAGAAGAACTGTCATAAACATCCGTGACCTTGACAGCATAAACACTGCGCTCACGTCAAGCGCCCTCTCGGGACCTGTTCGTGCCATGTACGAGCGCTATCGTCAAGAGCTACTAACTGTTATTCCCAAAGAGCTACTTCCCCATGCAGAATAAGGAACTGACGGCGTCGGCACAGGCAAAGATACTAAAGACGCAGAGGCGCGTGCTCGAAGCCCTTACATCTCTAACCTCAGACGGCACGCCTCAGAAACTCACCATAAGCGAAGTATGTAGAACAGCTGGCATTAGCCCAGACGCCTTAGGCTTACCCCATCATGAGGAGCTAAAGCGGCGCGTCGAGACGAGCATTGCTGAGCACAACAAGGCGAACTTCGGCAGGACCCGCAGAAAAAAGAATCCTGCGACGGATGTGGCAGTAGCGCGGATAGAGCGGCTTGAGGAAGATTTGGCGACGCTACGCCAACGCTACGACAGCGCTGTACTATCCGTGCGTACACTCGCGTTGTCCCTTCAAGAAGCTCTCGTAACCATTGACGAAATTCGCAGACAAAACACACAACTTACAAGAGAAATTCCATCAATCAGCGCGAGAAAACCGGCGTCTGACACGAGAGACAAATAACCGCATTAGTATCGATAAGCCGGACGTCGAGAGTTGGCCACGACGGGTGACGCCAGTAGTTATTTAGGTATCGCACTCGAGCCGAAGCTGCACTAATGGCGTCGATTGCGGAAGGTATCCCGGTCTTTGAAACGACGCTAAAATTCCTACATATCTTGCCGTTGCCACATTCACTACAGATGGTTAACTTCTACCCAGCGACGTTCGAACCTCACTTTCGCGCTCTTGTGACTGATCCAGAATCTGATTTTGAACTGGACGAAATCGACGATGCGCTCCAGAAGGCAATTTCGGGATCCGAGGACGCCAAGACTTGTGCGTATCTTGCTGTGGAAATCCTCTCCAGCGCAGACCGTCCGTGGTCTTTGGCCTATGCGTTGAACACCGCGGTCTGCGCCAGCTGCATGGCAGGCGATACAGAGCGTGCCCGGCGGTATCTTAAACAACTTGTCGATCTGACGATTGAGTCCGGCACCGAACCTGCTGCCTTATCGGCGGCGGAGAACGTGCGTCGTCTGTTGCCGGGCAATGTCAAGGCAGATCACGTGCCCAATATCCTGTATGAGGTGGTTCGGTTGTACCGGCACCTTGGGAAGGTGGAAAAGGCCATTGAGAACCTGATCGTCGCTGCCTACCTCTTCGCCGACTTCGGCGCATTTCAGCCTGCGTACGGAGCCCTTGTCGACGCAGAGGACCTGGCACGCGACAACAAGCTGCTTGAAGAGTACGCGAAAGTGATAACCGCGCTCTACAGCATAGCCCTCTTAGAGGGTGATCACGCTTACGCTGAAGAGTTGTGGCCAACGTTGAGACAGAAGTACATCGAGCTTGGAGGCCCAGTCCCCAAGGATCTCGCTGCAAATCGCGCGACACTGTTGTTGCGAACTGAAGACTACAGGGCCGCCCGAACGGCTTTTGAGGAAGTGCTTGCAGAAGTCGAACCTGGCGATGAACTCAATGAGTTTCGCTCAAGAATTCTGATCAACCTGTCGGCATGCCTGCGCGAGCTCGGCGAACATGCGCTTTCCGATGCCCGCATGGCCGAAGCGCGCCGACTGTTGGCAACGCTTGAAGACGTCGATCCCGAGCTCCTGCTGGAGATGGAGTTGATCGCTGCGAAAAATTCCGTTGTCAAAGGCGATCTGGTTGACGCTGTTGTGTGTCTCAATCGCGGGGCTAAGAACTTAGACGCAGGGGTTGGGCTAGTTGAGAAGCTCCACTACCGCCGCGGACTCCGTGAACGATACGTCCCGCGAATTGAAAGGCTTCTCGCGAGTCTCGCTAGGACCGGGCGCGCCGCCGATGTCATCCCCGTGGTCGCTACGACGCGAGCAAATCGCGTGTCCGACTGGCTGCACTTCTTGGAGTGGGCTGAAATGCTTGCTGCAAAGCTCCCGGCAGAAGAGAAAGAAGAGCTCGACGCCCTAGTTGATCACCTCGCTCAACACGGATCGCCCCATCTTTTCGGCTATTTGGAGAAGTACGACGACCCGATGTCGGCAGTGCGAATGCCTGATCCATGGCGCGATATTGCAGAGTACGCCGATAAGGCAAGCGCACGTCACGGAATAAGGCGCCCATTCCAGAACGCAAACTCCGAACGCACTGGGGAAATCATCGTCGAGAGGCTGAGCGAGGGATATGCAGTCCTTATAAACATAGTCCTCGCAGACCACAAGATGTTGCTTCTCATCGGTGACCGGTACGTCTTCTGCGACCTGCCACAGGCGGAAACGAGTTCTTATTTCGAGGCACTGCTTCGGCATCGTCACGAACCGGGTCAAGCCAAGGAACTTGGTCTAGCCATCGGCGTGTACCAGGAAGCGTTGCTGCGGTCCCTTGCTCCCGTGCTAGGCGAAATTCAGGCGCAAAGTTGCAAAGGCGTCATCTTCATTCCTGATGGCTGGAACTTGACGCCAATCAACCTAGTAATGGTTGGAGATCCGAAAATCCGAGCGCGAATGGCGGCGGGGAAATTCGAGGTCCGTACCTGCATCGCCCTCTACCCAGCGAAGCGCCAGGCCGCTCCTCCCAAGTCCTGCCTGGGCGTCATCGAAAGCGATTCAGGCCTGCGATACGACGTGGCTGACGTCGAAGAATTCTTCAAAGGAGTTGGTGCCGTTGGAACGCTGCTTGACAATCCGACGTGGAAGGCATTCGCCGAGGCAATGGCATCTACAGAGGCGCTAGTGGTCTCGCATCATGGTGCATCTGTTGGTCTGTTTCGGGACCCGTTCTTCGCCGACATGGCCGGCCCCTATCGAGAGAGCGCCATGGATCTGAAGAGGCTACAAGGGGCGGCGTTTAGATGGCCTCATCGACTCGCGGTTCTAGGCACTTGTCATAGCGGCGGCCTCGTCAATCGCAACTTCCAGAGTCAATTTCGCTCGCACGATCTCATGGGGTTTCCGACCGTGTTTCTGCTCAATGGGCGGTCTGAAGTCTTGGCCGCGTCATGGGCAATCCTCGACCGCTTCAATCTCTTGTTCACCACGCTCTTCGCCCCCGGTCTCGAAAAGGCCCACCCGTCGCTCGCTGCCAGCACTGCACTGGCTCGGCTATTCGAACTCCCCAAGGATGAGTTGCCCAACCTTGTGCATCGGGCATTCCCCGCCGACGTTCCAAAGACTGCAGTCTTGCTGGAGCAGCTCGACAACTTGCGACGGCAGCCATTCTGCTACGGCGCCTACCAGACCTACACCTTGCTATAGGTATCGAATGCTTCGCGCAAAGTGAGCAACGCTAATGTAAATATTCATGGCTTCGCGTCCGAACGGTTCGAAGTCCTCAACGGAGCATTCGTTGGTTCGGTAGCCCAGCGCATTTTTCTCACCTTTATTGCCTATCGTCGGACGGAGTTAAGAGCCCGAATGACTCAAGCTCCGCCTTGATCCTCAAGCAAAGTTGTGTTCGTTCTGCGGGAGTTGAAGGCAAATAGGCGACAGCCAGAAGTGAGAGAGGATGCACACCGATCACTGTTGCAAGTTCCTCGATTTTTGTGATCGTCGGCGCTTTGATACCCCTTTCCAAGCTACTCATGTAGGTGCGGCTCGATACCACTGAGAAATCTTCTTGCGTCAAACCTCGACTCTTCCTAGCTTTTTGTAGCCCTACACCAAATAGCTTGAGTAACCCCATGAGCACCTCCGTACAAAAAGCACGATGTACTCATGGCGCACACTTTAGGACTACAATCTATAGTGTTCATTTTCCTCGACGGGAGGTAGCGATGATAACTACAGATGAGACGCAGGAGATGAGGTCGTATTCGGCACAACCAGGCATACGGACTTGGCGGGTGGCAACACTCAACTTCGTAACTTTACGTATTTATTAACTATGCCTTTAAGGCTAAGCGAAATTGGCTGTACCAAACTTCCATTCTTTGGCAGTACGATGACGTCCTAAATTTTTGCCAAGATTTTAAGAACGACAAATCCCGGAAAATTGTAGACATTTGGTTGCTAGAGCCGTTTCTCGAAGGCGCGGTCCGTACGTGGCGCTGGACTACAGTACTCGAGATTAAAAAATATTTCGAGGAACCCGGCCCTGCCATTCCCGTTTACTTTACCGATGCAGGTCAGGCGGTTGGATTAACGGCTGAGGAATCGCAGCGTGATATGGAAACTATTTATACGCGGCGTAAATAAGCCCTCACGACCAGGTGACCGGACCGCACTGGTGACTATGCGCCGGCGTGCGAGCCGGCAGTAGCCTGATCATTCATCCGCAGACGGGAACGCTTTAGCTTGGCATCGCGGGCAGTACATATATAACGTTCGGCCGTTGCTTAGCTTAAGCGAGCCAGCGCGATATTGCTGGATCGCCCAGGTACCCGTCACGCCGTTTTTGAAGGTGACCTCCCCGCTCGCATAGCAGGGCGACCAGTCGAGCATATGAAAGTAATCGTGTTCAGCGACTTCGGCAGCTTTGCCAATGTACGCGCGGATTTCCTGATAGCTGAGCTTAAAATCTGCGCACTGCTCCACCGGTTCGCCCGCCGCTGGGGACGTCGCGCCGTTGCTCCGGATAGTGACTGTGCTGATCGGCGGAAGATGTGTCTGGCGCATTTTCGGTTCAGTACCTGAACCATCGTCCGTTGCTACGGACGCGCTTGCCGTCACGGCAAAGATGAGTGCGGCGATCACCATAGTGCGCTTTCCGCTTCGGTGGGGTTCTTACGGGAGACGACGGGGTGCCTGAATATCTCGCTCATCGGTATGCCGAATGTCGAGGTGAGCTCAGAAATTAGCCATTGAAGCGATGCGTTTTGCTGAGCATTCACCGTTTCATAGGCTCCCTGCTCAGCCGAGTTCTGACCTCTGCCAGCTACCACAGCACCAACAATCTCGATCCCGACGCTGTCCTCGTTCGAGGGATAACGCTGAGGCACGTGCTTCGCCATTTCCATCCAATGTTCGGCCCTTGGACTGAAGTGTCTCAGCGCCTGCAGCTCGGTCGGGCTACAACGGTGCTCAGCGAGACACCGCGCACGAAGTTTCCCTACACCAGGTCTGACGAAACAACGACGCGGTCTGATAGATCGTTCCGTCCTTGTCGATCAAAAAATGAGCGCCGTTCGCGTTTTGCATCGTGTAGCTACTCAAGCTTGAGGCGCCGGACGCGCCGCCGGTCTGGTGAACGATGATTCCACTGATCCGCTGTAAAGCTCCGTGCTCGATCAGAGGGCGTGGAGTCCGCTGTACACGTGCATTGAGAACGTAGCCTTGACTGTCCAAATGGAGCATCAGGTCACCTCTTCCTATCAGGATCACTTTGAGTGGACAAAGAGGCCGCCGCGGGACCGCAGTCAGGTAGCGGTCTTATTCGCTACCAAGTCCCACCCGCCGGACGTGTTCCCACCGGCGCCGCCGCCGATCTTCTGCTGAGTGTACTTCTCAGTGATCTTGGCGAAGTGCAGCGTGAACTGATCGGTCACTAAGCCAGACCCACCGTAGGATTTTCTATTGCTGGACACCAGCACGCTTTCCAGCGTGACCTCGTAATACTTGAGCGGGCCGGAGCCGTCTGCGCGGAAGAATTCGAGCTTGGCTTTGGGGATCGTCTTGCCCTGGGCCGCCAGTTCCATCAGCTTTGGAGAAGCGAGATCGACCGCCTTCGTAATCCGAAGCGCATCGAAGACAGCGCGCCCGATCGTGTGGCCACCAGCGGTTGACATGGTGCCAGCGATTGGCTGGATGACGCCCCAATCGACGGCCTCGACCTCGATCCATCCCTTGTGCTTGTCGTCGTTCGATTCGCCGTTGACGCCATCGATTTGCAAATAGACATCAGATGCCATGCCTGCTCTCCATGACGGTTGAGATCCTTCATTCTGGCCCTGCATGGGCTAGAGCAAGTTGGCTGGCCGCAAGGGACTGATGGTCGTCAGTGGTCAACCATGCACAGACTCGAGTGCTTGGAGCGGTGTCTTCCGGTGTGCTTGGTCTAGCTCACTAAGCGCCGTTTCCAACCGAGACTTGCAGCCCCCAGCCCACCCATAAATTGATTGACGCCATTAATAAGCCGCATCCAGGAATCCCGTAGGCCAACTCGAAGCCGTTGGTCCCGAACAGTGCAGGCGATATCCAAGTAGCCTCAGACGAATCGCCGACGAGCGAAGAATCAAGGCTACCTGAGGTAGTTAAAGTTCCGCCTAGCTGGAAATCGCACACTGCCACAGTCTAGAGTGCTGACGGTGGGTCTTTTGAGGGCATGTTGAATCTTACGAGAAAACATCTCAGGCATAGACCATAATTAGCATTTCGCAGATCGAGACGAGACTGCCGAGATACTTATTGAAAAGCATTCTTGTCACCGCCTTGTAGCGCTGCGTCTGAAAGTGATAAATTTCTTCGAGCGCCTCATCAATCCCTTTTAGAGTGCCAAGTCCCGCGTTATACAGAGAGGCCTCAGCTTTTAAACGTGCAATTGCGTTCATCACACACCGCACATGGTCGGATCGAGCCGTACATAGATCATCTCGATCGAGCCCATAAGTCCGAATGGATGCCAATCCTTCAAGCGTCTTTGGGGTAATAAAACCGTATTCATTAAAATCAAGATGTTGCGACGGATCGTCGTTACATGGATTCAGAAGCAGCACGCTCTCTAAACCTTCATCGCCCCGCTTGAGTGCTCTTGACGAACCATGTGCCAGCGGAAACCAGTTTCCCTTCCCAGCAAGCTCTCGAGCCGGAACTTCATCGATAGACCGAATTTCCTGAGTCCATTCCCTATTGCAGCCTGGGCATGACGCCAGTAAGTTATCCCAACTGGCACCTAGCCACCAATATCCTGGCTGGCATAATTGAGCTTTGCCACCAGCATCGAGCTCAAGAAAACCCCCTTTCGGCCTGAAATGTTCAATGTCCGCAGGCCCAGCGCAAGCATAATCCGATTCGCAGTAGGCGCAAAAACGGTCAAACATACCTCGGAGAGCAGAAGCAACATCATCGTGCTTGTAAAGCTTGAATTTGAAAGGTTTGGCTGCTGTAAGCGGGTTCAAAAAATGATCTCGAGCCCGCTTATGTTCTTCTCTTCTTTTTCGCGATGATGGCCATAAAATACGTGGTGCCGGTATACGTTGCACGAAAATCATGTACGATCCCTAGTGCTAGCTTGTTCCCCGCTTCGCAGTATGACTGAAAGCTTCTCTTTTAACTGATTAGACAACCTTTCTGCATCGAACTGCACCTCCGGAGCGCTACTCAGATAGCGATCGATTGCTTCAAGCATTAGACGTTCACGGCGCGTATTGCCCAACAAGCGGTTTTGATCCAGTTCTCTCGTGACTTTAGATATCTCTTCGTTACGTTCGACTGACTCGGGCATATCACGGAGCAACGCATAATAACGCTCATACAGTTCCTCGATATGAGGGTCTAACGTAGATGATAGGCCAAAATGCTCCGAGGTCAGAATTTGATCTATACGCATTCGCGAGATAGGTGGCAAATTCTCCACGGCTCTGACAATGCCATGGATATTTCGTCGCAGAACCACAACCTCACCATCTTCCATGCCCTTCAGGCAAAGCGGGTCGTGCGTCGTAATAATGAACTGCATGCGAGGAAATGCTCTGCGAAGAGCGCTTACGATTTTCATTTTCCATTTAGGGTGCAAATGGTTCTCAATTTCATCAAGCAATACAATGCCCTCTGCGATTTCTGGCGCACCCCACAGTTCGAACGAACTCGCCATGATGTCGCACCCAAGCGCAAGGACCGACTGTAACCCGTCACTTAATTTTGTTATACGAATTGCGCGTCCGTACGAACGCAATTCGACCGTCTGAGCTTCAATACTTCTCTTGAAAGAAGCATCTGGCGACAGATTTAGAAGTGTCTTTAACGTTCGCGCAGCGTATTCGAACTGAGCTTTTTCCACGGACAGGAGCCAGCGCTCCGGTCGATTAAGAGCGGTATAGGGATTGAATAGATTGCCGATGCGCTCCCATTTAACGATCGGTGTTCGAATCAGTCCTCGGTCGGCTGTTAGTCGAGTCGAACCATACGCAAGGATTAGAGTGCTCCGAGCCGGGGTACGTGGCACAAATTTTTGGGGCCTTGTCCACCTCAAGCTCGCCACTGGATCGGATACACGCTCGACATCAATCTCTCCAGTTTCCGAATCACTTATGCTTCGAGGTTTAACTCTCAAATGGGAGCGCGTTTTCTGATGCGCCAATGCTAATGCAATTGATTTTAATATCGTCGACTTTCCTACATTGTTCTCACCGATCAGTGCAAGCCAGGGTGCTTTGCTGCTCCGGTCATCACTTAAGTTAATCGACAGATTATCAATCGGGCCAACATTTTGTACGTGAATCGCTTTTACATAAGGTAAGCCGTGCTCTGTCGGAAGACAGGTTAGGCTACGTTGGTCCTCGTTGTAGTCCAACCCACCTTCCTTAATTCTTTTGAGTTCTGCTTGTAACTGCGTAGACCGTAACAGATCGTGAGCCCCTTTTATATATCCGATAAATTCAATCTGATGTGCTTCAGTTCTCCTCCATCTTTCAAGTTTGAAATAGCCCGGATCGGATATCTGATCAGGAGGCCTTTTCTGTAGGCCTTCCCGTCGTGCATACACGAGTTTTTCTCTATTTAAGTCGAGCCTTTCGATTGTTTGTTTGCCACGCCACGTCCGCGCATAGATCAACCCATCACTATCAAAGATTAAGTGTTTTTCCGGTTGGTCGGCGCAGGGATCCAGCAACTGTGGCAGTTCCTCCCTTAAATCAATCGCTTTCCCGTTGAGGGGCGATCGCACGCCATCAATCGGAAAATGCGAGCCCTTTGCTCGAACGCATGCCGAACATGCGAGATAAAGGTTGGACCAATGGTAGGCTAACCACCAATAGTGGTCCGGCAGGTAATCGCGCTGTTCCGTAATTGTATCTACTGGAGGGCGATGCCGATGTATATGGGCATCTATAGGTTCGAGTGAAGTCTCGCAGTATGCACACTTACCGTGAAAAAGCCTTAATAGTGCATCCTTAATTTCCGAGGCCGCAAAATCGAAGCTATCAAAGTCGTGGCGACGCTGTTGCCGCTCCTCAAGAGAAAGACTAAAAAAAGAAGCTGCGTCGTTGTAAAGAAACCGGCGCAACTTTGGCGAAATTGGTGTTTGGACCAGGGAGCGATATACTCGTATCATATTACGGTAGGCCAGCAAAGGGGAAGGAGACAACGCGCGCCCCAAAGAATTTATTAGGACAACGCTCACTGGATGTTACCTTTGCGCTAATACATAGTCAATATTTTCGCCAAGAGAGAATGAACATACACAGAGCTTCACAAATTCGAGATAGTAAGGAGTAGGCATTGGCCTTAAATCAAATGCTTACATCGCAACGTACCCGCCAATTAACAGTGATCCTGTTTTTTCCGTCTCGAAGCAGCTAATCTTTTGCCCCACTGTTGATTTTGTATTGACCGCTGCTTGGTCCGGCAACAGGGGACGAACTGACCAAATCTTCCACGCGCTTTTCAAGAGAGGACCGCATCAAAGCTTGCCGCGCCGATATCGAGCATGGCAGACGCATTTTTCCCGGATGGCAGCTTCGCCTCCGCTAACAAATAGTCACCAACGTCATACCGCTAAGCCTTTTCAACCGCACCGAACGGCAATTTTTGCTAAAGCGGGTCCTTCCGAAGGTCCTTAATCGCTTTCTGCACTTGACGCTTCCATGGATCCGGAATCGAGTCCGCCTCCCGCTCGATCGAGGAGATCGCCCCTGATCCGCTGTCGTGCTTCGCGATGCTCCTGATAATGCGATCAACGTCTCCAGAGCGCGCTGCCGCCAGCGCGATGTCCCTGGGCCGCCAGTTCGAGTTTAGGAGCGCCCGTGCCAGCGCGCGCCGCGCGACCTTACAGCGGTCCCAATCCACGATCCTGTGAAGGCTCCGCCTCGACAGCATCGACGCCAGCTACGCCGGTCTCTTCGATTGCGGCCGCCGCGACGTGACGATGCTCACTTTCCGCCAACTGGCCACCCATCGCTGTCAGCGGCTCCTCGACGAGTTCTCCCGCTGCCGCTATTTCCTCATGATCTGATCGCTTCGGTCCCTTGCGGAAGTTGGGCGACCCGAGAACCTGGCGCTCTTCCTTCCCATCCATGAACTCGTCGTCCCGACGGAACCGGGCAAAACTACTATCCCAAGTCCGCGGATTTACAGATACCGCGAGAGCATCGTTGTTCTCGTCCCACTCGAATGCGAGTATGTTGTACTTGTATGTGTACTTATCGTCGATCCAGTCCGGCGCGGTGGCGCCGGCGGCAAGCATCATCAGCTGGCAGCGGTCTTCGACATCTACAATTTCGAGTTTGGGGAAATGCTCATGCCCTGAAATAAAGACGCGTGCGCGTCCGCGGAGGTACCCGCGCGCCTTTTCCGGGTCTTGGAACCAGCCGAGCGGATGGTGCGACAACACGATATTCTCCACCCCATCCTCGATGGGCAGCAGGCGTTGGCGCTTGCCTAGGATCAGCTTGCCTTGCTCCTTCTTGCCGGAACAAATGAGGGCGGAGTTGAGCCGCACAAACCGGATTGCTCGTCCCGGAGCCAGATCTAGTGTCGCGCTCATCGAGATGCCGCCATTGAGGTTCAGCTCGCAGCGATAGTCGAGCGCGAAGCCCTTATACGCGTCGAATCGCTCGTACAGGACCTTGCAGTCATCCTCGTTGTCGAGGTGCTTATCGAGCCACTCGTCGCCTCCTTCTCTGATTGAGAAAAGAACGCTGTCGATCGTGTTCGTGATCTTGGCTCGATCAATGTCGTAATTTCCTGGGACCAACTGAACATCAGTGCGTTCGCAGCCGATAGCATCCGTTAGCTCGGCCAGCCACGCCGCTGCCAAAGCGTATTCCTCTTCTTGTGCAGAGTAGGCGATGTCGCCCGTCACGATAACACCGCGCACCTTGCCGCCGAGCTTGCCGACTTCTTCACACGCATCCTCGATCAGGCGCTTATTAGCGTCCGCGTTCTCAGCATCGGTACCGCCATCCTTTTCCTAGCCAAAGTGGATATCGGACAGGTGTACAAATACCGCCTTCAAGTTGTCTCCCCTGGCGAGCCAAATTGTCCCATTCTACTCCGAGAAACGGAACAATTGTGCCGAGTGGATAATGCCAATGGACAATTGAATAACTCACGCTCGACAAATTGAAGTCTGCCGGCGAGCTCGCTAATCCGCCGACGTTAGCGACCCGAGTGGCACGCGCGATGAGTTTCTACTCAGGGCTGTGGCGAAAAATCCACCGCGTATGGCCAAAAGGCTGACCGAGGGAAATACGAATTCGATTCAGACGCCCGACTGAACGAGCTCTACGATTCCCTGGTGAGCCTCGGTTCCTGTACAGTTACCTCGTCAGTCATGCTCGACGGCTATGTCCCCAAGAGTTTTTCGAGAAAATAGCCTCTTACAACCCTTGGTTTCCGCTATCAATGCCTGCTTCGTGGCGATCAACTGATTTCTTCGACAGAGATCGCCAACCTCTGTTCGTTGCCTTCCGGTCATTCGCTAGCGACTAAGTTCCGCTTGATCAATGGCCAATATCATTGCGGTTACTACGTGAGCCCATCCATGTCTGAAGATATCAAGAACACTGCGATCACTGCAGCTGGCTACATCTACCAAAACAGGCAAGGCCTCAGGGTCCTCTGCGACTGGCTAGACGCCCCGGCTCGCTACGTCCGAGTGAAGTTTGAATGCGACGATGAGGCCGTCGCACCGATGGGGCTGGATGACATCGTTGTCGAGCGTGCTGACAGTATGATCGACCTTCAGCAAGTCAAATTCACGCCGAACCCGGATGCGCATCCGCTCTGCTGGGACTGGATGCTCGAGAAGTCCGGTAAGACAGAGCGATCGAGGTCGATGCTGCGCAAGTGGTTCGATGCCTTCAAGGCGTTGGATCCGGCGCGTACTGGCGTGCTCTCCTTGAGGACCAACCGCCGGCCCGATGCCGATATCGAAGCTTGCCTAGACGGCGACAAGATCTCTATGGCAAAGATCCCCGAGCCCAGGCGTTCTGAGGTCGTCGCTGAGCTTGGTGACGAGCAAAACTGTGAGGCGTTCTTCAGCCAGCTGCAGATTCTCCACAGCGACAAGGGGTTCGACACGCTGGAGCAAGAGGTCGATGCGCGACTCCGCAAGCACGGTACCCTTGAGGGCATTGCCACCCTCAAGAACATCGCGTTGAACTGGGCGACGCGGAAGAACTCCCCGCCCCCGGATGGTTGGATCACATTGGAGCAAGTACGTACTATCTTGCTTTCAACGCCGCCGGCGCCCTTGCCTGAGGATTTCGTTGTTCCCTTGGGCTACGAGGTGCCCGACGAGACGTTTCATCAGGAGTTCCTTCGGGACACCATCGCCGCTGCTGGGGAAGCGGTTGTGCTTACAGGGCCGCCTGGCCGTGGGAAGAGTACTTACCTGAGCGCACTGTGCGACAATCTCGCTGAACAGAATATCCCCACAGTCCGCCACCACTACTTCCTATCGACGACAGAGCGAGGGCGCGACCGAGTACACAGCTACGCGGTCGAACAATCTATCGCAGCGCAGGTCGAGCGGTTTCATCCCGATGTCCAGGCGCCAGCAGGCAACCTGCGCACACTCCTCGAGGCGTGTGCTTCCCACTACAAGAAGCTGGGCAAGCCGTTCGTCCTGGTCCTGGACGGCCTAGATCATGTCTGGCGCATCAATGCTGCGGACAAGCGGCCACTAGACGACGTGTTCTCTCAGGTGATCCCGTGCCCGGACAACATGGTTCTACTCGTAGGCACTCAACCTGTCGACGACGTCCAGTTGCCAACGGATCTGCTTGCCGTCGCGCCCAAGGCCGAGTGGCGCACGTTGCCAGCGATGTCCGAGAACGCAGTCCTGTCCTACCTGCGCAAGGCGGTTCAGGAGGGCAGACTTACCATTGGCTTCGAGGAAATGGATCAGGCGGAAAGGCAGCTGCAGGAAGCTGCAACCGCCATTCGCACAAGGACCAACGGTCATCCTCTGCACGTCATTTATGCCACCGCAGAGCTCGAACATGCCCATCTCAATCTGTCGAAGTGGGATGTCGAGCGGCTGAAGGGAGACTTGAGCAAGGACGCAAAGTTCTACTACGCATCGCTTTGGGAAGGCCTTTCTCCAAGCCTCAAGGACACGTTAAGGCTCGTCTGTTCCCTCCCGTTTTTCTGGCCCAGAGCAGCATTCGGAGAAATCGCCGCGAAAATCGGCACTGCGCAGCCGGACGTCGCGAAAGTCGAGCATCTGCTTCACTCTTCGGCGGCGGGCCTGAAGGTCTTCCACGAGAGCTTGGCGGTTTTCGTGCGTGCGACCGCGGGTTACTCCGACCGTATCAACGAGTTGATGCCTGCAGTGGCGAGCTGGTTGGAGAGCTCTGCGCCGACCTCACTACGCGTGAACTGGCTCTGGACGGTCCAGGCAAGGTTGGGTAACCCCAAGAACCTAATCGCCGGCCTCACTCGCGACTGGATCATGCTCCGCCTGGAGGAGGGATATCCAGAGTCGCTCTTCGACACGCTGCTTTCCGATGCGCTGGTCGCGGCACTGGACACTAACCAGTTCGCCGACGCCTATCGACTCGAGCACCTCAGAGCGCGGATGGTAGGTGGGAGCCAGTTCCAGATGCAGGACGACGACATGGCAAGGCTGATCTCGTTCACGTTGACCCTTGCGCCGGATGAGAGCGTCCTGCGAGAGGCTGTGGCCTCCAGGCATGAGGCCGACATCCTACGGGTTGCCGCGCTCGGACTGGCCTTACGTGCTCGAGGCGACACGCTTTTGGCCAAAACATGCGGTGAAGAGGCGTTTCGGCGGTTCAGAGGACTGAGCCGTTTCTCCAGCAGGTATGCGTCGACCGCCGGCTTTGATGAATTCAAGTTTTTGGTCGACACATTTGCGCGGCTCGGTGCCATCGGCGCGACCTCGACATCACTGACCAGCCTGGTTTCCGACAATGAGCCCGTGGTGTGGCTCCCACGAGTCCACATGCTAATTGAAGAAGGCAATCTGGATGACTTGATGGCGGCCGCTGCTTCACTCGCCCCCGGTGAAAAGAAGAACGTCATCAGTGATGCTTGCGTCCGCGCGGCGGCAACCGCTGGGGTAAGCATCGTCGAGCGCGATGACTTCAGCGAGCTTGCCCGGACGCCCCTCGTTGCTGCTGTAGAGGCGGCGCGTACACGGATCTCTAAGCCGTTAAACAAGCCTATCCCTATCGAGTGGCTCAAGGGTGACTACTACGAGCGCAAAGAAGATTTGGCAACGCTCGCACACCATTGGTTCTTTAGTGCCGTTCATCTAAGCCTGTGCATAGCGGCAGAGGGCCAGACCGCTTTCGAGTTTGCGCGCGCGCCTACTTACGAACGCAGGGAGAATATCACCGACTTTCTCAATGCGCTCTCCGCGGCCGCAGCGCAGGTTGCGCATCATTGGTGGCGGGGGGAGTTCGTGGACTTCCATGAGCTGTTTGAACTGCTCAAAGCGGTGGAGTTTAGGCGTTTCAGGCAGGACCATGACGCGAGCTCCGCAGCTCAGGACTTTCGGAGCGCTTTGCATCGCATTGCCTGTGACATTCGACTGGGCAGCATCTTGTTGGACCACTTCGACGAGGTGACACTGACCGAAGAAACCATGGAGGCGGCCGGACAGTGCGCCTGGTTTGACAGCTCGTCCTTCCGCACCCAGTACGCGCTCGGATTACTGACGAGGATGAGCGACAAAGCGGCAGCGGCATTCGTCCAATCCCAGCGTGTCTTGCTCGATGCAGAGATTCGCCAGGAGACCAGCGTACATCTTCAGACGCCACTCCAGCTCTGTGCCATCGCGCTAACCCATGGGTTGAGCAAGAACGCTCGCGAGCTATGCAAGCAGACGTGGGAGCTGACAACCGGCTATGTGCACCGTAAGGACCGTACGCTGAACAACACGATCGGCGCCATCGGCTACCTGGTCGATGATGCGCCAGATGACGCTCGTCGGTTACTCGGCCTGCTCGCGCCGCAGATCCACTACATCTTGGATTACACCGACGGGAAGGAGACTCGACATGTTCTGGCGGCCGCCGATCGGTTGCTTGCGAAGTTGAAGCCATCAGCATTGGTCGTCAAGTACGAGGAGCACACACACGCGGGAGACTGGTCGCATGCGGAAGACAGTCTTCGCGCATACGTGGAGCAAGGCATCAGAGATGGTTGGCCCCAGGATGCGTTGATGCGAACCGGCCTTCATCCTGAGATTCAGGATGTGCTGCAGCGACTCGCACAGGCCGGCAGCTCAAGCGCAGCGGAGCGGCTTCGCGTTCTGCGAGAGCATGCTGGATGGGAGGTAGGCGTGCTGCAGCGCTCAGATTCCCACGGCAGCGATAGCGATAGCGATAGCATACCCTACACAGGCGATGTTACGACCTTTGCACCCGAGCAGCTCGACGATCTGCTCGACAGCCTATCTGCCAGCTACAACGAGAAGACAAGGCTTCTTCGTGTCTGGTATCAACACTGGGACCAAGTCGGTCAGGGGAGGCGACTGCTCGCGGCGCTCGACGGCTTGTTACTGTCCGAGGCTGGCTGGCGCAAGGGTGTCCTGGTGGTGGCTGACCTTGCCTTTCAGACGAGACGCAAGCAGAGTGGCGCGAATGCGGCATGGAAGTACCTGGTGCAGGCGCACATCCGTAACGGTGCCTGGAGTGGGTTTGCAGAGAAAGAAGAGGAGACCTGTGCCAGGCTCGACTTGGTTGTCCAGTACTATCCACGGCGTTGCGACGAGTTCGTGGCTGCGACAACCTACGGTATGTTCGGCGACCCCGAACCGCCACGTGTGGCGCCCTCGGAAGTGATGGTCTATTTTTATGCGCGACAAAAGCGGATCGCGGAGGCCGTGAAGTTTGCAGAGACGATGGTCAACTGCGTTATTGAGGACACGCGCACCCTACCTCTAGAGCGCCCGCGCTGGGAGTCAGAATTGGTCGCCCAAGGGGGCGGAGGCTTGATGGACGAGCTTCGTATCCTCATTGCTCGGCTTGGTTGGCCGTCGACGTCTGCAAGGTGGTGGACCATGCAGGAGCTAGCGGCTCGGCTGGGTGAGCCAGGGTCGATAGCCGAAACCGAGTCTGCGCTGCTCCAGCTGCTGAATTCGCGCAAGCTTGAGGCCGAAGTGGTCGAGGTCCTGTGCATTTTCTGGATGGCGGCACAAGCGCATGGCTACTCGCCTACTCCCAAGCTAGCTGAGAGCATCCCGAGGTCATCCGTCCTCTCAGACTTGTTGCTAGAAAGCGTTGGCCTATTGGCTGGAGGCGACGACGAAAGACTAGAGGAAGTGCCCCGGGAGTTCGAGATCCCTCAAGACTTTAACGGCGTGCAGGGCTCAGATCTGCCGCGGATCTACCGGACTTCCATGGGCGAGCTCGAGCGTCATACTGGGCTCCCGTTCGTCCGGCAAATGGCATTTGAGTGGACGATAAACCGAGCCGCCTACCCGGACGCGCCGTTCCAAGGAGATCCCTGGCACTTCTTACGCCCTCTGGGCGATGGTTTTGTCGGACAGCTCTCTTCACGGACTGCCCTTCGCGCCATCTCCGCCTACCTTCGCACGCTTGCGGTAGCTGAGGAGTTCTGGGCTATGCCGCTGCACCGGGCAGAGGCGGAGGCACTTTTGGCCTTGCCTGTCCATCCAACCTTGGCCTTGCTCAGGCCTCAACGTCCAGCCTGGTCCCCGGAGAACACGGACTTCGACGGCGATACCGAGGCGATCGAGGCCTCCGTAAGAGCTTTGATTGCCCGCGTGGAGGCAGCGCGGCCGGGTGATGAACTGATAGCGTTCAGCTCGCCTATCGTGATGTCGATGGAGCGATGTGTGGAAGTTTCGATTGTTCGGTGGTCCCAAGCGGCAGGCAGCAAGATCGCTGACGCGGACTTACCTGCGCATTTGGAGGCTACTTGGTCCCACAGTCGAATGCTTCGAAGTGTAGCTCCCGAGCCGCTGAGTACGACAACCCTTTTGGTTCCCCCTCGACTGGACCGATTAATGGAGGATGAATGCAAAGCTTGGCCGCTTGCCGCACCGCTTGGTTTGGACCGCTTGGGCTATCTTCAGCACGACTTGTATCCTGAGCGACTGTTTCTTCCAACGCTACCTGGTTCTGACGAGGCCAAGATCACCCCTCATGGCGCACAACTGGAAGTTAAAGTGCACGAGCAAGTCGTCGCGGACTTTTGTTACTGGAATGCGGGTTGGGGTGTTGTGCGTCCGATGCAGTTTGGCGGGAACTGCGGTATGGGTCTTATTTCGCGAGGCACTGCCTACCGCGAAGTGCCTGTCTCAGCGACTGGACCTATCCGCCATTTCTATCGCTGGCAGGTGCGAACACTACACAGAAGCAGCACGTTTGACACGTTCAGCCAAAAATTGGCTGGGGGTGTCATGTTTGTCTAGCTAGCTTGCTCAGATTAGTTAATACCGACTAATCTAGCGCACGCAGCCTTGCCAGTCTTACACGGCCTGAAGTCTGGGCCAATGATTGCGTTTGTTGTCAGCGTCCGTTCTGCGCGAGCAACCGAAGAACAACCACAGCCCGAAGTGAATCGTCGACCGAGCTGTGCCGGCGACCGCTTTTAGCGGATAGCGAACTAACACGGCCGCCCGCTTCGGGACCCAGAGCAGACTGTCACTATTCGCCCGAGTATAAAAAGGCGATACGTCCAATCGTTCGACCTTAAGTGTCTGTGACAACGTTTCAGGCAGTGTCAACAAACAGCGAGTCGCAATGTCTGATACGGTTACAGAGTCAGCCTAGCGCCTGTCAGCTCCTGGATCTGTAGCTGCCTGCCGTCTTCCGTTGCCCATATGTGTTTTCGACCATGACTGAGGAGAGCGTTATAGTAGAAAACGTGACTCTTGGCATTGTTCGTAGCTGCCTCTGTAACGACGTAGAGAACATAGTCTTTTCGATGTTCGAGTGACTGCATCTTCACGTACTCGTTAGGAGTAAGCTCAACGCAAAGGTTACTGCCTGCAAGTCCTTTTACTTCGACTTTTAACGTTTCATTATCGCGCGTTACCGTTAGATCTCATCCGACCCCATCAAGTTCCACGCTTTGAACCACCCATGAGCCCCCCTTACGGATTCATAAAAGGCGCACGCGTGACGCACTGCTGCAACCTCGATCATTTTGCGTTTCTCAGGGTCCGACTGACGAGCGGAACCGGTCCTAGTAGTACGTTTTTTCGGCTTAGACGTGGAGCCCCAACTGTATATATACCGGCGAACAGCCCTCCTAAACTCGTCCGTGCCGCCATACCATAGTGGACTCTATCCTAGATTCCCAGGCACTTTCGCTGTCGGAATACGAAATGTCCTTTGGACAGTTGGTAACAGCGTTGCATTTAGCTCATTCGCAACAATTTGGTAGTTCACCTCCACTCCCGGTGCTCTACGGAGAGTTAAGCTACCAGCGACTCTATAAACAGTCGCATTCCGGTGCCAGCCGACTATTCTGGCTTCCTTACTCCTCGGTTCACGGGCAATGAATATAAAAGTCACGCCGTCTAACGATTCGTCTCTGGCATCCGCACCTAACTTATTTAGATTGATTTTGTTCGAACGTGCTGGAACATAGCCATAAACTTTTCCTCGGGAGGGCTTAAAATTCCATGCCTCGTGTCCCCACTTATGCCCTTTGAGCCAACCGTGGCTGCCTAGTGTTGGATCATCCTCAAACTCACCTTCATACCGATTCATCCAGCCGACGTTAGCGAAGAGCAGCGGTTCTGACACGATTTCTCCTCCACGAGTTTAGTAATATTTTTCTTAGAACTAGAGACGCATTAAATTTACTTTAGTGCAGCTTTTATAGCGTCCACTGCGACCGGTATACAAATCTTTTGTGCGACATCCAATGCCCATTGACCAGCGCGTTTTAAATGTAATTGGACTCCTGCTTCGTCGCCCTTCCTGGCAGCATCCTCTGCGGAAGCCACCGCTCCCAGCGAGATATCCTCTTCAGCGCTCTTGGCTTTGTCACGCAGGTTTGTCCGAAGTATCGCTAGACTATCGGCCAAATCATTTAGCGACACCCTTGTGTCAGCGACCTGCTGTAGGTTAATAGTATCAACTTTTGCATTCGGCCCAACCACTCCTGCTTGGGTTGTAACATATTTATCGCCCATGATAAGTTCTCCGGTAAATGAACTAGACTGCGCGTCTCGGCTTGCGTTGGCCAACAGATATTCGGAATATGTAGCATCGAGCTTCCGTCCTTGATGCGACGCTCTGAAACAACCTGCGGTATCTAAGATGTCGCGAATTGACTGCTCAACATCCTCCATCGTCAGCCAAGTAGACCGCGTCGGTCTATCGATAGCATTCAAAATTTCGTCAAGGTCAATTATCGACGGATGTATAAAATCGGTAAACAAATTTAAGATCGGCGCAGGATCGACACCTGTAACCGCTGAAAATAAGACAACGTTAATTTTTAGATGATATCGATGAACGAACTCCACAAACTTTAACGTGGCGAAGCGGGGCAAAGTCAATGGAATGAATAGGGGATTATGTCCAGACTGCACATATTCGATTAAGTCTTCTATTCCAGCTATATCATCAGATGAGGCAATCGAGCAATCTGCCAAGCGCTTATCAAAAAGCTTTGCCATAGCTAAGGATTCGATTCGCTCGCTGCGAACGATGAAAAGTGCGGCCATTATCGATACCTTTTGCGCGTGATTAAATTGTGTTGCCGCAATGTTTATGCTGCTAACTTATCAATAACTTCCGAGCATGATTTTAAGATCGGCGTGATCTGTTATTATCGAAATTTCAGCCATCTTTGCGAGTGCCAAGGTGGCCAACGCAGCCTCTTCGTAGATGGAGCCTATTTCACTGAGCTATTCTTGATTGATGTTTGTTGTGGCTGCGTACGGATACCAACTTATCTAACAAACGTACTCAGGTCAAGTCAGGACCTGATAAATCAGAATGAGGCACGGGCTCCAGTCCTGTTTCTGAATCACCCTGCGATACTCGCGTCAAGACCGCAGGAACATTTTTCAACATGCTTTTTGACGGAACTAATTTTACTCATCTATATTTAACCTCTTAGAAAGAGCAGGCTTGAAGTATTTATCGTAAATTGCTTGATTGTTAAATTCATCCGGCATTCGCCCAAGAAGCCGAGCTGGTGACGTAATCGGCTGAATTAGATCGTTATTAGACGAATAAAACGACAAATGAGTAATCGCCCTCTTCAGGACTTCAGAGTTACCTGAAGAGGTAATCAAAGCAGAGTGAGGAGCCACAGAACGCGAAAAGGAAAATACATGAAAGAAAAAAAGATCCTCTCGAAGGGTAATCTGATAGAACCCATCAGCACTCGTCGACTCGATCAAATCGACCTTAATGGTATTCGTTTCATCTCTCGTAGGTATGTTTTTTCTCATTTTTACGAGGAGAACAGAGTCACCGCCCATTTGCGCTTTTCCGCCATTTACTGAAAGCGAAATGTTGTTTTTAACTAGTATTTTCCTTACATCGCTCGCATTACCTTCTAAAGCATCTTGGGACATGGAATTCGCTAAGTCAACATCTCCTGAGCCAACAGTAGCATCCACAACGATGGGAAGCGTACTATTTCCGAAACACAGGTTCTCCATAGCCCCATACCAAGGCTTATCATAAGGCAGAAGTAGCGAATCATTGACAACTATAACGTATTTTGCGTTATCAATTGCGAAATTTCGCTTATGCCTAGTCAAACCCTTTAGCTTTCCGTCTATAGCGGACGTCACGGATAACAAGCGCTCCTTAAATACAAGATCTCTTTCCTTCGCATTCCAGATAGGCTTATTTATCAGATCTCTGATAGCTTTCTTAGGTGTCGGGGTCACCACCTCAAAACAAAAAGACTCTCCACCTTTTTTTGCAAAAAAGTCAGGCCCGGCATCGCCACTCTGAAAATCGCTGAATCCCATATCCCTAAGACGCGCAAAAAAAAGCATCTCGGCGATTCTCTGATCATAGACGCCGTCGTCAGCTGACATAATCTGCAAATTAAATTGCGTGTCCTTCAAATATGAAAACGCGAAGAAAATATTTTCTAACGTTTTTATCATCGCGTCAATTATTAAATTCATGCGCTCGGCTGCCTCCGGCGAATATTTAATAAAAAAATCAAATCGTCCCAACAAGGTCGCGCGCCACTTTTCTCGCAAAAACGCTACGCACTCGGCATTGGTTTTGTTTTTTCTCGTCATCGGGACACCACTCATCAATAAAATTAAATCTCTATATTCCAATCGCCGTTTATGCGAGCGCTTGCGATAACGACAAGATATATTAGATATTTACATCCGCATTGCCGAAACCAAAATTAGTGGCCGCAATTTAGTTGGCAGCTTTTCAGACTGAGGGCCAACTAGCAGAACTAGTGTGCGCAAGAGGACCGACTCAAGCCCCGTTTGCTTACGTCCGTTGGGATAAGCGCCCCAGAATAAAGTCAAAGTTAGTTTCAAAATTCGACCGACCACCTAAAGCTGGTTTCGAACCGCCGAAATATCTCAGTGTATGAGTCTGCTGCCCTCGGAACAAGTAAATGATCTGTTGGCGGTTGCATACACAGTTTACTTCTATCAACAAGTCTTACTTCACCTGAGATACAGTTCGTTCGCATCGACACAGGCCAAATCGGCTTTTGCGTAATCAAGGCTCTCAGGAAAGACCGGATATTTGAGGCGTTCCGCAGCAAATCGGCTTTTTGACCCCGCAGTAAGCCGCGACTGCGTGTTCGACGTCTACCAGATGCTGCGCCGGCACTACGAGCAGGCGCTGGCGGCATGGGAGGCGCGGCATCCGGACCAGGCCGGGAACGCACCGCCGGCCTGACCGTATCCTAGTCGGGCTGCAATCCTTCCCGCGCCGCGATCAGCGCACCCCACGCCGGCACGGCCGCGCGCCAGAACGCATCCACTGAATCGGCCGGCACCAGGTCGAGCCCGAGAAACCCGGCCGCCTGGCGCAGCGCGGCCACGGCGCCCGCCGTATCGTCCGGGCGCACGGCCAGCGCGCCCGTCTGCTTGGACAGCTTTTCCCCGTTCTCGTTGCGCACGACCGGCACGTGCAGGTAGCGCGGCGTCGGCACGCCCAGCAGCCGCTGCAGGAAGATCTGGCGCGGCGTCGAATCGAGCAGGTCGGCGCCGCGCACGACGTCCGTTACGCCCTGGTCGGCATCGTCCACGACGACGGCCAGCTGGTAGGCCCAGTAGCCGTCCGCGCGCTTGAGCACGATGTCGCCCGACTCGCTCGCCAGGCGCTGGCTGACGACGCCCGCAAAGCGGTCGCGAAAGGTGATCACGTCGTCGCCCGCCTCGGGCACGCGCAGGCGCAGGCTGCGCGGGCTGCGGCCCGGCGCCAGGCCGTGGCGGCACGTGCCGGGATAGATGGCGGCGCCGTCGGGCGCAAAGCCGAGGCGCGAATCGGCGATCTCGCGGCGGTTGCAGCCGCACGGGTAGACATGGCCGGCGAGGCGCTCGTACGCGGCCTGGTACAGGTACTTGCGGCGGCTCTGCCAGACGACCTCGCGGTCCGACGTCATGCCCAGGCGCGCCAGCAGGTCGAGGATGTCCTCGGCGGCGCCGGGCACGCTGCGGCCTTCGTCGATGTCTTCGATGCGGATCAGCCACGTGCCCTGGTGGGCGCGCGCGTCGAGGTAGCTGGCCAGCGCGGCCACGAGCGACCCGGCGTGCAGCGGGCCCGTGGGCGACGGGGCGAAGCGGCCGACATAGCCGCCGGAAACGGAGATACTCATCGTGATGCTGCGAAAGGCGAAGGCGCCACCTTAGCATATCGGGCGGCGGCGCCGATGCTATCATGGCGCCATGTGCGTCAACTACCGCCCTCCCCTCCCCGAGCAGCTCGACATGGTGCTCGGCACGCTCGTCGACCTCTACCGCGACTGGGACTGGCCGACCGAGACGTGGAAAGACTACACGGCCCCGATCGTGCGCGCCGGCGCGCGCGGCGAGCGCACGCTGCAGCTGGCCAGCTACGGCATGGTCCCGCGCCGCCACATCCCGGCCGGCGTGAAGCCGTTCGACACGATGAACGCGCGCGCCGAATCGCTGGGCGAAAAGCGCTCGTTCGCCCCGGCCTGGCGCCGCGCCCAGCTGTGCGCCGTGCCGATGACCTGCTTCTACGAACCCAATTACGAAAGCGGCCGCGCCGAGCGCTTCGGCATCGGCATGCAGGACGACAGCCTGTTCTTCGTGGCCGGCCTGTGGCGCGAGTGGTCCGAGGCCGACGGCTCGGTCGCCGCGTCGTTCACGCAGATCACGATCAACGCCGACGAGCACCCGCTGATGCGGCGCTTCCACAAGCCGGACGACGAAAAGCGCGCGCTGGTCGTGCTGCCCCCTGGCGACGTCGACGCCTGGCTGGGCTGCCGCGACCCGGAGCTGGCGCGCAGCTTCCTGCG
>Ga0308166_1001076_pt1 | contig 30876 bp, 27 predicted proteins | sample PhyCR2_2_FD_202137 | JGI IMG/M metagenome (GOLD analysis project Ga0308166, IMG submission 202137) | Phyllosphere microbial communities from UC Gill Tract Community Farm, Albany, California, United States - DLSLCC.R2 | ecosystem: Host-associated > Plants > Phyllosphere > Unclassified | place... | reverse complement strand
ATATCTAATCAAATTTGTCAGCACTGAAACTCAACTACTTGGTAACTGTTTAATGAACTCTAGCTTGTCGTTATTACACCCGTATCCATTTGAAAAGTTAAACCAACTTTTTAAGGATACTACTCCTGCTAACCTTCCCTTGATTCCTCTATCAATTGGCGAACCCAAGCATCCAGCACCAGAGTTTGTTAAACAGGCTATTATTGATAACTTTAACCATTTATCAACTTATCCAAACAGCAAAGGCTTACCAGAGCTTCGCCAAAGCATTTCAGATTGGTTAACTAAGCGCTTTAAACTTAACAGCATTAGTGCTGAAAACCACATCTTGCCCGTCTCTGGTACACGTGAAGGCATTTTCTCTTTTGTACAGGCATTAATTAATCGTGAAGATGCACCTTATGTGGTGATGCCGAACCCATTTTATCAAATTTATGAAGGTGCTGCTTTACTTGCAGGTGCAAAGCCATACTTCATTAATTGCACAGAAGACAATGGCTATTTAGGCGACTTTGATGCTTTACCAGCCGAAGTTTGGGAAAAGACAGCCCTTCTTTTTGTATGTACACCGGGTAACCCAACAGGTACTGTGCTTTCTAAAGAACAATTTAAAAAGTTAATTGCCTTATCTGATCAATATAATTTCGTTATTGCTTCTGATGAATGCTATTCAGAGCTTTGGTTTGACCAAGCACCTACTGGTCTATTAGAAGTTTGTGCAGAGCTTGGACGTGATGACTACAAAAACTGTATCGTATTTCATTCACTTTCAAAGCGTTCAAACTTACCGGGTTTGCGCTCAGGTTTTGTAGCGGGTGATGCCGATCTGTTAAAGCCATATTTGCAATACCGCACCTATCACGGCGCTGCAATGCCAGTACAACACCAGCTTGCTTCAATCGCAGCGTGGAACGATGAAAACCATGTTGAAGAAAACCGTAAGCAATATCGTGCAAAGTTTGATTTATTCCAATCTGAGCTAGGTCATCTCCTCCCATTACAAAAACCTGATGCCGGTTTTTATTACTGGTTAAAAGTCGATAATGATGAAACTTTTGCCAAGATGCTGATGGAAAAAGCACACATTAAAGTTTTACCGGGTCGTTATCTATCTCGTGATACCGAACAAGGTAACCCTGGTGCCAATCATGTGCGTATGGCTTTAGTAGCAGATTTGGCACAATGTGAAGAAGTTGTTAAACGTTTAAAAGCGATTCTTTAAACCCAGCAAAATTGCATAGCCTTTAGTTTTATTTAGAAGGCTATGCGATCTGCTTTAACTATAGGCAACCAATAACACTGCGAAAAAAACGAAAGCCAGACTGGAGCAATAATATATTCCTCTAGCAGAGCGTTTAATCTGTGCTAATACCCGCTCTTGACGCAATAAACGAACTAATAATAAATTCCACCCGAAAACCACTCCTGTCATCCATATACTCATTAGTAATTTTTGAAATAAGCTAAATTCCTGTTGAATAAGTAGCATTAAACTACTATAAAACATAATATTTTTAGGATTAAGAAGACTGGATTGCAAACCCAGAGCCAAGCTTTTAGCTTTACTCTTATAATTAGACTCTTGTTCAAACAAACTATTTTCAGCAACAGTAATATTTAAGTTTGTTCCTTGAGTGGCTCTAAAACAGAGAAAACTCAAATAAGCTAAATATCCAGCCCCCATCCATTTAAGTACTAAAAGAATCATTGTACTTAAATTGCCAAGCACCATAAGTCCAAATATACACACCATTAAGATAACAGCATTACCCAAAGTAATTCCCAGAATAACGCCATAGGTATAACGCGCTCCTTTTTGCAAAAGACTGGTCAGAATAAGAAAAAAATCTGGCCCCGGAGATAGTAGTGCTAAAAAGTGAGTAAAGGCGATAACCAAAAAAACTTCCATAACGATTTCATCTTTAAAACTGTATGGAGTAGCTTAAAAATAGAGAAAAATAATTTCTTGTAAATTATTGCGCGGTTGCAAGTTGAAACTGTCGAGGAGTAATTCCTGTATGTGCTTTAAAAGCTTTATGAAAATGGCTTTGATCACTAAAGCCTAAATTGACAGCTAGCTCTGCGAGTGAAATCCCTTGTTTTAATTGAGCTCTGGCTTGATTAATCTTTAAATTAATTTGAAATGCATGCGGAGTTAAACCAACATTGGCCTTGAATAAACGAATGATTGCATATCGACTAAGACCAACCTGCTCTGCAAGCTCTTCAAGAGAAATAAATTGTTCTGACGATTTAATAATATGAATTAAGTCCAAAAAATCTTCATACAAATATTCAGTTTTTTGTATTTCTTCTAATACGAAATGAGGGAGTAACAGCTGGGTAAGGCAATAGATTAGCGACTGTTCTTTTTCAATAATTAATTTTTCAGGATCGAATAAAGTTTCATTCATATCAGAAAAAGCCTGATATAAAGTTTCTTCTTTTATTATGAGTGGCTTATGATGAGGCAGATGTAAATCCAGACCATGTTCTCGAAATTCTGAATACAGCTGATTTAACCACCTTATGTCCAAATGTAGCATTTGGTAGCTCCAAGCCTGATCTGGTAAAGGGTTACATGAATGCTCAATATGTGCGGGTACGATCACCAAAGTACTAGCATCAATCTTTTGGGGTATACCAAATGAACTTTGAAAAACGCTATTCCCCTCGTCTATAGCCCCGATAGAAAACGTTGGATGACTATGAGACTTATAACACGTTCGGCTAAAACAAGATCTTCTGGTTTCAACATACGGCATTCGCCCATCTTGCCAAAACTCAAAAGCTTGAGGAATAGCGTTCATTTAAACGATTAACTCGCTAATGCTTTTTCAATATCAGCTTCTAAAGCTTCTGGCTTAGTCGTAGGTGCATAGCGATTTAAAACAGCACCATCTTTACCTACCAAGAATTTGGTAAAGTTCCATTTAATGCTACTACTACCTAAAATACCTTTAGCTTCACGTGTTAAATATCTAAAAATCACATGGGCTTCCGGGCCTTTTACATCAACTTTAGCAAACATGGGAAATTTCACCCCATAGTTACGCTGACAGAAGCTACCAATTTCTTTATTGCTTCCTGGATCTTGCCCACCAAACTGGTTGCAGGGAAAACCTAAAACTTCTAATCCTTGATCTTTATATTTTTCATAAAGTTTTTCGAGGCCAGCAAATTGTGGTGTAAAACCACATTTACTGGCAGTGTTTACAATTAGTAAAACTTTACCTTTATAATCAGCTAATTGCTTAACTTCACCCTCTAACAGCTCAGCTTCAAACTGATAAATATTACTCATGGATAGGTTTCCTCATCATTTTTTTCTTCTGTTTTCAGTTGTAATGATGCCGAGTTTACACAGTAGCGCAAACCAGTCGGCTGTGGTCCATCTTCAAATACATGCCCTAAATGAGCTTCGCAATCATGACAAACTATTTCAGTTCTGACCATACCATGCGTTAAATCTTCATGTTCATCAATGACAGCACCATTGATCGGACGGAAGAAACTTGGCCAACCGCAACCGCTATCATATTTGGTATCTGATGAGAACAACTCTGCGCCGCAGCAACGGCAAACATAGGTACCATGTTGCTTAGTATTCCAGTATTGCCCCGTAAATGCAGGTTCAGTGCCTTTTTGTCGTGTAATCCGATACTCTTCTGGTGATAACTCTCTTTGCCATTCCCGGTCTGTTTTATTGACTTTTCCCATGACATACACCTTTATTCTGAAGTAAACATTTCTGATGATCGAGTTTTATATTTACGCCATTCATCACAAAAACACTAGTCTCTGAACGTAAAATTTGTTGGAATTTAAACATATAAAGAACAAAAAGCAAAAAGTAAGCAAAATACAAAATCAAAAGTAAGCAAATTTATTACTAATCTTCTTTAAAGCAAGCAAACATAGTGCTATTCTAAGTGCGCACGGTTGTATAGGACAGAACATGTCTCAGAAAAAAAGTGTGGTTTTCCAACAACTACTACCAATTATTAAACAATATCAACAATCGGGTTTTACCCATGAAAAAATTGTTGAACTATTGAAAGATCAACATGATCTAAATTTGGTAACAGTTAAAACATTTAAAAGTTATTTATACCGATATGCAAAAGTGAATCCCGTTATGTCTAAAAATACTGCTACCATCCATTCCATGCCATCTACTCGAGAAATCAAAAAATCATCGAAGCTTGAGCATGTTTGTTATGACATCCGTGGGCCAGTTTTACGAGCCGCCAATGAAATGGAAGAGCAAGGACATAAGATTATCAAGTTGAATATTGGTAACCCAGCTCCTTTTGGATTTGAAGCACCACAAGAAATTATTAATGATGTTGCTTTAAACTTACCAAATGCAATTGGTTATGTTGACTCAAAAGGTATCTTCCCTGCTCGTAAAGCAATTTGTCAGTATTACCAGCAAAAAGGAATTCTCAATATGCATGTCAATGACGTGTATATTGGTAATGGCGTATCTGAGCTTATCGTAACGGCTATGCAAGGCCTATTAGATGACGGAGACGAAATGCTGATTCCAATGCCGGACTATCCGCTTTGGACAGCAGCAGTTAATCTTTCAGGCGGCACAGCAATTCATTATAAATGTGATGAAGAAAATAGCTGGTATCCAGATATTGCTGATATCGAAAGTAAGATTACTCCGAATACTCGCGGTATTGTCATCATTAACCCGAACAACCCTACGGGTTCGGTATATCCACGCCACGTTCTTGAACAGATTGTAGCGATTGCAAAAAAATATGATCTAATTTTATTTGCTGATGAAATTTACGACAAAATTATTTATGACGGTATTGAACATGTTTCAGTAGCGTCATTAGCGGGCGACCAGCTTTGCGTATCTTTTAATGGTTTATCAAAAGCTTATCGTATTGCAGGCTTCCGTTCAGGTTGGATGGCAATTACGGGTGATAAAAGCCGTGCTGCCGACTATATTGAAGGATTAGACATGTTGGCGTCAATGCGCCTATGTGCAAACGTTCAAGCTCAATATGCGATTCAAACTGCCCTAGGCGGTTATCAATCAATTAATGACTTGATCCGTCCTGGTGGCCGTTTATATGAACAGCGTAATATTGCTTGGGAAATGCTTAATGAAATTCCAGGCGTAAGTTGTGTAAAACCAGATGGAGCAATGTACTGTTTCCCGCGCCTTGACCCAAACATCTACCCAATTGAAGATGATGAAAAGTTAATGCTTGATTTGCTACGTGCAGAAAAAGTTTTATTGGTGCAAGGTACAGGCTTTAACTGGCCAACACCTGATCATTTCCGCGTGGTTTTCTTACCTGCTGAAAATGAATTACGTGAAGCAATTACCCGTCTAGGTCGTTTCTTAGCCAATCGTCGTTAAAAAAATGCATAACAAAAAAGGTATCTATAAATAGGTGCCTTTTTTATAATTCTATTTTTTTCATTTTTATAAAAGAAGAATCTCCTAACCACATAACAATTTTACCAACACAAAATAAATTATTGTATTTAAATTATTTTTATAAAATTTATGATTCTTTTAACTTTAAAACTTAGTTAATTTTTTGATTTATATATTTTTTACCATACGTTTAAAATCACTTAACTTTCTTCAATCTACTTAACCTTTATTATGCAAAAAATGCATGGATCAATATTTTTTTGCATTTCACACTGCTTCAAAATCGAGCAACAATCCATCTCCATAACAACATCGCCATATTCGATTCGGTTAAAACAGATACAGATCTAGGAAGATAACATCGTTAGAACAACCGAACTGAACTAACAAGGAAAGCTTTCAATCATTCAAATCCCATCAAAGGATGATTGAATCAAATGGATAGAGGTTCATATGAAGCAAAAGAAATTGCTCAAGTATATTGTTGTTGCTATTTTACTTGGCATACTGACAGGTTGGATTTGTCACCACTTCTTTAATGAGGGTGAACAATTGAAGCAAATCGCTTCTTATCTCAACATACCTACAGATATCTTTTTACGCCTTATCAAAATGATTATTGCTCCATTGGTATTTGCCACTATTGTTTCAGGCATTGTATCAATGGGGAAATCTACATCAATCGGCAGTATCACCCTTAAATCAATGACTTGGTTTATTACTGCTTCGTTCGTATCGCTTGCTATCGGTATGGGTCTGGCAAACTTTTTCCAACCAGGTGCAGCTCTAGATTTAGTATTACCAACTGCACAACAATTGAGTAGCTCTTCTGCTCCAGCGACTACAGGCTTCACTCTACAATCATTTTTAAGCCATGTTTTCCCACGCAGTATTGCTGAAGCAATGGCAAACAATGATATTTTGCAAGTACTTGTTTTCTCTATTTTCTTTGGCTCAGCCCTTGCTTTTGTAAATCAAGGCAAAGAAAAAGATTCAGTTATCATTCGTTTAACTGATGAACTCAGCAAAATCATGTTCCGTATTACTGATTACGTAATGATGTTTGCACCTGTTGCAGTATTTGCAGCAATCGCTTCAGCAATTACAGTACAAGGTTTAGGCTTGATTGTTGATTATGGCATCTTAATCGCAGAGTTCTACTTCGGTCTTTTATTACTGTGGATCATCTTATTCTCTGTAGGTGCAATCGTACTTAAAAAAGATATTTTCCGCTTAGGTAAATTAATTCGTGAACCTGTAACGCTTGCTTTTGCTACAGCTTCAAGTGAATCAGCCTATCCTAAAGTTATGGATGCACTAAATAAATTTGGCGTGCCTAAAAAAGTAACGAGCTTTGTATTACCTTTAGGTTATTCATTCAACCTTGATGGTTCAATGATGTACACCACGTTTGCAGTGCTCTTTATTGCTCAGGCCTACAATATTGATCTTAGTTTCACTCAACAAATCTTAATTTTGTTAACTCTAATGGTAACAAGTAAAGGTATTGCAGGTGTTTCTCGAGCTTCTATTGTAGTTATTTCAGCGACGCTCACTATGTTCCATTTACCTGAAGCTGGCATCCTTTTATTACTCGGTATCGATCAGTTCCTTGATATGGGCCGTACTGCAACAAACGTAGTGGGTAACAGTATTGCAACCGCAGTTGTTGCCAAGCTTGAAGGTGATAAAGTGGCTGATACTGAAGAACTACCAGAGCCAGTATTAATTAAATCAACTCAAGAACAAACGACCGCATAAGTTTCTCTTTTCTCCCACTCTCCCAACTTAAGAGCAATTTTATATGACCTTATAAAATTGCTCTTTTTTTATTTTAAAATTGCTGGCAGAAATTCACCTATATTTTTATATTAAATAATGACTTTAAACTGCTATTAAATTTTCTTAAAACAAACCTTAAAAATAGAATAAAAATTATTCAAATAAATTTTATATTTTTAAAAATAAATACCAAATGATTAAATTTTAATTCAATTTACAACAATTAAATTATATTAAATTAATGGAATTATTTTTTAACTTACACTGGAAAATTTAAAATTATCTTGATATTAAATTATAACAATAAAAATCAACAATATAAAAATATCATATAGCAAAAAACCAATTAAAAATGTCTATTATTTTTTAATTTTATACAGATAAAAAAATCATTTGTTTTATTTATATTAAAAAGTAAACAAATCAAGATAAATTAGAAAAACTTAATAGATTTTTTATTTTATTCATGTTATTTATTAGCGCTAAATAAAAGCAATGATTAAGCAATTGTTGATAAAACAAAATGCTATTCAAGGATGCTTCTTATTCAAACAAGTTATGAATATGTTTTACATGGTATGTATTTTGCTTAGGAAAAGCAGTCATATTCAACAAACTTTTACTTCGTCACTTCATAAGGATATTTTCGATGTTGACTAAAACTGTTAAATCTTTAGGTTTAGCGATGGGCTTGTTAGCCTGCTCTCTCCCACTTTATGCAAAAAATAATGTTGTTGTAGTTGCGACTGGCGGTACTATCGCTGGTGCTGGCGCAAGCTCGGCAAATAGTGCAACTTATACTGCTGCAAAAGTTCCTGTTGATACGCTAATTAACGCAGTTCCACAAATCAAAGATTTGGCAAATGTAACTGGTATTCAAGCATTACAAATCGCTTCTGAGAGTATTACTGACAAGGAATTATTAGAAATTGCTCGTCAAGTTAATGAGCTTGTTAAAAAGCCATCTGTTAATGGTGTCGTAATTACACACGGTACAGATACTTTAGAAGAAACAGCATTTTTCTTAAATTTGGTTGTTCATACTGATAAACCGATTGTACTTGTTGGCTCAATGCGTCCTTCAACTGCTCTTTCAGCTGATGGTCCACTTAACCTTTATAGTGCAGTTGCTTTAGCAGCTTCTGATGATGCAAAAAATAAAGGCGTTATGGTTCTTATGAACGACTCTATTTTTGCTGCACGTGATGTAACTAAAGGCATTAACATTCATACCAATGCTTTTGTTAGCCAATGGGGCGCTTTAGGTACATTAGTTGAAGGCAAACCATACTGGTTCAGACAATCTGTAAAACGCCATACAAATGCTTCAGAATTTAATATTGAAAATATTAAAGGCGATGCACTTCCAACTGTACAGATCGTTTATGGTTCGGACTCTATGCTTCCAGATGCATATGAAGCGTATGCAAAAGCTGGTGCTAAAGCGATCATTAATGCAGGTACTGGTAACGGTTCTGTACCAAAATATATCGTACCAACCTTACAAAATCTTCACGACAAAAACGGTATTCAAATTATCCGTTCATCACGTGTCGCACAAGGCTTCGTATTACGTGATGCAGAACAACCTGATTCTAAATATGGTTGGGTAGCAGCACATGATTTAAACCCTCAAAAAGCGCGTCTTCTTGCAGCTTTAGCTCTTACTAAGACTAATGACACGAAAGAAATTCAGCGCATGTTCTGGCAGTACTAAGTTTTTCAACCAGCCCAAACACAAAGTTTGGGTTGGTCCTATTTCTTAAAAATAAGCTCTTTTATATTAAATCTGTACAATAGATATTCAAATCATTCTTCTTAAATAATAAAATCCTTAACAGTTTGCCAAAATATTAAGCATTTCGTTTTAACTTTGCGTGCTAAACTATGCTGCAGTCGTATTAAGGATTGGTTTATGCAGTTTGTTCATCTCGGTATTTATACAGAATTTTCGATTACAGAGTCGATAGTTCGCATACCTGACTTGGTCAACGCTGCGGTTAAAGACCAAATGCCTGCGCTGGCATTAACCGATCTATCAAACCTTCATGCAGCAGTAAAATTTTATAATTCTTGTTTAAAAAAAGGGATTAAGCCGCTTTTAGGTAGCACAATTCGCCTTGACGACGCTCAACATCGTGCAACTTTACTTGCAATGAGTAATGTAGGCTGGAAAAGTCTCACCGAAATCGTTTCACGCGGTTTTATTGAAGGGCAACAACTCAGTATTCCATGTGTAAAAAAAGAATGGGTACTTGAACAGCATCAAGATATTATTGTTTTACTTGGCCAACATAGTGATGTGGGGCAGATGCTTTGCTCATCTAACCCTCAAAAAGCAGCTCCGCTTTTAGAGGCATGGATTGAAAAATTTGGTAACCGTGTTTATCTGGCTTTAACACGTACCGATCGTCCCGGTGAAGAAGACTTTATTCAAGAAGCCGCTAAACTTGCTGCCCAATATAATGTCGGTGTAGTTGCGCATAATGATGTGCATTTTGTAGAAAAAGAAGATTTTGAGGCTCACGAAGCACGTGTTTGTATTGCTGATGGCTATGTATTAGCAGATGACCGTCGTCCACGCTTATATAGTCCTGAGCAACATTTTAAAACCTCGGACGAAATGATCGAGTTGTTTTCAGATATCCCAAGTGCTATCGAAAACACCTACAATATAGCAAAACGCTGTAATGTTAGCCTACAACTCGGCACTTACTTTTTACCTGACTATCCAATTCCAGATGGCTTTACCATTGACACTTACTTTGAGCATTTGTCAAAAGTAGGTCTAGAAGAACGTTTAGATTATCTCTACCCTGTCGAAAAACGTGGCGAAGACTGGCCAGAAATTCGTAAGCCTTACGATGAACGAATTGATTACGAAGTCGGCATTATCCTCAAAATGGGATTCCCGGGTTACTTCCTTATTGTCATGGACTTCATCCAGTGGGCAAAAAATAATGGCGTTCCTGTAGGACCTGGACGTGGTTCAGGTGCGGGCTCACTCGTTGCCTATAGCTTAAAAATTACTGATCTTGATCCTCTTCGTTACGATCTACTTTTCGAACGTTTCTTAAACCCAGAGCGTGTTTCGATGCCCGACTTTGATGTCGATTTCTGTATTGCCGGACGTGACCGCGTTATCGATTATGTTTCGCGTACTTATGGACGTGAAGCCGTATCACAAATTGCAACTTTCGGTACGATGGCGGCAAAAGGCGCAATTCGTGACGTTGCCCGTGTATTGGGTAAGTCTTACGGTTTAGCTGACCGTATCTCAAAAATGGTACCGACTAAACCGCTCGGTGTGGACTTAGCCACTGCTATTGAGATGGAACCTCAGCTTAAAGATATCGTTACCAACCCATCTAACCCAGATAATGATGATGCGAGTGAAATCTGGGAAATGGCTTTAAAATTGGAAGGTATCACCCGAAATACTGGTAAACATGCCGGTGGTGTCGTCATTGCACCAGGTAAGATTACCGATTTCTCGGCTGTACTTTGTGAGGAAGATGGAACAAGCCGTGTTGCTCAATATGATAAAGACGATGTAGAAGCAGCAGGTCTCGTCAAATTCGACTTCTTGGGTTTACGTAACTTAACCGTTATTGAAGACGCAATTCAAAATATTAATAAAAATCGCGATAGTAATGATCCGCTCATTATTTCGCATGTTCCACTTGATGATGCTAAAGCATATTCAGTCTTTGCCGATGCAAATACAACCGCGGTATTCCAGTTTGAATCCGTCGGCATGAAACGAATGCTCAAAGAAGCACGTCCAAGTAAATTTGAAGAGATTATTGCGTTCGTATCATTGTACCGTCCTGGTCCAATGGATCTTATTCCTGACTTTATTCACCGTATGCATGGTGGAGATTTTGAATATCTTCACCCACTTCTTGAAGGTGTATTAGAGCCAACTTACGGGATTATGGTTTACCAAGAACAGGTGATGCAGACAGCACAGATCTGTGCGGGTTATACGCTCGGTGGCGCGGACTTACTACGTCGTGCAATGGGTAAAAAGAAACCTGAGGAGATGGTTAAGCAACGCCAAATCTTCTTGGCAGGTGCTGCTGAAAAAGGAATTGATGAAAGTACAGCCAACCATATCTTTGACTATATGGAGAAGTTCGCAGGCTATGGTTTCAACAAATCTCACGCTGCCGCTTATGCCCTCGTTGCCTACCATACTGCATGGTTAAAAGCACATTATCCTGCTGAGTTTATGGCAGCAGTAATGTCATCGGAAATGCAGAACACTGACAGTGTTGTATTTTTAATTGATGACTGCCGAAATAATGGCCTAGAAGTTTTACCACCATCAGTCAATATGTCGACTTATCATTTCCATGCGAGCGATGATAAAACTATTGTGTATGGTTTAGGTGCAATTAAAGGCGTTGGCGAACAAGCAATGCAGTCAGTTATTGACTCTCGTCGACAATTTGGTCCTTATACAGATCTATTCGATTTTTGCCATCGTATTGATTTGAAGAAAATCAATAAGCGTACTCTTGAAGCGTTGATTCGTGCAGGTGCACTCGATTGCTTGGGAATTGAACGTGCAAGCCTAATGGCACAATTGCCTGAGGCGGTTCAAGCTGCCGAACAAGCGCGCAGCAATCGTGAAAGCGGTATTATGGATTTATTTGGTGAGGTTGAAGAAGTTCAGCGTAAGCCTGCTAAACCCGTTAAACCGTGGAGTGATGAAGTTCGTCTAAAAGGCGAAAAAGACACGCTTGGCCTATATCTCACTGGTCACCCAATTGATGTTTACCGACAAGAACTTAAAGCTTTTATTCCGGTAAAATTAAATGAAATTACGGCTACACGTCGCGGTGTTACAACAGTGTATGCAGGTTTAGTTATTGACGTCGCAAACTTCCCAAATCGCGTAGTTATTGTACTAGATGATGGTACAGCTCGTATTGAAGTAAGTTGCAACCATGAACGTTTCCAACGTTTTAAAGATATTATCCAAGTTGAGCGTGTTGTCGTCTTTGAAGGCGAAATTTATGAAAGAGAAGGCTTTGAACGTCCGATGGGCCGTTTAACTAAGGCTTTTACTTTAAATGAAATACGACAAAAACGTGCTAACAGTATTCAGATCAAATTAACAGAAGAGTTTATGCAAGCCACTTTGGCAAAAGATTTACAAAACATAATCTTGCCATTTTGCAATGTAGATATGCATCAACATATCACTTTACAACTCCTGATTGATCAACCTTATGCTCAAGCTGAGCTTCAACTTGGTCCGCAATGGAAAGTTGCTCCTCTCGATGAATTACTTGCTAAACTCAGAGATTATTTTGGTAAAGATAATATTTATATTGAATATCAAGTAAAGTCGAAAGCAGCTAAAGCAGCAGAACCTGCTCGTCCGCAAACCGTTGCTTCCCCTCCTGCGGACATGACTATGGACGATGCATTGGATTTATACCAAAGCGAAGTTTCTCAATATTCGTAATTTCTGGAAATCTTATGAGTTCGTTTGATCACAACACTGTGTCAAAACAATTAGCACAAGTGCGTATTGTCATGGTAAACACTACCTTGCCTGCCAATATTGGCAGTGCTTTACGTGCCATGAAAACAATGGGGCTAATTAAATTAGTTCTTGTTGCACCTAAAACATATCCTCACCCAGACATACAAGCGCTTGCTGCTGGTGCCCAGGATTTATTTGAACATCTTGAGATTGTCGACACCTTAGAAGATGCTATTAAAGATTGCCATTTAGTATTTGGAACAAGTGCACGCAGCCGTACTATTCCTTGGCCTCTACTTGATGTACGACCTGCAGCTAAAGAAGCCATTAAAGCCACTACTCAAGGACAACAAATTGCGATTGTTTTTGGCCGTGAAGATCGTGGTTTAACCAACGAAGAATTAGCACTGGCAAATTATCATTTAACAATTCCTGTAAATCCGGACTATGGCGTATTAAATGTTGCACAAGCAATTCAAGTCGTATGTTACGAACTTCGCATGTCTGCTCTAGAACAACAAAACGTGGATCAAGATACAGATGAAATGCCATTAGTCCAAGGTCAAAGCATGCAATGGGATGAACCATTGGTGACTCAACAACAAATGGAAGAGTTTTATCCTCATCTAGAGAAAATGCTGACTGAAATTGAATTTTTAGATCCAGATAATCCACGTTTGTTACCTTTACGCTTGCGTCGTTTATTTGGTCGTATACAATTAGATCGTATGGAATATCATTTACTTCGCGGTATTTTTAGTCGTGTACAAGCCCTAACCAGTGGTAAATGGAAAAAAGCATTATCTGACAAGGAGGATCAACCCAATGCTTAAACAGCTGAAAGAAGATATAAAGGCTGTATTTGCGCGAGATCCTGCTGCCCGCAATACACTCGAAGTTCTCACGACCTACCCTGGCATTCATGCGATTATGATGCATCGTGTCGCACATGAGTTATGGCAAAAAGATTGTAAAGGTGCTGCTCGCCTTCTTTCTTCATTTAGTCGTTTTGCAACAGGCATTGAAATTCATCCTGGCGCTAAAATCGGTAAACGTTTTTTTATTGATCACGGTATGGGTGTTGTGATTGGTGAAACTGCTGAAATTGGTGATGATGTTACGCTTTATCATGGTGTGACCCTAGGTGGAACAACATGGAATAAAGGTAAACGCCACCCAACTTTAGAAGATGGCGTTGTTGTTGGTGCGGGTGCAAAAATTTTAGGTCCATTTACAATAGGTAAAGGCGCTAAAGTCGGTTCAAATGCTGTGGTGACTAAAGCTGTTCCTGCTGGCGTGACCGCTGTAGGGAACCCTGCTCGCTATATTTATAAAGATGCACCTGACAAGAATAAAGATGAAGAACGTCGCCGTGATTATGCGCAAAGTATTGGTTTCGCTCCATATGCGACAACTGCTGATCAGTCTGACCCTATATTAGAGGGTATGCGCGTTTTACTTGATCGTATTCAGCATAATGAAACGCGTATGAATAATTTATGCCAACGTTTATCAGAGCTAGACCCGAGCTTCAAAAAAGAAAGTCAGGATGAACAGCCTTTTAGTGATGAAGAACTGAAAATTATTGAAGAAGTTCGTCGTGAATGCGGTGCGCAAGATAAGACATCAAAAACGTAATATTCTTGATTCATAATGTAACACGCTTACCCTTGCATGTCTGTTTAGCTTTTCCTAGACTTACCTGTACCAAATCTGACTTTACTAAAATGAACGGAAGATCCTATGAATTTTAAGCCTTTGGCATATATAATCCTTGCGACCTCAAGTTTAACCGCTTGTACAATGGCACCCGTAAAAGAACAAAAAATTGAGCCTTTTGTTTTCAAGGAACCAGAGCTTACTCCTCCTTTTTATGCGCTAAACCCTTTTAACTATGATCAGCCACCGGCATTTGAAGTTGCATTAAAAGACGCTGCTGCACAGCCTGTAACCAAAATGGTCGTTAATCGTCAAGATGATCCAACCAAACAGCTTACTCTCGACGTCAATAAACTGATCGTTCCGACTGTCAATAATTCACAGCGTTCAATGAAATACGCAGTTTTAGCCGGTGAAAATGAAATTGACGTGACTACTATTGATGACTTCTTACAATTAGTGGAAGGTAAAGCACGTCATTACCCACCTCGCTTTACTGACCGTCAAGAACGTAAAGGCTTTGAAAGTAAACTTAAAGAAGTAACACAACAACTTGATACACTTGCTGCAAATCCAAATGCATCATTTGATATTTTAATTCGTGCTTTTAAAGCAAGTGTTCTTGCACGTAACCTTGATTTAGGTACTGTTCATACCACTAAATCTTTAGAATATGCTCAAAGACTTTTAAAAATTAATCCAGATGATGCGGAGACAAATTTCTGGTTCGGTTTTGGTTTATCTGAAGGTGGCGGTCAACGTGAAGCGATTCCATATTTAGACAAAGCCATTAAAGGTAATGTTCAAGAAGCATATTTAGCTGCTGCAAATAACTATATTGCAATGGAGCAAAAGAAAAACGCGATCCAGACGCTAAAGAACTATAAAGTTAAATATCCAGATGAAGCGGAAATTGCTGACCGTTTAATTCAAGAAATTGAAAAACAAGGTCGTTGGAACGTATGGCAAGTTTTAACTAACCCAGCAATGTCAGCAACTACTCCTGCTGCACCTAAAAAATAAGCTTAATTCTATAAAAAGGGCTGTTTTGACAGCCCTTTTTTATATTTGATCATTTGAAAAATATTTTAAAATTTGTATGATCTACCTACCATTGAGCCACTATATTTTGACCATAATGTTTTCAATAAAAAGAAGCAAAACACTGTTGACGGTCATACTACTCGGTTCAATTCTGAGTGGTTGTCAGGTCGTAAATGTTAAACAGCAAGCTTTGAATGTAACGATTGCAAATGAACGTAATAGTATTCTTACCCAAGATAAACTTAGCGAAGCGAGTCTGAATGTTTTATCAATGTCTGGTCAGGAAGCTAAAGTTTGTACAGATACACCTGAAACCTGTGTAACTCAACTCAAAAACCTTCCTCAAATTTTAGATGAACAGTTCTTATCAGCAGCAAGCGAAATGTATCTAGCAAAAGCAATGGCTTTGTCAGATACATCTGACTGTAAAGTAAGTAGATTTACTAAACATAAATCTGAAGAAGAACAAAAGAATATTCTGAATAGATATGATGATTGCTTAGACCAGCAATTGAGCCTATTAGATAAAAGTATTCGCTATAGCTATGCCTATCTATTTTCCACAAAACGTAAGCCTAATGACCGTATTTTTGATAATAGACAAGTTCAAATTCGCGATTTCTATAATCAAGCAATCGCCAAAATGGTCGGTGTTTATGACTTAAGACACCCAAAGAAAAATGTTGTTGAACCACAAATTCATATTGGTAAGAGTATTTATTCAATCGATTTTGAATTTCATAAACAATTAACGGGTCAAAAACTAGAAAAATTAATTTCAAGTTATAACCTGAATTTTTCTGGCTTAAGAACCATTAACCGCCGCGATGGTTTTGGCTCCGAATTTGTGGCTGTTTTTCCGAGTTCAGGAAATGAAGATATTAATGAATATATCCTAGACCCACTTAAATATAATTATAAAGATGGTGTTAATCCAAATATTCATAATGCACGCTACTTAGCTGCGACTATTGTAGCTGAACCCAAGCACGCGACCACTGTCGAAGAAATTATTAATAATCCAGAATTCGTGATTCGAGTTTATGACCCATATCGAACAGATAATATTAATGTAGCAGGCAAGCAATATCCGCTAGCTGCTAACTTTTCTGCGCCTTACGGTCTATGGTTGGCCGAAAATAATTTAGGGGTCGCAGCTTATTTAACTCTGATTGACCGCGATCAGCATTTAACTATGCCGCATCTCTACATGCTTGAACCATACAATCCCAATAAGAAAATTATTGTGTTAGTGCATGGCTTAGCCAGTAGTCCCGAAGCATGGATTGCACTGACCAATGATGTTATGGGCGATACAGTTTTAAGAGACAATTACCAAGTTTGGCAAGTTTTCTATTCGACCAACATGCCAATTTTGGAAAGTCGTTTTCAGATTTATGCATTGCTCAAACAAGCTTTTAGTTCACTAAACCCAAGTGACCCAGCCGCGCATGATGCAGTTCTTGTTGGACATAGCATGGGAGGTATTATCAGCCGTTTACTGGTCAGTGATGGAGATATTACTAAACCTGCTTTAGAGTTAATGACGATCCGTCAGCAAAATCGCTTCAAAAAACATCCAATGGTTACCGAACGATTGCAAATGCATTCAATCAATAATTTTGATCGTGCGATTTTCTTGGCTTCCCCTCATCGCGGTACAGATTATGCAGATCGTTGGTTTACCTTGGCGGCACGTAAAATTATTCGTTTACCCGGTGCATTCCTGTCAGCTGTAGCGACTTCACTGACAACCGAAAATTTAGACGTTAAAGATTTCTTGAGTAATATTGATAATGGTTTGATTCAAAATGGACCAAGTGATCTAAGTCATCAATCTAAATTTATGGAACTCACAAAAGATATTAATCCACATCAAGGATTAGTTTTCCATTCAATTATGGGAAATATTACCAAGAGTGATGATCTAAATGTGATTACCGATGGTATTGTCCCTTATAAGAGTGCTCACTTAGACGGAGCAAAGTCTGAGAAAGTTCTTCCAGGTGGCCATTCAATTCAACTGACACCACAAGCTGTATTAGAGTTACGTCGTATTTTACGAGAACATTTAGTCGAACACGGTTTATATAAACCATAAAAAGAAAAAGAGCCAAAGGTTATCCTTTGGCTCTTTCGTTTTGGGACTAAATTTTACTGTCCAGAACGGATGATGTAATCAAACGCAGAGAGTGATGCTTTAGCACCTTCACCTGTAGCAATAATGATTTGTTTGTAAGGTACAGTGGTACAGTCACCCGCTGCAAACACACCTTGCACATTGGTTTCATTGCGGTCATTCACAATGATCTCGCCACGGTTGGTTAACTCAACTTCACTGTCTTTCAAGAAGTCAGTGTTTGGCAGTAAGCCAATCTGTACAAAGATCCCTGCAAGCTCTACCACATGCTCTTCATCAGTCGCACGGTCTTTATATTTAAGACCGGTCACTTGTGAACCGTCACCTAACACTTCTGTACTTAAGGCATTCATAATCACAGTGGTGTTTGGCAAGCTATGCAATTTGTTTTGCAAGACTTGGTCAGCACGAAGTTTGGTGTCGAACTCAACTAAAGTTACATGTTCAACAATCCCTGCAAGGTCAATCGCAGCTTCAACACCTGAGTTACCGCCACCAATCACCGCAACACGTTTGCCTTTGAACAATGGACCATCACAGTGTGGGCAGTACGCAACACCACGAGTACGGTATTCTTGTTCACCCGGTACATTCATTTCTCTCCAACGTGCACCTGTTGAAAGGATCACAGTTTTCGATTCAAGTTTCGCACCGTTTTCAAGTTCAACCGCAACCAAGCCATTTTCAGTTTGGTTGGCACCTGTGATTTTGCTGACACGTTGCAGGTTCATGATATCGACATCGTATTCACGAACATGTGCTTCCATCTCGGCAGCAAACTTAGGACCTTGCGTCTTTTGCACAGAGGTGAAGTTTTCAATATCCATGGTGTCCATGACCTGACCACCAAAGCGTTCAGCCACGATACCCGTGTTGATACCTTTACGTGCAGCATAGATTGCAGCTGTTGCGCCCGCAGGACCACCACCAATCACCAATACATCAAAAGCATCTTTGGCATTAAGTGCTGCCGCATCTTTTTCAGCTGAGTTGGTATCAAGTTTTGCTACAATCTCTTCAAGGGTCATACGACCTTGACCAATGTGCTCGTTGTCTTGGAATACCATCGGTACAGCCATGATTTTGCGTTGTTCCACTTCGTCTTGGAAGAATGAACCGTCAATCATGGTTGCCGTGGTGTTCGGGTTATAAATCGCGATCAGGTTAAGCGCCTGTACCACGTCCGGACAGTTATGACAGCTTAAAGAGACGAACACATCAAAGTTTGCTTTGAGGTTTAAACCTTTAATCTGGTTGAGCACTTCATTTGACACTTTAGGTGCATAGCCAGATACTTGTAACAGCACCAAGATCAAAGATGTAAACTCATGGCCCATCGGTAAGCCTGCGAAGAACACACGAGGCTGTTCACCTACTTTAGAGACACCAAAGCTTGGACGACGTGTATTGTTTCCGTCAAAACGGGCAGTGACTTGGTCAGATAGTTCAGCAATTTCTGTCACTAACTCTTTAATTTGAGCAGCTTTGTCTGATTCATCTAAAGCAGCAACTAATTCGATTGGACTTTCTAGACGTTCTAAGTAAGCTTTTAATTGAGTTTTAATGTTTTGATCTAACATCTGTTTTTACTCCAATGCATCCAAATTCTTTCAATAGATGCATAGTACGTGAAAACACAGAATAGGTGAAACAGTATGTTTTTATAGATTTAATCGGTTTTTTAGATTTAATTATTATTTACTTCAAATCAAAAAAAGCCAACCTGAACTCATCCAGCGCAGGTCGGCAAACTGGTTAAACTAGAGTAAGACCACACCAAATACAGCCCCAGCAATCAAAACATGTAAAGGATGAACCTTTTTAATTAAAGATAATAAAGTTGCAATGACTACCATAATAATGAGTAAAGTATTTATTGCCGCTGCCTCAGAAATAATCCACGCACTGGCAAGTACAGTTCCCACAGTGACAGGTTGTAAAGCAAGCTGTAAAACACGGCGCCATTTCTTATCTTTAAATTTTGACCAGCCTCTCATCACAAATACAGTAATAAGAGAGGAAGGTAAAAATTTAGCGGTAGAAGTCACGAGTAGACCTGATAACCCTGCTACATGCCATCCCACCAGAGGTACAATCATCATGTTCGGACCAGGTGCAGCTTGAGCCATGGCGAACAATGCACTGAATTCTTGTGCCGTCATCCAGTGATGAATATCAACTACTTGGCGTTGCATCTCAGGCAAAATTGTATTCCCGCCACCAAATGCAATAAGAGACAATTGAGTAAAAATGATCGCTAAAGTAAGTAGAACTGCACCCATTACACACGTCTCCAAATAATAGCTGAATAGAATGCCAACAAAATCAGCATGGTCACAAGTAATGGAACTTTCAGAAAAGCTATACTGATAATTGCAGCGAGAACTACGCAAATCGCTAATGGATTACGTAATAATGGCTTAAGCATTTTCAAACCTGTTGCAACCAGAAGTCCAGCTGCCGCCGCCGCTAAACCTTCGAAAAGATGCTTAACCATTAAATTATCTTGGAACTGCTCATAGACATAATGTAAAAGTACAACAATTATCGTAGGTGCAAGGATCAGACCAATGAGTGAGCTCACTGCCCCACGAACACCGCGAAACTCCATGCCAATCGCAACCGATAAATTAATAATATTGCCGCCTGGTAAAAATTGACACAGACCAAGTAACTCAGTGAATTTTTCAGGGCTTAACCACTGTCTCTGCTCTACAATAACTTTACGGGCTAAAGGCAGCACGCCACCGAATCCAATTAAACCTAATGTTAAAAAACCTAAAAATAACTCTGTGCAGGTCGGGACACTCTCCTTCTGCACAGCAATCTCAACATGGTTCATTTTCGTTACTTTTCACTTTATCTGACCAAGATAGAATGATACTTTTGTGATATATCTACAAATGCTTTTATTTTCACTAACCATACCATAAAGGTATTCCTATGCTCGATTTACATAAGCTCCATGCCTTTGTTGTGGTAGTTGAAGAAAGGAATATTACGCATGCCGCAAACCGATTGTTTATTCAACAGCCGCCTCTAACGCGTTTACTTAAAAAACTCGAAGAAGAACTTGGTACACAATTACTTATTCGCCAGCCTCGAGGAATTGAACCAACTGAGGCTGGTTTAGCCTTATTTAAAGAAGCACAACTTTTATTAGAACATGCCAGACATATTCCAAAATTAGTCCAAGATGTTAGCCAAGGTAAAACTGGACAACTCAACATTGGTTTTACAAGTTCCGCAGGTTTACATCCGCTTATTTCATTAGTATTGCGCTCATATCGAGAAATATATCCAAACGTACAAACCAAACTTGAAGAAGCAGGCAGCCAAAAACAATTAGATCGATTAATCTCCGAGAAACTTGATATTGCTTTTTTAAGAGCACCGATCAGCCGTGATATTGGGTTAAAACATCACCATATATTAGATGAACCAATGATGGTGGCATTGCCTATAGGCCATCCACTTACACAAAAAGAAAAAATTAGTTCAAATGACTTATCAAATGAAAATTTTGTTTTATACCGTCGTTCTTCAGGACAAGGTTTATATGACAATATTTTATATAGTTGCTACCAAGCAGGTTTTAGTCCACGCATTATTCAAGAAGCCCCTCGACCTACCGCTACATTAAATTTAGTTGCTGCTGGAATTGGTATAACGATTGTGCCGGCCTCAATGCATAATTTTTGGGAACATGAAATTGTATATCGCGAGTTTGATGATTCAATGAAACTAAATGCGCCTCTTTACCTGATTACTCGGGAAAATGAGAGTTCTGCCAAAGTTTCAAACTTTATTGAACTATTACAAAAACTTTTGCCCACAATGGCCTGAATGTAAAAGCTAAACAATAAAAAGTGCCCCGAGTGGAGCACTTTTTTATGAAACTGTTTATTTTTGATTTACTCGTTTTGACAGCTCTTCTGCCGATTCTTTGCGCTCAGAATAGCGATCTGTCAAATACTGTTTTTGCCCACGTGTTAATAAAGTGAACTTATACAACTCCTCCATTACATCAACGATTCGGTCATAGTAAGAGGATGGTTTCATACTGCCATCTTCTTCAAACTCTAAAAAAGCTTTAGCAACTGAAGACTGATTTGGGATGGTAATCATGCGCATCCAACGCCCTAAAATACGCATTTGATTGACCGCATTAAACGACTGCGAACCACCACTAACTTGCATGACTGCTAAGGTTTTACCTTGAGTTGCACGGATTGCTCCAGCTGCCAAAGGAATCCAGTCAATTTGGGCTTTTAAAATTGAACTCATCGCGCCATGACGTTCAGGTGAGCACCACACCATACCTTCTGCCCAAGCCAAAAGCTCATGCAACTCTTGCACTTTCGGATGATCTGTTTCTGCATCCTCAGGTAAAGGTAAACCTTTAGGATGAAAGATTTTGACTTCAGCACCTAAGTATTCAAGAATTTGCCCAGCAGTCAGCACAGCAAAACGACTATAAGAACGTTCGCGATTAGAACCATATAGCAATAAAATGCGAGGTGGATGCTCAAGCTGCTGCGCTTGCACTTGCTCAAATGTAGGTTTATCTAGAAGATCTAATGCTACATTTGATAAATCATTATCAAGACTGTTCATCTGAGAAATACTTTTTCTTTAATCAAAGAGAAACGGTAACGAGTGCAATTAAAACGGGAACTTCAACTAATGGTCCAATCACTGTGGTAAATGCCACAGGTGATGCCAGACCAAATGTTGCAATGGCAACCGCTAAAGCTAACTCAAAATTGTTACCAGCCGCAGTAAACGAAATAGCAGTGGTACGTGGATAATTATTTCCCATACGTTTACTCATAAAGAAGCTAATGAAGAACATCACCACAAAGTAAATCGTGAGTGGAATTGCAATACGCAATACATCTAAAGGTAAGCTCACTACATCACCACCTTTTAGGCTGAACATCGCCACGATGGTAAAAAGTAAAGCAATTAAACTAATTGGGCTGATTTTTGGTAAAAATTTAGTTTGATACCATTCCAACCCTTTCGACTTGACTAAAATCAAACGCGTCAAGAACCCCATTAAGAATGGAATACCTAAGTACACCAAAACCGCATGTGTGATAGTCCAAAAATTCACATCAATGACTTGCCCTGCCACACCAAAATACGGAGGTAAGAAGGTTAAGAAAAGCCAGGCGTAGGTACTAAAGAATAAAATTTGGAAAATACTGTTAAAGGCAACCAAAGCTGCAACGTATTGGTTATCACCACAAGCCAGACCATTCCACACCAAAACCATTGCAATACAACGTGCCAAACCAATCAAAATCAGGCCTGTCATGTATTCCGGATAACTATGCAAGAAAACTATCGCAAGTACGAACATTAAAACTGGAGCAATAATCCAGTTCTGTACCAACGATAAAGTTAAGGTTTTCTTATCTTTAAATACTTCTGGTAACGTAGCATAATCAACCTTTGCTAAAGGTGGATACATCATCAAGATTAAGCCGATTGCGATTGGAATATTGACGTTATCTACACTCATTCTGTTCAAAGAAACCGAGGCTTGAGGAAAGAACACCCCAATTGCCAAACCTAAAGCCATGGCTATAAAAATCCATAGCGTCAGGTTACGGTCTAAAAAAGAAAGCTTTTGCTTAGTCATCTCGGCTCTCTTACTCAATATGAGAGATTTTATTAATCTCAGCAATCAAATGTGAACGGTTTAAGTTCGCAACATCAAGTGCAAACAAAGCATCTAAACGACGATTAATATGAGCTACAGTCTCTTGGAATGCTTTAAGCTTTTCTTCTTTCGGCAAGTCTAAGTGAGATGGGTCACTTAAACCCCAATGTGCTTTGATTGCACCACCTAAATATAGTGGGCATGCTTCTTGCGCAGCGGAGTCACAGACTGTAATCACAACATCTGGTTGATATTGTTCACAGTCATCAATCGTTTTACTCCATAGTCCATCTGTGGAAAGACCTAAGTTTTCAAGAGTTTCAATCGTTAATGGATGTACCTGTCCTGATGGTTTACTCCCAGCGCTATACGCTTTCCAGCCTTCTGGTGCACAACTGTTAAATAAAACTTCTGACAAAATGCTACGGCAACTGTTTCCAGTACATAAAAATAAGAATTTCATGGTCTTACTCACAATAGGTAGAAATAGAAGAAAACTGTGAAGATGATTGATTCACTAAATTTTCATCTTGGTTTGCTATAGTTTTCAAAACTTCAACAGCCCAATTAGGTAAATCTGGATTGACGCTGTAATACACCCATTGTCCCTGTCGTGCATCAAGTAAAATGCCATGAGTTCTTAATAAGGCTAAGTGTCTAGAGATTTTCGGTTGGCTCAACTCAAGCTGTTCAGTTAACTCACAGACACAAATATTTTGTTTGCTAAGAACTAGCTTAAGAATGTTTAACCGAGTTTGGTCAGATAGACATTTAAAGAAATCGACTTGGTTGATCATATCTTCAACAGAATATATTCGTTATTGCAAATATACGGATATCCATATATAAATGCAATATCTTAATTTGACAATAAATTTACCATGACTGAGCTAGTGAAGATTTACCATAACCCTGCTTGCGGAACCTCACGCAATACATTGGCGCTTATTCGTCATGCAGGAATTGAACCTATCGTTATTGAATATTTGCAAACACCACCAAATAAAGATGAATTGATTCAACTCATTAAGGATTCAAACCTAACTGTACGTGAAACAATTCGTAAAAATGTTGATCCCTATAAAGATTTAGATTTGGAACAAGACCATTGGACCGATGAACAGTTAATTGATTTTATGGTTCAGTACCCAATTTTAATTAATCGCCCATTTGTGGTTACACCAAAAGGCACGCGACTTTGCCGCCCTTCTGAGATTGTATTGGATATTTTATATACACAAAACTTAAGCTATTTTGCAAAAGAAGATGGCGAAGTAATCATTGATGAACAAGGCCGCCGTATAAAGTAATTGAAGATATTTATTAATATAAAAAGCTAAATGGCATGGCACCATTTAGCTTTTTTGAATGAAATGGATTAAAAATAGGATTTGATAAAAGAAAGCAGTTGCTCTCCTATTACCATGCCTAATAAACCGACTAATGCAACAAGAGGTGGAGCTGGTGACTTAACATTTAAAACATAATATAAGACACCAACAAGCAACCCTACAGCCAAAGATAACAAGTACATTTTCATCGTACATACCTTAGAGAATCAAGCCATTTAATCAGCAGGTTCCCATACTGTTTTATTTAAAATGCAAAACACGAGCACCCAAGTGCGCCCCAGAAAGATTTTTTGTCCTTATCATTTACAGGAACATCAAGCATCCAAGCGTGGCTGTGTCCATGCATTCCACAGCTGCTAGCACATGCACACAATGCACTTTGTGACTGTAATGATTGATTGGAAGGAGCATTACGGTTTTCAGATAACCGCCACTGACCACCGAAGCGTTTTACCGGCGACCATGTTGGAGATGCTGGCGGTAACGGCGGATCGTCTTGCTTAAACTCTGCCCCTGCATAGACCACTTTGCCACCTAAGACAGTAAGTACAGACTCAATCCACTGGATATCCTCAGCTTCTACTTTAAAGTAGTCATCAGACAATACCACTAGATCAGCAAGTTCTCCTGCTGTTAATGAGCCCTTAACATCTTTTTCACCAGAGAACCAAGCGGAACCTTTAGTCCAGAGTTTGAGTGCTGTCTGACGGTCTAATAGATTTTTTTCCTCATACAAAGGTAATCCACCCACTGTTTTACCCGTACTCAACCAATATAAACACACCCAAGGGTTATAAGAGGCAACACGAGTCGCATCTGTTCCCGCACCCACAGGAACACCGAGTTCTAACATTTTCTTAACGGGTGGCGTTGCCTGAGCAGCCTCAGCACCATAGCGTTTTACGAAAATCTCACCTTGATATGCCATACGGTGTTGAATGGCAATACCACCACCCAACGCACCTATACGTTCGATATTACGCTCAGATACGGTTTCGGCATGGTCAATAATAAATCGTGTCGCAAATGGCTGTTTTGAATTGACGCGCTCAAATACATTCAGTAAGCGATTAATACTTTCATCATAAGTTGCATGAATACGGAATGGCCATTTCTTTTCAGCCAAGTGCTCTACAATAGCTTCGAGCTCACCTTCCATTTTTTCTGGTAAATCCGGACGTGGCTCATAGAAGTCTTCAAAGTCCCCCGCTGACCAAGTCAGATTCTCGCCTGCTCCATTCATTCTAAATAGCTCATCACCATCGCCCGGAAAGGTCATTTCTGTCCAGCGACGATAATCATCAAGCTCTTGGCCTGCCTTTTGAGCAAATAGGTTGTAAGCAATTCGCACCGTCATTTGATTTTGATCGTGCAATTGCTTAATCACATCATAATCTTCAGGGTAGTTTTGACCACCACCGCCTGCATCAATTGCTGAAGTAATGCCTAATCGGTTCAACTCACGCATGAAATGACGAGTTGAATTGACTTGATCTTCAACTGGCAATTTTGGTGCTTTCCCTAAAGTCGAATATAAAATCATAGCCGATGGCGTAGCGAGCAACAGACCTGTTGGCTCACCTTTTTCATTTCGTACAATCTTGCCGCCAGGTGGGTCAGGTGTATCTTTATTAAAGCCTAATACATCAAGGGCAGCTCGGTTCAACATGGCACTAGCGTATAGATGTAAAACAAAGACAGGAGTATCTGGTGCAGCTTTATTAATTTCTTCTAAAGTCGGTAAACGCTTTTCGGCAAACTGGAATTCCGTCCAACCGCCTACTACGCGAACCCATTGTGGGGCTGGAGTATTATCGGCTTGTTCTTTGAGTAAGCGTAATGCATCTGCAACGGATGGCACACCTTCCCAGCGCAGTTCCATATTGTAATTTAGACCACCACGAATAATATGCAGATGACTGTCATTTAGGCCTGGTATAACGCGACGGCCGTTTAAATCTACAACTTTGCTGGTCGCTGTTGCGAGCTTCATGATCTCATCATTTGTACCCGTGCGGAGGACTTTACCGTCTGCAATCGCAATTGCTTGTACTTCTGGATTCTGAGGATCTAGTGTTGTGATTTTACCGTTTATGAGTATGAGGTTTATTTCGGTCATTCTGAACTCCATTCTTGTGAATTATTGTTCTAAAAAATAAAGGTATATCTGTATTAATATCACTTAAATATTGAATACTAGACATACCTTTACCTAAATCAGTACTGTTTTATTTTGCAGGAGCTGGTGCAAGTACTTCGTGTTTTGATATTGTACGTTCAGGCGCCTTATGTACCATCGTATAGGCATAATCAACACCCATACCGTAAGCACCAGAATGCTCGCGTACAATTGCCATAACTGCATCATACGTATCACGGTGTGCCCAATCACGCTGCCATTCAAGTAATACTTGTTGCCAAGTTACCGGAACAACACCCGCTTGAATCATACGCTGCATGGCATAATCATGTGCCTCTTTCGATGTACCACCTGAAGCATCCGCGACCATATAAATCTCATAATCCCCTTCAAGCATCGCACCAAAAGCAAAGGTGTTGTTGCACACTTCAGTCCACAAACCTGAAACAATCACTTTTTTACGATTATTTTTTGCAAGCGAATCACGTACTTTTTGGTCATCCCACGAATTCATTGAAGTACGTTCTAGTAATGGAGCATCTGGAAATACATCTAAAAGTTCTGGATAGGTATGACCAGAGAAGCTTTCCGTTTCAACCGTGGTAATGGTGACAGGAATATTGAATGTTTTAGCTGCTTTTGCTAACCCTACAGTATTATTCTTTAATACTTGGCGATCTATTGACTGTACCCCAAAAGCCATTTGTGGCTGATGATCAATAAAAATAACCTGACAATTGGTTGGTGATAGTTGTTCTAAAAGTGATTTATTCATGGGTAAACTCCATTATTCCTTATGAGTAATGCATCAAAATTGCTTACTGGTTATTATGAAAACAGATAAAAATGTAAAAGCATAGACAGCAAATCAGCACGAATCTGTATTCTGTACGAATACAATCAAAACAATGATTGCTTTTTAATTTTTATAGTTTAATCATTGATATATATTTTTTAACTTTCGCTTATCCATGGATCGATTAGACTGTATTTCCACTTTTGTAAGTGTTGTAGAACATGGGAATTTTAGTAGCGCAGCCAGAGCACTCGATATTTCTCGTGACTTAGTTGCCAAACGTGTTTGCTACCTCGAAAACGACCTCAGAACCACACTTTTAACTCGAACAACAAGACAGATGAACCTCACCTCTTGTGGGGAAAAGTTTTATCAACATAGCAAAGTCATTTTAAGTGAGTTCGAATGGGCTGCATACGAAATTAGCTACAATCAGCAGTACCCAGAAGGCGAACTCAAGCTCAATACACCAATGTCTTTTAGCAACATTTTTCTTCAACATATCATTTCGGACTTTATAGAGAAATATCCGAGCATCAAAATTGATTTATTCATGACTGATCAGCTGTTAGATATGAATAATAATAAATTTGATTTAACCATTCGTGTAGATGGCTCTCCTCCAAATTTGGCAAATAGTAAAATATTAAATACCTATCAACGATATTTGTATGCAACACCTGAGTATTTTAATCAGCATGGATTACCAGATTCATTAGAAGAACTTAAAGAACATAAGTTTCTAATTTACTATCAGGATAGTCGACATAAGAAGTTGATTTTCCAAAAAGATCAAAAAGAAGTATCCTTTAATTGCTTCCCTGTGATGACCTGTAATAATGGTGAATTATTATTAGATATGTGTTTGAAAGACCACGGCATTGTTTTTCTTCCAGAGTTTATTGCGGAGCCTTACTACAAAGAAGGTAAATTACAGAAATGTTTGGAAGACTACACCAGTCAGCCGCTTCACCTATATGTTACATGGCCAAACCGTAAGATTTTATCGAAAAAAGTAAAATTATTTATTGATTTTTTAACACGTCAAATCGTTCCTATAAAATAACCAATCCGGGCCTTTTCCATAGGAAATTGGCCCTTGATTTTCAGTTAGTTTGAATGGTTTCAATCTTCTTATTTTTAAATAAATTTAATAAATTTTGTTCTGCTGACGTTGTGCTGTCTTGTTCAATAAAGGTCGTCGCGTAGTTTTCTAAATGCTCTTCCATCAATTGAGTTGCTCGTTTTTCATCGCCTTGTTCAATCGCATCTAAAATTGCACGGTGTTCATCTGCCGAACAATTATTATGTTTTGGAATTTCATATAAGCCAATTAATAACGAAGTTCTTGCAATAAGCGTCTGCAAATAATTAGTCATAATTGTATTTTGATTTGCTTCAATTAGCTTTAAATGAAATTGCCCCGATAGCTTAATCCACTCGGCCCAATTGCCAGCTAAACGCTCATGAGACTCTTGATCTACTAAGCCTCGAAGCTCACTAAAATCTAAGTTATGTGACTTTTGAGCTAGCTTTTTTACAGTGGCGATTTCAAGCATGCTGCGCGCTTCAAAGACCTCTTTTGTCTCATGAGCGCTATGTTTTGCGATGAGTGCCCCACGATTGGGCTGAATTTCGATGACCTTATCATGTGCAAGTTTGACGAAAACACGTCTTAAAACTCCCCTGGTTACACCGAATGCCTCACACAAAGGTGCTTCAACTAAGCGTGCGCCAGAGGCAAGTTGTCGATTTAAAATAGCATCTACAATAGCGTTATAAATATGGTCATCAATTTCATCATTGCTCATTTCTACGGCTTTTTTTGGTGCATTTGATGGCATTGATTTCTCCATTTTTATTAACGCCTCCTCTTTCTAAAACTTTATCTAATAACTGTAGTGTAAGTTTAACTTAAGCGTTTTGGAATATTGCTCTCATTTCCAAAACACTAATGTTGAGCTAAACAATTCAATATTAGACTTCTAAATATCCACTTATACACCTAACTTTACTTACTTTTTATAAAAAATTAAGCACTTCTCATTTTATAAATTTGTCTCTTCATATCCAAAATTCATACCAGTTTAAATAACTCATAAGCGCTACTTCTTAAATTTGGCATAACTTTTGCTCAATTAAAATTGTGCACAATATAAATATCACATTGTGCACAATTTTAATTTCATTCTTTTAGCCAGAATTTCAAGCTGCTGAAGAACGTGCCAGCCCAACATAAGGGAAGTGAGTGTTCAAGATGAATAATACCGAAGCAATAATTAAACCTTCTTATGATGCAAAACTGACAAATCAAGACTTAGCTCCTTTAAAAAAGCAAACATGGGGCGCTTATAATATTTTTGCTTTCTGGATGTCTGATGTTCATAGTGTCGGCGGTTATGTCATGGCTGGGAGCCTTTTTGCACTTGGGCTAAATAGCTGGCAGGTACTTTTATCTTTACTCATCGGCATTGCCATAGTTCAGTTTTTTACAAATCTGATTGCCAAGTCTAGCCAACAAACAGGCACGCCCTATCCTGTTATTTGTCGTGCCACTTTCGGTGTGCTTGGTGCAAATATTCCTGCTGTTATCCGTGGTCTTATTGCTGTCGCATGGTATGGCATTCAAACTTATTTGGCCTCCAGTGCATTCTTATTAGTCATTTTAAAGTTCTTTCCAGAATGGTCAGCCTATGCTGATGTTTCCACTTACGGCTTTCTCGGGCTTTCCTATTTAGGATGGGTTGGCTTCATGCTGCTTTGGCTACTGCAAGCGATTGTTTTCTGGTCTGGCATGGACAGTATTCGTAAGTTCATTGACTGGGCAGGCCCAGCTGTCTACATCGTAATGTTTGCGATGGCAGTATGGCTTATCTGGAAAGCTGGCTGGCAAAATATTGATTTAAACTTGAGCGGTGTTCAATACGACGGCTTTGCGGTTGTACCTGTCATGATTGGTGCTATTGCGCTTGTTGTCTCATATTTTTCAGGGCCTATGCTGAATTTTGGTGACTTCTCTCGTTATGGTAAAAGTTTTAATGCCATTAAAATGGGCAACTTTCTTGGCCTACCAATCAATTTCTTAGGCTTTTCTTTACTTACTGTGGTTTGTATTGCTGCAACGCTTCCAGTGTACGGCAAGCTCATTACAGACCCTGTCGAGATGGTCGGTAAACTGGATAACACATTTGTAGTCATTTTAGGTAGTTTGACCTTAATGATTGCCACCATTGGGATTAATATTGTCGCTAACTTTGTTTCACCTGCCTTTGATTTTTCCAACGTTTCACCGAGCAAAATTAGCTGGCGCATGGGTGGAATGATTGCAGCAGTTGGTTCGATTTTCATTACCCCATGGAATTTGTTTAATAATCCTCAAGTG
>Ga0308166_1001075_pt1 | contig 30879 bp, 29 predicted proteins | sample PhyCR2_2_FD_202137 | JGI IMG/M metagenome (GOLD analysis project Ga0308166, IMG submission 202137) | Phyllosphere microbial communities from UC Gill Tract Community Farm, Albany, California, United States - DLSLCC.R2 | ecosystem: Host-associated > Plants > Phyllosphere > Unclassified | place... | reverse complement strand
TGGTTTGCGCGACCAATGCCGTTGGTGAAAGCGAGCGTTATCGGTACGACGATCAGCACGTCATTGTTGAGCGGCAGTTGGCCGGTGGGGCGAGTTTCTTCTGGGCGTGGGAAGGCTCCGGCAAGGCGGCGCGTTGCGTCCGGCATTGGGCGAGCTTTTCGCAGATGGACACGCGCTATGCCTGGGGCGATGACGGCCGTGTCACCGTGCATAACGCCGATGGCAGCCAGGAAGTCTATGTCCACGACGACCGGGCGCGGTTGGTGCAGCGCATCGATCCGGACGGCGCGCAGCATTTCAAATCCTACGATGCCAAAGGCCGGCTGACCGTCGAGCAAGACCCGCTGGGTGCGGTGACCGCCTATCAGTACGACGACGCCGGACGCTTGATCGCGTGGTTTCCCGGGGATGACGAGCCGACTTCCTACGAACATGACAACGGTTTTGCTCGGGTTGTCAGGCGTGGGGAAGCGGTCTGGAAATACGAGCGCAATGAGCAAGGCAACGTCATCCGCAAAACTGATCCAGATGGTAATTCGACTGACTACAGCTACAACAAATACGGGCAACTGACTGGGGTTTGGTACCCGGATCACAGTTGCCATCGACTGGTGTGGAATGAGCGGGGGCAGTTGCTGGAAGAGCAATTGCCCAATGGTGGGATCAAGCGTTATCGCTATGACGATCTAGGGCGGCAGGTTGCCCGTGAGGATGAGCATGGCGCGCTGACCGGTTATGAATGGGACGCTGCCGGTCGTCTGCTGAAACTGATCCAGCCCGGCGGTGCTTGCCGGGAATTCAGCTACAACCCCTACGGAAAAATCATCGCCGAACGCGACGAACTCGGCCACGTCACCCGCTACGAATACGCCGATGGCCTGCACCTGATCAGCCGCCGTATCAACGCCGACGGCACCCAGGTCAAGTACCGCTACGACAACGTTCGCTTATTGCTGACCGAAATCGAAAACGAAGTCGGCGAAACCTACCAACTCGACTACCACCCCAACGGCCTGATCCAACAGGAAATCGGCTTCGACGGCCAACGCACCGCCTACGTCTACGACCTCAACGGCAACCTGCAGGAAAAGACCGAATACGGTGACGATGGCAGTCAGCTAGTGACCCGCTACGAGCGCGACCACGCCGGGCGTCTCGTACGAAAAACCCTGCCCGATGCCAGCGTTGTCGACTATGCCTACGACCGCCAAGGCAACCTTCTCAGCGTCGAAGACGGTTACTGGGCGTTGGCCTACGAGTACGACAAACAAAACCGCCTCACCGCCGAACACCAAGGCTGGGGCACCCTGCGCTATGGCTACGACGCCTGCGGCCAGCTGAAAAACCTGCGCCTGCCGGACAACAACCGCCTCGTCTTCAACCACGACAAAGGCGGCCACCTCGCCACCGTCGAACTCAATGGTGAAGTGCTCACCTCACACCTATTCAAGAGCGGTCGCGAGCACCAACGCCAACAAGGTCAACTGCTCAGCCATTACCACTACGACGACCAAAATCGCCTGCACGCCCACGCCGTTACGCAGCAGCAAAACTACCTCTACCAGCGCCAATACGACTACGACAAAAGCGGCACCCTCACTCGCCTGCTCGACACACGAAAAGGCCAGCACGACTACCGCTACGACCCGCTTAATCGCCTGACCCGCGCCGATCATTCCCAAGACGTCCAAGAGCGCTTCGCCCACGACCCGGCGGGCAACCTGCTGATGCAAGACCGTCCCGGCCCGGACATCGTTGCCGGCAACCGCCTGATGATCCAGGGCGACCGCCATTACGACTACGACGCCTTCGGCAACCTCATCCGCGAACGGCGCGGCAAAGGCCAGCAACTCGTTACTGAGTACCGCTACGACTGCCAGCATCGATTGATCGGTGTCACAAAGCCGGATGGTCAAACGGCCAGTTACCGCTATGACCCGTTTGGGCGGCGTGTCAGCAAAACCGTGGATGGCAAGACCACGGAGTATTTCTGGCAAGGCGACAAGCTGACTGCCGAGCACCACGCGGAACGCCATCGCAGCTACATTTACGAACCGAACAGCTTTCGCCCCTTGGCACTACTGGAAGGCTACGGTCCAAAAGACACAGCGCCCTACCACTACCAACTCGACCATCTGGGCACACCGCAAGAACTGACCGACACCGAAGGCGAAATCGTCTGGTCCGCCCACTACCGCGCCTACGGCCAGATCGCCCGGCTCGACATAGGCAAAATCGATAATCCGCTACGTTTCCAGGGTCAGTATTTCGACCAGGAAAGCGGCCTGCACTACAACCGCCATCGCTACTACAATCCGGATATTGGACGTTACCTGACGCCGGATCCGGTGAAGCTGGCGGGTGGGGTCAATGGGTATCAGTACGTGCCCAATCCCACGGGATGGGTGGATCCGCTGGGACTAAGTTGTAAGATTGGAGTATGCCCTGGCTCAAAATTCGATTCAGTCCACACAAAAAAATTATCCAGCGGCGTACTAGTTGCACACGAAAAATCTGGTGGGCACTTAATCAAAAAGCATATAGGACAGACAGATATTCAGTTAGCTGAAAGGCTTGAATGGGAACCAAATATACCAGCAGCATCCACATTCAAAACTTTAGAGGAAGCAGAAGCGCTCGTTACTGAAAGCTTATCCACACATCATCACGAAATATCCAAATTTCTCAAGGGAAAAAAAGACAAGCATATCATTAGAGAACACTCGAGCAGCCCTGTGGGATTGAGCGTTATAAGAGGTAGCACAGAGTCAGTCCCCGTATATAAATTTATTCTGGTTTTAATAAAAAAACCAAAAATGCCAAATGGTTACCTTTTACTTACAGGATACCCAATAGAAAAATGAACATACCATTAACTGAGCTTCAACAATTTTTTGGCGCCTACTTTAATCAAGACTGGGTAGAGGATCACGCCTGCGCCGACGATGTCATTGATAGTTTTCTAATGGACTCGTCCACGGACGTGATCTGCACCGTAAGGAATGAGATTCTAGAATTGATTGACTCCTACACAAACGAATCAGAGTTCCAAGAAAATTTGCTGCACAAACAGTACTGTTTCTATTACTACCCAAATGAATGGGTATCAGGGCCGTTATGGCTCCACCATATAGTGGAAAAATTCGACACGCATTTACTTAAAAAATAAAATCCATCAGTACGCCGATCTCATTCAGCTACATCGATGTAACCAGCTACGGGGGCTGCTAGGCAGCCCCACGCGAGCAAGCTCGCTCGCCACAGGTGTACCTGGTTTCTTTAGATCCCCGCCAACGCCAAATCCATCGCAAAGTAGGTAAAAATCAAATCCGCTCCCGCCCGCTTGATCGACCCCAACGTCTCGCGCACCACCCGGTCTTCATCAATCGCCCCCGCCTGGGCGCCGAACTTGATCATTGCGTACTCACCACTCACCTGATACGCCGCCACCGGCAGGCGTGACGCCTCGCGGATGTCGCGGATGATGTCGAGGTAGGCACCGGCTGGCTTGACCATCAGCGCATCGGCACCTTCCTGTTCGTCCAGCAGCGATTCGCGCACGGCTTCGCGGCGGTTCATCGGGTTCATCTGGTAGCTTTTGCGGTCACCCTTGAGGGCGCTGCCGCCCGCTTCGCGGAACGGGCCGTAAAGGGCCGAGGCGAATTTGGTCGAGTAGGCCATGATCGGGATGTGGGTGAAACCGGCGTCGTCTAGGGCACGGCGGATGGCCTGGACCTGGCCGTCCATCGCGGCGGACGGAGCGATCACGTCGGCGCCGGCGCGGGCAGCGGCCACGGCTTGTTTGCCGAGGTTGACCAGGGTTGCGTCGTTGTCGACATGGGCACCGTGCATCACGCCGCAATGGCCATGGTCGGTGTATTCGCAGAAGCAGGTGTCGGACATCACAATCATTTCCGGCACTGCGTCCTTGATGATCGAGGACATGCGCGAAACCAGGCCGCGCTCTTTCCAGGTATCGCTGCCGTTGGCGTCGAGGTGGTGGGATACGCCGAAGGTCATCACCGACTTGATGCCGGCACGGGCGTAACGCTCGATCTCGCCGGCCAGTTTCTTCTCCGGGATACGCAGCACGCCCGGCATACTGGTAATCGGCACGAAATCGTCAATTTCTTCTTCAACGAAGATCGGCAACACCAGGTCGTTAAGGGTGAATTCGCTTTCCTGGAACAAGCCACGCAACTGCGGGGAGCGGCGCAGGCGGCGTGGGCGGGCTTGGGGGAACTGACTGGTCATGGCTTTCCTGAAAAATGGCTGAAATCTTTGGGGCCAAAGCTTATGCCCCCAAGTCCCGGCAACACAAATGCCAAGGGGCCAATAGTGTATTGCCAGGCGCGTAACAATTTATTGATCTAGAGCTGTAGCTGCCCTTGGATACACAGTGCTACGGCACCGCCGACCCACACCTCATCGCCCTGGCGCTCGATGTGAATACGCCCTGCCCGCCCCATCGCCGTGCCCTGGCTGACCACATAACGGCTGGGCGCCAAGCCCTCGGCGAGCAGCCATTGGGCAACCCCTGCGTTCAAGCTGCCGGTGGCCGGGTCTTCAGGGGCGCCGTCGCCAGCGATAAAGGCGCGCACTTCAAATTGCGCGTCTACCGCGTCACGCACTGGATCACAGGGGGCGATCACCCCCACGGCCAGGCCCAGCAGTTGCGCATAGTCCGGTTGCAACGCGAGCACCGCGTCACGATCAGCCAGCATCACCGCCAGCCACCCGGCACCATTGTCGACCCACTGGCTGCGCACAATCGCCTCGGGCGCCAGCTTCAATGCCAGACGCACGCGTTCCAGCAACGGCGCCTCCACGGCCCCTGCACGCAACAACGGCGGCGCGATAAACGCCAGTTCATCACCTTGGCGGCGGATGCGCACCAGACCGATTTCGCACTCCTGAACAATCTCCTCGCCTTGGGGTACGCCACCGGCCTGCAACCAGGCGTGGCAACTGCCCAACGTCGGGTGGCCGGCAAACGGCAGTTCCGTGAGAGTGGTGAAAATGCGTACGCGGTAGTCGGCCCGTGGATCCCTGGGTGTCAGCAAAAACGTGGTTTCGCTGAGATTGGTCCAGTTGGCAAAGTCGGCCATCTGCTGATCAGTGAGGCTATCGGCGCCGAGCACCACGGCCAACGGGTTGCCTTTAAGCGGTACGCGGCTGAATACATCCAGTTGTTGGAACTCGAAAGTCGGCATGCTTCAGCTCGGAATATTCAGGCCACGGATGACCGCAGGGCGTGCAACAAAGCCGTCCAATGCGCGCAGTACGTTAGGGAAATCGGCAATGCCCACCAGATCGCCGGATTCGTAGAAACCGATCAGGTTGCGAATCCAGGGGAAAGTGGCGATGTCGGCAATGCTGTACTCGTCCCCCATGATCCAGGTGCGACCCAGCAGGCGTTTTTCCAGAACACCCAGCAAGCGCCGGGCTTCAGCGGCGTATCGGTCACGCGGGCGCTTGTCTTCATAAGCCTTGCCGGCGAACTTGTTGAAGAACCCCACCTGACCGAACATCGGGCCGATCCCGGCCATCTGGAACATCAGCCACTGCAGGGTTTCATAGCGGGTGGCCGGGTCTTCGGAAAGCAACTGGCTGGTCTTTTCCGCCAGGTAGATCAGGATCGCGCCGGACTCGAACAGCGCCAGCGGCTGCCCGCTCGGGCCATTAGGATCAATGATCGCGGGGATTTTGTTGTTGGGGTTCAGGGACATGAACTCCGGGGACATCTGGTCCTGAGTGTCGAAACTGACCTTGTGCGCTTCATAGGGCAGCCCCAATTCTTCGAGCATGATCGACACCTTGACGCCGTTGGGCGTGGGCAACGAATACAACTGCAGGCGATCCGGGTGCTGGGCAGGCCATTTGCTGTTGATCGGGAAAGCGGCGAGTGCGTTCATCGAGAACCCCCTGGACGGAAAGCCCTCATGATAGTCATCTGCCCGCCACCGTGCATGGGTCATCGTTGCGCAACATTTGCCCGCTAGTATCCCCCCTGGGCGAACCAAAACGCCCGATTGCACTCTTAAGAACGCCCGAAGGGTGAATGGAGGCACCTTGCTATATCGACAGGGAATACCGCAGGACGCTTGCCGCGTCACTGGGGCCGGGCCTGTCCGCCTTAACCCGACGCACGAAGACTCGAACCTATAATGAAGATCAAGCCTCTGCGCCTTGTGCAACAATTCAAACGCTATTCATACATGATGTTGCCGCTGCTGCTGGTCAGCGCGGCCATCGTCACCGCTCTCGACGCCCGTGAAAGCCGTGCCCAACCCGTGGACGGCGTGCAAACCCTGGTATTCCTGCGCCATGGCGAAAAACCGGCCGGTGGCCTGGGCCAACTCAATTGCCAGGGCCTGAACCGTGCCATGAACCTGGCTACTGTACTGCCGGAGAAGTTTGGCAAGGCCAATTACGTGTTTGCCGCCAACCCGACACGCAATGTCGAGGAAGGTGAACTGGACAATTCCTACAGCTACATTCGCCCACTGATTACCATCAGCCCCAGCGCGATCAAGCTTGGCCTGCCGGTGAACATCGAATTCTCAGCGAATGACACCAGCGCCCTGGCCGAAGAACTGGTCGAGGACAAGTACCGCAACGCGACGATCTACACGGCCTGGTCCCATGGTTACTTGCCGGAGCTGATCAACAAAGTCGCCAGCGAAGCGTCCGGCGAAAAGCACACCCTCACCGATGACTGGTCCGGCAATGACTATGACTCCCTGTACGTGTTGACGCTGACCTGGCACAACGGCAAGGCCTCGCTGCTCAGCCGCAACTATAAGCAGGGACTGAATAACGGCGATGAAACCTGCCCGGATCCGACCCAGGTCAGTGCAGATATCTGAAGCGTGAGCCGCAGGGGCGTATGATGCCCGGCTATCGACTCACCTGCGGATCCTCTTCATGTCCAACCTCGCGTCCTCCCAGCCCAATCGGGGCTGGTCGTTCTGGTGCAAGCCTGCCCTGTTTCTGCTGGTGGCCTGCATCGGCCTCTACTATGTGAAATGGTCGCCCTACTACCTCAAGGCGTTTGTAGCGGCGGACAACCACAGCATTGGCGCCTCGATTCTCAATGACCAGCAAAGCTCGCCCCTGACAGCGGCGCTGGCCTACGCTCAGGTGTATTTCCTGGCGATCTGGAAAGCCGCAGTGCTGGCGGTGATCCTCGGTTCATTACTGCAAGTACTGATCCCTCGCGACTGGCTGCTGCGCCTGTTTGGCCGTGCCGGGCTGGGCTCGACCCTGCGCGGCGGGCTGTTTGCCTTGCCGGGGATGATGTGCAGTTGCTGTGCAGCGCCAGTGGCGGCGGGCATGCGCCGTCAGCAGGTGTCGGTGGGCGCGGCACTGGCGTTCTGGATTGCCAACCCGGTGTTGAACCCTGCCACGCTGGTGTTCATGGGGTTTGTGCTGGGCTGGGACTTTACCGCGCTGCGGCTGGTGGCCGGGATTGTGCTGGTGGTGGGGGTGTCTCTGGTAGCGCAGCGTATCGCGCGCCCTGATCAAGTGCCGGAAGCGGCGCTGGAGGCTGTCGCCGAAGTCAGCACCCTGGAGTCGCAACCCTTCCTGAGCCGTTGGTTGCGCACCTTGTGGCAACTGTTCTGGAGCACCATCCCGGTGTACATCCTGGCGGTGTTGATCCTCGGTGCAGCAAGGGTGTGGCTCTTCCCCCATGTGGACGGGGCGATGGCCAACAGCCTGGTGTGGCTGGTGCCGCTGGCGATCGTCGGTACGTTATTCGTGATTCCTACAGCGGCAGAAATACCCATCGTACAAACCATGATGACCCTGGGCATGGGCACCGGCCCGGCCGTAGCCCTGCTGATGACCCTGCCGAGCGTGAGCCTGCCGTCACTGTTGATGCTGCGCAAGGATTTCGATGCACGGGTACTGGTAACGGTGGCCGGGTTGACCATGCTGGTGGGGGTGGTGTGTGGGTTGATTGGGGCGGTGATTCTTTAGATTTTCAGTGGGGCTGATGACCTCATCGCAGGCAAGCCAGCTCCCACCTTTGTATGTATTCACACTTCAAAAGGTGGGAGCTGGCTTGCCTGCGATGGCGTCCGAAAGATCACCCCACCCGAGCTGCCCGTTCACGCAAATATTCCACCACCGCCCCTTGCTCCCCGGCAAACTCGATCCGCGCGCCTTTGCTCTCGCGCTGAAACGCATACATCGGGTCGTAATACTCGCGCAACAAGCCTTCGATCCACACCCGGTGCAGGTCCACTGTACCGCTGCGCGCCTGTTCCGCCAGGGCGTCCTGCAAAATCGCCTGCAGCCGCTGGAAACGTTCGCCGCCCAGACGCTTGTGAATATTGGACAGGCTTTGGGTCAGGCGCTCGGCAAATAATAGCTGGCCGCCTTCACCAAACACGTCAATGAACTCGGCGCACAGGTCGACCACGTAATCCTTCAGGATGCGCTCGACGCGGCCCTCAACGCTGTCTTCCAGCCACACCATCGGAAACGTCTGCATCCCCTTGTGTAACGGCAGGGGCAGCGCGCAACTGCCGATCATGCGGCTCTCGTCCTCGACTACAAACTGCCCGATACCGCCTGCACGCTTTTTCAACAGGTCGACCGCCAGGCGGTTCTCGAAGTCGATATTGGACGGTTGTGCCGTAGCACGCTTGCCGAAACTGGAGCCTCGGTGGTTGGCGTGGCCTTCCAGGTCCAGGGCGTTGTGCAGTTGGCCGAGCACTTCGGTCTTGCCGGTACCCGTCATGCCACCCAGCAACACGAAATCACACTGGGCGGTCGCCTGCTCCAGAGTATCCAGCAGGAAGGTACGCATGGCCTTGTAACCACCGCCGACCCGGGGATATTCGATCCCCGCTTCGGTTTTCAACCATTGCTGCACGATTTGCGAGCGCAGCCCACCGCGAAAGCAGTAGAGGTAGCCATCCGGATTAGCCTGGGCAAACTGCGCCCATTGCTCGATGCGCTCGGCCTTGATCGCTCCAGAGACCAGCTCATGGCCCAGGACAATTGCAGCTTGCTGGCCTTGCTGCTTGTAGCAGGTGCCCACCCGCTGGCGCTCGTCGTCGGTCATCAGCGGCAGGTTGACCACCCCGGGGAACGCGCCCTTGACGAATTCGACCGGCGCGCGGGTATCCATCATCGGCCGGTCATTGAGGAAGATGTCGCGGTAATCGGTGATGTCAGTTGCCATCAAATCACCTCTACCGCGTTGGTCTGTCGCTCAAGCAGTTCGCCGATTGGCTCAAGGTTCAGGCCCAGTTCGGCGGCTGCCGCATGAAACTCGGCATCGCCGTCGGGGGTAACGGCGATCAGCAGGCCACCGCTGGTCTGTGGGTCGCACAGCACGCGCTTGTGCAACTCCTGCACGCGCCCGAGCTTGCTGGCGTAGCTCTCGAAGTTGCGCAAGGTGCCGCCCGGCACGCAGCCCTGGTCCAGGTAGTACTCAACCCCTGGCAGGCGTGGGACTTTTGCATATTCGATGCGGGCCGTCAGGCCACTGCCATCAGCCATTTCCACCAAGTGGCCGAGCAGGCCGAAACCGGTAACGTCTGTCATCGCAGTGACACCGGCCAACTTGCCGAAACGGCTGCCGGGCTTGTTGAGGGTGCACATCCAGTCACGGGCCAGGCCGACGTCGGCCTCGCGCAACTTGCCCTTCTTTTCGGCGGTGGTGAGGATACCAATGCCCAAAGGCTTGGTCAGGTACAGCTTGCAGCCGGCAGTGGCCGTGTCGTTGCGCTTCATGTGGCGCTTTTGCACGATCCCGGTAACGGCCAGGCCAAAGATCGGCTCCGGGGCGTCAATGGAATGCCCACCCGCCAGCGGGATACCGGCGGCGTCGCACACCGAACGGCCCCCGCGGATGACTTCGCGGGCAATCTCCGGCGCCAGCACGTTGACCGGCCAGCCAAGAATAGCGATGGCCATCAAGGGGTCGCCGCCCATGGCATAAATGTCGCTGATGGCATTGGTGGCGGCGATGCGGCCGAAGTCGAAGGGATCGTCGACTATCGGCATGAAAAAGTCCGTGGTGGAAACCACGCCGCGCTCGTCGTCAATGGCATACACCGCCGCATCATCGCGTGAAGCGTTGCCCACCCACAGGTTGGGGTCCAGGTTCTGTGCGCCGCTGCCGGCAAGGATCACCTCCAACACCTGGGGCGAAATCTTGCAGCCGCAACCCGCACCGTGGCTGTACTGGGTAAGGCGAATCGGCTCGTTCATGGAAGACCTCAAGCTATCAAGTGGGCCGATTCTAGCAGACAGCAAAAGGCCGGCTGGGCTCTTGTGAGCGCAGCCGGCCTGTTTGGGTCAGCGGTTACTCGCGGGCAGCGAGCAAACGCTTGTGGCGGTTACGCCGTGCGATGTTCAGGCATTCGATAGCCGCCGAGAACGCCATGGCCGCATACACGTAGCCTTTTGGCACGTGGGCGCCGAAGCCTTCGGCGATCAGCGTCATGCCGATCATGATCAAAAAGCCCAGGGCCAGCATCACCACAGTCGGGTTGTCATTGATGAACTTGGCCAACGGTTCGGCCGCCACCAGCATCACGATCACCGAGGTCACCACGGCAATGATCATGATCGGCAAGTGCTCGGTCATGCCCACGGCCGTGATGATGCTGTCGATGGAGAACACCAGGTCGAGCAACAGGATCTGCCCGATGGCCGCCGCGAAGCCGATGGCCACGGTGTTGCCAACCGTTGCTTTCCCTTCAGGCTCCGGGTCCATGCTGTGATGGATTTCGGTGGTTGCCTTCCACACCAGGAACAGGCCACCGGCGATCAGGATCATGTCCTTCCAAGAGAACGCCTGGCCGAACACTTCAAACACCGGCGCCGTCAACTGCACGATGAAGGCGATGGTGCTCAACAGGCCCAGGCGCAATACCAGCGCCATGCTGATACCGATGCGCCGCGCCTTGGCCCGGTGCTGCTCGGGTAATTTGTTGGTGAGGATCGAGATAAAGATCAGGTTATCGATGCCCAGCACGATTTCCATGACGATCAAGGTAGCCAGTGCGACCCAGGCGGTGGGGCTGGCGGCCAGTTGTAAAAGGTAATCCATAGGTCAGTCCTGACGTGGTAGTGCTGGGAAATTAGGTTTCTTGGGTGTTCGATTCGGCGTCTTTTTCTTCCTGGTCATCTTTCTTCTGCGGATTGATCAAGCCCTCGGTCGCTTCACTCAATGCCTGTTCGGCAGCCTTTTGGGTGTCATCGATCGCTTGCTTGGCCGATTCGCTGGCTTTGCCCAGCACTTGCTGCGCGCTTTTTTCGACCTGATCACAACCGCCGATCATCACCAATGAAAGCGCAAGCAGCGACGCTGCGCCCAGGGAATTGAGTTTCATGCTGTATTCCTCATTAGAACCATTGGGTCCAAATAGTGGCCCCGCGATAGCGATGCATTCTATGCAGGTGAACAGTTCAGGAAAATTCGTATTTTTCTCGCGTATACTTCGATTTTTACGAAGTGTAGACCGCGATGCTCAATTATCGACAACTGCATTACTTCTGGGTGGTGGCCAAGACTGGGAGCATCGTGCGCGCCTGCGAACAACTGAACCTCACGCCCCAGACTATCAGCGGGCAGATCAGCCTGTTGGAACAAACCTTTGGCATTGCTCTGTTCCAGCGGGTGGGGCGCCAGCTTGAGCTGACCGAAGCCGGGCGTCAGGCGCTGCCCTACGCCGAGCAGATGTTCCAGACCGGCAACGAACTTGAGGCGATGTTGCGCGCCCAGCCCGATGAGCAACAGATCCCGTTCAGGGTCGGCGTGGCGGATGTGGTGCCAAAATCCATCGTCTACCGCCTGATCGCCCCCACCATGGAGCTGAGCGAGCCGCTGCGCATCACCTGCCGCGAAGACAAACTCGAACGTTTACTCGCCGACCTGGCGATCCAGCGTCTGGACCTGGTGATTTCCGACAGCCCGATGCCGAGCCATCTGGACATCAAGGGCTACAGCCAGAAGCTGGGGGAATGCGGCATCAGTTTTTTCGCCACCCAGGCGTTGGCTGACCAGCATGGCGGCGATTTCCCACAGTGTTTGCACGGTGCGCCGTTATTGATTCCGGGGGCAGAGACCGTCGTGCGCAGCCGATTGCAGCGCTGGTTTGCCGAGCAGCAGATTCAACCGCGGATCATCGGTGAGTTCGACGACAGTGCGTTGATGCAAGCGTTTGGGCAATCCGGCAGCGGAATCTTCATCGCCCCCAGCGTGATTGCCGATGAGGTGGTGCGCCACTACGGCGTGGTGCTGATCGGCCAGACCGACGCGGTGACCGAGTCGTTCTATGCGATCTCGGTGGAGCGCAAAGTCAAGCACCCCGGCATCGTGGCGATTACCGAAGGGGCAAGGCGCGAGTTGTTTACCGCCCTGCCCTGAAAAACTGCGCGCCCCCGTTGATCAGGCGTTGGCCGCGGTAGGTTTGGCGGTCATCAACCACAGTGCGAGCAGGATCGACACCAGGATAAACCCCGATGCGGCAAAGCCAAGGCTGCCCAGGCCCAGGGTGTCAATCACATGCCCACCCACCATTGCACCCAGGCCAATGCCGAGATTGGCCCCGGCGATATTCAGCGAGGCGGCAAACGCCGGCGCGTGGGGCGCCGCCTTCATCAATCGCACATGGCTGACCAGGAACATCGCCGCCTGGGTCACGCCCCATACCGCCATCGCCGCCGCCAGGCCAATGGTGGAATGAATCGCCGGCACCACTGCCATCATGCCCGCGATCATAAACCCGCAGAACACCATGGACGCAATCAAGGGATGACGATCCACCGCGCGCCCGCCAAGGGAATTGCCGATCAGCCCGACCGCGCCGAAGCCCATCAGGCACCACCCCACCAGTGTGCCGTCGAACCCTGCCAGGCGCTCAAGGATATCCGCCAGGTAGGTATAGGCGGTGAACATGCCGCTGAAGACCAGGATCGACAACAGGATGTGGCCCTGCATCACCGGGCTGCGCAGGATCTTGAATTGCGAGCGCAAGGTGACTTGCTCGTTCTTTGCCTGGGTCACCGGCAGGTAGATGTACAGCAATAACGCCTTGGCCAGCGCAATCACCGCAAGCACTGCAAAGGCGGTGCGCCAACCGAACATATCGGAAATCAGCGTACCTACCGGAATCCCGAACACGGTGGCGCAGACGATGCCGAAGCCGATTTTTTCAATTGCACGCCCGGCGAATTCAGGGCCGACAATGTCCACCGCCGTTTCGCTGGCCAAGGCCCAAAACACCGGCAAGCCCAACGCCGGAATCAAGCGAGCCAGGGACATTATCCAAATATTGGGCGCCAATGCCGCTACGGTATTGGCCACCGCAAACATGATCAGGATGCTGATAAACAGACGCTTGCGCTGGAACCGCGCGCAATAGGCGGTCAGAAAGGGGCCGAACGCCGCCACGGTAAACGCGAACAGCGTCACCAGCAGTCCGGCCTGGGACACACTGACATTCAGGTCCCGGGCGATCGAAGGCAACAAGCCGACGATCACAAATTCTGTGGTCAGCACGGTAAAACCGGCAGCCGACAGCAGCAAGATAGGGAACAACATGCAAACTCCAGAAACAGCGACATCAACGACAGCCCGAAGGGCTCGCTGATAGAGAGGAAAGATGAGAGGGGTGAATCTTAACAGAACATGTCCGGATTTGACCAAACCCGACGTAAACGGGTGACGGAATGCCGCAGCGAACGAGACGCGTCCTACAGCATGCTAGACTTTGCGCCTGCTTCCTACAGTACTTTCTGCCTGCAATGCTGCGCCCTACTAAAAAAACTAGAGACAACTCTTTATGACTGCTGCCCCCTCCCTGTTGCAACGTTTAATGCGCGTCAGCCTGGTCACCCAAATTGTCATCGGCCTGATCGCCGGGATCGTGCTGGCCTTGCTGTTCCCCGAGGCCGCACGCGCCACGGGCTTTATCGGCAAGGTGTTTGTCGCGGCGCTGAAGGCCGTCGCGCCGATTCTGGTGTTTGTGCTGGTCATGGCCTCGATTGCCAACCATAAGCATGGCCAGGAAACCCATATCCGCCCGATCCTGTTCCTGTACCTGCTCGGCACCTTTTCCGCCGCCGTGGTCGCAGTGGTCGCCAGCACGTTGTTCCCCTCCTCTCTGGTACTGGCCACCCATGACGCCACGGTGAGCGCTCCCGGCGGCATCGGCGAGGTGCTGCAAAGCCTGTTGCTCAGTGTGGTGGATAATCCGGTCAGCGCACTGATGAATGCCAACTTCATCGGTATCCTGGCCTGGGCCATCGGCATGGGCGTTGCCATTCGCCATGCCGGTGAAACCACCCGCACGGTGCTGGACGACCTGTCCAACGGCGTGACCCTGATCGTACGCGTGGTCATCCGCTTCGCCCCGCTGGGCATCTTCGGCCTGGTGGCCTCGACCCTGGCCACCTCCGGTTTCGGCGCCCTGCTCGGCTATGCGCACCTGCTGGTGGTGTTGATCGGCTGCATGGTGTTCGTCGCGCTGGTGATCAACCCCGCCATCGTGTTCTGGAAACTGCGCCGTAACCCATACCCGCTGGTGCTGATGTGCCTGCGTGAAAGCGGTATCACTGCATTTTTCACCCGCAGCTCGGCGGCGAACATTCCGGTCAACCTGGCGTTGAGCAAGCGCCTGGGCCTGCATGAAGATACCTACTCGGTGTCGATCCCGCTCGGTGCCACCATTAATATGGCCGGTGCGGCAATCACCATCACCGTGCTGACCCTCGCGGCCGTGCACACCCTCGGGATTGCCGTGGACCTGCCGACCGCGGTGCTGCTCAGCGTGGTCGCGGCCATTTGCGCCTGTGGGGCCTCCGGTGTAGCGGGCGGCTCGTTGCTGCTGATTCCACTGGCGTGCAGCCTGTTCGGCATTCCAAGTGAAATCGCCATGCAGGTGGTGGCCGTCGGTTTCATCATTGGCGTCCTGCAGGATTCGGCGGAAACGGCGCTGAATTCGTCTACCGATGTGTTGTTTACAGCGGCGGCCTGCCTGGGCAAGGAAGAACAGGCAGCTTAAACGCCTCGCAAAAAAAGCCCGGTGCCGTTCAATCACGAACGACACCGGGCTTTTTTATGCTTGCCGGTTTAGAACGCGCCCATGTAATCGCGCTTGCCCACTTCCACACCGTTATGACGCAGCAGGGCGTAAGCGGTGGTGACGTGAAAGAAGAACTGCGGCAGGCCGTAGGTCAACAGGTAGGACTGGCCGCTGAAGCGCTTCTCTTTCGGGGTGCCTGGGCGGGTGACGATCTCGATACCTTCCTTGCCGTCGATCTGCTCGGGCTTGATGGTGTCGACAAACGCCAGGACCTTGGCGATCAACGCTTGCAGGTCGGCGAAGGTGACTTCAGTGTCTTCGTACTTGGGCACTTCGATCTCGGCCAGGCGTGCCGACACGCCTTTGGCGAAGTCGACGGCGATCTGTACCTGGCGCACCAGCTGGAACATATCCGGGAACAGGCGCGCTTGCAGCAGGGCATTGGGCTCGATGTTCTTGGCAGTAGCGTGGGCTTCGGCTTTGTTCAGCACATCGCTCAATGCGTTGAGCATTTGCTTGAAGACTGGGATAGAAGCGGCGTACAGGGAAATAGTCATGTCAGTCTCACGATAATGGCAGGGTTGGAACCAGCGGCGATTATAGCCATGCCCGGCGCTTGTCTTTTATTTTTTGAGGATTAGGCTGGTGAACTTCACTGCATAGGGAACGCGCGATGACCGCCGAACATGACACCGACACCCCTGAGCCGCGCCTGAACAGCACGGAAATCCGCATCCTCGGCTGCCTGATCGAAAAACAGGCGACCCACCCGGAAACCTACCCCCTGACGCTCAACGCTCTGGTGCTGGCCTGCAATCAGAAAACCAGCCGTGAGCCGGTGATGAACCTCAGCCAGGGCCAGGTCGGCCAAAGCCTGCGCGCGCTGGAGGGCCAAGGCTTTACCCGCCTGGTGATGGGTAGCCGTGCCGACCGCTGGGAACACCGTGTGGACAAGGCGTTGGAACTGGTGCCGGCCCAGGTGATCTTGACCGGGTTGCTGTTTCTGCGGGGGCCGCAGACGGTCAACGAGTTGCTGACCCGTAGCGGGCGTATGCATGACTTTGAAGATGCCGAGCAGGTCGTTCACCAGCTGGAACGCCTGATTGCCCGAGGGTTGGCGGTATTGGTACCGCGCCAGGCGGGCCAGCGGGAAGATCGGTATACCCACGCGCTGGGGGATCCGGCGGATATTGAAGCGATCATGACCGCGCGAGGCAATCCAGTAGAGCGTAGCGCGGGGGCTGTTTCGGTGGAACGGATCGAAGAGCTGGAAGCGCGGATTGCCGCACTGGAAGAACGGCTGGCGCAGTTGGAGCAGACCTGACACAGATAATAATCTGTAGGAGCGGGCTTGCTCGCGAAAAACGTCAACGGTAACGCGTGTTTCCTGAATAAACGCGCCGACTATGGTTTTTCGCGAGCAAGCTCGCTCCCACAGGCATTAGGGCTTGCACCCTCCCACCGTTAGCTTCGGGCGAAGGCTACTGCCGCCTCGAACTGCTCCTGAGTCGGGCGCACGCCTGTATAAAGCACAAACTGCTCCAGTGCCTGGATCGCGATGACCTCCAGCCCGGTAATCACCCGCTTGCCCTTGGCACGGCCACGCACGATCAACGGTGTTTCAGCCGGAATTGCCACCACATCAAAAACAGTTTCTGCCTGATCAATCGCGTCGGCATCGAACGCCAATGCATCCGCCTCGGCCCCGCCTGTCATACCAATGGGCGTCACATTGATCAGCATTTGTGGGCGCAGGTCGCCCAGGTCCGCCTGCCACTCATACCCCAGGTTGCTGGCCAATGCCCGGCCCGCCACCTCATTGCGCGCTACGATCACACCGTTGGCATAACCGCCGTCACGCAAGGCGCTGGCCACCGCCTTGGCCATGCCGCCGCTGCCACGCAGGGCGAAGGTGGAATCTTTCGGCACGGCGTGCTTCTTCAGCAGTTGCTCGACAGCAATGTAATCGGTGTTGTAAGCCTTGAGATGGCCGTTGGTGTTGACGATGGTGTTCAGCGAGTCAATGGCTTGAACCGAATCGTCGAGTTCGTCCACCAGGGCGATGGCCGCCTCCTTGAACGGCATGGAAACCCCGCAGCCCCGCACGCCCAGGGCTCGGATGCCACCGATCGCGCCGGGTAAATCCTGGCTGCTGAAGGCTTTATAGTAGAAATTCAGCCCAAGCTGCTCATACAGATGGTTATGAAAACGCAGGCCAAAGTTCCCGGGCCGCGCCGACAGCGACATGCACAGCTGGGTGTCCTTGTTGGGGTGCATCTGCATGGGTAACTCCTTGAAGTAAGCAAATCGGTACAGACCTTACACAACCTTTACCTACTGGCCGTGCTGTTTTTTTGAAATACGTTGTCTTAAAAGTATCCCCGCGACAATCCTTGGGTCTATTGATTGCAGACCACAAGCGCAGGGGCTAACCGAGGAATGACCATGATGCGTAAAATCCCCAGAATCGCCTTGCTTATCGGCGCACTTGCGATGGCCGGCCAAGCCTCCGCCCACGGTGGTGGTTGGGGTGGTCCGGCAGTGTTGGGTGCACTTGTGGGCGCAGCTGTCGTCGGCTCCGTGGTTGCCAGCCAACCTCGTGAGGTCTATGTGCAACAGCCGGTGTATGTGCAACCGCAGCCGGTGTATGCCGCCCCACCGCCGGTCTATTACGCGCCACCACCACCGGTGTACGTGCAGCAGCAGGTTTACTACCGCCCGGCGCCGGTCTACTACGGGCCTCCCCGTGGCTATTATGGCCCGCCTCGTGGCTACTACGGCCCTCCCCAGGGCTACTACCGCCACGGTTGGTAATTTTCAATTGAGTTGAGTGGAACAGGCCTCGCCCACATGCGGGGCCTTTTTTTGCCTGGAACGTCCGGTTTTATCCTGCCAATGTCGCTATGACGACAATCCCACAGTACAAGAGTCGCATATCCTCTTGATCGGCCCAGGCGTGCGCTGTCATGGTTGCGTCATAAAACAGTCTCACTATCGACCCGGTCCACCAATAACAATTAAGGACGAACGAACATGCCCACCCAGAATCCGCACCGCACCGCCGGCCTCTGCACGTCCAGCAAGGTCTACAGCGCCTTGACCGAGCTCAAGCACCTCGAAGGCCATCGCAGCGCGAAGTTCCTTGCGCTGTTGGCTGAAAACCTGGTGCGCAAGGGACTGCTCAGTGAACACGAAGTGGTGAACATGCTCGACCAGGTGGTGGATTAACGCCTGGCGTTGATGTCGACTATCGAGCCAGGTGATTTTTCCTGGATAGCGACACGCCTTAAGGTGACCTCCATAGCGATTGGAGGTACTTATGCCCACTGTTCAAATCATGTCTGTCATCGGTAGCGCCGTTCCCACCCCTCTGCGCAAGCTCGGTTTGCTTGCCTGCTGGTACGTGGTACGTGATGGCGAGCCTATCAGCGGCCCGCTCACTTCGTTGTCTGACGCCGAAACACAACGCCGGCTGGCGGCCGACTTCAGGCTCCAGGCCTGAGACCTAAGGCAAGGGCAACTTGACCCGCGGCTTGGTTTCGGCGAACAACGCCCAGCACGACATGAACAAGGCCGCCACCAGAGGCCCGATCACGAAGCCGTTGAGGCCAAACACCGACAAGCCGCCCAGGGTCGAGATCAGGATCAGGTAGTCGGGCATCTTGGTGTCCTTGCCCACCAGAACCGGGCGCAGCACGTTGTCCACCAGGCCAATCACGAACACGCCGAAAAGTCCCAGGACCACGCCCTGCCAGATGGCGCCGCTCAACAGGAAGTAAACGGCCACCGGCGCCCAGACAATCCCTGCGCCCACCGCCGGCAGCAAGGACAGGAACGCCATCAGTACCGCCCAGAGCAACGCACTGGGGATATCCAGGAACCAGAAGATCAAGCCACCCAGCGCACCCTGGGTCACGGCCACCAGTACGTTGCCCTTGACCGTGGCCCGCACCACCCGGTTGAACTTGAGTTGCAGGCGGCGCTTTTGCGGCTCGGCCAATGGCACCGCCGTGCGCACCTTGCGCACCAGCTCGGGGCCATCGCGCAGCAGGAAAAACAGCAGGTACAGCATGATGAAAAAGCTCACCAGGAAATCAAAGGTGCCCTGGCCGAAGCTGAACGCCTGGGAAGCGAAGAACTGACTGCCCTGCATCGCGCCCTTGACTACCTTTTCACGTAGCCCTTCCAGGTTGCCCATGCCAAAGCGATCGAGCAGTTGCTGGAAGTACGGCGGCAGGAAGTTCTTGAATTGCTCGATATAACCGGCCACGTCGAGCTTGCCGCTTTCGACGTTTTTATACAGCGTGGCCCCCTCTTGAACCAGCAACGCACTGGTAATGATCACGGGCAGAATCGCGATCACCAGGCACACCATCAAGGTGGTCAGGGAGGTCAGGTTGCGGTTCCAACTGAAGCGCTGCTGCAGGCGGCGCTGCATCGGCGCGAAGATGATGCCGAGGATCACCGCCCAGAATACCGCGCCATAGAACGGCAGCAATATCCAGATAAAGGCGATGGTCACCAGCGCCAGCAATAGCAGCAGGGTTTTGAATTGCAGGTTGGTTTGATTCATGTCCGGTCCATATGAGAAAAGCCGGGCCGGTGTCAGCCCTGTTGCTTAGTCCGCGGCGAAACCTGGGAGTGCCCTTGTTTATCGAACAAGCATAGATCGGCTTGTTTAGATCTGGGTCAATGAACCGTGACCGCCCCTGCACTACCCTCGCGCCTTTTTGCGACCCACGCCCATGCCTCCGATGATTGCCCCAGAACTGCTCGCTCCCGCCGGCACCCTGAAAAACATGCGCTACGCCTTCGCCTACGGTGCCGATGCGGTTTACGCCGGCCAGCCGCGCTACAGCCTGCGCGTGCGCAACAACGAATTCGACCACGCCAATCTCGCCCTCGGCATCCAGGAAGCCCATGCGCAGGGCAAGCGTTTCTATGTAGTGGTGAACATCGCGCCGCACAACGCCAAGCTCAAGACCTTCCTCAAGGACCTGGCGCCGGTGATCGCCATGGGCCCGGATGCGCTGATCATGTCCGACCCTGGGCTGATCATGCTGGTGCGTCAGCATTTCGCGCAGATGCCGATTCATCTGTCGGTACAAGCCAACACGGTGAACTGGGCCAGCGTGCAGTTCTGGCAGCAACAAGGCATTGGCCGGGTGATCCTGTCGCGAGAACTGTCCCTGGAAGAAATCGGCGAGATCCGCCAGCATGTACCGACCATGGAACTGGAGGTGTTCGTACATGGCGCCTTGTGCATGGCCTATTCCGGGCGTTGCCTGCTGTCGGGCTACATGAACAAGCGCGACGCCAACCAGGGCACCTGCACCAATGCCTGCCGCTGGAAATACCAGGCCACGCCGGCAGTGGAGAACGCGACCGGCGACATCGTCCAGCACCATCAGCCGACGCTGGGGGTCGGCACACCCACCGACCAGGTATTCCTGTTACAGGAAGCCAACCGTCCCGATGAGCAAATGCCGGCCTTTGAAGACGAACATGGCACGTACATCATGAACGCCAAAGACTTGCGCGCCGTGCAGCACGTGGAGCGCCTGGCACAGATGGGCGTGCACTCATTGAAGATCGAGGGCCGCACCAAATCCCATTTCTATTGCGCACGCACCACCCAGGTGTATCGCCAGGCGATCGACGACGCAGTGGCCGGGCGCGCGTTTGATCGCGGCTTGATGACCAATCTGGAGTCCCTGGCCCAGCGCGGCTACACCGAAGGTTTCCTGCGTCGGCATGTGCACGACGAATACCAGAACTACCAGAACGGCAGCTCGGTGTCCGAGCGCCAGCAGTTTGTTGGGGAGTTGACCGGCGAACGCCGCGGGGAATTGGCCGAGGTCAAGGTGAAGAATCGCTTTGCCGCGGGCGATCACCTGGAATTGATGACGCCCGCCGGCAACTTTCACTTTGACTTGGCCACCTTGCACAACGCCAAGGGGCAAGCCATTGAGGTGGCGCCGGGGGACGGGCACACGGTGTATGTGCCCTTGCCGACCGAGATGGACCTGCGTTTTGGCCTACTGATGCGCAATTTGTAGAACGTCAGATCCTGAATTGACCGACCAACTGCCCCAACCGCTGGCCCAGGTCCGCGAGGCTGCGCGAGGTCTGGGCGCCGAGCTGGGTTTCATCCGCTACGCTGTCCACCGCCACGGCAATCTGATGCACGCTGCGGTTGATCTCTTCGGCCACAGCGGTCTGCTCTTCGGCGGCGCTGGCGATCTGCGCGTTCATCGAGTTGATGGTGCCGATCAACTGGGCCATGGTATCGAGGGACGCCCCGGCTTCGTTGGCCTGGGCCGAGGTGCCTTCGCCCGCATCGCTGGAGCGGCGCATGGCGTCCACGGCGGCTTCGGTGCCCTTTTGCAGGCGATCGATCATGCCCTGGATTTCCTGGGTGCTGCTTTGCGTACGGCTGGCCAGGGCGCGCACTTCATCGGCGACCACGGCAAACCCGCGGCCGGCCTCCCCGGCCCGCGCAGCCTCGATGGCCGCATTGAGCGCCAGCAGGTTGGTTTGTTCGGCAATCGAGCGAATCACGCCGAGCACACTGACAATCGACGACACATCCTGCTGCAGGCTGTCCAGGGACACACCGCTGCTGCGGATATCGTTCACCAGCGCGTGAATCTGCGCGATGCTGCCGTCCACCACGCGTTTGGCGGCCTGGCCTTCAGCGTCGGTCTGTTGCGCGGCGACCGCAGCGCCCTGGGCACTGCGCGCCACTTCATGGGCCGCGGACGACATCTGGTTGATCGCGGTGGCCACCTGGTCGGTCTCGTGGCGCTGGCGCTCCATGGCCTGTTCGGAGCGCTGGGCCTGGTCGGACACCTGGCTCACCAGCCCGGTGAGCTGGGCGGTCATTTCGGTGATCTGGCGCACCAGGCCGTGGATTTTATCGACAAATCGGTTGAACGCACCGGCCAGGTCGCCCAGTTCATCCTGGCTGGTGATGGCCAGGCGGCGGGTCAGGTCGCCTTCACCGGCAGCGATGTCGTCGAGGTTGGCTTTCATCAGGTTCAGCGGGCGCAGGATGGTATTGGCGACTAACATGCCCACCGCCGCAATCACCAGCAACACCACCACAGCCACGCCAAGGATGCTCAGCAGCACGCCTTGCATACGCTGTTCGACCTTGTCCTGGACCACCGCCACCTGGGCCTCGATGCCGTCCAGGTTCACAGAGGTGCCGATAACCATGTCCCATTTGGGCAGGTATTCGGTGTAGCCGAGCTTGGGCACCAGTTCGGTCTGACCGGGTTGGGTCGAACTGTATTGCAAGTAGTGGGTGCCGTCCTTGCCGACCTTGACCAGGTCGCGATTGACATAGACACCGTTGGGATCACGGTTGTCCTTGAAGCTTTTGCCTACGCCGTCCGGGCTGTTGCCCTTGAACAGGCGGATGGTTTCAGAGTCGTAGCCGAAGAAATAACCGTCTTTGCCGTAGCGGGTATTGGACAGCAACTTGACCACCTGCGCCCGCGCCGCGCTGTCGCCGGGAGCGGCTGCGTCGTAGAGCGGCTTGATGGTGGTCATGGCCACTTCGACATAGCCTTGCAAAGTGGCCTTGGCGTCGTCGAGCAGGCGCTGGCGGGTTTCATCCACTTCGTTGCGGGCCTGGCCCTGCAGAATCCACACGGTGGTGAGGCTGATGACCACGGCAAACAGCAACACCGGCACAACGGCAAGGGCCAGGACTTTGGCCTTCAAACTCAGACGCATGGCTTTTCTCTCTTGTTAGTGGCGACTTGAGAGGTTAACGGCCAGGTAAGCATTTTCTGTAGGAGCGAGCTTGCTCGCGAAGAACCTGAGGACTCTGCAGAGTGTCAGGTTATTCGCATTATCGTTGGCGTTTTTCGCGAGCAAGCTCGCTCCTACATGAACCTCGTCAGAGCGTCATCGCAGCCAGCCAGCCAAACGCCAGCAACGGGATGTTGTAGTGCAGGAAGGTCGGCACCACGGTGTCCCAGATATGGTGGTGCTGGCCGTCGATATTCAGGCCGGAAGTGGGGCCGAGGGTGGAGTCCGATGCGGGCGAGCCGGCATCGCCCAATGCACCGGCGGTGCCGACGATGCACACGATGGCCAACGGGCTGAAGCCCAGTTGCACGCACAGCGGCACGAAAATCGCGGCAAGGATCGGTACCGTGGAAAACGACGAGCCGATGCCCATGGTGACCAACAGCCCCACCAACAACATCAGCAACGCCCCTACCCCACGGCTATGGCCGATAAACGCCGCCGAGGCTTCCACCAGTGAGCGTACGTCACCGGTGGCCTTGAGCACTTCGGCAAAGCCCGACGAGGCGATCATGATGAAGCCGATCATCGCCATCATCTTCATGCCTTCGGTGAACAGGTCATCGGTGTCGCTCCAGCGCACGATGCCCGACACCGAGAAGATCAAAAACCCGGCCAGGGCGCCGATGATCATCGAGTCCAGCCACAGCTGAATGATGAACGCCGCGGCAATCGCCAGGCCGGCCACCAGCAGGGTCAGCGGGTTGTACTGCACCGCCACTTGCTCGACGCGCTCGATTTTTTCCAGGTCGTACACGCGCTTTTTGCGGTAGCTGACAAACACCGCCACCAGCAGGCCGACTACCATGCCCAGCGCCGGCAACCCCATGGCGTGGGTGACGTTGACCTGGCTGATATCCACGCCGCTCTTGGCCACGTTGGCCAACAGGATCTGGTTGAGGAAGATATTGCCGAAGCCCACCGGCAGGAACATGTATGGCGTGATCAGGCCGAAGGTCATCACACACGCGATCAGGCGGCGGTCCAGTTGCAGCTTGGTCAGCACGTACAACAGCGGCGGTACCAGCAACGGAATGAACGCAATATGGATCGGCAGGATGTTCTGCGAGGCAATCGCCACCACCCACAACAGGCCGATCAACAGCCATTTGACGTGGCTGCCGCCGCTGGCTTCCTGGCGGTCCACCAGCAGCAAGGCTTTGTCTGCCAGCGCATGGGCCAGGCCGGACTTGGCAATGGCCACCGCGAAAGCGCCCAGCAGTGCGTAAGACAAGGCGACGGTTGCACCACCGCCCAGACCGCCGTTGAAGGCTTTGAGCGTGGCGTCGATCCCCAGGCCACCGGTCAAGCCGCCTACCAGGGCACCAACGATGATGGCGATGACCACATGCACGCGGGACAGGCTGAGCACCAGCATGGTGCCGACCGCGGCGATGACTGCGTTAATCATGATTACCTCAAGCAAAAACATAAAAGACAGGCATGCCCGCGCACGGCCCATGGGAACAGCAGCCGGCGTGCAGGCTTGAAAGAGGTCTTATTAGAGGGCGCGCACTTTGCAGCAGGCAGGCGCCCATGTCAAAAAACGACGCCGCTTTGAGATTTAAATGGGTCGTTTGAATAAAGAACCACGGGCGCCGGCCGATAAGCTGTTTCCATGTGCTTTCAGGTAAGGATGTCCCGATGTCGCTCAGGCAGCTCTCCATTCAATGGAAAATCACCCTGCTGGCGGGCCTGTGCCTGCTGGGGATCGTGACCCTGCTGGTGGGTCTGTCGCTGTATCGCATGGCGCAAAGCTCGGAGCAGGTCAAGGCGTCCAGCATGAAGATGCTCGACGAAGCCGCCCAGGCGCGCATTGAGGCCCAAGGTGAAGTGCAGGCGCTGGGCATTCGCCAGCAGTTCATGGATGCCTACCAGTACGGCCATGGGTTTTCCCGCCAGGTACTGTTTTTGCGCGAACAGGCGGAGAAACGCTTTCTCGATGCCTTCGACACCCGTGAAGACCTGACCCGCCAGGTCAAGGCCGCCTTACAGGCCAACCCCGACCTGCTGGGTTTGTCCCTGGTATTCGAAGCCAATGCGCTGGATGGCAAAGACGAGTTATTTGCCAACCAGGCGGAACTGGGCAGTAATGACAAAGGCCGGTTCGCCCTGTACTGGTCGCAACCAACGCCGGGCAAGATCACCTCAATGGCGCTGCCTGAAAGCGACATGACCGACACCTCCATTAGCCCCAGCGGTGAAAAAGCCAACGCCTGGTTCACCTGCCCGCGCACGACCCTCAAGCCGTGTGTGATCGAACCCTATTTCTATGTGATCGACGGCCAGAACGTGCTGATGACCAGCATCGTGTTCCCGCTGATGGTCAATGGCAAAGTCATCGCGTCGCTGTCGGTGGACATCAACCTCAACAGCTTGCAGGCCGTGAGCCAACAGGCCAGCCAGAAGCTGTACGACGGCCAGACCCAAGTCAGCATCCTCAGCCCCACCGGCTTGCTGGCCGGCTACAGCCCGGACGCGAGCAAACTCAGCCAGCGCCTGGAGCAGGTCGACACCGCCAGCGGCGCGCAGTTGGTCAGTGCCTTGGCCAACAGCACCCAGACCCACAGCCTGCGCACCGACCAGCAACTCAAGGTGCTGGCGCCGTTTGCGCCGATCCCAGGGGGCAAGTCGTGGGGCGTATTGCTGGATGTACCGGGAAAAGTTCTGGTAGCCCCCGCCGAGGCGCTGAAAACCCAGCTGGACGCTGACAATGCCAAGGGCACCCTGCTGGAGCTGGGCCTGGGCCTGCTGGCCGCTGTGGTTGGCTTGGTGCTTGTGTGGATGATGGCGCGCAGCGTGACTCGGCCGATCCTTGGCGTGGCGCATATGCTCGAAGACATCGCCAGCGGCGAAGGCGACCTGACCCGGCGCCTGGCTTACAGCAAACAGGACGAACTGGGCCAATTGGCTGGCTGGTTCAACCGTTTCCTCGACAAGCTGCAACCGATCATTGCCGAGGTAAAGCGCTCAGTGCAGGACGCCCGCGGCACCGCCGACCAGTCCGCCGAGATTGCTACGCAGACCAGTGCCGGCATGGAACAGCAGTATCGCCAGGTGGATCAGGTGGCCACCGCGTCCCATGAAATGAGCGCCACCGCCCAGGACGTCGCCCGCAGTGCCGCTCAGGCGGCCCAGGCTGCGAAGGATGCCGACCAGGCGACGCGCGAAGGCTTGACCGTCATTGACCGCACCACCGCCAATATTGGTGACCTGGCCGCCGATATGAGCACCGCCATGACCCAGGTGGAAGGCTTGGCCGCTAACAGCGAGAAGATCGGCTCGGTGCTCGAAGTGATTCGTGGCATCGCCGAGCAGACCAACCTGTTGGCGCTTAACGCCGCCATCGAAGCCGCCCGTGCCGGCGAGGCCGGGCGAGGTTTTGCGGTGGTCGCCGACGAAGTGCGCAACCTGGCACGCCGCACCCAGGAGTCGGTGGAAGAAACCCGCGTGGTGATCGAACAATTGCAAAACGGTACTACCGACGTGGTCAGTTCCATGGGCAACAGCTATCGCCAGGCCCAAGGCAGCGTCGAACAAGTCGGCCAGGCCGTCACAGCCTTGCGCCAGATTGGCAACGCCGTCACGGTGATCAGCGACATGAACCTGCAAATCGCCAGCGCCGCCGAAGAGCAAAGCGCGGTGGCTGAAGAGATCAACAACAACGTGGCGACCATTCGCGATGTGACCGAGTCGCTGTCGGAACAGGCCAATGAATCGGCGCGGGTCAGCCAGGCATTGAACAGCCTGGCCAACCAGCAGCAGGGTTTGATGGATCAGTTTCGGGTCTGAATGTAGCCAGGCTTTTCTGTGGGAGCCGGGCTTGCCCGCGATGCAAACACCTCGGTATTTCGGGCAAACCGAGTCGATGCTATCGCAGGCAAGCCAGCTTCCACATTTTGAACTGGGGTGGGTCAGTGCTAGCGGCGTGGTAGCTCGATCAATACCTTGAGCCCGCCCAGCTCACTCTCCTGCAACTGCAACACCCCGCCCCACACCTCAACGATGTCCCGCACGATCCCCAATCCCAGGCCATGGCCGACCCTCTGCTCATCCAGGCGTGCGCCGCGGCTGAATACCTGGTCGCGCTGGGCCTGAGGAATGCCCGGACCGTCGTCCTCCACCGCCAACAGGTAGCCCCGGGGCGTCTCGCTGACGCTCAAGCGCACCTCGGCATCCGCCCACTTGCAGGCGTTGTCCAACAGGTTGCCCAGCAGTTCCAACAGGTCTTCACGGTCCCAGGGCAAATGCAGACCCGGCGCGACATGATAGGCGAGGTCCAGGTGCTCACCATGGATCATGCGCAGGGTGGCCAACAAACCGGGCAGTTCTTTTTCACAGTCAAACAGCGCGCCCGGCAGCGCATCGCCCGCCAGGCGGGCACGGTTAAGCTCACGATTGAGGCGCTGCTGCACCTGTTCCAGCTGCTCGCGCAACAACTGGCTCAACTGCGGATGATCCTTGAGCGCCTCACTGGAGGCTGCGCTCAGAAGCACCGCCATAGGGGTTTTCAGCGCATGGCCCAGGTTGCCGAGTGCATTGCGTGAGCGCTTGAGGCTGTCTTCAGTGTGGGCCAGCAAATGGTTGATTTGCGCCACCAGCGGTTCCAGTTCCTGCGGCACCTGAGTGTCGAGTTGGGAGCGCTGGCCTTGCTGCAGTTGGGCGATCTGGTTGCGCGCCGTCTCCAGCGGGCGCAGGGCGCGACGCACGGTGACCCGTTGCAGCACCAGCACCAGCAGCAGCGCCACCACCCCCACCACCAGGCCCACCTGACGCATCAGGCGAAAGCTTTCCCGCACGGGCGTGTAGTCCTGCGCCACGCTGATGGAAATCAACTTGCCAAAGCGCTTGTAGTCCGAGCGCAACACCAACAACTGCTGACCTTCCGGGCCCAATTGCAGGTTGCCCTTGAGCCCCGCCTCGGGGAGCCTGGGCAGTTCCTGATCCCACAGTGAACGGGAGCGCCAATGGACATCGGCAAAGTCGATACGAAAATAATGCCCGGAGAACGGCCGCTGATAAGCCGGGGACAGGCGCTGTTCATCCAACTGGACGCCGTTGGGCCCGCGCACCAGCGCCACCAGCAGGTTCTCGCTATCGTTGCGCAAACCCGCCTCCAGGTAGCGCTGCAAGCCTGCTTCGAACAGCCAGAGGCTGGTTTGTGCCAGTACCACGCCGACGATCACCATCACGCTGATCAACCCCAGGCTCAGGCGCCGCTGGATCGACTTCATGCCGGGGTGGCGCCAAACCGGTAGCCCTGGCCGCGCCGGGTTTCGATCACGCTGCGCCCCAGTTTGCGGCGCAGATGGTTGACATGGACCTCCAGTACATTGGAGTCACGCTCGGTCTCGCCGTCATATAAATGCTCGGCCAGATGGCTTTTGGACAGAATCTGTTCGGGGTGCAGCATGAAATAGCGCAGCAAGCGAAATTCAGCGGCCGTCAGTTGGATCTCGGCGCCATCGCGCAGTACACACTGGCGACCTTCATCCAGATGCAGGCCGGCGGCTTGCAGCGTTGGCTGGTTGGCTTGGCCGTGCGAGCGGCGTAACAGCGCCTGGATGCGCAGGTACAGTTCTTCGGGGTGAAAGGGTTTGCTCAGGTAATCATCGGCTCCGGCCTTGAGCCCTTCGATACGCTCGGCCCAGGAATCGCGGGCGGTGAGGATCAGCACCGGAATGGCCAGCGCGGCGGCGCGCCATTGCGCCAGCACCTCAAGCCCGGGCAAGCCAGGCAGGCCAAGGTCGAGGATGATCAGGTCATACGGCTCGCTGCGCCCTTGATACACGGCGTCGCGGCCATCGGCCAGCCAGTCGACCGCATAGCCCTGGCGCTGCAGGCCGGCCAGCAGTTCGTCGGCCAGGGGTACGTTGTCTTCCACCAGAAGCAGGCGCATCAGTCTTCCTCATCTTTGATCAGCACACCATTGGTCGCGTCCAGCTTGATCTCGCGTACCACGCCTTCGGTGGTCACCAATTCCACTTCATAGGCGTATTGCCCGTGTTTCTTTTCCAGCTCGGCCTCCAGCAGCCGCGAGCCGGGATAACGCGCCATGGCTTGGTGCAGCAGCTGTTCCAGCGGCAGAATCACGCCCTGCTGGCGCAGGGACAGGGCTTCATCCTGGTTGAGGTCGCGGGCCGCCAGGCTGGAGCAAAAAATCATGAGCACCAGCGCCACTCGACTGCCGACGCGTAAATTTACCTTCATTACGTATCCTGATGATTCTTGAGAACCTGCCCGGTGAGCGCGTTCAATTCAACGTCCCATTCAATGCCGTCGGCATCTTGCAGCTCGACTTCGTAGACGTACTTGCCGTATTCCTCATCCAGGTCGGTGTCCAGTAGGGTCGAACCGGGGTGAAGGGCCAGGGCCGTGGCTTCCAATTGATCGAAAGCGACAATAGTAACAGTGGCGGGCACGATCAGTGGCTTGTCGGGGTCCGCGGCGGCGGCCTGGGTCGCCGTAACGATGATGATAGCGGCGGCGCCCAGAACAGTGAGGCGCTTCATGATAAGTCTCCGTTACATGATGTTTTCCTACGCCGGTCACGGTACCTGTCACAACTTAACTGAAACTGAATTGCCACCATGGCAATTTCCGAGCGGACCCTTTTCCCCACTGCCAGCGAGATTTTCTATAATGCCCCGCTTGCCTCACCAGAGACCGGTATGACTGCCATCCACATCAAGTTCCCTGCCTTGACCCTCAAGGCAGGCAAACGTGCGTTCAGCCGCATTCGCGAACAGGGACTTGCGCCTGCCGACGTGGGTATCCTCCCCGGTGCGGCCGGTGGCCCCAAGGCCCTGGGTATCCAAGGGCTGGACTTGGCGCTGTTCGGTGACTGGTTGCCGCGCGCACCAAGGGAACGCGCGCTGATCGGCGCCTCCATTGGTTCGTGGCGGTTTGCCAGCGCCTGCCTGCCCGACCCGGTGCAGGGCTTGCTGGACCTGGGCCGCTTGTATAACGAGCAGCGCTTTGCCAAGGGCGTGACCATGGCCGAAGTCAGTCAGAGCTGCCAACGGATGCTCGATGACCTGCTGGCCGGCCGTGATGCGCGGGTGCTGGACAACCCCGACTACCGGCTGAACATCATGGTGGTCAAGAGCCACGGGCTGCTTGCCGATGACCACCGTGGGCGGCTGGGGCTGGGCTTGTCGTCGGTGATTGCCGATAACCTGCGGGGCCGCGCCCGGCTGTCGCGGCATTTCGAGCGGCTGATCATCCACGACCCGCGCCAGGCGCCGCCGGTACACCCGCTCAAAGACTTTGCCTCGCGCTTCATTGACCTGGAACTGGGCAACCTGCGCCAGGCGCTACTGGCATCCGGCTCAATCCCCATGGTCATGCAAGGCGTGCGCGACCTGCCCGGCGCCGGGGCCGGCACCTACCGCGACGGCGGCCTGCTGGACTACCACCTCGACCTGCCCTATCACGGCGATGACATCGTGCTGTACCCGCACTTCACCGACCGAGTCATCCCCGGCTGGTTTGACAAGGGCCTGCCGTGGCGACGCAGCAACCCGCAAGGCTTGCAGGATGTATTGTTGCTGGCGCCATCCAGGGACTATCTGGCCCGCCTGCCCCACGGCAAACTGCCAGACCGCAGTGACTTCAAGCGCTTTATGGGCGACGACCCGAGCCGCAACAAATATTGGCAAACCGCGATGAGCGAGAGCCGGCGGCTGGGGGATGAGTTCCTGGCATTGGCGGATAACGGCAAGCTCGGCGACCGACTGTCAGCCCTCTGATGGTAGGAGCGAACTTGCCCGCGAAGACCGTCAACGATAACGCAGAGTGCCTGGATTAACGCGGCGCCCTTGAGTTCTTCGCGAGCAAGCTCGCTCCTACAACATGAGGGGCGGTATGCGCAGAGGTTGATCAAACTGTTAAACTCGCCGCCTGCCAGACACCTGACCGAGCTGAAAACACTGTGGAAATCTTCAAGGAATTTACATTCGAATCCGCCCACCGCCTGCCCCACGTACCGGAAGGCCATAAATGC
>Ga0308166_1001072_pt1 | contig 30962 bp, 40 predicted proteins | sample PhyCR2_2_FD_202137 | JGI IMG/M metagenome (GOLD analysis project Ga0308166, IMG submission 202137) | Phyllosphere microbial communities from UC Gill Tract Community Farm, Albany, California, United States - DLSLCC.R2 | ecosystem: Host-associated > Plants > Phyllosphere > Unclassified | place... | reverse complement strand
CCATTGATGTCACCGAGCAAGGCGCCCAGGCCATCGAGAAGCTGAACACCAAGCTTGCCGATGCTGCCACCGCCACCAAGACGCTGACCGATGCGCACGCTACGGCGATCGCGCTGAAGGATGGCGAGCTCGCCAAGAAAGACGCCGAGATCGACGACCTGAAAGCCAAGCTGCTCAGCGATGCCGATATCGATAAGCGCGTCACCGCCCGCGCTGACCTGATCAGCAAGGCCAAGTCGATCGCCGACGCGGACTACACCGGCAAGACCGACGCTGACATCCGCAAGGCTGTCGTGGTCGCCAAGCTGGGTGATGCGGCCGTGGCCGGCAAGGCTGATGCCTACATCGACGCGCGCTTCGAGATCCTGGTCGAGGACGCTGCCAAGAACCCGGCCAATGACCCGTTCCGGCAGCACATGATCCATCAGGACAGTAAGCCAGGCGAAAACCCGGCTGAAGCCGCCCGCGCGAAGATGCTGGCCGACTTCAACTCCACTCAGCCCGCCAAGTAAGGAGCCATCATGGCCGCTTATCAAACGACTTACCCTGATCGTCCAGCCAAGGGCCTTCATGGCGCCTCGGCGAACGAAGAGATCAAGAACGACATCAGCCGCACCATCGAAAACGCTGCCGGTGTTCGCTTCGGCGAGCCGGTCCAGCGCGGCGCCGGCGACCATGGCGTTGTTCCATTCGCAGCCGGCGGCAAGTTCGTAGGCATTGCCAAGCTGACCCCGGCCGTCCCGGCCGTGAAAGCAGGCTCGACCCTGGTCGACGGCTACCCGCAGTACTTCACCGCGTCCATTCGTGAGCGCGGCCAGATGTACGTGACGGTCAGCACGCCGGTGGTCGATGGCGATCCGGTCTACTACGTGACCGCCACCAACACCTACACCAACGCTGCCGGCGCCGGCATTGTTGGCCCGATCCCGAGCGCGTTCTTCGACACCACTGGTGCCGCCGGCGACATCGTGGAAATTTCCCTCAAGAACCGGAGCGCATAACATGCGACAAGCATTCGCAGACGCTCAAGCAGCGTTGCCATTCGTTGTAGCCCAGGGCCGCAACATCGAAACCGCGATCTATGAAGCTCGCTACCCGGAATACAGCTATCGCGACCTGATGCCTGTCGTCACTGAAGGCAACCAGTGGGCGATCGGCACCCAGTTCTACAGCATGCAACTCGCGGGCGAAGCCAAGTTCCTGTCCGGCGCCGCCAATGACATGCCGTTCAACAACGTTTCGTGGGGCGAAGGCTCGCACGACTACGCCATGATCGGCTCCGGCTGGGAGTGGAATCTGGAAGAGGTCAATCAGGCCGCTCTGTATGGCCGCAACCTGAACGACCTGAAAGCCATGTCGGCAAGTCGCTCGACCGAGCGCCTGCTCTACGACATCGCCACTACCGGCAGCACCGAGAAAAACTGGCGTGGCTTTGTCAACCAGTCCAACGTGCAGACCATCACCGCTGCGGCCACCGGCACCGGCAGTTCCACGCTCTTTGTCGACAAGACGCCGCAGCAGATCCTGAGCGACCTCAACACCCTGCTCAAGCTGGTGCCGCAGGCGTCGAACAACGTAGAGCTGGCCGACACCCTGGCCTTGCCTCTCGAAGTGATGGACTACATCTCGACCACCTTCGTCAGCACCGAGGCGAACAGCCCGACCATTCTGGAGCGCTTCCGCACCTCCAACGTCTACACCGCGCGCACCGGCCGCCCGCTGACTATCCTGACGGCCGACTCGCTGTCGACCGCAGGCGCTGGTGGCGGTGGTCGTATCGCCGCGTACCGTCGCGCTCTGGACGTGATCCGCTTCCACCTGCCAATGCCTCGCATGGTGCTGCCGGTTCATCAGAAGACCATCATGGGCTTCGAGACCGGAATCATAGCGCGTACCGGTGGTGTTGAAGTTCGCCTGCCAGGCGCCATGGCGTACATGGACGGCGTGTCCGAGCCTGCATAAGGGGGTTGTCATGAAAGTGAAAGTCACCAACGGCGGGCTTTGCCCTCGCGGCATTTGGGCATTGGGCGCCATCAAGCTGATCGGCATCGGCGCAAGTCGGGAGCTGACCCTGACCGAGGTTGAGCTCGAGCAGGCCAAGAAAATTGACGTCCTGAGTTTCGAGACCGTCGAGGCTCCGGCCGGCGACGAAAAGGCCGAACTGCTCGCCAAGCTGAAGGCACTTGGCATCGATGCTGCTGGTAACAGCAAAGTCGAAACCCTGCGCAAGAAGCTGGAAGAGGCCGAGGCTGCTGCCGCTGCCGAAAAGCAGAAAGTCATCGACGAGCTGAAGGCGCTGAACGTTGAGTTCGACGCCGAAGCAAATCTGGAAGCCCTGCAGGCCGCACTGGTCGCTGCCAAGGCGTAATACCCCGCAAAACCGGAGCGCATGACGCTCCACCTATTCAGTCCAGCCAAGACCACCGCTGTCTTGATTGGATGCTACCAACAGCTGCTCTGCTGATTCCAAATTGCGCGGCGATAGCCTTTTGGGTCATGGATCCCTCTGCTGCACGGATTGAGCGCACTTCGCTCTCTGTCAGTTTGGACATTCCGTGACGCGAGCCGCGATTAGAGGTTCCGTGATCGACCTTGTCCATTTCATTGGAAGACTTGGTCGCCCACCGAAGGTGTTTGGGATTTACGCAGCCGCCAAAACCATTGCCGCAGTCATGAGCTGCGTGGTGTTCTTCAGTCGGCGGCTCGCCATGAGCAAGAATGCACATTATCCGGTTTGCAGCCATGCGCCCGCCTCGAAAGGGTGCTTCGCCATAGCCGTTAGGCCTACGCCTAAATGGCCATATCAGGCACTCATCACCATCGTGCGATGCATTCGACTCAAGCCAATGAAGCGCGCCTCCGATTGCAGTCCGGCCCAGCAGCGGGTCGCCATGCCTGAGTACGCGCGCGTAATGTGCCTTGCAATAGCCTTGGCACTCCGCATTTCGTTTGCACGCATCAGCCTTGCAGCGATCAGGCACAAACTTAGGCTTTACGTACTCTGCGTCGCCATATTTTAAGAGCTTTCGATAATGGCTTTCGCAGTAGCCGCGGGCCTGATGCGGCTTGGCACAGCCATCAACACTACAGCTACCCATAAACGTCTCCTGCGCTCTAGCGCTACATAGAAATAATTCCGGGAATTTATTATGCCACTTATCGTTGAGGACGGCACCGGACTTCCTGCCGCCGAGTCCTATATTTCACTGGATTCGCTCAAGGCTTATGCCGCGGGACGCGGCATAGATATATCTGGCTTTACAGATGAGCAAAATGAGTCAGCGCTTCGCAGGGCAACCACCTACATTGATGGCAAATATAGAAAGCAGCTGCAGTCTGGTAGGTGGGCATCGCTTTTCTCAGGAGAGAAAAAGAATGGCCGTGGTCAGGCGCTGGAGTGGCCAAGGAGAGGCGCGGAGGATTACGAAGGCCTTCCGATATCCGACTCTACAGTGCCGACCGAAGTGAAAAGCGCAACTGCTGAAGCTGGTTATAGGGAGGCTCTTAACCCCGGCAGCCTGAGTCCTGACTTCGTGGCCGCGTCCACAGTGAAGCGCCAGAAGGTAGGTCCGATCGAGGAAGAGTTTTCTGTCGCGGCAGGCGCAGATGGCGCGGCGTCGGTCAGACCGGTGATCAGCATCATCGACGAGATGATCGCTCCTGTGCTGGTGGCCCGCTACACGCTGCCTGCGGTGTTCGTGGTATGACCCCGGCGCAGATCATCCAGGCCATCGAGGGAATGGAGCCTGCGATGCAGAAGGCCTACCTGGACCAGATCAAGCTGGTGGTAGGCGCGGCAAAGGTGGCTGAAGTTGAGCGGCTGATAGCCGAAGAGGACGAAAACGGGCTGGCAGCGCTGCTGAGCCTAGGAGCGCTGGCCGCCTTCCTCGAGCTGGCTCGAAATGTGTACCTCGCAGGCGCCAAGTTTGAGATCAAGGCGATCGCGATCCCGAAAGATCTGGGGCGATTTGAATTCGACGTCCGCAAGCCTGAGCCAGAGCAGTGGCTGGTGGAAAAAGCCGCCGAGATTCGACGCGACGCCGATGTGAACGTGCGCGAGGCGATCCGGGCCGTTATCGGCTCGCGCAGTCGCGCTGTTGCTACGCCGTCACTGCAAGTCGAAGTAGGCGCCACGCCAATGACTCGAAGTCCACGGCAGGCGGCGCTCGATTTACTTGGGCGAGTAAGCGCGCAAACAGGATCCCGCTCAGGCGGTGTGATCGGCCTGCCCGGCAACTACGCGCAATACGTCATCAATGCCCGTCAGCAACTGCTGAGCGGTAACCCAGACGAGATGCGCAGCTATTTGCAGCGCAAGCGCCGGGATCGCCGCTTCGATGGCATCGTGAATCGCGCCATCAGTGCGGGCAAGCCCGTTGCCCAGGCTGACGTCGACAAGATCGCCGGTCGGTATGCTGATCGGCTGATGAAGACCTACGCCGAGATGCTTTCCAAGGCTGAGGCGCTGGAATCCTTCGGCGCCGGTCGGGATCAGGTTTACGAGCAGTTGATTGCTCAGGGGCTTGATCGCGATTCAGTGACCAAGACATGGCGCGATCGGGCCGACAAGAAGGTCCGGCACACGCATTCGGTCATGGGCGGGCAGGAAGTGCAGAAGGATCAGCCTTTTCAAAGCCCGAACGGCGCGCTGCTTCGTTACCCGGGCGATTCTGCGCTGGGTGCTGGGTGGAGTGAGCGCGCCAACTGTCGGTGCTCAGCGATCTACAGAATAAGGCGGAAGTGATGGCAGATATTTATGACCGCGCCAAGGCCACGGCGACCCGCATGCTCGCGCCGCGCAGCAAGGGTGGAAAAGGGCTCGAATTGGTCTTGCGCCGCGAGATCGTCGGCGAATATGACCCAGATGCGCCGCCTGCACCCAGCGAGCTGGTCGTGAACGGCTCAGGCTTCCGCGAGGAGTACGACAACCAGTACATCGATGGGACGCTGATCGTTCGCGGTGACGTGAGGCTGCTGGTGTCGCCGGTTCAATTGACTGGCGAAGACATGCCGGCACCGCAGAGCAACGACAAGATCACATTCGACGGCACCGTGTACACGGTGATAGCCGTTGCTCCGTGGAACTTCGCCGGTCTGGCGGTCGGCTTCGAACTGCAGGTGCGCAAGTAATGGCGAATCACATGACCAGCCGCTACGGCGGCCAGCAGGGAAGTTTTGCTGAAAGCCTGGCGCAATTCGCCGAGCAGGCGAAAGACGCAATCGACGAGGTGTTTCGCGAAGTCGTTATCGAACTTGGAACCTCTGTCATTCGCCTCTCGCCCGTCGACACAGGCCGATTCAAAGGCAACTGGCACCTCTCGATCGACAACATCGAGAGCGTAACCTTCGAAGAGGTCGATCCGACCGGCCAGGATGCGATCGCCTCACTGATTGCTTCTGCCAGCGACCTTACGGCGGGGCAGGCGGCGTACATCCTGAATAACCTGCCGTATGCGATTCCACTCGAATATGGGCACTCTGCCAAGGCCCCGGCCGGCATGGTGCAGATAACGCTGGCTCGCTTCCAGCAGATCGTAGAAGAAGCCATCAGGAACAACCAGGTATGAGCCACAACATCATTGCCGCGGCCTTCGAGTCGCGCCTGCTGGCTTGGGCCAAGGCTCGCGCCAAGCCGATCAAGGTTGTGGTCGAGAACGAAACCTACACGCCGGCCACGGGGGAGACGTACCTGCGGGCTTTCACTCTGCCTGCGGTCACGGAGAGCAATACGCTGAGCGGCGATCACCGCGTCTATGCTGGTGTGTTCCAGGTCAACATCGTGACGGCATCCGGCAAGTACCGCACCGAGGCGAGCGGCATAGTTGACGAACTGGCGGCGCTGTTCCCGCTGAACCTGCGTATTCCCCGCGCCGGACTTATCGCGCTGGTGATGACGCCCGTTGCGCCCGGGCCGGGAATACCAGACGGCAACACGTTCACGGTACCTGCCTCGTTCCAATACCGATCCGACACCAACTAATCCGCCCGTTGGGCAAACCCGGAACCCGCCACTGAGCGGGTTTTGTCATTTCTGCACAGAGGAAACACAACCATGGGCTTTCGACTCCCCAACGGCGCCACGCTCGAAATCGCATCTGCATTCGGCCCTGCCATTCCTGTCACAGCGCTGAGCAATGCCAACCCAGCCGTGGCGACCGCAGCAGCGCACGGCCTGTCTGATGGCGACATTATCGCTGTGACCTCGGGCTGGACTCGCTTGAATGATCGGGCTGCCCGCGTTGCGAACAGTCTGACCGGTACTTTTGCGCTGGAAGGTATCAACACCACTAACCTCCAACCGTATCCGGCGGGCTCCGGTGCTGGCTCCGTGCGCGAAGTCACCGGCTTTACCGAGATCTCGCAGATCACCGACTTGAACTCCAGCGGCGGCGATCAGCAGTTCCTCACCTTCGGGTTTCTGGCAGATGATGATGATCGCCAGCTTCCAACGACCAAGAACCCAATCAGTATGGCGGTCACTGTCGCCGACGATCCTGACCTGCCTTACGTGGCCATTGTCGAAGCGGCTGACGAAGACAAGCAGACCCGTGTGCTTCGCCTGAATCTGCCAGGCAGCAGCAGCATCGTTTACAACTGCTACGTGTCGATTACGTCGACCCCGGCGCTCAGCCGCAACAACCTGATGACCCGAGTCATCACTCTGTCGCTCGCTGGCCGCCCAACCCGTTACGCAGCGGCGGTGTAACCCATGGCCAAGATCAAGATATCCCAGAACCCAACCTTCAAGGCAAAGGTCGCGATTCCACGCGTTGGCGCTGAGCCGGTCAGTGTTGAATTCGAATTCAAGTACATGGATCGGCTGGCCCTGGCCGCGCACTTCGATAAGTGGAATGCGGCGCGCGACGAGCATGCGAAGAAGGTGCAGGAAGACGACATGAGCTGGCAAGAAGCGACTGGCGCCGAAATCGCGCTGCAAGTTGGTCAGCTCAAGGACATCGTTGCGAGCTGGGCTTTCGACGAGAAGCTGTCGGACGAATCTCTGACTGCGCTGGTCACCACCTGCATCGGCGCGCCTCAGGCCGTGCTGGAGGCGTACCAAACTGCCTACCAGCCGGCCCGCTTGGGAAACTGACCGGCGCCGCCCGTGCCATCTATGAGCCAGGCCCATCAGAAGCTGCGCTGGCGGCATTCGGTTTGACCTTGGCGGACATTCCCGCCGTCGAGTACGAGGTCTGGCCAGACAACTGGCCGGCCTTCCTGCTATTCGAGGCGATGTCAACGCAGTGGCGTGTAGGCATGGCCGGGGCGACCGGTCTGGACTACGCCGCCCTGCTACCGGTGGCCTCGATGCTGGGCATGAAGCGGCGCGAAATCCCTGAAGTCTTTCACGACATTCGTGTCATGGAAGCAGAAGCCATGCTCGTGATGAGCGAATCGAAATAACGGAGCCCGCATGACTTCTATTGCTGAACTCGGCATCAAGGTCGATTCGACCGATGCTGCGCAGGCGAGCTCCGACCTCGACAAGCTCACGGCGGCAGGTGCACGGGCCGAGAAGGCGGCGGAGGGCGTCTCCAAAGGCACCGACAAGGCAACAGCTTCGATCAAGAAGCAGAAGGACGAGCTGAGCGATCTGCTCGGCGAGATCGACCCGACAGTTAAGGCGCTCGGCAGGCTCGACGAACTCGAGAACAAGCTGGCGAAGCAGAAAAAACTCGGCGCGCTTGATGCGTCGACCTTCAGCGAATACCAGTCGAAGATCGACCAGTCTCGGGCGAATCTGTCCCGCTTTGATGACAGCCTGACCCGCACTGGCAACACCGCCAAGCAGACAGCCGCTGCACTCCGTGGCGTGCCTGCGCAGTTCACTGATATCGCGGTGTCGCTGCAGGGTGGCCAGGCCCCGCTTACTGTGTTGCTCCAGCAGGGCGGACAGCTCAAAGACATGTTCGGCGGTATCGCTCCAGCTGCGAAAGCACTGGGCGGTTACGTCCTCGGCTTGATCAACCCGTTTACTGTCGCTGCGGCGGCTGTTGGCGCGCTGACACTGGCCTATTACAAAGGCAGCCAAGAGGCCGACGAGTACAACAAGGCAATCATATTCACCGGCAACTCCGCTGGCACAAGCGCCACTCAGCTGGCATCAATGGCTGAACAGGTAAGCGCAACGGTCGGCACTACTGGTGCTGCTGCTGAGGTGCTGGCCAAGCTGGCAGGCAACGGCAAGATTGCCAGTGGCAGCTTCGAAGAGATCACCGAAGCCGCCCTGCAGATGGAGAAGGCCACCGGCAAAGCCATCGACGAAACGATCGCCGAGTTCGCGAAGATTGCCAAGGACCCCGTCGCCGCGGCGAAGGAGTTGAACGACCAGTACAACTTCCTCACTGCCTCGGTCTATTCGCAGATCGTGGCGCTGAAAGAGCAGGGCGACACCATCGGGGCGGCGAAGCTGCTCACCGACACCTATGCCGACACGATCAAAAACCGAACCGGCGAAGTGACGGCGAATCTCGGCCTCATCGAGGGCGCTTGGCAAAAGATCAAAGCTGCTGCGGCCGGTGCGCTCGACGCGACTCTGGATGTTGGCCGCACCCAGTCGATCGATTCGCAGATCGCCAACTACCAGAAAATCCTTGATGGGCGTAAGTCCGGCGGCTTCCTCTCGTCGTTTTTCGGCGACGAACTGGGCGCCAATAGCCAGTCCACCAAGTTCCTTGAGCAGCAGATCGTCTTGCTGCAAAAGCGCAAAGAGGAAATCACCGCCGGCGCCAAGGCTGACGCTGACCGGGCGAAAACCGAGCGCGACGGTATCGACGCAAGCTTGCGACTCAAAGCAATCAGCGATTCCAACCTCACCAACGAGGAGAAGCGCAACAAGCTGATCAAGGAGTACAAGCGAGACGTCGAAGCGCTGCGCAAGACGAACCCGAACGATCCGCTGGTGCAGGAAGCGGTTGTCTCGAAGACGATCCAGAACATCAAGGACAAGAACAAGGATCCGAAAGCAGCGACCTCGGCGGTCAATCTGACCGAGTTCAACGACTCGAAAAACCAGCTGTCGCTGATTCTCGGCGAATACAAAAACGCCCAGAAGGAACTGGAAGCCGCGCAGAAGGCAGGGCTGGTCACGCAGGAAGATTACCTGCTCAAGCGCCAGGCGCTGATCGGCAATGAGCGCGACGAAGTAACCGCCGCGTATCAGGCTGAGATCAGCTCGCTGGAGGCTGCGAAAGGCAAGGCCAGCACCTCGGCCGCGCAACGTATTCAGCTCGACCAAAAGATCGCTGATGCCAGGGCCAGCATGGTCAAGGCTCAGAAGGAAGCCGACAGTGAGCTCGAAGTCATCGCGACGAACGAGCAGGGCCGGCTCGCCAAGCAGGCGCAGGCGATCAAGGTCTACACCGATGCCCTCGACCAGCAGAACGTCGCCCTGCGGCGCGCTGGCGGCCGTGCAGCCGACGGTGTTGGCCGTGGAGACCGGGAGAACGCCATCAATGGCGAACTTAACGGCATTGCCGATCGAGCCAACCAGCAGCGTCTGGATCTGGCGCGTGACCGGGCCGACAAGGCGCGCAACATGAGCGCCGAGGAGTACCAGGCCAAGCTCGACGCGATCAACAGAAGCGAGACGGACCTGAGCGAAACAGTGCTCAGCAACTACGAGCAGATGTCGGCCGCGCAAAGCGATTGGCGCAACGGGGCAACCTCGGCGTTCAGCAACTATCTGGAGAGCGCGCGCAACATCGCCGGCCAGACTCGCGACCTGTTCAGCAATGCCTTCAGCTCGATGGAGGACGCAGTCGTCAGCTTCGCCATGACCGGGAAGCTGTCGTTTGCTGACTTCACCAAGTCCATCTTGGCGGATATGGCGCGGATCGCGACCCGTCAGGCCAGTTCGGCGCTACTGAGCAGTTTGGTCGGCGCCGCAACCAGCTACTTCACCGGAGGCGGTGGAGGCAATGGATTGGCGGCAGGATCTGCTGGCGCAACTTCATCCAACCTCGGGGCCTCGCAGGCTGGTTACTCGTCCGCCTATTTTCAGGCTGACGGCGGGGCCTGGGCCAGCGGCGTGCAGATGTTCGCCAATGGCGCTGCGTTCACCAACTCCGTGGTGAGCAAGCCGACAGCGTTCGGGATGGCAGGCGGGCAGACTGGCGTCATGGGCGAGGCAGGGCCAGAGGCGATCATGCCGCTGACCCGCACGGCCGGCGGGCAGTTGGGTGTCCGCGCAATCAGTGGTGGTGGAAGTGGTGGCGGCAACGTCTACAACTTCCCCGTTGCGGTGTCGGTGCAAACCCAGGGCAATGGCGGCACGGCCAGCACGGAAGACACCTCGCAGCTTGGCAAGGGCATTCAGCAGGCGGCGAAAGTCGAGGCTGAAACCGCGATCGCCCGAGCGCTGCAGCCCGGCGGCTCAATCTGGAAACTTACGAACGGGAGGGGCTGATGGCCATCGAGACATTCAACTGGCCAACCCAGCACGGTGACGCGCCCGAGATCTTGTATCGGGTGCGCACCTCGCAGTTTGGCGGCGGCTACAAACAGGAAGTTGGCGACGGCCCGAACAACAAGGAAGACGCGTATCCGATCACCTACAGCGGCCCTCAGGCCAAGGTGCTGGAGATCATGGCGTTCCTTGATCGGCACGCCGGCGCGAAAGCCTTCCGGTGGACGACGCCCCTGGGCCAGCTTGGCCTGTTCACCTGCAAGAACCCCGTGCCCACTCCGGTGGGTGGCGGCGTTTTCAAACTCACCGCCACGTTTGAGCGGGCGTTTCATCCATAAGGGGCAAGCATGCCGCTGATCAGTGACATCCAGGTGCTTGAACCTGGCAGCGAAGTGCTGCTCTTTGAATTGGACGGCACGGACTATGGCGCGGACGTTCTGCGCTTCCACGGGCACGCGATACCGCACACTCCGGCAGAGTTGATTGCCGCCGGCGCTGATGCCGACCAACTGCCAGCGAAGGCCATCTACTGGCAGGGCAACGAGTACAGCGCCTGGCCGATGCAGATCGACGGCATCGAGGCGAACGGCGACGGCACGGCAGTTCGGCCGACATTGTCGGTGGGCAACGTCAACGGGCGCATCACGGCGCTCTGTCTGGCGTTCGAGGACTTGCTCGAGTTCAAGCTGACGATGCGGCACACGCTCGGCAGCTATCTCGATGCCGTTAACTTTCCGGCCGGCAATCCAACGGCCGACCCAACTCAGGAGACGATCGAGGTCTGGTACATCGACCAGAAAACGAACGAGGACGGGGAGAACGTCAGTTGGGAGTTGGCCAGCCCGGGTGACGTGGGCAATGAGTCGATCGGGCGGCAGGCCACGACTCTTTGCCATTGGTGCCTCACCGGCGGATATCGCGGGCCGAACTGTGGCTACACCGGACCGTACGTCACGAAGGACGGCGTCGTCACTGACAACCCTGAACTCGACCAATGCGACGCCACGCTGGGCAAGGGCTGCATCCCGCGCTTCGGCGAAGGAAACCCGCTGCCGTTCGGTGGCTTCCCAGCCGTTTCCCTGATCGCACGGAGCTGACATGCGAAAGCACATCTTGAATGCGATCCAGGCGCACGCGGCGGCCGAGTACCCGAAAGAGAGCTGCGGGCTGCTGCTGGCGATCGGGCGCAAGCAGCAATACTTTCCTTGCATCAACGTTTCGACTGAGCCGAACGAAGAGTTCCGGATCGATCCCGAGCAGTACGCGGCATCCGAGGATATTGGCGAAGTGATCGGCGTGGTCCATTCACATCCGGACGCAACCAGCAGGCCGTCACCGCGCGACCTCGCCATGTGCGAAGCGACGGGGATGCCTTGGCACATCTTGAGCTGGCCAGAAGGGGATCTGCGCACAATCGTTCCCACCGGCGAAGTGCCGCTGCTGAAGCGGCCATTCGTACACGGTGCCTGGGACTGCTGGCAGGTCTGCGCCGATTGGTACAAGCGCGAGTGGGGGATCGAGTTCGAATCCTTCAAGCGCGCCGATGGCTGGTGGGAGAGCAAGGAAAACACCAGCCTGTACGAAGCAAACTACGAGGCCGCCGGATTCTATCGCGTCGACCAGCCGCAGCGGGGCGACATGATCGTGATGGAAGTGGGGCGCACCGTTTACCCGAACCACGCCGGCATATTCCTCGGCAGTGATCCGTCGTTGCCTGGTGAGGATGCGGCCACGTTCGGCCCCGGCCCGTTCCTGCTGCACCACCTGTACGGCAGACCATCTGAGGTCATTGTCTTCGGTGGCCCGTGGCTCGACCGCACGCGACTGGTGCTGCGTCACAAGGGCGCGCGGTGATATCTTGGCCAATCTTCCTAAGGAGTGAGCCATGAGAATTATCGTAGGGGCATTGGCACTTGCCCTGCTTGCTGGATGCGTGTCACCGGGCGACCTGCAAAAAAATGATCCAAGCTTCAAGGCAGCCACAGCGAAAGACCCGAAGCGCTACGCGCTTTGTGTATTTCCGAAATGGCAGGACGCCAGAAGCGATGCCTCAATGTCCGAGACAGAAAGCGGATACAGATTGCTGGTCGCGAGCAACAACATGACCGACGAGCTGCTGGATATACGCAAAGCACCGAAGGGCAGTACCGTCACGCTGTATCAGCGCATGGCGTGGTCGCCGGGCTACGGCCGAGGAGACATGAAGCAGGCGATAAAAGATTGCCTTTAAACACCCAAAAAACAGCCGCCGAAAGGCGGTTTTTTTACGCTTGGAGAAAGCCGTGACAGCAACTGCTACTTGCCGCTCGATGATGACGACCATTCTTCTATCGGGTCCGCTGATTAAACTGTTCGGCCGAGTTCACTACCGCGAACTGGGTAGTCGTTCCGTAGGGGAGGCGTTCAAGGCGCTGAAGTGCACGCTGGAGGGGTTCGACGCAGCGATCAAAGACTTGGAACGGCGCGGTCTGCGCTTCGCCATTTTCCGGAACAGAAAGAACGTACCTGAGAAGGATTTCGCGCTGGGCGGCGCTCAGGAAATCCGCATCGTGCCGGTGGTTGGCGGCAGCAAGCGAGCTGGCCTGCTTCAAACGATCATCGGCGCAGTCCTGATTGCTGCATCGTTCATTCCGGGGTTTCAGGCTTTGGCCCCGGTGGGCATCGCACTCGTTGCCGGAGGCGTCATTCAAATGCTCAGCCCCCAAGCGTCTGGCCTGAAGCAAAGCGCATCCCCCGAAAACTCACCGTCCTACGCCTTTGGCAGCGCCAAGAACACCACGGCCAGCGGCAACCCGGTACCGATCTGCATTGGTGAACGCCGGTGGGGCGGCATGATCATCTCGGCCTCGATCCTGGCGGAGGACAAGGCATGACCAAAGTGACCTACAGCATCACCATCCACGACCTGCATCGACTTGAAGGTGGAGTGGTTTGTGGCGACGAAGCGGTGGTGGCCGTCCTGGATAACGGGCGCGAGATTCATCACGAGCGCTTCTTCGGCAAATGCACATCGCCAAGCGGCTACACGCGAAAGTATCGCGGCAAGCCAGGCCTTACCGCCGCTCTGACCTCTGGCAGCTGCCGTATGGGTTTTAGCATGAGTGAGCCGACAGCGGCTGCTCCAGCCCACCTATAAAATCATCTGAACCAAGCCGATGAGATCCGTATTCGACGTGATACCTAGGCCCACGAGATTTGGCCTCGGCTTCAGCAGCCTCTTTTGATGCGTAGATGTCGACGAACCGCCATGGCGAGCTTTGCACGACACCCCAACCAAGCACGCAGTCTGCGTTGTCCGGGTCTTTCGGGAGGTTTACTGCGAGGCTTCTGATTGACATGGCCGCTCCTTGTTTGTGAAAGGTCAGAAAATTACTACCCCGAAGCACGTGGTCGCTACTGGCATTTCATCCACGCTGTATGGACACCCACACCGCCCGCGAGGCGGTTTTTTTATGCCTGGAGGAAAGCATGGGCGCACCAGCAAAGATCGACATCCACGGCGAGAAGGGCGGCAGCAGCAAGCCGAAGTCGCCGACCGAAGCCAGCGACAGTCTGCGCTCGACCAACCTGGCCAAGCTGCTGATCGCCGTGGGCGAGGGTGAATTCGACAGCGTCCCGACCGATTACGACATCTACCTCGATAACACGCCGATCCGCGATGCCAGCGGCAACTACAACTTCCCGAACGTGAAGTGGGACTGGCGCCCGGGGTCGGTGGATCAGACGTATATTCCCGGCATTCCGTCCGTGGAGAACGAGACGTCGTTGAACATTGAACTGCGCAGCGATTCGCCGTGGGTGCGCTCGATCACCAACACCCAGCTTTCCGCAGTACGCATGCGCTTGGCGTGGCCGGCGCTGCAACGCTCCGATGACCAGGGCAATGTCGGCGGTTACCGCATCGAGTACGCAATCGACGTGGCCACCGATGGCGGCGCCTATCAGCAGGTGCTGGTGGACGCAGTCGACGGCAAGACCACCACGCGCTACGAGCGCTCGCGCCGCATCGATTTGCCGGACGCCACCACTGGCTGGCAGATCCGCGTGCGCCGCCTGACGCCGAACCAGAACACCAACAAGATCGCCGACACCATGCTGGTGGCCGGTTACACAGAGGTGATCGACGCCAAGCTGCGCTACCCGAACACCGCGCTGCTCTACGTCGAATTTGACGCCGAGCAGTTCACCAACATCCCGGCCGTCACCGTGAAGTGCAAGGCCCGCCGCTGGATGGTTCCGAGCAACTACGACCCAATCCTGCGCACCTATACCGGGACGTGGGATGGCTCGATGAAATCAGCCTGGACCAATAACCCGGCGTGGATCACCTACGGCATCTGCACCGAAGACCGCTTCGGCCTGGGCAAGCGCATCAAGCCGTTCATGGTCGACAAGTGGGAGCTTTACCGCATCGCCCAATACTGCGACCAGTTGGTGCCGAACGGGCTCGGCGGTCAGGAGCCACGCTTCCTTTGCGACATGAACCTGCAGGGCAAGGCTGATGCATGGTCGCTGCTGCGCGATATCTCGGCGATTTACCGGGGCATGACGTACTGGGCGCAGGGACAGCTGGTGATGCAGGCGGACATGCCGCGCGCGCAGGACTTCGACTACGTGTTCACCCGGTCGAACGTCATCGACGGAAAGTTCTCCTATGGCAGCGCCTCGGCGAAGACGCGTTACACCCGGGCGCTGGTCAGCTACGACAATCCGGCGAACAACTACGATACCGACGTCATTCCGTTCGCCGATCTGGATCTGCAGCGCCGCTACGGCGACCGCCCGACCGAGCTGAGTGCCATTGGCTGCACGCGTGCCTCCGAGGCTCAGCGCCGTGGCAAATGGGCGATCCTCAGCAACAACCAAGACCGCACCGTGTCGTTCAAGACCGGCATGGAGGGCGTTATCCCGCTGCCCGGGCACATCATCCCAGTGGCGGATTCGCTGCTGGCGGGCCGTGAAGTGGGCGGCCGGATCTCAGTGGTGGCGGGGCGGGTGATCACGCTCGATCGCGACACCCAGGCCAAGGCCGGCGACCGGCTGATCATCAACCTCCCGGGCGGCCGCGCCGAAGGTCGCACCGTGCAGAGCGTGAACGGGCGCGCGGTGACAGTCACGGTCGCCTACAGCGAGTCTCCGGTGGCGCAGTTGCAATGGGCGCTCGACGCGGACGATCTGGCAATCCCGCTGTATCGCGTGCTGCGCACCAAGCGCACCACCGAGGGCGATTACGAAATCAGCGCGCTCCAGTTCGAGCCGAGCAAGTTTGCTTTCATCGACACCGGCGCACGCTTGGAAGAACGCCCGATCAGCGTAATCCCGATCACCGTCGTTCCGGCGCCGGCGAGCGTCACGCTGTCGTCGACTTCATCGGTTGTGCAGGGTTTGGCCGTGGCCACCATGACCATCAGTTGGCCTGCCGTGGATGGCGCGGTCGGCTATGACGTTGAGTGGCGCAAGGACAGCGGCAACTGGATCAAGCTGCAGCGCACCGGGATGACCAACGTGGACGTGGTCGGCATCTATGCCGGGGCCTACGTGGCTCGCGTCCGCGCAGTGAGCGCCTTCGACATCACGTCGCCGTGGCGCAACTCGATCCTGACCAACCTCAGCGGTAAGCAAGGGCTGCCGCCGGCGCTGGCGTTCCTGACTGCCACGCCGCTGCTGTTCGGCATTTACCTCAAGTGGGGATTCCCTGCTGGGTCCGAGGACAGCCAGCGCACGGAGATCTGGTACGGGCCGACGACTGAGCTGGAAGCTGCGACCAAGCTGACAGACCTGGCTTATCCGCAGAGCGATTTCTCCATGCTCGGCCTGCGCGCCGGTGTGACCTTCTATTTCTGGGGGCGCATCGTAGACAAGATCGGCAACATCGGTCCGTGGTATCCGATCGGGCTTGGCGTGCAGGGGCAATCCAGTTCCGACGCAGCAGCCATTCTCGAAATGATCGCGGGCGAGATCGGCCGAACCGAGCTGGGGCAAGACATCCTCGACGAGATCGACAAGATCCCGGGGCTTCAAGAGCAGATCGATGCGCTCGACGGGCTGAAAGGCTACGATCCTGAAGCCACCTACGAGGAGTACGACCTGGTGGTGCAGGGCAAGCGTATCTATCAGGCCACCGGCCCGGTACCGCTCAACATGCCACCGCCAAACCCGCTCTACTGGCTCGATGTTGGGCAGACGGTGGAAACGGCGAATGGCCTGGCCCAGCAGGTGGCGACCAACACCGCCGAGATCATCGAGCTCGACGGTGAGGTAACGGCTCAAGCCACTGCCTTCGAAGCCCTTCGCGCCTCCTATCGAGACGATGACGGCGCTGGCGATCTCGCGGACGCGATCAAAAGCCACACCAGCACCGCTTCGCTTGCGTCCGAATCGAAGGTTCGAGCCTCCGAGAACGAGGCAATGGCAAGGCGCGTGACGACCTTCGACGCGAAAATCGGAGAGAACGCCGCAAACATCACCGAGCTTGAAGAGGTGGTGGCCACGAACGAATCGGCGACCGCGACGAAGATCGATCAGTTGAATGTCTCTGTCGGCCAAAACTCGGCGGCCATTCAGCAGACGTCAGCAGCCTACGCGGACACGGCCGGCAAGCTGAGCACGATGTGGTCGGTGAAGATGCAGGTCACGGCGAATGGGCAGTACGTCGCAGCCGGCATCGGCCTCGGCATCGAGAACACCGGCGCCGGGCTGCAAAGCCAGTTTCTGGTGAGCGCCGACCGGTTCGCCGTCGTCAACACCATTGCAGGCGGCGCCATCTCGGTTCCGTTTGCAGTGCAGGGCGGGCAGGTGTTCATGAACTCGGCGTTCATCATGGATGGCTCGATCACCAACGCGAAGATCGGCAACTACATCAGCTCCACCAACTACATCGCCGGCCAGCAAGGCTGGATCCTGAACAAAGACGGCACGCTTGAAATAAACGGCATCGTTCCGGGGCAGGGGCGTCTGGTGATCAACTCACTGAACGTCTCGGTCTACGACGCCAACAATGTGCTGCGTGTTCGTCTCGGCTATCTGGGGTAATCAATGGCGCTATTTGGACTGCGTGTCTTTAACGAGAGCGGTCAGCTTGCTATGGACACCAACAGCTTCACCTACCAAGTGATCTGGCAGGGCGTGATTGATTTCAGCGGGGCGGTACCCAGCTACACGCTGAATATCCCCGGTTTCAATCCAGCGAATTGCGTGTTCATGATCATCCCGACGAGGGCACGGGACGTGCAGCCTTCGGAGAATGACTCGTCGGGCAACATCCGGTCTTACCCATTCGTGACTACGGCAGTGGGTCAGGTCGTCGTGCAGCCGAAAAACCCATCATCCAGCGCTTCGACACTACAGTCGCGGATCGTCTCCAAGGCCTATGCCATAAGGTTCGCGACATGAGTTTCGGATTTCAGAGTATCAACGATAACGCTTTCGTTCAGATCGATTCGGAGGCGCCACGGCTTTGCATGCTGACGCGAGGATCTTATTCGGGGGTTGCCACCGCAACGGCTACATTCCCGAGGGCGGTGACGAGCCAAGACCCGCCGCTGGTGTTCATCCGCCCGGATCAGACGGGTTTGATCCAGGTGCCGTATTCGGTCTGGTTCACTGGCGGGCCAGGTAACTGGACAGGCTTTTCGATGAACGCCTCGAAGGTCAACGAGTCGCTGAGCGGCCAGTATTTTGTCGCGGCATGGGCTTCGATGGGCACGGCAGCTTACGGACTGCGGCTGTGGGATCCGAGCGGCGTTCTTTGCTATGACAGTGGCGCGCCGGCGGTGGTGGTGACATTCGCCGCTGGCAACTGGACGTATCTCGGCGCGGAGCAGCTCAGCGTAGGACAGCGCTACATCTGGGGTATCACCAAGGCGCTTGGTGTCGGTGAATACGTTTCCATCAATCCATTCACCATGACCTGCCATAACAACTCGTCGGGTGGTGCATGCGCACTCGGCGTCGACTACGCCAACGGCCGAATCCTGATGTACAGCCTCGCCTCGAACGCTTGGACCAATCAGGGCCACCGACCATTCCTCTGCGCCAAGTTGCTGGCCTGACCCTTTCATTTTTGGAGATACACAATGAGCTGGTACAAGACGGGGACGGTCTCTGTCGCCCAAAATTCCAATGCGGTCATCGGTGCTGGCACTGCGTTCATTGCCAACAGCCGGGTCGGCGACGGCTTTCGCGGCCCGGACGGTCGCTGGTACGAGGTGACCAACATTGCCAGCAATACTGCATTGTCGATCTCGCCGAACTACGAGGGTCCGACAGCGGCAGGCGGCTTCTACGCCATCATGCCGGTGCAGGGTTATCAGAAGGATCTTTCCGACAAGGTTCGCGAGATCCTCAATGACTATGGCGAAACGCTGGCGGCGCTCGGCACCACTGGCAACTACGACATTCTGCCGGTTTCAAAAGGCGGGACGAGCGGAACGACCCAAGCAGAAGCGAGGGACGGATTGGGTCTTGGCTCTTCATCGACACGTGCCGCGCAGACATCCCCACTTGATGCAACATCCGGGCGGGTGCTGCTGGCTGGTGCCGGGGGGCTGCTCGGTGAGGCTCCCAGCTTTGTGGGCAACATTGATGACCGCGCAACAGTTCCATTCGGATCTTGTTTCATCGGTCCAGCTACCGGAGGTACCAAGCCATCCGGAGTTTCGTATGGGGTCTTGATTACCCAAGGGGCTACCGGTAATCAAGGTACGCATCAGGAGCTTTATGAGATTACCGGCGCCACAGGAGTGACCACCAACACTTGGCACCGTGACCAATACGGCAACGGCGGAGCATGGGGGCCGTGGCGCAGGCGTTACAGTAATAACAACATTCTTGGCACAGTAGCCCAGGCCTCAGGTGCGCCAACTGGCGCAATCATCGAGCGAGGCAACAACGCGAGCGGCGAATACATCCGTTACGCCGACGGCACGCAGGTTTGCTGGAAGCGCGTGGGAACGACATCGGTGAATGCCGCCAGCGGCTCGATTTTCCTGAGCAATTCGGTGGGCTCAGGAAGCTATCCTATGGCATTCATCTCGATCCCAACAGTTAGCGCGATGGCCTGCGTCTCCGGCTACCAATGGGCGTTGTGGGCGATGAATGCGTCTGAGCCAACTGCGACGGCATGGGGCAGTTATTACGCGGCGGCAGCGGCCTCGACCACGCAGGGTGCGTTGATCAACATCATTGCTGTGGGGAGGTGGTTCTGATGATTATTTATCTTTCACCGCAACGCCGTGACGACACTCTCGCGGTTACAAAGGCTGGCGACCGGCTCGTGGTAAACGGTGAGTCGTTCGATTTTTCCCAAGTTGGGGAAGGGGACACGTTGCCTCTGGCCGCCATCGATTCCATGTGGTTTTCCGGCGATGTGTTTCGGGCTGGTGGCGACCTATCGGTAACGCTGCTTTTTCCGAATCCATGGAATTACAGCCAGGAGCAGGCTTTCCCGGTGCCGCTACAAGACGTTCCGGACGGACTTGTCGTCCTGCCAAAGCCCTTGCCGAGCGATCCGCCCATCGAAGAGCAACCGCCATCGCCCAATACCGTGGAAGGATCGGGCGTTATCGACTGGTCGCAGCTCGTCACGGCTTCGATGAAGGCTGAAGCAGAGGTAGCAGCACACCTTCAAGCAATGAAGACGTTGCTCGCCGCGAAGAACTCGACGGCGGTGATCCAGATTGCGCGAATTCAGGATCGTATCGACACGATCGGTTATGGCATCGAAGCAGGAGAGGCAACGCCAGAAGATGAGGCAGAGCAGGCGGCCTTGATCGTTACTCTCAAAGCATGGAAGTCCTACAAGTACGCCCTTGGCAAAGTGACAGCGCAGCCAACCTGGCACGCTTCGCCGGTATGGCCAGTTGAACCACCTATCCCGAAAATCGAAGCCTCACCCATGAGCCGCTCAGCCGATCAAGCCTGAAGCAGCAAGCCCAATAGAGCCCCGCCATCGAGCGGGTATTTTTTTGCCTGGAGAAAAGTGATGCCTGTAACCGATAAAGACCGAGACATCCTCGCGCGCACGTTGTGGGGTGAGGCGCGAGGCGAAGGCACTGCCGGCCAGGTCGCCGTGGCCTGGACGATCCGCAACCGCGTGTTCGATGGCAAGGAAAAGTCGTGGTGGGGAGAGGGTTACGCCGGCGTCTGCCAAAAGCCATGGCAGTTCAGCTGCTGGAACAAGACGGACCCGAACTATCAGTTCCTGATCGGCGTGAAGCAGATCCCGTTCCGCGAACTGGCGCAGTGCCGGGTCGCCGCTGACCAGGTGATCGACGGAAAGGTGCCGGACCCTACCGGCGGCGCCACCCACTACTACGCCACCAGCATCAAGGCCCCGGCCTGGGCGGCGAAGGCCAAACAGACACTCAAGCTCGGTCACCACATCTTCTTCAAGGACGTGCCGTAGCCTGAATCTGGCTCACTCTTCCTCCTCGCTATCGCGAAGCTCCCTGAGCAGGCGCTGGGTTTCATTGAACAGATGGTTTCTGTTGTGCTCGACGTCGGCGAATCTTCGCCTCTCGCTCAGCAAAGCCCCTTCGGCGTGCTGAAGCTTGGCCTTGAGAGAATCCATCTCCTGCCTGAGCGCATCATTGTCTCTGACCAGGCCTTCGATATTCGCCAGCGCTCGATCGAGCTTGAGAGTGAGCGCTTCGAATTCGTTCTCGTACATCCTGAGCTGGTGTCGGCAGGTTTCGAGCGGGGTCGGGTTGCCGAGCCAATCGTCGGTTTCTTCTATATAGAGGGGGTCCACGGTGGCGCCTTACTGAATACTGTTTGCATATACAGTAATCGAGGCGATGCGAGCGGGCGAGGGTGATGCGACGAGCTGTAGGTGTTTGGTTTGGTTATTTTCGGCAGGACGCCGTGGCGCAGGGACTTTCTTCTCGAAAGCCTGTAGGGACTTTTGCGGGGATTCGTGAAATACGGTTGGTCACGGTTAGGCATCGATTGCAGTGGGCGCCGTTCCAAAGGACTGTTCCGTATAGCCTTTTCGCACTCCTGCAAGCATGGGGTGCTAGGGGTCGAGTGTTCGAATCACTCCGTCCCGACCATATTTTTCAATGACTTAGGCCAATGTTCAAAGCATTGGCTTTTTTCATGGGCGTAAGATTTGCGCGACTTCTGGATTCCGATCAGACCTTCAACTCCAGGATGGCTGCCCGACTGCCAGAAGGTCGGTAGAAAACGCATCGATCAAGGCATCCTTTTCCGCCATGCACGCGCAGCCATGTTTAATACCAAATTCTTGAAAGGAGTCGAGTCATGGACAAGGCGTTCAAACAGCCGATGTTTGTTGTTGGGCTGCCACTTGCAATATGCGGCTTGGTTTTCGGCCTCAATGGTCTTCTTGTCAGCGGAACCTTTGCATATATCGCGCCGGGGCTATTGATACCTGGCTTGGCTTTCATGTTGATAGGTTGGCTGCAACGGAATAAGTGATTTATCGGATAGTTGAGCCCCGTCGTAGAGCGGGGCTTTTTTATGTCCGCTCGTCGAGCGGATCGCACTCCGAGTATGCGCATCTTCTCTCACTAGTAAGCGCAGCCCCCTGCGCCACTGACAGGAGAAAATGATGATCGACGACAACAACGGCCCAGAAGCGCCATATCCGGGCCCGGGCGAGCAAACCCCTGACTCTGGCGAGGGGCATGATTCCGGTCTGGAGCAAGCTGAGTCTGAGCCAAAGCAGGGTACGGACGAACGACCAGAAAACTGGAATCCGCCGCCCGGTAATCCTGGCTCCGATCAAGATGCCCAGACGGGCCGCGACAATGGCGGCGCGAAGTAGGGGTCATGAACTCAAACGTTCAGAAAACCCGGCCATTGCGCCGGGTTTATTTATTGCCGTCGTCCTTGGAATAACAGCGGGAACACAATCGCCGGACAAGACGCGTTCAGTTGAAACTTCCTTCTCAACAAGACGATCTCTTGAGCACCAGCAAACAGGAGATCGGCCATGAAATGTTATCTATGCGGGCTTGAGGTGCGGGCAACGGAAGAAGCTCACGGCGGCGAACTTATCGAATGTGCGGACTGCGGCATTTACAGAATTTCAGGCTTGGTCCTGAAAGAGCTTGGGAACAAGAACATCGACTTTGCAAAAATGCGCGACGATCTGCATCGCCAGCGGCAGGTTGATTCTACGGACGTGGCCGAGATCAACACTGAGACAGTGATCTGGGTTTGAGCGGAACGTCTTCGAATAATTGAAGCCAAACGGCGCCGGCGCTGGACCTTTCGATCCAGGCGCCGGCAACTAGCATGTTCACTCGACGATGCAGATCCAGCGGTGGTTGTAGCGGTAAGGCGCACGAGTGAAATGGACGTCTGAGACCATCTTCATGCCGCGCTCTCGAAGCGCTTCGGTCAGTTGTACGAGTGTCTCTGCCTGGATAGTCATTGCTGTCACCTCGTCAGATTTACTGCGTTCATAATTCTTGACCGAGAGATCAGGCGGCTAATTCATTTTTTCTACGGTCATCATTGGGACTCTGTGTTCAGGGGCGTTGCACTTCACTTCGTGCCTGCAATCTCAGCCCATTCAAGTCCGAACCGCCCCAAATACTTCCTCAAGCGATCGGCATCATTGGGCTGCGCCTTGGCCTGCCGGGAAACACCGAACAGCTGTCGACCGGCATCTGACAGACTATCTGCCTGCCGACATACGTCGATAACCGCCTTCAGTTGCAAGCGGTCGAACAAGTCCATGCTCTCGCCATCTCCCGGCAAGTCAGCTGACACTGCAGTGGGTTGCGCCAAGCCCCAGGCATACCGTAATCGATCGATCTCATCGTCCACCTGCGCTTCATCGATACGCCCGCTGTCGGCCAACGTCGCCATCCGCGTAATCGATGCGGACAGTTCGCGAAAGTTGCCCAGCCAGGTTGCTTCGCGTGAGCTGGCGAATGCCAGGTAGCGTCGGCGCGCTTCGAGATTGAAACGCACCCGCTGCCCATGCTCGCGAGCATGGCGTTCCAGTTCGAAATCGATATTTGGCTCGATATCCTCGCGGCGACCGGCCAGGCCGGGCAGGTCGAACGTCCATAGATTGATCCGAGCGTACAGGTCCTCGCGAAACGCGCCTTCGGCGACCCGGCTGCGCAGGTCGCGGTGGGTGGCAGCGATGATCAGGAAATCACTCTCCACTTCCTTGTCCGAGCCCAGCGGGAAGAAGCGTTTCTCTTCGATTGCCTTCAACAGCATTGCTTGTTCGTCTGCGCCGAGCTCGCCGATTTCATCGAGAAACAACATTCCCCCATCGGCGGCGCGCAGCAGGCCATCGCGAGCGTTTTGCGCACCGGTGAAGGCACCTTTGACGTGACCGAACAGGGTTGACATCGCACCGTCGCCACGCAGGGTGGCGCAGTTCACTTCGACAAAGCGTCCCTGCATCTGATGGCGATTGCGTTTGAGTTCGTAGATGCGTCGGGCCAGGAAGGATTTGCCGGCGCCGGTCGGACCGATCAGCAGCATCGGTGCTTTGGAGCGCACAGCTACGCGTTCGATCTGTTCAATGGAACGGTTAAATGCAGAGTTGCGCGTGGCGATGCCGGACTTGAGAAACTCCAGGCCTTCCAAGCGCTTGCTGGCGAAGCGTGAGGCGATGCGATCATAACGCGACAGGTCGAGATCGATCAGCGCATGCGTACCGCAGGCGGGCTCGTTATCGCTGTTGCGCTTGGCGGGGGAGGTCTGGATCAGGCGGGCCGGCAGATAGCGCGCCTCGGTGAGCAGGAACCAGCAGATTTGTGCGACGTGGGTGCCGGTAGTGATGTGTACGAGGTAATCCTCGGTCTCGGTGTCGAAGTTGTAAGCCGTGGTGAAGTCGTGCAGTGCGCCGTACACCTCTTCGAAATCCCAGGGATTGCGCAGCAACATCGGATGCAGGCGCACTTCGGTCCCTGGAGATGTCTGCTGAATATCGACAGTAACGCGCTCCGCGAGGCTGACGTCGCGCGAATCGAGGCCGTGAATCAGTTCAAGCCGATGGATCGGCAGATTGGCTTGTTGGCACAGGCCGACTGTGGGACGCCAGTGGCTCCAACGGTTTGCGCCTTTACCGACGCGATCGAGCGTGGCTCCGATAAATCCGATAGCGACGGTGAGTTTTTCAGACATGCTTATCTCAAAAGATAAATAACGATAGGCAATGATAATTTCTTTAAGGCGGTTTTGTCGTCGATTGCTCGCCCAGACCGACTCAAAAAATTAATAATTCCTTCAAAATCAATTGGATGCATTAAATAGCAAGGCGCGACATGCGAAGCTGGCACAGCGGCTGCAATGCCCATGGAAACAAACAGGGACAACGATTTATGAAAGATCAAAGCTACCAGCTCCTCGAAGTCGCCAACGGCAAGCCAATCAAACTCTGGACCGAAGGTGTCCCAGTTGAAAACGAAGCCCGCGCACAGTTGATGAATACGGCAAAAATGCCATTCATCTTCAAGCATCTGGCGGTCATGCCTGACGTGCATTTAGGCAAGGGATCGACCATCGGCAGCGTGATCCCGACAGTTGGAGCGATCATTCCGGCAGCGGTGGGCGTCGACATCGGTTGCGGCATGATCGCTGCGCGTACGTCGCTGACGGCTGCAGATCTGCCAGACAACCTGCATGGATTGCGTACTGCAATCGAACAAGCGGTGCCACATGGCCGCAGTTCCAATCGTTCGGGGCGAGACAAAGGCGCGTGGGACGAGATTCCTCAGCAGGCTGATCAGGCCTGGGCGGGGTTGCAGCCGCGCTTCAAGCTGATCACCGACAAGTATCCGAAATTGGCCAACACCAACAATCGTGGGCATCTGGGGACGCTCGGCAGCGGCAACCACTTCGTCGAAGTGTGCCTGGATGAAGCCAACCGGGTCTGGTTCATGTTGCACAGTGGCTCGCGTGGTGTCGGCAACGCCATCGGCAACCTGTTCATCCAACTGGCCCAAGCCGATATGCGTCAGCACATCGCCAACCTGCCGGACCGTGACCTGGCCTATTTCGAAGAAGGCAGCCGACATTTTGATGACTATGTGGAGGCTGTGGGCTGGGCGCAGGATTTCGCCCGACAGAACCGCGAACTGATGATGCACGCAGTGATTCAGGCGACGCGGCAGATCATCCACAAGCCTTTCGAGGTCGCGCTCGAAGCGGTGAACTGCCATCACAACTATGTGCAGAAGGAGCGGCATTTTGGTCAAGACGTACTGATCACGCGCAAGGGCGCGGTGTCGGCGAAGAAGGGTGAACTGGGGATCATTCCGGGCTCGATGGGGGCCAAGAGCTTCATCGTTCGTGGGCTGGGCAACGAGGAGTCGTTCAATTCCTGCAGTCATGGCGCCGGGCGCACCATGAGCCGTACCAAGGCAAAAAATACGTTCACCGTCGCCGATCAGATTCGCGCCACTGCCCACGTGGAGTGCCGCAAGGACGAAGCGGTCATCGACGAAATTCCGATGGCCTACAAGGACATCGACAAAGTCATGCACGCCCAGCGTGAGCTGGTGGAAGTGCTGCACACCCTGCGTCAGGTGGTGTGCGTCAAAGGTTAAGGAGCCCGCGCTGGCGAAAACGCTTCGGGGCGGCGTCGCCCGATACTGCGCCGGTACATCGCGCCCGAGCTTGAGCGCGAAGTTCCTACATTACTCAGATCTCGGAAGACTCACGGCGGCTTGACCGGTACCTCACGGACACGGTCGCGCCGTACGCATAAGGATTGGCAATGAAAGAAATGATTGAACTGGACGGCGCCATTGGTGGCGGCCAGGTGTTGCGCAGTGCGCTGAGCCTGTCGATGGTGACAGGCCGGGCGTTTCGCATTAAACAGATTCGCGCCAGACGCAGCCGTCCTGGATTGCTGCGTCAGCATCTGACAGCCGTGATGGCGGCGGCCGAGGTTTGTGGTGCACGGATCTGCGGTGCGCATTTGGGCTCGCAGGCCTTGAGCTTTGAACCGGGCGCAATCCGCGCAGGTGATTTCAAGTTCGCCATCGGCACGGCGGGCAGTTGCACGCTGGTTCTGCAGACTTTGCTGCCAGCCCTGATGCGGGCGCCGCAGGCCAGTCGAGTGACGATCTCTGGCGGCACGCACAATCCGCTGGCGCCCCCGACTGAATTCCTCTCGCGCAGTTGGCTACCGCTGCTGCGACGCATGGGCGGGGTTGTCGAACTGGACTTGGTGCGTCATGGTTTTGCGCCGGCCGGCGGTGGTGAGGTTGAAGTGCGAGTGCAGCCTTCGAGACTGATGCGTCTGGATCTGTGTGAGCGCGGCGAGGCGCTTTCACAACAGGCTCTGGCGCTGACTGCCGGACTTGCGCCCACTGTCGCTCAACGAGAACTGAGTCAGGTGGCCAAGCGTTTGAACTGGCCATCGGCGGCGCTGCAACCGGTGACGATTGATCCGGAACGCGGCCCGGGCAATGTGTTATTGCTGGAATATGTTTTCGAACATGTCACTGAGGTGTTCAGTGCGTTTGGCCAAGTGTCTTTGCGCGCCGAGAAGGTCGCTGATGCCGCGATCAATCAGGCTGCGGACTGGCTGCGCAGTGATGCCGCGGTCGCGGAGCACCTGGCCGATCAATTGCTGCTGCCAATGGCGCTGGCCGGTGGCGGATCGTTCACCACGCCGCGCATGACGGATCATTTACGCAGCAACATTGAAGTCATTCAGATGTTTTTGCCGGTTCGTTTCGATTGCCGAGAGGAGGGCGGCGATCGCTTGCAGATAGACGTTTTACAAACCGATTAAGCGTCCTGCGATACCGAAGGCAGTCGCAAAGCTTCGCTGAGCGCGCCGCTAGCCTTCAGCCATTAGCACATCCGACCTAATTGCCCCTGTTCCGGCTCGACTTTAAAGTCCTTTCGCTTGGCAGCTAATTGCCAGAATTTTTCCGGTATGAAAATCAAAAAGGTCGATCTGCATGAACTCATCAAGGACTATCCCGGTTCTCGCTTTACTCGCAACATTGGCGCTCGTGGTCTCTGGTTGCCAGACTGTCAAACCGGGAGAGAGTGATCTCAAGAATCGCGCACAGACCACCATTGGCAAACCTGTAATCAAGGTGTCCAACATCCGCAGCGACTTCAATACAACCTTCTACACCGCTCAAACCGAAAACGGTGAATATACGTGCGAACTGCCGAGCGGCCCGATGGTTGCTCTGGGTTCCATGGGCATGGGGCTGGGCGCTCAGTGCACCAAGCAATGAAGAACCAATCTCTTCGCCGCTAAAAAAAGAAAGGCCAATGTCGATGACATTGGCCTTTTCTCTATAACGAATACTCGGCGCAGATCAGCTGTTTTTCGAGTTCAGCTTGCGCAGTTCTTCGTAGGTCGCCGACTGCACGAACCAGAAGCCGGAGACGATGCACCAGCCCAGGGTGCCGCCTACGAACATGCCGAGACCCGAAAGAAAGCTCTGGCTCATCATGAACAGAGACACGATCAGGATGACTGCGAGTGCGATGTAGAGAACGATGTTGTTGACGCCGATGACGAAATCTTTCATTTGCATTCCTTGGGTGTATTTTTCTCTGGCCACCCTCTATGGTCGCCAGTGCGCGCATCATATTGATATCACCCTGTGCTGCGCTAGTTTCGACATCGGATTTTCGTTACTAAAAGCGAAACCACTCTTACTGAGCGGGTTTTTTGTCTATGTCGCTGGAGTCGCTCGACGTCGCGGCATCCTTCTCTGTTTCATGCGGCTGTGAACCTGCGTTGGCGCCTGACGACTCTTCGCCTTTCTTGTTCGCCTTCTCATCATGGTCGCGAGAGCTTTCTGCATGATTGACACCGGGCAGGGCGGTGGCAGGGGTCGCGGCACCCGCTGTCGTTTCGGCTGCGCAAGCGTGAAGCGGGCCGATCAGGCACAGGCTGGAAAACGACAGGGCGAGCATTTTCTTGTTCATCACATTGGCCTTCTACGCGGTGGGATGTGCTGCGTTGGATAGGCCTGCCGGCCAAAGGTGCGCGGTACTGGACGAGCGGCGAATTCACCCTTCGATAAAAAAATCCCGACAGCAGGCAAATTGCTGGCCCCCAGACGCAATGCACCCCGGCAAAATCGTCTCTTTTCAAAAGGTTAGGCTGGCAATATGCGGACGATTGTCATCACCGTTGCGGCGTTTTCCCTGGCTTTGATCGCCTCGGGAGCGCAGGCAAGAGAGTTAAGCAAAGGCCATCGCTTTGCCTGTATCTGGGGCTCGGACATTGCTGCCGGTGCGCAGCAATCCAAGCTGTCAGGCGTTTCGCTGTATGGCGCGCGCAAGCAACTGCAGGTTCGCCGCTTCCAGCAGCCATGGATGCGCATGACCGCAATGGGGATTACCGAGCAGACCTACAACAGCAGTTCGAAGCTCAAACCGGCAGCGGTCAAGCAGACCTATTACGAGCAATGCGTACGCCACGAATTGGCAAGGCGATAAGCGAAAGCCCGACCTGACCAGGTTGGGCTTTTGGGTGCCTGGGCGCTAGCGATGTATTCAGTCGACGATCACACGTTCGTTGTCGTCGTCACTCAAGCATATGGTCAACTGCTGACCATCTTGGGTGAACGCACAATGGGGCAGCGACATTTGCCTGGCGACATAAATGGGCACGCCAATAAATACCGTCAATATGAGAATCGCCGTGACCGATCTCCCGATCATCGCCCAAAGCGAGGGCGCGCGTTGCTTCCTCAGTCTGGAACGCAAAAACAGGCCGAGTCCCAACAACAACGCACCGATCAGCATCGCGCTACCGATTTCGTGAGGACTGATGCTGTAGATGCGCTGTTCCGCGTCGTCGGGATAGTTGATCTGCCACCACATGCCGATGGCCAAAGGCATAAGGCCCGCGAGTATGCAGGCATTAATTGCTCCCGGTATGCGCGCCAGCATGGCCAACAACAAAGCTACAGTGGCCGCGACCCATCCACTGGCGAACAGTTGTCCACCGATTCCGCCCATGAAGGTACCGCCGACGTCGATCGGGGTCAGCAGATTCCAATCATAGAAAGCGCTGTGCAGGAGTAGTGAAAGTACAGCTAGCCAGCAAATCGGGTAGTAAATCCATCGGGCGTTGGGGCGGGTTAACACACTCAGTCCTTTTTGTGGTGTCGGAAGCGGCGCCAGTATGCCAGTACGTCGGTCAGGAGTCGCTAGAGCCTTTGGCCACTGCTGGTCCGGCAACCTTGGGCAGCGGTTTGCTTTGCATCAACGCATCCAGAGCCTTGCGATAACCCTGGCCACCGAGCGCCATGCTGTTGTTGTGCGTCGCTCCGGGCACCATCAGCAGGCGTTTGGGCTGCTCAGCGGCATTGAACAGCAGCTCGCTGAAGCGCGGCGGCACGAAGGCATCAGCCAGGCCATGCACCACCAGCAGCGGCATGTGAATGTCGGCAATCTTGTCGATGGAATCGAATTTTTGCGAGAGCAACCAGCGCACCGGGAGCGAGGTATTGGCCACCGCGGCAGCCACATCGGCCAGGGAAGTGAAGGTCGACTCAATGACCAGACCGCGCACCGGCAAAGGCGTGTGGTTACGTGCGGCGTTCTTTCCGAGCTCAGCGGCCAGATCGATCGCCACTGCGCCACCGAGAGAATGGCCGTAGATCAGGCGCTTGTTCGGATCTGGCTGCAACAGTTGGAAGCGTTCCCACGCAACGCGGGCATCTTCATAAACGCTGCTCTCCGACGGCAGATCGCCCTTGCTCTGGCCAAACCCGCGATAATCGATGGCCAGCACCGAATAGCCCGCCGCTCGCAGCTGTTCGATGCGAAACAGTTGCCCGGTGAGGTTCCAGCGCACGCCATGCAGATACAGAATCGCTGGCGCATTGGCACGTTCCGCCGGCCACCACCAGGCATGGATGTTCTGCCCAGCCTTGAAGCTCTTCGGTTGCAGATCGAGTTCCTGAACACTGCCCGGCAGACCGCGATACCAGCCGGCAGTCCCCGGCTCGATGCGAAAAAGCAACTTGCGCTCGGTGTGTTCCAGTACGGCACAACTCGTCGGCACGCCAATAATCAGTGCGGCCATCATGGCGAACGCCAGGCGGCGGCGTCGCAGACGAGTCAGGAAAGACAGGAACATTAATCGTTTCACCACTGCGCAGACAAAGAACGCTTTTTACCAGATGCCTCGGTCTGCGCGGGATTATTTTCGACCGCCGTGCGTGCGCAACGATTACAAGATGCTGCAATCGCTCATGCCACTTGCAGCACGATCTTGCCGATATGATCGCCGCCCTCCATGCGGGCATGGGCCTGAGCCGCGTCAGCCAGCGGATATACTTTATCGATGATCGGCAGGCAGCGCCCGGCGCTGAGGGCAGGCCACACGTGTTCTAGCAGTTGATCGGCGATGGCGGCTTTTTCCGCAGCCGTGCGTGCACGCAGCAATGAACCGGTGACGACGGCGCGTTTGCCAAGGATCGCCAGCAGATCGATGTCATTGGCGCGGGCGCCGCCGAGGAAACCGAGCATCACCAGTCGGCCGTCCATCGCCAGTGCGCTGATGTTGCCGTTCAGATACGAGCCACCCATGATGTCGAGAATCACGTTCACGCCTTGATCTGCG
>Ga0308166_1001071_pt1 | contig 31061 bp, 14 predicted proteins | sample PhyCR2_2_FD_202137 | JGI IMG/M metagenome (GOLD analysis project Ga0308166, IMG submission 202137) | Phyllosphere microbial communities from UC Gill Tract Community Farm, Albany, California, United States - DLSLCC.R2 | ecosystem: Host-associated > Plants > Phyllosphere > Unclassified | place... | reverse complement strand
CAGCGCGCACGCTGCTGGGCGTCCACTTCCAGTCCGATGCCACGGCCACCGTCTGGTTCGATCCCGTGCTGAAGGATGCGCAGGCAAAAGTCGATGCGCTCGTGCCGGGAATGAGCAACCACGTCAGTTGCGGCACGGATTGCCGGGATACACCGGCCCTGCTGGTCGAATCGAGCTCCGACCGCCAGCCCATGCAATACCTGATTTATACGCCGGCCACGAATAGCGTCGTCAGCCTGGGCAGCGCCCATCCCGACATCCAGCGCCGCGACATGGGCGTGCGCGATTTCCATCGTATTGCCGCCCGCGACGGCCTGAAGATCCCGACCTACGTCACCATGCCCCCGGGCAAAAGCAAGGGACCGCTCCCTACGGTTGTGCTGGTGCACGGCGGACCCTGGGTACGCGGCGGCTCGTGGGAGTGGGACGCCCAGGCGCAATTCCTCGCGTCGCGCGGCTATGTCGTGCTGCAACCGGAATTCCGTGGAAGCCTCGGCTTTGGATTTGCCCATTTCCGTGCCGGCTGGCAGCAATGGGGCCGCACGATGCAGGACGATCTGGCCGATACGGCGCAGTGGGCCATCAAGCAGGGCCTGACCGATCCGAAACGCATTGCCATCATGGGCGGCAGCTACGGCGGTTACGCCACGCTGATGGGCCTGATCCGTAATCCCGAGCTGTTCCGCGCCGGGATCGATTCGTTCGGCGTCAGCGATATCGAACTGATGTTCACGTCGTCGCAGGCCGACGTGTCAGAGAATCACATCCGCTACGACATGCGCACGCTGATCGGCGACCCCGACAAGGATGCGGAAGTGCTGCGGCAGAACTCGCCCGTGGCGCTGGCAAGCCAGCTGACGCAGCCGCTGATGATCGCCCACGGCAGCCAGGACCGCCGCGTGCCCATCGCCCACGCCGACCGTCTGCGCCGGGCGCTTTCCGAACACAACCGGCAAGTCGACTGGGTGGTCTATGCCGACGAAGGTCACGGTTTAAGGCACGAGAATAATCGTATCGATTTCTGGAAGCGCGTGGAGGCGTTCCTTGTCACGAATTTGAAATAACAGAGATAAACGGTATAGATATCTCCGACGATGATTCTCACCGATTCTCACTGAATTGTGGGTTATAAAATACAGCGGAACGACTTTTAAAAAATAAAAGGGCAAAACATCAGTGCGTAGTTTCCGCACGGAAATCACTTGGCTATACTACACAGCTGAAGTGTTTCTGTAAGGTATGCAATGTTTTCGCTTTCGCAACGTACTCACCTGGCCCTCGTGAGTTGCGTCATTGTTCCGTCCGCGCTGGCCCAGGCCGCGCCCACGGTCGCCCCCAATCTCGCAGCGGAACAGCTGCGCCGCCAGCAACAGCGCGAGGACGTCCAGCGCAGGCAGGATGATGCTCGTCCAGACGTGCGCCTGCAGGCGCCGTTGGCCGCGGCGGCCAACGGATATCCGGTCAATGAGTCTCCGTGCTTCGTCATCCGCAGCGTCGAGCTGGGTGGCGACGCGGCCGCCGGCTTCCAGTGGGCCGTCAGGGCGGCGCAGCCTGCGCTGAACCGCTGCCTGGGCAGCACGGGCATCAACACGCTGGTCGGCGCGATCCAGAACGCGCTGATCGCCCGCGGCTATGTGACCGCCCGCGTGCTGGCACCGTCGCAGGACCTGTTGACGGGCGTGTTGCGCTTGACGCTCGTGCCGGGGCGCGTACGCGCGGTCCGCTTTACACAGGGCCAGCCCACAGGCGGCTACGCCAACGCGCTGCCGCTGCGGCCGGGCGACCTGCTCGACCTGCGTGCGATCGAGCAGGGTCTGGAGAACTTCAAGCGCGTGCCGCGCACCGAAGCCGATATCAAGATCGTCCCCGGCGAGCAACCGGGCGAGAGCGACTTGGCGATCGACTGGCAGGGCGGCCGAAGCTACCGCTTCGCGCTCTCGCTGGACGACAGCGGCAGCCGCTCCACCGGCACGTACCAGGGCGGCGCCACGCTGTCCGTCGATAACCCCACGGGTCACCACGACCTGTTCTACGTGACCCTGAGCCGCAACCTGCCCGGCGACAGCCCCGGCGGCGATTACGGCACCAAGGGCCATGCGCTGCATTACTCGATCCCGTACGGTTACTGGCTCGCCAGCTTCCAGCTGAACGATTATGGCTACCACCAGACAGTGGCGGGGGCCAACCAGGACTACATCTACCGCGGCACCAGCACGAACACGGAGCTCAAGCTGGCCCGCATCGTCTACCGCGATGCGGTGCGCAAGACGACGGTGTCGTTGCGCGCCTACCAGCGCCGCAGCCGGAACTTCATTGACGACACGGAAGTGGAAGTGCAGCGGCGCCGCATGGGCGGCTTCGCGCTGGCACTGGCGCACAAGGAATTCATCGGCAAGAGCACCGTCGAAGGCAGCGTCACGTACAAGCTGGGCACGTCCGCCTTCGGCACCTTGCCGGCACCCGAGGAACCATATGGCGAAGGCACGTCGCGCCCGCGCATCGTCAACGTCGACCTGAACCTCACTATGCCGCTGCCGGCAGGGTTGACGTACCAGGGCGCCTGGCGTGGCCAGTGGAACGGCACGGCGCTGGTTCCGCAGGATCGCTTTGCCATCGGCGGGCGCTATACCGTGCGCGGTTTCGACGGCGAAGCCAGCCTGTCGGCCGAGCGGGGCACGCTGCTGCGCAATGACCTGATCTGGACGATGCCGGGCACGAACCAGCAGTTGTATGCGGCGCTGGATCACGGCACCGTCTCCGGCGCCAGCGCGCCGCGCCTGCTGGGCACCAGCCTGACGGGCATGGCGCTGGGCTGGCGCGGCCAGCTGGGCCGCTTCCAGGCGGACGTCTTCGCCGGCAAACCTGTCCGCAAACCCGCGGCCTTCCGCACCGCCGGCGTGGCCACCGGCTTCAACCTGAACTTCGAGTACTGACATGAACAAGCTTCGCTACCGCATCGTTTTCAACAAGACCCGTGGCATGTGCATGGCCGTGCAGGAGACGGCACGCAGCCAGGGTAAAGGTCAAGGGCAGAGCGGCGCACTCGCCACGTGCGCGCCGGCCGCGTTGACGATGCCGGCGCTGCGCCGCCTCTTCCTGCTGCTGGGGGCCGCCTTCGGCAGCCTTGCCTTGACGGGCGCCGCGTTTGGCCAGGTCGTGGCCGACGGCCGCGCGCCGGGCCAGCAGCGCCCGACGGTGCTGAACGCCGCCAACGGCGTCCTGCAGGTCAACGTGCAGACGCCCAGCGCGGCCGGCGTGTCGCGTAACGTCTACTCGCAGTTCGATGTGCCGAAGGCGGGCGTCATCCTGAACAATTCGCGCACCAACGTGCAGTCGCAGCTGGGCGGCTGGGTCCAGGCCAACCCGTGGATGACGGACGGTACCGCGCGCGTGATCCTGAACGAAGTCAATTCGGCCAATCCGAGCCGGCTGCAGGGCTATATCGAGGTGGCCGGCCAGCGCGCCGAAACGATCGTCGCCAACCCGGCCGGCATTTCGGTCGACGGCGGCGGTTTCATCAACGTCAACCGCGCCACGCTGACGACGGGCACGCCCGTGTTCCAGGACGGCCAGCTGAAAGGCTATACGGTGGCGCGCGGCGCGATCGCCATCGATGGTGGCGGCCTCGATGCCAGCAAGACGGATTACACGGCACTGATCGCCCGCTCCGTACAGGTCAACGCGGGCCTGTGGGCACAGCGCCTGGACGTAATCGCCGGCGTCAACGACGTGGTCGACAGCGGCGGCGCGCAGGTATCGCAGGCGCACCAGGGCGGCAGCGAGGCACCGCAATATGCCATCGACGTGTCCCGCCTCGGCGGCATGTACGCCAACCAGATTTACCTCATCGGCACCGAGGCCGGCGTCGGTGTGCGCAACGCCGGCGAGATCGGCGCGGCGGCTGGCGACCTGATCGTCACGGCCAGCGGGCGGCTGGAGAATAGCGGCAGCCTGGCTGCGCAGCGCGTTCGGGTGGCTGTCGACGCCGTCGCCAACAGCGGCAAGCTGCAGGCAACGGGCGACGTCGCGCTAACGGCGGGCAGCCTGACGAACGCCGGCCAACTGGCGGCGGGCAACGAGGCCTTGCTGACCGTGCGCGGCGATGTGGATAACCGCGGCGGTACCATCGCCGCCGGCCGCATCGAGCTGAAAAGCGACGGCACACTGCACAATGGCCAGGGCACCATCGAACAATCCGGCAGTACAGTGCTGGCCATCGACGCCGGCCGCGTCTTGAACGGTGGCGGCACCCTGGGACGCGAGGCGGTGGCGCCGCCCGTCAGCGACGCGACGCCCACGCCAACCGTGGGCCCGATCGCGCCGGTTGCGGAGACCGGTAACACCACCGTCGTCGAGACGGCAGCGCCGACACCGGTGGTCCCGGCCCCCGTCACCACGCCGGCCGTGCCGGCACTGCCGGTACAACAGCCCGGTATGCTGAAGGCACAGCTGGTCGACAACGGCGCCGGCACCATCGTGGCCGGCGGCGGCGTGTCCGTCAGCACCGGCGCGCTGGACAACCGCGGCGGCAAGGCCTACCTGGAAGCGCTAGCCATCGACGGGACGAGCTTCGACAACGGCCAGGGCACGCTGACGGTACGGCGCGACTTCACGGCCCGCACGGACGCCTTCGGCAACGACGCCGGCAAGCTGCTCGTGGGCGGCACGCTCGACGCCACCGCCGGCGGGTTCGACAACCGCGCCGGCATGCTGCAGGCCGGCCGGCTCACCATCGGCGTGGCGGGCGCGCTCGACAACGACGGCGGTACGCTGCGTCAGACAGGTGCAGTCGGCGGGTCGCTCGACGTCGGCGGCGAGCTGCGGCAGGCCACCGGAACGCTGGACGTGGCGGCGGCGCTCGACCTGCGCGCCGGCACCATTATCGGCGCCGCCAGCACCGTCAACGTGACGGGCGACCTGGCGTTGACCAGCGGTGCCGCCAGTGCCGCCGCCGGCACGTGGACGATCGGCGGCGCGGCGCGCATGCACACGGGCGATTTCGATAACACCTGGGGCAGCGTCTCGGCCGGCGGCCAGTTGACCTGGTCCACCGGCGCGCTTGCCAACACGGGCGGCAAGATCGCCGGCGCGGCCGACGTGTCGATCGCGGCGGACGGCGGCGTGGACAACGCTGACGGCACGATTCAGGGCGCGCGGCGGCTGGTATTGCAGGCTGCGGGCGCCCTGAACAACCGCGTCGGCACGATCGAGACGCTGGCCGGCGCCGATTCGCTGACGCTGGAGGCGGCGCGCATCGACAACAGCGCGGGGCGCATCGCCAACGCGGGCACGGGCGCCGCCAGCATCACGGCGGCCACCGTCACCAACAGCGGTCTGATTGGCGGTAACGGCAGCATGGAGATCTCCGCGTCGCTGCTGTCGAACGCCGGCGCCGGCCGCATTACGTCCGCCAGCGACATGACGATGAACGTCCACACGCAGCTGGACAACGATGGCACGATCGCCAGCGGTGGACGTTTCACGACGCAGCAGGAGAACGCACTGCTGAACAACCACGGCAGCATCGTCTCGCAGGGCGACATGACGATCGCCAACGCGGCCGTCGACAACGACGGCACCATCGCCACGGCCGCCGACACCGGGGCCCGTCTGACGATGACAACTGGCCGGCTGGATAACAGCGGCGGGATCGTCCGCGCGGACGGTTCGGGCAACCTGACCGTCCGTGGCTCCACGCGCAACGTGACCGGTTCCATCACGGCCGCTGGCATGCTTGCGCTGAACACGGGCGGGACGCTCGACAACACGGCAGGCAGTATCGAGGCCGGCGCCAGGATGGGAGTGCAGGCCCACGATATCGTCAATGACGCGGGCCGGATCGTCAGCATGGCTGGGGATGAATCAACCGTGGCTGCCGTGGGCCATATCGACAACCGCGGCGTGATCGCCTCCAACGGCAGCCTGACGGTGAATGCGGCGACGCTGGACAACGCGGCAGGGGCCAAAGTGGCCGCGGCCGATCACCTGAACCTGGGCGTGCACAGGCAGCTCGACAACGCGGGCGCCATCAGCAGCGCTGGCACGCTGACGTCGAACGAAGCCGGCGCCACGCTGGTCAACACCGGCACGATCGATGCGGGCGGCAACGCCAGCCTGAATCTGGACCGCGTCGCCAACGACGGTGGCGCCATCAACACGCTGCACGGCGGCGCGCTGACGCTCAATGCCAATGCGCTGAGCAACCAGACGGGGCACATCATGGCCAGCGGCGCCGCGGGCGTGACCGTGAAGGGCGACATCGACAACACCAGGGGTGTGATCCAGACGGCGACCGGGCTGGCGATGAACGCGGGCGGCGCACTGACCAATCGCGATGGCGTGATCGAATCGGTCGCGCCGGCGGGAACGCTGGCCGTGCACGCAGCCTCCATCGACAACACGGCGGGACGTATCGTCAATGCGGGCACGGGTGCCGCCCAGGTAGGTGCGACCGATCACATTGGCAACACGGGTGTCATCGCCGGTAACGGCGCGCTGGATGTGGCAGGGCGCACGATGGACAACAGCGGCACCGTCAGCACCGCGAGCACATTGGGACTGGCCGTCGGCCAGGCGCTGAACAACACCGGAACGATCAGCGCGGCGACGGGACTGCACGGGAATGAGGCCGACCTGTCGCTGCACAACCGCGGCGTGATCGTATCAGGCGGTCCGCTGGCGCTGACGGCAAAGCTGATCGACAACGACGGCGGCCGCATCGCCACTGCACAGGGCTCGCACGCGGACATGCTGCTCAGCGCCCAGAACCTCAGCAACCAGGGCGGCACCATCATGGCCGACCGCGATGGCGCGTTCATCGTCGCGGACAGCCTGACAAACAAGCTTGGCCTGATCCAGGCGCAGGGCACGCTCGCAATGAATGCCGGCGGCATGGTGGACAACACCCAGGGCAATATCGAAGTGACGACACCCGCCAGCACGCTGCAGCTGCAGGGCGGCTCGGTGCGGAACGACGCCGGCCGGATCGTCAACGCGGGCAGCGGCGACACGGCCGTTCGCGCCACGTCGCACCTGATGAACAGTGGCCTAATCGCGGGTAACGGCGCGCTGGCGCTGGAAGCGCAATCGGCCATCAACACGGCAGCGGGCACGATCGCGGCAGGCGACACGCTGGCACTGCAGGTGCACGGCAGCCTGGAAAACGCCGGGACCGTCAGCAGCAAGGCTGCCATGACGATGGACGAAGCCGCGACGGCGCTGACCAACCGCGGCACCATCGTGGCGGGTGCCGATGCGACGTTGCACGCCGGCGTCATCGACAACGACGGCGGCCAGATCGCCGTGGCGAAAGACAGCGGCGCCGGGCTGACCGTGCAGGGTGCCAGCCTGACCAACCGCGGCGGCAGCATCGTCGCCGAGCGCGAACTGGCGATTGCGGTGGACGGTGCGTTGGACAACAGCCGCGGCATCGTTCAGGGCGTGACCGCGGTGACTGTCGCGGCAGGCGGCCTGTTAACCAACGACGCCGGCTCCCTCGAGACAGCCGGCGCGCAGGCGACGCTGGCGGTGCAGGGCGGCGACATCGCCAACGGCACGGGGCGCATCGTCAACGTGGGGCAGGGCGCCGCCACGGTCGGTGCGGTGGGCACGATGTCGAACAGTGGCCTCGTCGCCGGCAACGGCGGCCTCGCCATCGACGCCGGCACGCTGCTCAACGAAGCGGCCGGCACGATCGCTTCCACCGATGCGATGACCGCGCATATCGGCACCGCGATGGATAACCGCGGTACCGTGAACAGCGCCGCCACGCTGGATCTTGCCGCCGTAGGCGCCGCGGTGCGCAACAGCGGCCTGGTCGTCGCGGGCGGTGCGCTCACCGTGCACAGCGCGGACTTCAACAACGACGACGGCCGCATGGCCACCGCGAAGGGCTCGGGTGGCGGCATTGCCATCGATGCCGCATTCGCCAGCAACCGCTCCGGCACGATCCTGTCCGACGCCGCCGTACGGCTGGACAGCGCCGGCAAGGTCGACAACACGAAAGGCACGCTGCAGGCGGCGGGCTCGCTGACATTGTCGGCGGCGGGACAGGTGTCGAACGACGCCGGCGTCATCGAAGCGCTCGATCCCGCCGGCACACTGGCGCTGCAGGCCAGTGCGCTGGACAACGGCACGGGGCGCATCGTCAACGTGGGCACGGGTGCCACGACCCTCGACGTGGCCGGCACGCTGTCCAGCCGCGGCCTGATCGCGGGGAACGGCCAGGTCGACATGTCGGCCACGGAGATCGTCAACGGCGCCGACGGCACGATGGCCGCGGGGGCGGCGATGCACGTCGCGGCCACACAATCGCTCGACAACGCCGGCACGATCAGCAGCCGCGATGCGTTGACGGTGGCAGCCGGCACGGCTGCCGTGCGCAATAGCGGCCAGATCGTCAGCGGTGGCAACGCCACGCTGGACACTGGCGCGTTCGACAACAGCGGCGGCCAGCTGGTAACCGTCAAGGATCGCGGTGGCGTGATCGCCTTGCACGGTGCGGGCATCGTCAACGTGGGAGGTGCCATCGTTGCCGATGGTGCAGCAACGATCACCGCCGCCGGAGCCCTGGACAATCGCCGGGGCACCATCGAAGTCGGCGACGCTGCGGGCACGCTGACGATGCAGGCGCACGACATCGACAACACGGCGGGGCGCATCGTCAATGCCGGCATGGGCAACACCCAAGTAACAGCCATGGCAACCGTAACGAACAGTGGCACGCTGGCCGGCAACGGCGCGGTCGCACTGGACGCGGTCTCGGTGCGCAACCTGGCCGGCGGCACGCTCGCAGCCGGGAGCACGATGGACCTGCGCATCGCGCAGCAACTGGCCAACGCGGGCACGATCAGTGCCGGCGCGGCGCTGACGATGGACCAGGCGGCCGCCACGATCGCCAACAGCGGCAAGATCGCCGCCGGTGGCGCCATCCTGCTGCATGGCGCCACGGTTGACAACGACGGCGGCCAGATCGCCACGCAGTCGGGCGCGGACATCGCCATCGCCAGCGAATCGACGCTGTCGAACCGTGGCGGTGCCATCGGCGCGGCCGGCGATGCCACGCTGACCGCGCAGGGTGCGTTCGACAACAGCGGCGGCCAGGTACAGACGCCGGGCCGCCTGACGGTGACCGCCGGCGGCGCGCTGACCAACACCAACGGCGCGCTGGAAGCCGTCGGCGCCGCCAGCACGCTGGCCGTGCAGGCGCAATCCATCGGCAATACGACGGGCCGCATCGTCAACACGGGCACGGGCCTGACGACCATCGACAGCGACAGCGCCATCGTCAACAGCGGCACGATCGCCGGCAACGGCGCCGTGGACATTACCGCGCTCACGCTGCGCAACAGCACCGGCGGCGCGATCGCCGCGGCCAGTGCGCTCGACCTGCTGGTCAGCCAGCAGCTGGACAACAGCGGTGGCACGATCACCAGCGGCGGTACGCTGCGCTTCGACCAGGCCGGCGCCACGTTTGCCAACAGCGGCCGGATCGGCGCAGGCAGCGCCGTGGATATCACGGCCGCCTCCATCACGAACAGCGGCCAGCTCTACACGGTGTCGAATTCCGGTGCGGCCATCACGCTGCGGACGAACACCCTGGCCAACGCCGGCGGTACCGTCGCGGCGGACGGCAGGCTGGTTGTGGACGTCGCCGGCACCGTCGGCAACAACGGCGGGACTTTGCACGGCGGGCGTGACGTCACGCTGTCCGCCGGCGGCGCGCTGGCGAACGGCAGCGGCACGATCGAGTCCGCGGCGGGCACCTTGACGGTGACGGCGCAGTCGATCGACAGCAGCGGCCGGATCGTCAACGGCGGCACGGGGCTGACGAACGTCACCGGCTACGGCGGCATCGTCAACGGCGGCACGATTGCCGGCAACGGCGCGCTGGACCTGCACGCACAGACCTTGCGCAACGGGGGCCAGATCCAGGCGGGCGGTAACCTGCTGCTGGACGTGGGCCAGCAACTGGTCAACAGCGGCACCGTCAGCAGCGCCGGTACCTTGACCTTCAACCAGGCCGGCGCGTCGTTCAGCAACAGTGGCCAGATTGCCGCTGGCGGCAACGCCACGTTCCGCGCCGCGTCGTTCAACAACGATGGCGGCAAGATCAGCACCGTGCGTGGCTCGGGTGCGGGCATCGACATCACCGCGCCGGGCATGAGCAACCGGGGCGGCACGATCGTCGCGGACGGCAAGGCGGCCTTCACGCTCAACGGCGCCGCCGACAACAGCGGCGGCACGCTGCAGGCGGGATCCGGCTTGCAGCTCGATGCGGCGGGGCTTGTTGCGAACGGCGGCGGCGTCATCGAAACGCTGGGCGGCACGCTGACCGTGGACGCGGCGTCCATCGACAACGGCAATGGCCGTATCAACAACGCCGGCACGGGCGACACGAAACTGGTCAGCAAGGCCGGCATCGCCAGCAGCGGCTCGATCGCAACGATGGGCAACTTGCTGCTTTCCGCGCAGACGTTGCAGAACGGCGCAGGCGGCACGATTGCGGCCAACCGCAATCTCGACCTGGCGATCACGCAGCAGCTGACCAACGGCGGCAAGATCAGCAGCGGCGGCACGCTGACGTTCAACCAGAGCGCTGCCACGTTCACCAACAGTGGACAGATCGTCGCCGCCGGAAATGCCATCATCACGGCACAGCAGGTCAACAACAACGGCGGCCAACTGGGCACCGCCGCAGGTTCCGGAGCCGATATGGCGCTGAACAGCCAGCAGCTCAACAACCAAGGCGGCAGCATCGCGACGGACCGCGACCTGGTGGTTGCCACGCATACCGTGGGGGGCATGGGTGAGCTGTTCGGCGGGCGCGATCTGGCGCTGACGATGGACGGCGACTACGTGCAAAGCGCGGGCGCGCAGCAGTTCCATTCGAACCGCGACCTGTCGCTGACGGTGACGGGCAATATCACCAACACGTCGACCTTCGAGGCGGCCGGCACGCTCACGTTGTCGGGCCAGCAGATTGTCAACCAGGCCGGCGCGTCGATCGAAGGGCAGGGCGTCGTGCTGAAGGCCGCCGGCGACCTGACCAACGCGGGCGAAATCAATGGCGCCACGAAGCTGGACATCAGCGCTGCCAACGTCCGGAACACCAGCGGCATCGTCGGCGGCACCGTCACGCTGGTCACGCAAAACCTGGACAACACGGGCGCCGCGGCACTGATCGGCGCCACCGCGTCGATGGACCTGGGCGTGGCCGGCACGTTGAACAATACCGGGCAGGCGACCCTGTACAGCAGTGGCGACCTGACCATCGGCGGCGCAGGTGGCGGCAGCACGGGTGTCGTCAACAACAACTCGTCGACCGTCGAGGCGGGGCGGGATCTGACGTTGCGGGCGACCACGCTGACCAATGTGCGGGAGAACGTGCAGATCACCAAGGTGCAGACGGTGGATGAGACGCGGCATATGGTGCTGCCGAGTTGGTACTTCCACGGCGACAATCACAAGGAATTCGACGCAAAGTCGGCCAATTACTGGCCGCACGAGGTGTACTTCGTCGCTCCGTCCGACATCCTTGAGGACAAAGAATACGTGACACCGGACGGATACAAAATCCACCGGGCTGTCATCCGCACGCACGCGAACGACTCGGCCTATCTGGTTGCCGGGAGTGGCTTATACAGTTCCTACGGGACGCAGCAGCGTTTGCAAAGCTCCGATGGCTCACGCGTGATCTTCTACACTGAGCGTGCGCAGATGGCGAATCCTGACCAGGGTGGGCCAGCCGGCAATGCGCTTGTCCATACGGAGTTCGTAACAAGCTGGAAGGACAAGCTGACATTCTCCAATCAATATGGCAGCTGTAGCAGCAATTGCATCCGGCTGGTCACGCCCCCCGGCTACACGGATCCGACGACAACGATCTTGCGGGATGAGATCAAGTCCCTGGGTCCCTTCAAGGAGTTGGCCGAAGTCTCGCGCGACGCGCATCACGTGGCCTCGGAAGATCAGATCGCACCTGGCTCCGGCCCCGTTTCGCAGATCGTCTCCGGCGGGAATATGCACGTCACCGTCACCAACGTCGTCGACAACCGCTACGGCGACATCATGGCACGTGGCAGGCTGACGATTGACGGTACCTCGAATATCATCAATACAGGTGCAAAGTTATTCCGCTATCACACTTTTGACGGGACCTGGACCAACGAGAACGGCACTATTACGCGGTTCCAACAACCTCAGCTCACCGAGGAAATCGGCACGTCCGCCGGCACCATCCAGGGCGGCCAGGGCGTATCGATCACGGCCCGCAGCTTCAGCAATATCGACGTGACGGCGGGCACGGTCGGCAACATCCGCGAGTCCGTCAATGTTATCGGCAGCGGTGCGGCCGGTGCCGCATCGGCCGGCGGCCACGCGTCGGCGGGCAGCGGCGCGAATGGCGGTATCGCGGGCGGCGTCTCCGGCAGCGGCACGCGCAGCAACGCCAACGTTTCCGGCGCCTTTGGCGCCATCGCGGCCGCCGCCGACCTGGCCGCACGCAACGAGGCTGAAGCCAGTGGCCTCCGCAACGTTACGGTGGTCGGCGGTTCAACGTCCGGCAGCCGCTCCGCCAGCAAGCTTGGCACCGCCGCACAAGCCGCGACAAGCGGCACAGTCAATGGCGCCGCCGCGAACGGCGCGGTCGATGGCAGCGGTGAAGTCAACCAGGGCACGCTGCTCGGCGCCGTGAACAGCACGGACAACCGCACGGCATTGGGCGACGTCCGCACGGCCGCCGGCAGCGCGGCCGGCCAGAACGCGTCCGCAGTGCGCGGCGCGACCATCGGCAACGTGATGAAAGTGTCGCCGGGCGGCCTGTTCGTCCGCAATCCCGACGCGGGCGGCAGCTACCTGTACGAAGCACGTCCGCAGTTCGCCAACCAGGGCCAGTGGACCAGCAGCGACTACCTGCTGAACCAGCTGGCGATGGACCCGGCCGTGACGCAGAAGCGTCTCGGCGACGGCTTCTATGAACAGCGCCTGGTGCGCGAACAGCTGTCCGAGCTGACGGGCCGCCAGCCGACCAACGGCGCCAGCGACGACACGGTCTACAAGAATCTGCTGACGAACGCCGTCAGCGCGGCACGCGAATTCGGCCTGCGGCCCGGCATCGCGCTGAGCGCCGACCAGGTCGCGCGCCTGACCAGCGACATCGTCTGGATGGAAAGCCACACGGTGCAGCTGCCGGACGGCAGTACGGAGACGGTGCTGGTGCCGAAGGTGTACGTGGCGCACGTGGATGGCAAGGCGTTGCGTCCGGGCGGGGCGCTGGTGACCGGCGAGGGCGTCAGCATCAAGACCACGGAAGGCATCGCCAACTTCGGCGGCGTCATCGACGGCGGCAACGGCCGCACGATGCTGGTGGCCGAACGGAACATCATCAACCAGGGCGGCACGATCGCGGGTGGAAGCGTCACACTGTCCGCCGGCGGCGACATCCGCAACGAGACGCTGGTGGTCAAGCAGAGCTACGACTTCGGCCAGAACAGCGGCAGCTACACGTCGTTGTCGAACGTCGCCTCGATCACGTCAACGGGCAAGCTGGACATCTTCGCAGGACGCGACCTCTCCGACCTGGCCGGCAAGATCACGGCCGGCTCGGCCGACATCATGACGGGCCGCGACGTCAGCTTCAACACGGTGCAAACCGGCAGCACGTACCAGTCGCAGATCAGCGGTTTTACGCAGAACGACAGCGCGATCAACCATCAATTGAGCGAGCTCTCCACGGGTGGCAACCTGACGGTGAAGGCGTTCGGCAACCTGAACCTGACGGGCACGCAGGTGTCTATCGGTACCGGCGGCACCGGTACGGGCCTGCTGGAGGCAAAAGGGGCGATCAACATCGCGGCCGTGACCGATGAAGTGAAGACATCGCTGTTCAACGACCCGAAGAGCAAGCAGTACGACCGGCAGGTGCATCAGAACCAGACGGTGGTGGGGGCGGGTGTGGCGTCGGCTGGGGACCTCACGCTGAACGCGGGCCTGGGCGGCAAGGCTGACTTGAATGTGACGGCAAGCACGATTGCCGGCGACGGCGCGGTAACGCTGTCGTCAACGAACGACGTCAACATCCAGAGCGCGATCGAGGACCACGTCTCCGACACCGCGAGTCACCACGAATCGAGCAGCACTTTCAAGAAGAGCAGCTCGACCAGTACGGACTACAGTGCCGCTGGCCTTGTCGTGGGCAGCGACGTCAGTGGCAAGAGCGTCACGGTCAAGGCAGCGAACGACATCGCCATCGCCGGCAGCGGTTTGACCGCGGAGGAGGCGCTGACCCTGAACGCGGGCCGCGACCTGCTGGTGACCACAGTCGCGTCGGAAGGCAGCGAGAAGCACACGCACGAGGAAAAGAAGAGCGGCTTCTCGTTCGGCGCCAGCGGCATGGGCTACAGCAAGAGCCAGCAGAAGCAGGCCAGCGACGGCGACACGGTGACGCAGGTAGGCAGCATTATATCGAATATCACAATTACTGCCCTCCGCCCGAGTACATCTCTGCAATAGAGAAGGTGGATGTTCTTGTTCCGTTTGTCGGTGACGAAGTCTATCGACGGAAACTTGTGGATTGCGGATGGTTTGCGCCACCTAATAAAGTGGAATAAGAGATGCCGCGGCCTTGGGAGACCGTTATCAGTTTTCGCGTTTTGTCTTTCGCGCTGGTGGTACGATAATCTGGGGAAATTCTTATGCCGTTGGGGCCGGGTTTTCTGCATTGATGCCGCGTGAACTGTGAGTATATTCTAGGGGTGCAGTACTTTTGAGTTGCGGGGGTGCTAATGGGTGTTCGTAAGGATTTAATCTGGCTGGCAATGGTGCGGGAGATGGCGGAGAATTGTTTTGTTGGAATGATTCCTTATATGGCGCAGGCTTCGGTAGTGCTCGATGAGCGCTTTCTTGAGGCGGAAAATTGCTGGATGTTCTTCCGGAACAGAGAGATGGATACAGGTGAAGGAGGGTTCTTCACTGACACGGCGTGTGCAGTCAGTAGGCGCGGTGAGTTGCGAATTATTAATGACTTTTCCGATAACGAGCAGAATCTGATGAAATATCTGCAGACCATGTCCGATCATATTGCCGAGCGAGGTCTGTAGATTGATGAGGGATGGCACTTGCATGAGGTTTGCATATTGACGGGTTCCCCGAAATGCACGGAAATGCTGCAGCAATGTCGGGGTGCATTTGCGCCAGTTTGATGTAGCGGTCGAGTTGGGAGACTACTCTCCGTCCAGGCCGTGGCGGTGCTAACGATATTGTTGCTGGGAACTTGCTGCGGCTCCGCAGCGGAAAACGAGGGCGGCGTGGATGTAAAAGCGATACTTGAGGCGGGCGGCTTGGATGACGGCGCTCCGGCTGAGATTTCCGGTTGGCTTGTCGATGCCGCCACCGGTCTCGTCATACTGGCGGACCATTTTCCAGAGGATTTTGACTACCCGATCCGCATTGAAGTCGCCAACAGCAATATCATGTATGCGATCAGACGGATCGTGCCTGCACTGGCGGGTGGTAGTTCGTCATTGTTCTATCGATGCAAGGCGGGCGGGAGAATTTTACGTTGCGGCCGAGTCACTATTGATGTTGAGACGCTTCAGGTCGAGACACGGCGCGGGTCCAGTGTGTATGACGATATCCCATTGAACGCAGAGTTGGTGAAGGCGTGCACCGAACAATGGGGTGATTTTGCCTTCGACAACCTACGTAGCGCGGGGGATTGGATGGGGAACGCTTAATGTTAAGGTTGATGCGGGCTCAACAGGGACGGAGGACAACTGCGGAATTCGGTGATTATTTGCCGTTCAGATTCTGCAGTGACGCACACCATCATGACCCCAAGCTTTACTGGCGGACCGGCAATCTTGTATCGCAAATGCTGGAAGTAGAGATTGATCGTACGACCGGCGAGGTAGTCGGCGTGGTATTGTTGCTGCCGGGTAAGGTGAGTCGAGCGTTTCCGGAGATGGACGTTTCGGCCGATCGTGTGGCGTCGGGGTACCCTGTTGTGGACATCTCCGACTGGCCGCTGGACCGAATGAGAGATGAGCCGGGTCCGATGTCGGTTTATGTTGACGCCAGTCGCATGTTGATCAGATTGCGTGAACTGGTTGAGATTGCAAGCGTGGTCGGCACTGGAGACGTAATGTTTGAGCTAGACGGGCAAGACGCGATTGTCGGGATTTTGATTGCAGGCTTGCCAAAGCAGAAAATTGACGAGTTCGCGGATATGCATATGGCCTGATGCCGCAGTGTTAGGGCGATCTCGCATCAGCTCGATTGTCGAGTGTGTACCGAGATGGTATCGACAAGCTCAGGTTTCATGATGTTCCAGCCGCAGGTCAGTGGCTCGGATGAGTAAGCCGGCTTTATTAACGGCGACGTCTCTTCGGTAGGCGATCTATTCACAGAGCTGGTACGTGCCTGGCGTTTCCCTGGTATTTCGGTAGCAACTGGAACGCTGTACTCGACTACCTGTGCGACTTTCACCGACGTCAGGAAGGCGGAATCATCCTGGTCCATCAGCATGTCCCCGCTCTCGTCAAAGACGATCTCGCACTCTGCCTTGGGGTTCGGAGAATCCATTCTGGACCGGGAAAGAGACGGAACACGTTGACATGCGTATTTCACCCGTCCAGCGCCAAATGTGCCCTGCTTGACTTATCACGACTTGCCCGGCGGCTGGGTGCCGGAAGCGCTGCTGAACATTATCGTTGTATTGGACTACATGAAAGCGCTGATAAAAAGTATCTGGAGCGACAGTGTCACCGTATCGCTGGAAGATTACGTACCGGAGGATTCAGACCATTTTGGGCTCTGGCTCGAGTTCAGGGTGGGGCTTGAGACCAGCGCCGCTGCGGATGACTTTCGTGTACTCGTCTGCACGCCTGATTGGATCAAGCAGGAACTGGACTGCAAGCCTGTATGGGCGAGACACGTCTTGCTCGTGGCTCGATTCGACCTGCCAGTAATACTGGCAGAGCTCCAGTCGCTTGTGGCCCGGTGCTCCGGCCCGGATTGGCCGAGCATAGCGACAAAGCTGAGCCGTTACGCTGCCTGGGAGTTCGAGGATTATGTGCAGTGACGATCAAGTGCAGCGGGCAGGCAAACGCGTTGGTGAATGCGCATGAAAAAACTGAGATTGATGTGCGATTACTTCTGCTATCCGATCTGGCATGACGAATGGCGAGGAAACCGAAGAGTTCGGCGATATAGATCCCGGAACGCTGCCAATCAGCGCGGCTCTGGTGGAGGCGCTGGCATCGTGGTCGGCATCGTTCGACCGCGGCCTGGACATGGCAGACCCGGCCAGTTCGCGATGGGCCCCCAGGGGAGCGGGAGGAATTCTTGCGCGTGGGGCGCCAGCTTTTGGTGCGGCTGCAAGGTGAACTGGGTACCGGCTTTGTCGTCAGAAATGGATTCGAATTTCCGTCGATGAGCGCACTCGACCGGGGTGAGGCCAGACCTCCCCGGACGCCGAACCGCGCACGCCGCGGTGGTTTTAACCGCTGGTGGTTGTTCTTGCCGGCGATTCTGGTTGTCTCATTGGCATCGATGGCCATGCGCGGGCATGGAGCCTGACGTTGCCGGGTGAAGCCGCGTTTGCCGATGCCCGGCGGCGTCCTGACCGATGCCGGGTGATCGGCCGCAACCTGCGCTAAAATGGCCGGTTTCGAGCATCTGAGGTTCCGCGCCATGAAATGGGCCATTATCGGTTTTTACTTCCTCTCCATCCTGCACATTCACTTCCGCGGGCGGGTGCGGCTGCCGTTCGGGCGCCAGCTGTTCGACCACTCGTCGTTCATGTCGCCGATTAACATCTTCATGCATGCGTTTTCGCGCGTGCCGTCGACGCCTTACCTGCCTGTCAGCGATTTTCCGGAACTGGCGCCGCTGCAGCAGAACTGGCAGGTGATCCGCGCCGAGGCCGAGAACCTGCTGCGGCTGCAGAAGATCAAGGCGTCCGAGCAGAATGACGATGCCGGTTTCAACTCCTTCTTCAAGGCCGGCTGGAAGCGTTTTTACCTGAAATGGTATAACGCCAGCCACCCGTCGGCGGCGCAGCTGTGCCCGCGGACGCATGCGCTGTTGCAGGGTATTCCGTCCGTGAAAGCGGCGATGTTCGCGGAACTGCCACCGGGCGGCAAACTCAATCCGCACCGCGATCCGTTTGCCGGCTCGCTGCGTTATCACCTGGGGCTGGCCACGCCGAACGACGACCGCTGCTTCATCGACGTCGACGGCGTCAAGCACAGCTGGCGCGACGGCCAGGGCGTGATGTTCGACGAGACGTATATTCACTGGGCCATCAACGGCAGCGAGAGCGATCGCATCATCCTGTTCTGCGACGTCGAGCGGCCGATGCGGTTCCGCTGGGCGCAGGCCGTGAATCGCTTCCTGGGCAAGACGATGATGACGGCGGCGGCTTCGCCGAACGAGACGGGCGACCAGGTGGGCCTGGTCAGCAAGTTGTTCCGGGTGTCGTTCTATGCCGGCAAATACCGTCGGCGCTTCAAGGCCTGGAACAAGACGGTATACAAGATCACCAAGGTGGCTTTGATCGTTGGTGTTGCTGCGCTGATTTACTACATCTGATTTCGACTGAGGCTGGCTAAACGTCGGGGACAGGCACCACTTGCGAGCGGGACGCTCGCAAGTGGTGCCTGTCCCCGAAAGCCTGTCCTCGGATTCGCTGGCGTCAAGGCTTCCCGCTGTCGAACCCCGCCAGCACCTTGTCCGGCGTCATCGGCGTGCTGCGCAGCCGCCTTCCCGTGGCGTGGTAGATGGCGTTGCTGATCGCCGCCGCCACGCCGACAATCCCGATTTCCCCCACCCCTTTTGCACCCAGCCGGCTGACGATGCGGTCGTCCTCCTGCGCGAAGATGACGTCGAGGGCGTGGATGTCCGCGTTGACGGGCACGTGGTATTCCGAGAAGTTGTGGTTCATGAAGCGCCCGAACCGGTGGTCCGTGTAGCTCTCTTCGTGCAGCGCCTGGCTGATGCCCCAGACGATGCCGCCCACGACCTGGCTGGTGGCCGTCTTCAGGTTCATGATGCGGCCGGCGGCGACGGCGTCCACCACGCGCGTCACGCGTACCACGCCCACTTCCTCGTCCACCCGCACTTCCACGAAGACGGCCGAATGCACCAGGCGGCGGAACTTGCGCTGCTTGAGCATATTCGGCAGCATCAGGTATTTTTCCTCCAGCCGCACCATGCCGCTGTCGTTCAGGATTGTCGCCAGCGGTACGGCCGTTTGCGGCTGCTTCTTCAGGCGCAGCATGCCGCCGGCGAATTCCACGTCCTTCATCTTCGCGCTGGCAAACGGCGAGTCCTTCAGCTTCTGCGCATGCTTCAGCAGCGTCTTGCGCAGCTTCTCGCAGACGCCGGCCACTGCCGATCCGACGGTCGTCACGTGCGACGAGCCGCCTTCGATCGGCGCCACCGGCAACGTCGAATCGCCCAGCTGGAACGTCACGTCTTCCAGCGGCATGCCCATCGCCTCGGCGGCGATCATCGCCATGACCGTGTACGTGCCCGTGCCGATGTCGGTCGCGGCGCTCGACACCACCAGTTTGCCGTCCGCATGCAGCACGGCGCTGGCGCGGGCAAACATCTGCATCGCGTCCCAGACGCCCGTCGCCATGCCCCAGCCGATCAGCTCCGTGCCTTCCTTCATCGAGCGCGGTGCCAGCGGCCGTTTGTCCCAGCCGAACTGCTTCGCGCCCAGCTCATAGCAGGCGCGCAGCTCCTTGCTGGAGTAGGGCTTGTCCTCGACGGGAGAACGCTCGGCGTAGTTCTTCAGGCGCAGCTGCAGCGGGTCCATGTTCAGCGCGTACGACAGCTCGTCCATCGCCACTTCCAGCGCGTGCACGCCGTGCGCCGCGCCGGGGGCGCGCATGTCGATCGGCGTGTACTGGTCCAGTTTGACGAGCTTGTAGTCGAACTTGATGTTGTCGCAGGCGTACAGAAGGCCTGACCAGTTGACGACGACCTCCACGTAATCCTCGATCGGCGACGTCTCGGCAATCGCCTGATGATAGATCGAACGCAGCGTGCCGTCCCGTTCCGCCGCCAGTTTTACGCGCTGCAGCGTTTCGGGACGGTGGCCGAAGCTGAACATCTGCTGGCGCGTCAGCTGCACGCGCACGGAGCGCTTCAGGTGCAGCGCCGCCATCACGGCCAGCGTCAGCTGATACTGCGGCCGCAAGCCCGAGCCGAACGCGCCGCCCACGTACGGGTTGCGTACGGTGACCTTGTTCTTCGACAGCCCGAACACGTGCGACACATACCAGCGGCTGTTCTGCGAGCTTTGCGTCTTGTCGTAGATCGTCAGGTGACCGTCCGGGTCGCGGATCACCGTGGAGGCGAACATCTCCATCGGGTTATGGTGCTCCACGCCGCTGTAGAACTCCGCGTCGATCTTGACGGGGGCTGCGGCAAACGCCTTGTCGGCATCACCCTTTTCGTCGGGCGGTGGTTCGAAGCCGGCCTTCAGCGGCTTCGGTTTGTAGGCCTTGTCGACGTTGGCGGAGAGCTTCGTGTCGTGCGGTTCCTGCTCGATGTCGATGCGCACCAGCGCAGCGGCGTAGCGCGCCGCCTCGAACGTTTCGGCCACCACCAGCGCGACCGGCTGGCCGCTGTAGAACACCTTGTCGTCATACAGCGGACGGAACGGCGCGCCGGCCGGTGCCGTCATGTCCTTGTAGGCGATGTCGAAGCTGCGCACTTTCGGGCGGTTCAGGTGCGTCAGCACTTCCACCACGCCCGGCACCGCCAGCGCATCGGCCGTATGGATGGCCGTGATGCGGCCCTTGGCGACAGGGCTGCTGACGACGACGCCGTATGCCAGGTCCGGCGCCGGGATCTCGGCGGCGTATTTCGCCTGGCCCGTCACCTTGGCGCGGCCGTCCACGCGCGACACCGGCGTGCCGGTGCGCACATGCCCCGTGCCCGGGTCGGCCGTCGGTGCCTTCAATGCCTCGATCAGGTCCGTCATTGATTCTCTCCTTCGTTGGTCGGTTTGCTGACGTCCCGGTTCGTTACCGTGCCGCGCGCTGCCAAGGTCAGCGCGCGCACGATCGCGTTGCGTGCCAGCGGAATCTTGAAGTCGTTCGAGCCGCGTCCCACTGCGCCGGCCAGCAGCGCTTCGGCCACGCGGCCGAATACCTCGTCGGAGGGGCGCTGGCCTTGCAGCATCTGCTCGACCTGCGGGATGCGCCACGGCTTGTGCGCGACGCCGCCCAGGGCGATACGGGCGGCGCGGATGGTGCCGTCTTCGGCAATGTCGAGCGCGGCGGCCACGGAGGCCAGCGCGAATGCGTACGACAGCCGCTCGCGCAGCTTCAGGTAGACCGAGTGGCCCGTAAACTGCGGCGCCGGCGGCAGCGCGATGTGGGTGATCAGTTCATCGGGCGCCAGCGTCGTGTCGATGTCGGGACGGTCGCCCGGCAGGCGGTGGAAGTCGGCGAACGCAATCTGTCGCTTGCCGCGCGCGGACTGCACGTGCACGACCGCTTCCAGCGCGGCCAGCGCCACGCACATGTCCGACGGATGCGTGGCGATGCAGTGTTCGGACGTGCCGAGGATCGCATGCTGGCGCGTGACGCCGCCGATGGCCGAGCAGCCGGCGCCCGGCGTGCGCTTGTTGCAGGGCGTGGCCACGTCGTAGAAGTAATAGCAGCGCGTGCGCTGCAGCAGGTTGCCGCCGTTGCTGGCCATATTGCGCAGCTGCGGCGACGCACCTGCGAGGATCGCATCGGACAACAAAGGGTAGCGCTCCTGCACCAGCTGGTGGTAGGCCGTGTCGGCATTGCGGGCCAGTGCGCCCAGCAGCAGGCCACCGTCCGGCGTTTCCTCGATCTCGTCGAGGGGCAGGCGGCTGATGTCGACCAGTTTCGGCGCCACCTGCACGCCTTCCTTCAGCAGGTCGAGCAGGTTGGTGCCGCCAGCGATGAAGCGCACTTCGTACTGGTTGGCCGCCGCCGGCGTGGCGGCATTCACGGCTGGGGCAAGGTCGGGCACCGGTGCCGGACCGGCGGTCGAGGCCAGCGCGGTGTCGCCGGCGCCATTGGCCGCGATCTGCGTCAGCGCGGCATCGATGTCCGTGGGGCGGGAGTAGGCGAACGGGTTCATGCCGGCACCGTCCCGGTGACGACCGCGTGTTCGGCGTTCTCGCTGTCCGGCGCGATGCCCGCCACCTGGCTGACGGCGCGCAGGATCTGCGGATACGCGCCGCAGCGGCACAGGTTCCCGCTCATCAGCTCGCGCACCTCGGCCGAACATTTTGCCTGGCCTTCGTTGATCAGCCCCACGGCGGAGCAGATCTGACCCGGCGTGCAGTAACCGCACTGGAAGGCGTCGTGCTCGACGAACGCCTGCTGCAGCGGATGCAGCTGCTCGCCTTGCGCCAGGCCTTCGATGGTCGTGACGCTGCGGCCGTCCTGCATCACGGCCAGGGTCAGGCAGGAGTTGATGCGGCGGCCGTCCACCAATACGGTGCACGCGCCGCACTGGCCTTGATCGCAGCCCTTCTTGGTGCCGGTCAGCCCCAGGCGCTCGCGCAGCAGGTCGAGCAGGGTAACCCAGGCTTCCAGTTCCAGTGTGTGCTCGCGGCCGTTGACGGTGATCGTCAGCGGGTGACGCTCGGGAGCTTGCATGGCGATATCCTTTTTGTGGTTTGGAAAGGAGACCGGAGGGCGTGAAGCGGTGACGCGCCAGCCCATCCAGCGCCTCCCGGATGTGAAGGCTCACCATAGCGCTCAGTGCCGGGCGCGGCAGTGCGTTCGTTCACACAGGCGCACAAATTCGGGTTGCGGCAGCGCCAAAGAAAAAGCCCGCGGCTTGCGCCGCGGGCTCGAAGGGTACTGCTGTTTTATTCTTCGTTCTTGTTGCTTGCCTTGCGGCGTTTATTTTTTCGACTTGCGACGGGCCGCCAGCGCGACCAGTGCCAGGCCGCCGGCAACCATCGGCAGCGTGGCCGGCTCTGGCACGGCCGGGATGGCCGTCGTCAGGCACAGGTCACGGCCGTACAGCACGGCGTACGACAGGCTCGGGATCTGGCCCTTGCTGTTCAGCCATTCGATATCCCACGTGCCGCTCAGCGTCTGGCCGGCGGCGATTTTGGTCGTGTCGAACAGGAACGCGGTGCTGGCGCTGGCCGAGTGCAGGTCCAGTGCCAGGTCCAGCGTCGCGTCGTATTTCGTGCTGGCGTTGGTGATGGACCAGGTGCCCGTCTTGCCGGCTTTGTCTTTGCCGAACGTGAAGTCGAAGCGCGAGCTGTGGTCGTAAATCCACTTGCCGTCGACCGTTTCCAGCGTGCTCCAGAACAGCGAGCCCGTGCCCCAGAATGCCAGGCTGAATGCAGCCGGGTTCAGCGTCGAGTACGCCAATTTATCCGCATTGTCGCCGGCCAGCGTGACGTCGTCGACGCTGGCGCCGCCGATGCTGCCCGTGTTGAAGAAGGTGGCGTTGGCCGATCCGGCGCCCAGCAGGGCCGCGCTCAGCAGGGCGGTTTTGAAGATACCAGCAAAAGTCATTGTTGTTTTCTCGTGAGTTTTTTTTGCCGGGATCGTGGGCAAAAATGAAGTGGCGGCGGATGTTTGGCCGGAATCAAAATGGTAAACGCAACCGCAAGAAATTGCAAGAATTGACACGATAATTTCTAAAATAGAATGTATTTTCTTTGCAACGTCTGTGGCTGCCAAGCCACGCGCGGATGGGTTTTCCCGGCTGGCGCAGGGCGCCCGACAGTATCGGAACGCATCGTGGCTCCATTTTTTCGCCGTCGGTGGCATGCTGTGGATACCCGGCGCCGTCCCCCAGCGCCCGGCCATCGATAACCAAAGCAGCGGACGGCGGCCACCGGCCCTGCGGCCCGGCGCTCCCAACGTCCGCCTGATAAAGGAGACACCATGAAGTGGTTCCACAACCTGCGGATCGCGCCCAAGCTGATCGCCACCTTCGGCGCCGTGCAATTGCTGATGCTGATCATGGGGATCGCCAGCATCAGTTCGATGTCCAGGCTCAACGATGCTTCCACCGACCTTGCGACCAACTGGATGCCCAGCGTGCGCGCCGTCATGCAGCTGCGCACGGACGTGGGCGAGCTGCGCCGCTGGCAGCTGGCGCACATGCTGACGGACGTGCCGAAGTCGCTGGCCACGTACGAGGAGCGCATGGCGAAAACGCTGGAGGGCCAGCGGACCAATGCGTCGGCTTACGAAAAGCTGATCTCCAGTCCGGAGGAGCGGGCCATCTACGACGATTTCAGCCGCAACTGGCAGCTGTTCCTGGTGGAGCACAACAAGGTGGTTGCCCTGTCGCGCCAGAACCTGAAGACGGAAGCGCGCGCGGCCGCCGCGGGGTCGTCGGCCAGGATCCTGGCGGACGCCAACGCGGCGCTGGACAAGCTCGTCAAGATGAACGTGGAAGGCGGCGACCGGGCCAGCGCCGCGGCCGAGGAACAGTATCAGCGGGCCAGGGCGGTGTCGATCGGACTGCTGTTGCTGGCACTGATCGTGGGCAGCGCGCTGGCGTTGTGGGTGGCGCGGATGATCGCTCGGCCGCTGGGTGAGGCCGTGGAGGCGGCGCGCGCCGTGGCATCGGGCGACCTGACGCGCGACATCACCGTGCGTTCGCGCGATGAAACGGGCGAGCTGATGGAAGCGCTGCGCGACATGACGGGCAAGCTGCAGTCACTGGTCGCCCAGGTGCGTGCCGGCACCGAGACGATCGCCACGGCGTCGAGCCAGATCGCGGCCGGCAACCAGGACCTGTCGGCCCGTACCGAGCAGCAGGCCAGCGCACTGGAAGAGACGGCATCCTCGATGGAGGAGCTGACCTCCACCGTGCGCCAGAATGCGGACAACGCGCGCCAGGCCAACCAGATGGCGCAATCGGCGTCGGGCATCGCCGTGCGCGGCGGCTCGGTCGTCGGCGAGGTGGTGGGCACGATGGCGTCGATCAACGACGCGTCGCGCAAGATCGTCGACATCATTTCCGTCATCGACGGCATCGCGTTCCAGACCAATATCCTTGCCCTGAATGCCGCCGTCGAAGCGGCCCGCGCGGGCGAGCAGGGCCGGGGCTTTGCCGTCGTCGCCAGCGAGGTGCGCAACCTGGCGCAGCGCTCGGCCGCCGCCGCCAAGGACATCAAGGGGCTGATCAACGATTCCGTCGACAAGGTGGAAACGGGTTCGCGGCTCGTCAACGAGGCGGGCAGCACGATGCAGGAAATCGTGGCCGGCATCACGCGCGTGACGGACATCATGAGCGAAATCACGGCCGCGAGCAGCGAGCAGAGTGCGGGCATCGAGCAGGTCAACCAGGCGGTCGTGCAGATGGACCAGACCACGCAGCAGAACGCCGCGCTGGTGGAGCAGTCGGCCGCCGCCGCCGAAGCGATGCAGCAGCAGGCCGCGCAGCTGGCGCAGATCGTCAGCGTGTTCCGCGTCGATGCCAGCGTGATGGCGTCCGCGCAGCCGGCACCGGTGAAACGGCAGTCCAGCGCCGTGGTGGCCGCATCGGCACCACGCGTGGTGCATCCGGGGCCGAAGCCTTCGCCGCGGCCTTCGCTGGGCAATTCGCCAGGACGCGCGAACCCGCAGGAGGATCAGTGGGAGACGTTCTGAAGGCGCCGGTGACCGGCGGCGAAGGTCCGGCGCAATCCCCGCTGCGGTAAAATCGGCGCGAGCCGGTCGCTGACCGGCCGCATTGCAAAGGAAATCGTATGGCCAAGAAAGAAGAGCTGGATGAAGAGTCGTTGGCGTTCATCCACTGGTGTATCGAAGTAGAGGGCTTCCTGGTCGCCGGCGGCGCCACCGTCAAGGAAGCGCAGGATCATATCGAAGAGCAGATCGACTGGTTTACCGACCAGTACTGCGCCGACATGACGCCGGAGGAGGCGGCCAAGGAAGCGCTGGCCTGACGTGCCTTGCGGCGCTTGCGGAAAACCGGGGACAGCCACCGATTTTCCGGCAACGTTTCCTCGAAATAGGTGGCTGTCCCTGGTTTTCTGGTTTTCTCGTTTTACGGATGCCGTGCCAGCCACGCGGCCAGCGCCGCCTCGTAGCGCTCCAGTGCCTCGTTGTACAGGTCGAACACGCAGACGGCGCAGCCGCTGCGGCAGCAGTCTTCCGGGTCCGGCGGCGCTGGCGGGACGGGGCGGGGATCGGCTGGCGGCGGATTTACGTCACCACTCACGTCTCCACTCACGTCACTCCTCACGTCACTCCTCACGTCACTCGTCCCCGGCCAGCATGGCCTGGTTGCGGCCGCGGATCTTGGCGCGGTACAGCGCGCGGTCGGCGCGGCGTACCAGGTCGTCGGCATCGCTGTCTTCCCGCGGCACCAGCACGGCCACGCCGATGCTGATCGTGACGACGCCGAACGGCGACTCATCGTGTTCGATGGCGAGGCTCGCCAGTTCCGTGCAGATGGCCTGTGCCGTCTGCATCGCTTCCTCGCGCTCCATCGCTGCCGACAGCAGCACGAATTCCTCGCCGCCGTAGCGGGCCGCCAGGTCCGTCGGGCGCCGCGCGTGCCGCGTCAGCAGTTCGGCGACCGTGCGCAGGCAGGCGTCGCCGGCCACGTGGCCGTAGCGGTCGTTGTACTTCTTGAAGTGATCCACGTCCAGCACCATCAGCGCCAGCGGCTGGCCCGTGCGGCCCGTGCGGCGCCATTCCGTTGCCAGTTGCGTGTCGAAGCCGCGCCGGTTGGTGATGCCCGTCAGGCCGTCCGTCATCGACAGGGCCGCCAGCTTCAGGTTCGACTGTTCCAGTTCCGCCGTACGCTGCGCCACGATCCGCTCCAGCGCAAGCTGCAGCTGCGTCAGCCTGCGCACACGCCAGCGGTACAGGGCCCACAGCAGCGCACAGGCCAGCAGGCCGGCCGTCACGCGGAACCACCACGTCTCCCAGAACGGCGGCGTGACGGTGATGACGAGCGTCGTCGGCTCCTCGTTCCAGACGCCGCGGTGGTTGGCCGCCTTGACGCGGAAGACGTAGCGGCCCGGATCGAGGTTGGTGTATGTGGCGGCGCGGCGCGTGGCGTCCGTTTCGACCCAGTCGTTGTCGAAGCCCTCCAGCCGGTAGGCATAGCGGTTCAGGCCCGGCTCCGTGTAGTGCAGCGCGGCGAATTCGATCGAGAAGCCGGCGGCCGGCGGCGCCAGGGTCAGCGCGCGCGGGGCCGTCACGGCGCCGTCGAGCGTCACGCCGGGGTGCGGCATTGGCGCGGTCAGCGAATGGTTGTAGACCTTGATGTCCGTGATCGCCACTTGCGGCGCCACGGACGGGCTGCGCACGTCGCGCGGCGCGATCGCGGTCATGCCGTGCACGCCGCCGAAATACAGCAGGCCGTCCGGTCCCGCGGCCGACGAATTGATCGTGAAGCCGTCCGTCATGCCGTCCGCCGCCGTGTACTGCAGCGACTTGCCCGTGGCGGGATCGATGCGGTACAGGCCCGCGATCGTGCTGACCCACAGACGATCGTCCAGGTCGTTGCGGATCGACAGGATCTTCGCTCCCTGCGTCGCCTCCAGGTAGGAGCGGAAACCGATCCGGCCGCCGCGCTCGATGACCTGCTGCAGCCCCTTGGCCGTGCCGACCCAGATGCGGCCCAGCGCATCCTCGTGCAGGCTCGTCACGTTGTCGTCGGCCAGGCTGTCCGCCCCCGGCTGCTGGACGAAGTGGCGGAACTTGCCCGTGGCCGGGTCCAGCATGTCCAGGCCGCCGCCGTTCCATTCCGAGCCCATCCACACGCGGCCGTTGCGGTCCTCCAGCACGGACGACGTGCCGTTGACGCTGCGGCTGTCCGGATCGGCCGGGTTGTTGCGGTAGATCTTCCACGTGCCGCTGGCCGGCAGGTAGCGGATCAGGCTGTTGCCGGTGGCCAGCCACAGCACGCCGTCGCGGCCCGGGTGGATGGCGTTGATGTAGTCGCTGGCCGTGTCGCCGAAGTGGATCGATGTGAGCTGGCCGTCGGGATGGTCCAGCCGGTTCAGGCCGTTGGACGTGCCGGCCCACAGCGGTCCGTCCGGAGCTTGGTACAGGCAGTAGACGATGTTGTGGCTCAGGCTGCCCGGCTGGCCGGGGTCGGACACGTAACGGCGCACGACGCTGTTGGCGGCCGGATCGAACAGGCTGATGCCGACGTTACCGCCCAGCCACAGCTTGCCGTCAGGCGCGGGCGCAATGCTCAGCACGGCGTTCGTGCCCGGCGTGCCCGTCTGGTCAGCGCTGTGCGGCACGTAGCGGGTGAAGCCGGCGCTGTTCAGGTTGACGAGGCTGATGCCATCCGTGAACGACGCCACCCACAGCATGCCGCCGCGGTCCTGGGCAAGGGCGCGCAGGTTGTCGCCCGGCAGCGAGAACGGGTCGCTGGGGCTGTGCGAGAACTGGCTGAAGCGTTGCAGGCGCGCATCCCAGCGCAGCAGGCCGGCCGACAGCGTCGTGGCCCACAGCGTGCCTTCCTTGTCGATGAAGAAGCTGTTGACGCGGCTGTTCGGCGTCGGCAGCACCTGGCGGGTCGACCACGGCGTGCCGGCATCCCAGCGCAGCACGCCGCTTTCGGTGCCGATCCACAGGGCGCCGGTCTTGTCGAACTGCAGCGCGCGGACGATATTGCGGCGCGGGTCCGGTTTCTCCGCTCCGTCCACGTTGTAGTGTACAAAACGCCTGCCGCCGGGCGGCAGGTAGTCGAGGCCGCCCGGCCACGTGGCGGCCCACAGGCCGCCCTTGGCATCGAGCGCGATCGCGTTGATGTCGTTGGTGGCCAGGCTGCCGGGCTCGGCCGGGTCGTGGGCGTGGACGTCGAACTTGCCCGTGGCCGGATCGAAATGCTGCAGCCCGCCCCAGCTGGCGATCCACATGCCGTCCTTGCCGTCCGAGACGATGGCCTTGATGATGCCGCGGTTTTTCGGACCGGTGTCGGCAACGAAAGTGGTGAAGTTGTTGGTGTCCGGGTTGAAGCGGGCCAGGCCGTTCTGCGTGCCGGCCCAGATGCGGCCTTGCCGGTCCTCGAACAGCGCCGAGACGCGGTCGTGGGGCAGGCTGGCGGCATCGTTGCTGCGGCTCGTGTAACGTACCGCCTGGTAACCGTTGTAGCGGTACAGCCCGTTGACGTGCGTGCCGATCCACATGAACCCCTGGCGGTCCTGCAGCAGCGACAGCATCGACGGCTCGTCGTTGCCCAGCGGCCCCAGCTTCTTGAAGCGCAGCGTCGGCGGCGTGGCCGGCTGCGACAGCGCCGCCGTGGCGGTCAGCACGACAACAAGAATGCCGAGCAGAAGCGCGAACAGCCGGAGCGGCGAAAAGGAAGGGGACGTTGGACGGTGCATTCAACGATTATACATTCCTTTTATGCAATAAAATTCCTGTTGAATGACACGGACTGTGCGTGGGAGGCCTGAAACGGGTATTATCCGGGGTTGGCCTAAGGTCGTTGCACGTGTGCACGTCGACGGCCGTGGCGGCAATGCTGCCGCAAAGTCGTGTCCCCAAAGCGTGTTCCATTACGTAGAAAGCATGGCGATCCCCGATCGCCGCACAGAATATGTCTGATTTTGAAACCCCTTCCGCCTCTGGCGTCCAGCCTGCGGCACCTGCCCAGGTGCGTTTCGCCGACTTCGGCCTGTCACCCGACATCCTGCGCGCGCTGACGGACCAGGGCTACGAGCATCCGACGCCCATCCAGGCGCAGGCCATCCCCGTGGTGTTGCAGGGCCGCGACGTCATGGGCGCCGCCCAGACCGGTACCGGCAAGACGGCCGGCTTCTCGCTGCCGATCATCCAGCTGCTGTTGGCCCACGCCAGCCCGAGCATGAGCCCGGCCCGCCACCCCGTGCGCGCGCTGATCCTGACGCCGACGCGCGAGCTGGCCGTCCAGGTGGCGGAAAACGTGGCCGCGTATTCGCGCCACACGCCGCTGCGCTCGACGGTCGTCTACGGCGGTGTCGACATGAAGCCGCAAACGGCCATCCTGCGCAACGGCGTCGAGATCATCATCGCCACGCCGGGCCGGCTGCTGGATCACATCGAACAGAAAACGGTGTCGCTGAGCCAGGTGCAGATGTTCGTCATGGACGAAGCCGACCGCATGCTGGACATGGGCTTCCTGCCCGACCTGCAGCGCATCATCAACCTGCTGCCGAAGCAGCGCCAGAACCTGATGTTCTCGGCCACGTTCTCGGCCGAGATCAAGAAGCTGGCCAACAGCTTCCTGAACAGCCCCGTGACCATCGAAGTCGCCCGCAGCAATGCGACGGCCGACAAGGTCACGCAGGTGGTCTACAAGGTCAGCGACGAGAACAAGCGCGAGGCCGTCGCCCACATCCTGCGTTCGCGCGAGCTGAAACAGGTGATCGTGTTCTCGAACACGAAAATCGGCGCCTCGCGCCTGGCGCGCGGCCTGGAACAGGAAGGCATGAAAGCCTCCGCCATCCACGGCGACAAGACGCAGCAGGAACGCATGGCGGCGCTGGAGTCGTTCAAGCGCGGCGAGATCGACGTGCTGGTTGCCACCGACGTGGCCGCACGCGGCCTGGACATCTCCGACCTGCCGTGCGTGATCAACTACGACCTGCCGTACAACGCGGAAGACTATGTCCACCGCATCGGCCGCACGGGCCGTGCCGGCGCGTCCGGCGACGCGATCTCGATTTATACCGACAAGGACGAACGCCTGCTGGCCGACATCGAAAAGCTGATCAAGCAGACGATCAAGCGCGGCGAGCTGCAGGGCTTCAACCCGGGCGCCCGCAGCAGCGAGGAACGCTCCGGCGAGCGGCGTCCGCCACGGCGCGGTGCAGAGGGGGAGCGAAGCAGTGAACGCAGCAGTGAACGCAGCAGCAGCGCCCGTCCGAACGGCGACCGTCCGGAACGCTCTGAACGTCCCGACCGCGGCGACCGCGGTAGCCGCCCGGTGCGGCGCGACAAGGTCGATCCATGGTTCCTGAAGCCGTACGAGCCATCGCGCGCGCCGTCGACGCTGGCCGCGGCCGACGTGCCGGCCGCGCCGAGCAAGCCGAAGCAGAAGATCGCGGCGTTGCTGGGCGGGTTGCCGAAGGA